>NPIE01004778.1_pt2 | contig 124866 bp, 106 predicted proteins | sample 8637661 | NCBI WGS metagenome assembly NPIE01 (sample SAMN07420842, study PRJNA396082) | bioreactor metagenome | isolation source: sample BA12 brine-fed electro-methanogenic bioreactor BA | place: Japan: Kochi | collected 2016-12-09
GATAACACCCTGGGCATGCAGCGTATCGAAGTTCGCAGCAGGGCGGGGAATTCGCACCTGGGGGATGTGTTTTATGATGACCCATCTTCACCGAATGGGACACGCTTCTGCATCAACAGCGCGGCGTTAAGGTTCATTCCGATTGATGAAATGGAAAAAGAAGGGTACGCAGATTTGCTCGGATTAATGGAATAATGATAGTTTGAATATCTGAGAGGTGGGGTTAACTGTTTTCTCGTTGTCGCTTGAAGAGCAATACAACATCACGGGATTGCCCATAAAACACATTTGTGCTGAAACCTGATGTCAGTTCCCAGCCGTCCCTGCCCAAGTTGTTCATTAAAGTTTCCAATTGTGAAACATTAACTGAACCACCCATAAACCCTTCGATTTTTAAGGTCATGGCTTTGTATTCCCATTCCATCAGCATTCCTCCTTTATTTATCAGTGGTTTGATCTGAAGATTAAATTCGTTTGCTTAATCTTCTATGATTTTATAGATCACATCGCCTTGTCTTACCGGCTCATCAACCTTGAGGGCGACTTCGTCGTCCGGACCTGCAGAGGTCACCTTTTTATGCTCGATCTCTAATGAGGATACCGGTTGAACAAATTCAGTGGTGTGCCCTAAGATCAGGAGTTGGTCCCCCAGGTTCACGGTTTCTGTTAAAGAAAGGACAGCTACACTGATACGATTATAAAAATGAGTGATCTCGCCTATTCGTTTTTCCATCATTGCACCTCCTAATACTAGAATAGCATAAATCGAATAGCGATTGCAACATTAACGAAAACATAGTGAACAAGTAAAACAAGGGGGAGATGCACATAGCTCCCTTCATTTTAGCCTGCCCAATATTGAAGTTATGTTTCGGCAGATAATTGATTGTGGATTAAATAACAGATGAGCCTTATTACGGCTCATCTGTTGTTATTGTGGAGATTTTGGCAATCAGATTCTTAGTTCACTGACCTCAGTTGCCATAAACTACCGGAAAGAAAATTTTATAGTAGTACGGATCTAGGCTGATTGCGTTTGTGACGGTGACCTCATAACTCTGACCAGCCTCAGCAATAGTTATCTCGCCGGAGATAGGATTGAATGCAGGTGTACTGAATACCCATCCGGCCGGCGGTGTGGGAAGGGCATCTTCTGTTACCGTGCAAATCGTCCCGACTGGAATGCCGCTGATGGTCGTAAAGCCACCAGCCGCAAGCAGTATGGAACCATCATGCGTGGTGCCATCGCTGCAGTCATAATGGATGGTGAAACTGCCGGTAAAACCTGAAGTCAATGAATTGAAGGCCTTGATGATCTTCAAGCTTCCCACTGTTGATGCTTGTTCAAGCTCATAGGATCCGATATCGCAAAGCGAACCCTGTGGCCGTGGGATGCCGCGCTGGTCGGCGGTGATATCTTCAAGGCAGTTCACTGCGTCTATGGCTGGGCTTCCAGACAGCAACGCATGGGTGGGGGTGGCGCTTGGTGCGTTAAGCTCAAGGGATGTATCAAGACCTGGGTCTAATGGGCTTGCAGCAGTGCCAACCAGGTCGCTGCCAACCCATCCTGATGAGCCTGTATTATCGCCGATCAAGTTGCCGCCCAGGGATGTTACTGGACCATAGACATCGTGCCATTGATCATGCAAGGCGGTTGCCGGATCAGACATGTCGGTATTCCCAGCTACAATGCTATTTTGGATTTCCACCAGTCCTTCAGTTTCGATAAAGATTCCAGCGCCGCCGCCACGCTCTTCATCTTTGTCTAAATAGTTGGCGTTAGAAATGTTTTCGGTCACGGTTGAGTGGATGAGGGTCACCAACCCGTCGAAAGCGACATAAATGCCTCCGCCAAAATTGTTGGTGATGTTACCCCTGATGGTTGAATTGACCAAAGTTGTTGTTGCCGACCATCCAACCGTGGTCACACCTGCACCGCCCAGAGTGCCTGTGCCTTCATTGCCGGTCACTGTGCAATTGTTCATTGTTAGCGTGCCGCCTTCATTGAACACCCCTCCACCAGCATATGTGACAATGTTATTCGGCCCTATCACACAATCGTTCATGGTTAAGGTGGTATGTTCCGTAATGAGGAAACCACCTCCAGAATCCGCCCGGCCGTCGACAATGGTCAGGCCAGAAATGGTTGCTGTCACCGGCATACCATCACCATCTATTTTAAAGACACGGCTGTACTCGTCACCACTGACAGAAAGTTGATCTGCTCCAGGTCCATTAAGTGTGATGTCTTTATTTATCAAAATTTCTCCATTGAATAAGTAAATCGTTTCAGGGAAATCAAGGTCAAATTCAATCACATCGCCAATAATTGCGGACTGAACGGCTTCACGCAGGCTGCAGTGGCTCTCATCACAAGTGCCATCTTCTGTATCGTCGGTAGTATTCACAATCAAGGTTACGGGGGTGTGCAAACTTAACGAGATTGTGGCTGGTGAAGAATCCTGATGACGATCATTGACGTAAAAGGTAAAGCTGTCTGTGCTGGCTGTTGTGTCTGGGTCAGGTGTATACGTCACAATGGTTGAGCAAATCATCCCCGACATGTCAAAGTCACAATTTAAGTCTTCAGTTAAAACGAGTGTCCCATGAGTAGGAAGGGTATCAATGAAGAAACTAATTTCATCAAATAGCCAGTCATTGAAATCAGGGTCGTTGGCAATGATCACGAAACTGCTTGGCTGTGTCCCTGAGACAGTTACACTGTCCGAGTGGGCAATTGGGGCAGTGTTTTCATCCACCCACATATTTATCGTGGCAGCAGATGAGACATTCCCCATACCATCATCAACCGAATAACTGAAACTGTCAGGTCCGGTATACAGGGTGCTTGGTGGCGTGTAAACCACATTTGCCTTACAAGCGTATAAAGTCTCATCATCGTAAAAATAGCAATCATCCAGCGAAAAATCGCCTAATGTTCCTTGAGTTGGTGGGGAGACGATGTTGAAATTAAGCGGGGTATGCCCTTCAATAGTGAAACCAAATAAATCCAGAGTGGTTGGGTGGGTATTGGATGCCAACTTATTTTCGGGCTGACTTGAAACAGCGACATACACAACATCGAGTTGTGCCGTTTCGGTGCTGGTTTCTCCATCAATATCTGTTATCCATACCTGAACCGTGTAAGTGCCAACATCAGAGTAAATATGTAGTGGCAACCCATGCCAGTTCTCTGGAGTCCGTAAATAAAAATCCTCTTCGGCTGACCCATCACCCCAGTTGATCCTGGCGTCAAACGGGCCTTGGTCCGGATCATAAAAATCAACAAAACCTGACACTTCTACGCCTGGGAAGGATGGATTTTGAAATAAAACAATATCATAAATTTCTGGGGCAACATTGGCAACGGTCAGCCATTGACTATCTGTGACCAGATTGCTGAATGCATCATAGAATGAGAGACAGACCTGATATTCGCCGCTTGGACCAAAATAAATGTCAACGATTTGCGTGTAAAAAAAGGAGTAAACTGAACAGGGTTCGCCCGGCTCGGCACTATAAGACCATAAGTGTCCAGAGTATCCAGGGATGGCTGTGAAGGTCCCCTTATAACCTTCGTTAGGTTGATCAGGGCTCCAGGTGAAAACGTGTTCTGGCAAAACTGTCAGGGAATAAGTCTTTGTTTTGATCAAGCCGGTACCGTAATCGGCTTCGATCACGATCCCACCAAATGTGCCCGTTTCCGTTGGTATACCTGAGAAGGTACCATCGGTGAAGGAAATGCCAGCCGGTAATGTTCCTGCTGTATGCGCCAGGGTGTAAGTTTCGGATCCACCAGTCAGGGTGATTGCTTGAGTATAGGATTGTGTTAATCGCGTAGTTGGTAGCCCTGTTGGATTAAATGTTAGTGTTGGATAAACGGTTAATGTATAATCCCGGGTGCCGTCCGACCAATCCGAACCTTTAACATTAACGGTGATGTTGTACGCCCCTGCTGTTGTTGGCGTTCCCGACAATACTCCTGTTGAATAATCTAAACTTATGCCAGGTGGTAATCCCATCGCCGACCAGGTATAAGGCCCATCGGCACCTTCAGCTGTGAGGAATTCACTATAATAACTCCCCACTTCAGCGGCTGGCAGGGTTGTGGGGAGAATATCGAGGGTTAAATGTGGACATACGGGAATTACTGCTGGAGGTGAAACAGCAATATCACAGGTTCCCAAAGGATTATATCCATCGCTTGAGCAAGGACTGAGCGGTGGAACTTTTGTTGTATCATTGCTAATCCATGCCCATCCCATGCTGGCGTTTGAGTAAGTTGTGGCACCAGTTCTGATTCCTAAATTGTAGACCGCTGTACAGGTCTCTATGCTGTTTTGAACCCTTGAATCGTTCAGGGCATATCCCCCAGGTCCGCTATATCCTGCGAACCCAAGGTAACTGATCGATCCGCTATTTGAGCAGGAAGTTGAGACATTCGATACCGTCCAAACCGTCCAATCACTTGGGAGTTGTACAAACAAAGCTGCCGTATCCTGTCCATCGGATGTTGTGGTTTGAGCAGTAAAATAAAGTGATTGATTCATGGTGGGTCTATTGGGCACGAAGCAAGCAGAACCACCTTCTGAAGGGGTGAAGGCTACATAAGACCCGCTCAAATCGGCTTTAACAGGATGGTTAGCAATGATCAGGATAATCAGACCCATCCCAACCAATACTAAAATTGTTCTAAATGGACTTATCTTTTCAAGGATTGCTTTCATTTTTTCTCCTTCACTCGGTCATAGGGTGTATGTTTTGGTTGCAGAAGTTTCCATTTTTCTCAAACTTTTAAATCAGGTTGTGATTGATCCTTTTCTGAATTTGTGATTAATTGGTTTAATTCATTGGTTGTCACAACGTTATTGCGTTGGCCCCGGATGATAAGAACCTCATCACTTGAAGGATCTACCCCAATCAACAATAAATCAGGTTGTTTGCGTAATATGCCGATATCCAAATTGCTTGGAGGATCTGTCAGGTCGAACAGGATGGCATGGGGGATGAATGTTTCAATCTGTTGAAGTAAGTTATTGCTTTGAGGATCGATATGGATCACTTGCAGTGCTTTGTTCAGCGTCAGACAGGAAGCCAGACCTGTCACATTCAATGACTTCCCAAAGATGAGTACACATTTTTTGCCTGGCATTTTGCTCCTATTCCAGACGGGATATACTTAGTGTATAAAGTTTTGGGGTTAATTGGAATGAACTAAAGTACAGTTATATCAAGAAGAAAAGGATAGTCATTGATATGATTCAGTAGGGAAAATTGCTTGTATCCTGTGAAATTACTGTGCAGGACGTGATAACCCGGTTTGCGCTGCATAAGCGATTACCTGGGCACGGTTTTGCAGGTGCAGGCAATTCAGGATTTCCCCCATGTGATATTTCACAGTGCGTTCTGAGATATTCAAAGTTTCCGCCACTTCATGATATGTCAGCCCCTGGGTGACGAGAGTGAGAACTTGCATCTGTCGGGGGGATAAACGGTTGCAATCATCATTTTCGTCTATTCCGATGGCGAGGTTACCAGATTCTGGTTTTTGGACGGGCATGGTTGATTGGGCTGCGAAAGCGTTGAGGATCTTCTCGGCTAAGCCGGGTGAAAAAGGTGGATGACCTGATTGAAGATCTTTGAGATAGTTCAAAAAGTTCTCGGCATCCAGGCTCTTAAGTAGATATCCTGATGCGCCACTCTGCACAGCCTGGAATAAATCTTCCTCTTCTTCCGACATGGTCAACATGACGGTCTTGATTTCTGGCATTTCGGCTTTGATTAGGCGGGTTGCGTTTACACCATCGCAGAGCGGCATATGAATATCCATCAAAATCACATTGGGTGAAAGCTGCCGGGCTTTTCTTAAAGCATCAAAGCCGTCATGTGCGCTCCCCAATACCTTGATGCCCTCAGAGGTCAGCAGGTTCGTCAATCCTTCTAGAAATAGATTATGGTCATCCACAAGCAGAATTCGTAAGTCCGACATATCTGTCATCGATGTGCTTCTTTCCCATTTAAAGGCACACATACCTTGGTATGTGTGCCCGCTCCGGGTTGAGAGGACATATGGATGGTTCCGCCAATGGCCTCTGCGCGTTCCAGCATCATTTGTAGGCCAAAATGACGTGTAGGAGCAATGCTCTCGTCCGGTATATTAAAACCTTGGCCATTATCCTGAACAGCAATACATAAAGAACAGTCAATAATTGAAAATTGAATGTGAACCCTTGTGGCGTTTGCATGTTTTCGAATGTTCGTCAATACTTCTTGCAAAATGCGCAGCAATTGAATTTCTACCATCGTATCTATTGCATTGAAATCTATATCTTCGGGATATTACAATTCCGTTCGGATATGATGACTGTTCTCGAATTGAACCAAGTATTTATGTAAAGTATTCACCAACCCATCGTCAACAGTAGACAATCGCATACCGAGGATTGATTCGCGCATATCCAGCTCGCTGGTATGTGAGACTTCGATCAGGCGTGATAAATATTGCTCAGCAAGCTCATGTTCTCCTTTATTTAAAAGGCGGTTGATTGTTTGCCCCTGTGTGTGGATGAATGATATCACCTGTACCAGGTCGTCATGTAATTCTCTTGCTAAAAGCTCCCGTTCGCGTAATGTTGCCAATACCCTCTGCTGTTCAATGATCTTTATTTGCGCTTTTCTTTGCTCAGTAACATCCGTGAGAAGAATTAACTGACCAGTTTGAATGCCGCGCCAATCGTTCAGGTCTGAAGTTGTGATGTGATAAATGTGATTGTCGTTCTTTTCCCCCAGTTTAATTGAATAATCCAGCTCACCAACATAGTTGTTTCTTAATTCATGGTAGATCGGCAGGAAATGTTCCACTGGATTTCCTCTGACAGTTTTATTCTTAACCCTCAATATCCTTTCAGCAGCAGGATTAAGTGTATGGATCTTGTCTTGATTATCCAGCACCACAATCCCAATGTTGATTTGATTAATGACAGCCCGGCGTGCCAATGGAATTGGATCTAGTATTCGAAAACGGAATAAAACAACGGCATAGGTAAGAGAAATCAACACCAATCCGAGCGCTGTAAAGGGGATCCGGAATTGGTAGTGAGCGATCGAATCCAAATAGTAGAGCAGGCGGATGCCGATTTGACCTATGAACATAATCGCCACTGGCCAGCGATTTTGAGGAGAGCGGATAAGTAACCAGATAAAAACGGCAAAGTTAATTACCCCTAAAAGATATCCATAACCAATAAAAAAGAAGGCTAAAGGACCTCGGACGGGAATGAGTCCATTATTGTTGAGGATAAAATCTTTCCAGAAAAGGTGGTGTGCATTATTTGTCAGGATGGTGACGATTGATAATAATGGCACAATGGATAAGAGCACCAGATTGCGTTGAGTTAACCACTTTCTGGGTTTGGCATAATCCAAAACGAAACATGTTATGGCAGTGATGGTCGGCAATTGCCAAATAATTATAAATTTATGCCAGAATATGATCAGGTTGGAATTTTGGGCAGAAAATTTTAATATAGACCCGATAGACCACAAAAAAGCAAAGATGCAGGCAAAAATAAATGGCTGGGTGCCCGGCAACTTCCAATTTCTCAAACTAAAACCAGCCAACACAAGCATGAAAATGGAAGATAATATTGAAAGCCAGATATTCGGAGAATATGTATAGTGTAGAGACATCCGGGTTTCCAATGATAAGGAATTGGTGCAAAGTAATTATAAATGATTAATTCGGTTTTAATGGTGATCCATATCTAATTTATTCTAATAATTTTATTTTAAATGCATCGCGTTTTGTTGATATTCAGTAATAATTTCGTAGAATTATTGGTCTCTTGACTCTCAAAAGTTTGCAATGGATTATTAGAGGAATTTCTCGTACAAATTGCCCGATAGAATTCACATGTGGGGTAATTAAATTTCAATAAAGGCCTTGGTTCTGCAAGATAGTAGGGTTACCAGTTTGTCACCATCAATGTGCTTCACCGCCACAACTCGAACATGTAATTTTTTGATTAATGCAGAGGTTGTGGCATTATATTCTAAGTATTTGGTGTCAAAGAATCTTTACATGCTATTGGTAAAGATGAAGGTGAGACATCGTCCTTCGCTATCGACTGATCATAATTTGAAGGGCTGTTGTGGGTAAACCACTAATAATCGGAAACTTATTGCTCTTTTCATTTTGGTGAGTCCATAGTGTTATTAAGTGGGAGAGTGTACCCTTTTCGAATTACCTCTGCACATCACGACTTGATTTTTAAACTAAAAGATAAATATAATAATTAAAGAAGAATTTGTGCGTTTATGTGATTGATATCTGATCTTATCTGCAGGTGATGGTTCCATTAAATAAATGATCATATCTACTTGGTTGCGTATAGATATATTGCACTTGGAAAAATAGTTGCAAAATATCAGCAGGAAGAATTCAGTATGAGAAAATATGTCATGAACCGTAGACGATTTATCCGCTATTTGGGGTATGACAGCATTTTCTTAGCCAGCCAGCCTCTACTGAGCGCGTGCCGTTCTTTTATCAACGAACAACCTGTGGCTGCTTTCGAAGGTGAACCCGATGTCGAAGTTCGTCTCATCGCCAAACCCGGTGAGCAGCAAATTTTTCCTGGCTCCGCGACAAAAATCTGGCGTTATCAGGGTGAGGTGCTGAAAGGCCCATCCGACACACTCGGTTCTCTTCCAGATTCCTACCTTGGCCCAATTTTTCGCGTCAAGACAGGTACACGTTTGCGCGTTCACTTTGAAAATGAACTTCCTGAAAAATCGATTATCCACTGGCACGGATTGCACGTGCCGGATCACGCAGATGGTCATCCCCGCCTGGCGGTTGAACACGGCGAAACCTATGTTTATAATTTTCGGGTGATGAACCGTGCTGGAACATACTGGTTTCACCCCCATCCTCATGGAAGAACAGGCCCTCAGGTATACAGCGGTCTGGCAGGGTTATTCCTGGTCCATGATGACGAGGAAGCCTCACTTGACCTGCCTATTGGCGATAAGGATCTGCCGATAGTCATTCAGGATCGAGTGTTTAACAGCGAAAACCAGCTGGTTTACAATACATTTGGGATGATGTCGCAGATGCTGGGAGTGCTGGGAGACGAAATTCTTGTTAATGGATTGCCGGATTATAAGATTTCTGTCGATCGCAGTGCCTACCGTTTGCGGTTGATGAATGGATCGAATTCACGCATCTACAAACTGGCCTGGGAAGATGGCACGCCGATAACTGTCATTGGGACGGACGGTGGGTTGTTGGAAAAGCCAGTGCGCCGTGAAGCGATAACCTTGGCACCTGCCCAAAGGATCGAAATTTGGGTCGATTTTGGGAATTGGGAACCTGGCACAACGCTCCGAATGATCAATTTGCCTTCATCAGCGCCAGATAGCGGGAGAGAAATGCCCATATTTTCAGCAAAAATCCGGGATACTGAACGAAAGCCAGTAACCCTACCAGAGTCATTGACGCGGCATGAATCGCTTGACCCCTCTCAAGCGGAAAATGTTAATAAACCACGATCGTTTACTTTGCAAATGGGGCGCGGCATGCGCTGGACAATAAACGGCCGCCAATTTGATATGACGGATGTTGCCAGGGATGAAAAAGTCCAGCTGGGCGATATCGAGATATGGGAATTCTATAATCAGGTTGGCACTGGTATGCCTATGGGTGGTGGGATGTCTCAACCACATCCGATGCATGTGCATGGGCTCCAGTTCAAGATCCTCGGGCGGCGAATAGATACTGGCGAAGAAAGGGCTTATCAATCACTCCAGGGCGGGTTTGTCGATGAGGGTTGGCATGATACCGTTCTTGTGATGCCCGGAGAACAGGTGCGAATATTGATGCAATTTAAAGACTTTTCGGGGTTGTATCTTTATCACTGTCACAATCTCGAGCATGAAGATATGGGCATGATGCGTAATTACCATGTAAAGACCTCTTAAGTTTTATAGCAACACAAAGAACAGATTTGATTGTGAATAATCTTGCCTACTATGAGGGTTTTCATTTTGTGCCTTAAGAATATTTACAAGAATTACGTGAATTCAGTTTTTTCAATCAACCTGCACTTATGATGCTGCATAAACGTGCAATCTATACATTGGAGGGTTAATTGACATAGATCCTCTGAATCAGGCAGTAGAAACCACTTTGGTCTCCAAAATAAATATTAGGCTTTACAAATCGATGTTAGCATTCAAATCAAGCATTTTCTTGATTTTTGGCAAAGTTCATCAATTTTTTTGATATTTCTGCAAAGTATTTTGGCTTGTGTTATTTCCAGAATAGGGGTTGAGTTGATAATTTGGTCGCATTCTGAGTTTTGACTCTTTGTCAAATATATGATAAAATGGATAAAGATAATCCAATAAACAAAATAAATTAAAATCTCGGAGTTTGGAGGTTCAATAATGTCACAAAAAATCACTCCTAATTTGTGATTCGAAGGCAATGCACAGGTAGCTGTCAAATTTTACATTTCTGCCTTCTCTGATAGCAAAATTACATCCACATCCTATTACCCCAAGAGCGTTGAAGAGGGGCTGGCGGATTTTCAGTTGGAATTCGCCGGCAAAGTGCTGACAATTGATTTTGAAATTGGTCAGCATCAATTTACCGCTATCAATGCGGGCCCGGAATTTAAGATTAACCCATCGATTTCTTTTATGCTTAATTTTGATCCATCGAATGATGATCAAGCACGTGAACATTTAGATCAACTGTGGCAAAAATTGAGTGAGGGTGGTGAGGTGCTGATGCCTTTGGACGCTTATCCGTTCAGCAAGCGGTATGGGTGGGTCAAAGATCGATTCGGTGTAAGCTGGCAGTTAATTTTGACAGATCCGGAAGGCGAGCAGAGGCCGTTCATCATCCCTTCGCTGTTATTTACGGGTAAGAATGTAAATCGTGCTGAAGAAGCGATCCATTTCTATGTGTCGATATTCAAGGATGCCAGTGTAGGTGAGCTAGCACATTATCCTGGAGATACTGAGTTGGCTAAAGAGGGTTCTTTGATGTTTGGTGATTTTATGCTGGCCAATCAGTGGTTCGCCGCAATGGATTCAGGTATTGAGCATGATTTTGCCTTCAACGAGGCGATTTCATTGTCGGTGACCTGTAAAGATCAGGCTGAAATTGATTACTTTTAGGAAAAATTATCCAGTGACCCGCAGCAATGCGGTTGGTGCAAAGATAAATTCGGGGTAAGCTGGCAAATCGTCCCGGAAAATATGGGCGAACTGATGGAAAGACCAAATGCCTTTGCCAACATGATGGAGATGAAGAAGATTGTGATTGAGGATTTTTAGAGTATCCCAGGGTTTTTCGAGATCTGGCAAGCGAGGTAAGGGCATGAATGTGAGTGGGTTTGTTCATTTATACCTTAAAATTCCATACGCCATGTACCCCACAAGATATCATGTTTAAGAGCAAAGCAGAACATAAACAAAAAACAGAAGGGAGGTGAATGGGTTCAGCTGTCGGTCATCGACTTTCAGCTGTTAACTATTATCTAAATTTCTTGTTCTCTGTTAGTTGGACGAATAAACCCTTGTGCCCCAGAATGATTTGGATTTTAAAAACAAATGTCGTTTTGGATGAATAGTTACATCATTCTTCAATCTTGATAAAAAATGCAGAGCATAACATTATGAATAATTGACCTAATACCCCGCATGCGACCCAATAAATTGTGCCCGGAAATATCGATGTGATAAATAAATATGGCTGGAAAGCACTCCAGGTAAGGATCCCAACGCCTGTAATCCCAAAAACAACTTTAAAAATTCTGATTGTATCAAATTTTCCCTTAAATGGTGCAAATCGGCGTCTCTCTTCACACACACTTTTAACCAAAACGTAGAGCTGTTGTAAACCCGCAAAAATTATAAGAACACCCAGAATTTGCAATCCGACAGTTGCTTGTTGAATTCGGCTGAATTTTACAGATTCAAAATCGTTCCATTTTGCCCAATCAGTTAATATCCCAGCGATGAGCGGCCAGCTTCGTTGACTGTTGGTTAAGATGACAATGCCAGCCCCAGACTCAGGGACAAGGTGAAAGTGGGTCATCCATCCATGTCCCTGCCCACCGTGCCAAACAGCCTTTTGACCACCTGGAAGAGTCTCGATGAAATGTCCAAAACCATAAAAGTCAGCCACGAGCCCAAAAAGACCAGGAATCTCAACTTGCGAGGTTTGGATTAGATCGATACTTGTGTCTGTGAGCACATCATGATCGATTGAATAACGTCCTGACATTCCTGCACTGACAAATCGGGCGATATCTTCAACGTTTGCGAATAATCCGCCCGAAGCCTTAACTGGATAAACGTACGGATATACTGGTGTTCCTTGCAGATCATATCCTACAGGAAGAAATTCTGCATAACTGTCGCTCCAGTTAAAACTTGATTGTGACATCCCGAGAGGTGAAAGAATCTCGTTTTTCATGTAAGCAGCAAAATCCTGTCCAGTAACTGATTCGATTACCAACTCCAATAAATTGAAGCCCGGATTTGAATATAAAAAACCAGACCCTGGTTCTTTGACTAGATGTACTTCATTTGAGAGCGCTTCACGTAAAGAAGGCATGGTGCTATTCGGGGTGTATTCCGCTTCTTCACCTATGGTTCCCAAAGATAAACCAGCATTTGCACTCAATAGCTTGCGGACGGTGATTTCACGGGTATCGTAATTTGACTGTGGAAATTGCCAATCATTCAGGTACTTTTGAACTGGTGCATCGAGGTCGATTAAACCTTCTTCGACCAGTCGCATCACCCCCCAGGCGGTAACGGATTTCGAAATTGATTCAGCCCTGCAAATGGTATCAACACTCATCTTCTTGCCCAGATCGAGATCTGCATAACCGTAGGCGTCTGACCAAACTAAGTTGCCTTCGTGAATTAATGCGATGCTGACACCAGGGATATCATAGCGATGCTTCAATTTGGGAATGCGTTCTTCCATCTGAGTGATTAATTCATCAATGTTTTTTTCGTTAACTTTCAAATCTTCTTTTTCGCTGCAAGCTCCCAATAGAATCATTGATAATAATGCCAAGAAGAGTAAACTCTTGACAAGAAATGTGGTTCTAATTTCTTGTATTTTGCCTGATCTGTGTGGATTTCCTTTCATAACATCCTCCAAATGTAAAAAATGATACCACAGGTTTGAGGAGTGTTTATTGTTTATATGAAATGAGGTTGAATCGCCAAGAAGAAAGACATCTGTTCACTCAACGGCAATTAAAAAACCGCTTTTCTGATCAGAAAAGCGGTTTTGGTTTTAACAAACTGGATAGAAAATCCCCCGTTTTTAGATGTATTTGAGCATCGAAATTTCTAATTAAGGCTGCATCGCGCCAAACAAAACAAGCCAGGCTAAGATTGATTTTGCAACCAGGCTGAGAACGATATAGGTTCGTTCGCCATAAAGATAGTCTTTCCACTTGCCAACACCTTTATATTGCAAAATCATGTTGATGGGGAAAGTATTGAAGGCGACAAAATATGTGCCTACAATGGCCCAAACGAACCATGGCACCTGATCAAAATTGCCTGTTCCGAACATGTAGAGCAAGATGGCAATCCAGGGTGCGATACCAGCGATTGATCCCCATACGAAGGGTCCCCACTTTATCTTTCCTTCTTTTTTACTGCCAGCATTGAGCTGTTCCATCACTAACCCGAACAGGTTCATGGATGCGTTGACAATGAAAATGAGGATCAGGGATGCAATATCATAAATACCAAACAGGGTCGAAATTAAGACAATCATGATCGATGAGCTGAAGGCATACTCGAACCAGCGGAACTTGTTGATGCCTTTTTGGAGATCAGCATTATAGATATCGTTGGTCTTTTTCGGAAGGGAGATAATGGCGTGGGCAAGGGCTGAGATCAACAAGAATGAAGCCACTAAAATCCCGAAGGGAAGCTCAAACAGATTATCAGATGCAAGCTCCAATGAGCGAGTTTGTTCGTTAAACGACAGATAATTCTGTGTGATGGTGGGAGTGAATTCCGCAATGGTCTGAATAACAGTCGTTGCCAGAAACAGCATAGCAATCCCCTGAACCAGGTGAAGCGCCCCCATAAACATATTAAATCTTCGTAACTTTGTAAAAAGTTGTTCTTTCATTTTATTTTCTCCTTATATAATGAAAATTTTGGTTGTGTATGTTAAATATTATTTTGCTATTCATGATTAATTATAATGATTTTTTATTAAATGGTTTTGTTTGTATAAGGTTGGATTTCGCCTTCTGCTTTTTACCTTTAAGCTGTGGGCTATGTTCTCTATTTTTTGTGCTCAGCGTGAGAAATGAGACCGCTTATCTTATTCGCGATCAATTAATTTTCAATCCGGGCGCGCTCTATCTATTCTCCGTATACCGTAAACAGATAAGTCGATATTTAATAAGCATAGCAATGTGACAAGAACTCGTAAATATGGTGTAAAGTTTTGCGGTCATCTTCTCAATTTTTGGATCTACTGAGCCACCCTTCAATTATCGCACCATACAAAATCCCAGCGACAAAACTGATGTGATCTTGAAATCCTGTAGCGCTGTAGAATGCAAACGAGATTAGAAGCCCCAGTAATGTCCCGCGAAGCAATGCCTTGGGTCTGCTTGTTTCCTGCCAAGGCGCTCCTACAGCCAGGCCGATGATCACCCGGTTGTACCAAAGCGAGAACACAAAAACAGGTGAAGCGGTTGAACCAGAGCGAATATACGCTCCAACCACGCAGATAATACCCAATAATGCTCCACCGATGAGCGCTTCTTTCATTCGTTTAGTCATCACTGCTCCTTTTAAATCTTTTTCGACTTATTACCTCTTTAGTATACTTTAGTGTTTATTCAATTATTAATTAGAATTCCTATTATCACGGTGATTGTTGGAGGATTGATTCTCAGTTAATCTGGAAGATTACTGGCTTTATCGAGAGCAACCACCTCTTCAGGTTTCAGCCGCCATCCCATCGCCCCAAGGTTTTCAGCAGCTTGCTTCGCGTTTTTTGCTCCAGGGATAGGGACTGTTCCTTTGCAGATTGTCCAGTTCAGGGCAACTTGTGCAGGTGTTTTCCCGTGATCAGCGCTAATTTCCATTAAAAGCCTGATCAAAGATTGCCCATTGTATTTAATTTAATAAATTTGTATAATTAAATTAGATTTGAAGAAGCAATGGATGCGTAAAATTTTTCTTTGGTTCTTCGATTTTTTTATTAACAATTATTAAAGGACGCCTTCTTTTGCTCACATAAGCTAATTTAATGTGCATAAGTGTTTTTCAATAGGAGCAGGTCAGAAATTAATATTCTGATAAAAATGTGATTGGTTTTTCATCAAAAAGATTACGAAAAAGAGGAAGCAGTGAATTATTCTTTGGCAATTCTATTGATACTGGTAAAAATCACATTAGTGGATGTCGGGACAGCTCTTCTTTTTGCAGGACCAAGTATCGAGAACGGTGAACTTTCTTATAAGTTTCATAAATTTACCGATTTAAGAGCTGGGTTCTTTAGAATAATTGGTTTATTAATTTTGGTACTCTCAACATATTGGCTCTTTTCAAGTAATCCTGATACTAAATCAAATCCTACATTTCAGGCAGTCATTGGAATAAGCACATCCATTGCGATATTGATATCATTAGTGATAATGATCATTGGACGCAAAGCAATCGGATGGTTTAACATGACTGAAATTATTGATGAAGAATTTCTACCTCCACGAGTATGGGGATTAATATCCTTCATTGGTTTCGTAATTCTGTTAATATGGCTTATCTATTAAACAGACTATACTGAAATTTCGATTCTTTTCAGTACAATAAGAAGATCGTCGGGTGGTGTAATAACAACTATTTCTAATTTATCCTTTTACATATATATTTCAGAATTGTCACGACTAAATAAATCGAAATATTCATCGGTCTCCCATCATCCTCCATCCTTTGTGAAAGGCACGCACTGTGAGCATAATGGTTATTAAGAACAGTGCAACCAGGATTTCTGCCAATATCATCCATTAAAAAAATAGCGCCCCCGGGGCGACTCGAACGCCCAACCTACTGATTCGAAGTCCACTCGATTTTCGTCTATACCGTATATAGGAGGGTGTTTTAGTCTATAGCTACCACCTGTGGCGGTTAAATTTGTCTATTTTGTCCATTTCTTCTATCATTTCTACACAGGTTGCACCACGGTTGCACCAAGGATCATCTAGGAAGGCAACTCGCGCCATTGTTTATTTTCCACTTATTCAAGGTAATTTGTGATGAAATATTCAACCTGCTTATGCATATAAGTCAACAATCAGTTTTGAATTATCGAAGAACTCAGTTAAAGGATTGTTCTTGATAAAACAACAATCTTTTTTGGGAATTGTTGATCACCCAATTTCTTGAGAAAGTTGCAAGGATTGTTATAAATTGAAAGTGATTGTGGAATTATTGATTTGTAATAAATTGTAGGTAATATAATTAAAAAAATTTACGGATAAATAAAGTAAAATCATGAATGAAGAATTAAATACTAATTCAGAATTAGCACTAGCTTATTGATGATAAATTAATCTAATAAACCATACACTATCTTCTCAATTATTTATCCCCAAATAATTGAATGAAGGCGGAAAAGTATGCAAATGCAATTTCCAATCAATGACTTTAAAATCAATCTTGAGTTACCTCCTATCTTTGCAATCAATGAAAGATATAGAGGAAACACAATTCAACAAATAATTTTACCTAAGCATACTCTCAGTGTCAGTGTCCAGCCTTATACCATGGGACGAAAACGTGGATATGTTTTCACTCCTCAGAATGGAAATGGTCAACCAATATTAGCAATAACTAACTCGGCTACTCCACCGAATAATGTTTCCTACTGTATTCGGATGAAAGATAAAATCACACAAGATACAGTTTCTCTATTATTGGATGACTCAAGAGCTAGATGGATTAAGCACCCTCTCTTAGATAAAATTCCTGAAATGCCAGTTGACTTTCCATCACGGCTACAAGATGTTCGAACCTCTTGGGACAACACTTTCCATTTTAAGGAAGAAATACCAGAAAATGGCATACTAGGCTTACGTTCTCCACAAATTGGATCAATCCATTCTGTTCATGCTCATTGGTCAGTATCTAGTGAAATTGGAACAATAGTTATGCCCACTGGCACAGGAAAAACGGAAGTAATGTTATCTGTGCTGGTCTCCAAGTGTTGTTATAGACTTCTCGTAATTGTTCCCACAGATGCACTTAGAATCCAGTTAGCAGGAAAATTCTCCACTCTAGGCATATTAAAAGACTTTGGGATTGTATCAGACAAAGCATTTTATCCAATTGTTGGAGTCTTGAAACATAGACCCAGAAATGAAGCGGACGTTGACGAATTTTTTGAGAAGTGTAATGTAATTGTAACAACCATGAATATTGCAGGTTTGTGTGATGAAGAAGTGCAGGATCGAATTGCGGAGCAGAGTCAGTATTTATTCATTGATGAAGCTCACCATGTTTCCGCAAAAACCTGGAATTCTTTTAGATTGAAATTTCGTAATACTTTAATCCTTCAGTTTACAGCCACCCCATTTAGGGAGGATGGAAAATCTATTGGTGGAAAAATAATATACAACTACCCATTGAGAAAAGCGCAGCAGGAAGGTTACTTTCGACCTATCACTTTCAAATCCATTGTCGAATATAATCCTAAAAATCATGATAAGGCAATATCTGAAGCAGCAGTAAACCAACTTCGTGAAGATTATGACAAGGGACATATTTTAATGGCTAGGGTGGGAAATATTAAACGTGCAAATGAAGTTTTCAAACTTTACAGTCAGTATGAAGAATTCAATCCTGTTACAATCCATACCGGCTTAAGTCAGTATGAGAGAAAAACTGTTCGGAAAAAAATAATTAATGGGGAAGCAAGGATAATTGTTTGTGTCGATATGCTCGGTGAGGGATTCGATCTCCCCGAGCTGAAAATCGCCGCTTTTCACGATATACGCAAAAGTTTAGCTGTAACACTTCAGCTTGCTGGAAGATTTACACGCGCAAGAAGTGATTTAGGTGATCCGACATTTATAGCCAACATAGCAGACCTTAATGTTAAAGACGAAATAAGACTTCTATATACACAAGATCCTGATTGGAATTTATTACTTCCTCAAGCAAGTAAAGCTGCGATTGAAGAAGAGGCAAATTTATGGGATTTTTTGGAAGGGTTTTCCAAATTTCCCAAAGACATAACTCTTATAAACTTCCGACCAGCAATGAGTATAGTAATTTATAAAACATCCTGTGATGATTGGTCTCCCCAAAATTTCCATAAGGGAATTCAAGGATTTTCCTCATTCGAAAATATTTATCATGATATCAATCATCAAAACAAAACTTTGATTGTGGTGACAAACAAAAAAGTCCCTATCTCTTGGGCACAAATGGAGGAAATCTACACATTTGATTGGGAATTGTTCATTGTGATTTGGAATAAAGACCAAGATTTGTTATTTATCCATGGATCCTCAAACTCAGGGTATTACAACAATTTAGCAAAGGCAATTGCTGGCGATGACGTAAACCAAATAAGGGGAGCATCAGTTTTTAGGTGCTTTGGTGGAGTCAATCGATTAAGGCTTCAAAATGTTGGTTTGTTAAAAACTCTAGGACGGCTGATTAGATATGAAATGAGAGCTGGATCGGATATAGAACCAGGTCTAACAGAAGCGCAAAAAAGGAATACGATAAAATCTAATCTTTTTGGCGCAGGTTACGAGTTTGGACAAAAGACTACAATTGGTTGTTCCTATAAAGGTAGAGTATGGTCACGTAGAACAACAAATTTACATGCATTATCCATATGGTGCTCTCATATTGGTAAGAAATTGCTAGACGATAACATAAACCCAGACGAAGTTCTGAAAGGAACTCTTGTTCCTCGAGAGATAAAAGACCGTCCAACAGTTATGCCAATTGGCATAGAATGGCCTGAAATAGTATATTCTGAAAGCGAAAGCTCGTTTTCAATAAATGTTGATGGTGTAATTTTCCCTTTCCATAATACAGATATTAACTTAGTTGAACCGACGGAAAATGGGGATTTGAAATTTGAAATAAAATCAATGGATACAGCTGTTGAATTCACGTTGTCTATTTTTGATAGTGGAGAATATGGGGATTATGCTTTTCACAAAAATTCAAACAATGATGTTTTGATTACTTATAGAACTCAAGACTTATTGCTAACACAATTCTTTCAAGACAATCCTCCTGGAATTATGTTTTCTGATGGCTCATTTCTTTATGGAAATAGTTACATTGAATTGAAGCATGAATATCCACCTTTCCCAATCGATAGAATTGAATCTTGGGATTGGACAGGTACTAATATTCGGAAAGAATCTCAAGGAATAGAGAAAATGGAGGATAGTATTCAGTACAAGGTTATAGAAATCTTGAAGCAGAAAAATTACGAAATAATCTTTGATGATGATGATTCAGGTGAAGCAGCGGATATAGTGGCAATCCAATTGAAAGATGATGAAATTGTTGTCGAGTTTTATCATTGCAAATATTCTGGTGCAGAAAAGCCAGGTAAGCGGATAGGTGATCTATACGAAGTTTGTGGGCAGGCACAGAAAAGTAATCGTTGGGCTGAGAAGCCTAGTGAGTTGTTTTCCCACTTACTTAGACGTGAACCTAGACGAAAAGATGATTGTGAGTATTCTAGATTTGAGGTTGGCACCATCGACTCATTAATACAAATTCTTGAGATGAGCCGGAAGATTAAAGTAGCATTTAGGATTCTTATTGTTCAACCAGGTATGTCCAAAAATAATGCTTCAGATAACCAATTGGAATTGCTAAGTGTAACTGAGAATTACCTAATGGAAACATACATGATTCCTTTTGGAGTAATTTCAAGTAATTAATGAAAATTTATTAAAAATTTACTTTTCTAAGCTGATGATTTTTTCTCTTGATGCCTTCTACTTTTTGTTCTTGTAGATCATGGTTCTCATCTTTTCTTGGTTATTGATCTAATTTCTGAAAGGATACCGTGATCTACATTTTTGTGAATTTACAGAAAAAGAGTTGCAGAATCCCGAATAAACTCATCATGTGGTTGACTTATGTCTTGAGTTTTATTATTGCTAATTTGAATTATTGTATTTTAACATTCTTGCAGGTGGGTTGATTTTAATTACAAAAAGCTCACTGATTGCACCGGGGATCATCAGGAAAGGCAACTCACACCAGGTACAGGCATTAACTCTAATTTGCTTTCTGGTATAAAATATCCTTATGGCAGACAATACAAAGAAATTAGTTGATTTCATTGAAGCTTTAAACGGTTTTGAATATGTGTCAAATTCTGATGGAAATTATGAACATATGGGAGCAATAATTGTTGATGGTATTTTGCAGGCAGGTTTGAAATATGAAACCGTAGTAAAACCAAGAGTTCTTTCTGTTTTGGAAAAATATCCAAACAACACAACAACATCTTCTTTTATAACAGTAGGTAAAGAACAGGGAATTAAAAATATTATCTCATGGAAAAATGATAAAAAGCCAAATCTAATAGTGTTGCTTCTTTCGTTTTTACAATCAGAACAAGTTGAAACGTGTCAACAGTTTTCAACCTGGCTAGAACAAGAGAACAATATCCTTAAACTCAGGAGTATAAAAGGAATTGGCCCAAAGACTATTGACTATTTAAAAATTCTTTTAGGTAAGGAAACTGTTGCAGTAGATATCCATCTAAAGCGTTTTGTTCAAATGGCGGGCATTGAACTTTCCAATTATGATGAAATAAAGACTGTGATTACGGAAACAGCAAATCATCTCAATATTAGCCCCTCACAATTGGATCATAGTATTTGGAAATATATGGCTGAAAGAGAGTAATTATGCAATTAACCAAGTCTGACTTCCTACTATTCCTGGAAGCTCCGCGTCATTTATGGGCGGAAAAACACGATCTTATTGATAAAACCCCATCTCGATTTGAAATAAATGTCATGAAGCAAGGCTATGAAGTCGAAGCCCTTGCTAAAGAGTATCTTGAGAAATTTTTTCTCAAACCAGAGGAGAACCTCGTTTTTCAGAAATCCTTCACTGACAGACAATTCACCGTCAGGACGGATATTCTCATTCAAAAACCAGCTACAGACTCATACGATCTTTATGAGGTTAAAAGCGGAACAAGCGTCAAAAAGGAAAACATCTATGATGTTACATTCCAGTTTCTAATCCTCAACAAACTCATCAAGATTGACAACATCTTCATTCTGCACTTGAATAGCGAATACATCCGGTATTCAACTCTCAATCTTGTTGAATTGTTCATTGCAGAGGATGTGACCCAAAAGGTTCTCGAACTCAAGAATGAAGTTGATAAACTTAGGGAGATAGCCCTCGAAACAGCGCTTAAACCTTCACAAGAAGGCATTCAACCTTGCTTAAACCCCAAATGCTGCCCTTGTCCTGATATTTGCCATCGCGGACTACCTGAAGTCTCAATTTTTGATATTCCCAAGTTATCAAAGAAAAAGAAAACCGAACTCTTAAGCCAAGGTGTTATTGACATCAAGGATGTTCCTAAATCTTTTCCATTAAACCAGAAGCAGCGTCAAATCGTTGATATTGCTCAAACCAATCAAGAATTAATCAAAAGGGAAGCGATCCATAAGGAATTTCAGCACTTCACATTTCCACTTTACTTTCTGGATTATGAGACTTATTTGTCTGCGATCCCAATGTATGATGGGTATAAACCCCAGCAGCAGATGGTTTTTCAATATTCGCTTCACAAAATGGAATCGCTGAATGGAGACACCCGCCACACGGAACATTTGGCTATTACGAAAGACGATCCATCTACATCATTGATCAAGCAATTGCGGGAGGACATTGGCGACACAGGTACTATATTCGTCTGGTTTAAGCCTTTTGAAATGACCAGGAACAAAGAACTGGCAATCATTCATCCGGAATTTGCAGCGTTTCTTGAAGACCTAAACGACCGTATCTACGATCTTGGCGACTTCATCAACTTTGGGTTTTATCTACATCCCAAATTCAAGGGTAGCTGGTCAATTAAAAATGTTCTTCCCGTTATGGTTCCTGAGCTTAGCTATGATGAAATGGAAATTGGCAAAGGTGACCAGGCAATGATGGCTTGGTGGGAACTTATCAATGACATGTTATCCACGGATGATGCAGAAAAGACGAAAACAGCGCTCTTAGAGTATTGCAAACTGGACACATGGGCGATGGTGAAAATATGGGAGAAATTATTTACACAAATAAATCAAAATAATTAATATTCTGATAGATGCTTCCATGCACTAGCTCAGTACCAGTTTCTTATTTTGCGGGTCAGCTTCGCAGCATTTCTACGATAAATTTATTCAAACAAATCGGATTGTTACAACAGAATTAGGTAAAACAGATTTTATATTATAATTTCTCCAAGACACTTGAAGGAAGGGTGGCTCTTGTATATATGACTTACTCCACCAATAAAGATTTTCAATTATTATCAATTGATTCAGAATACAGATCTTTTCGCCAAGATATTGTAAAGAAATTTTTTATTCCGGTTCTGTCACAATCGGTACTTTATAAACGAGCTGTAGGATTTTTTTCCTCAACTTCACTTATTGAAGTATCAAATGGTTTATCCGGGCTGGTAAAAAACCAAGGGAGAGTTCAATTAATTTGTTCACCATATTTGACAGAAGAAGATTTCGAAGCAATACGATCAGGATATTCTCAACGAGATAAACTAGCTGAGAAATTGTTAGATACTCTTATTGAACCATCAACCCATTTTGAGAAAGAGAGGTTGAACCTATTAGCAAATTTAATCAAAGATAATATCCTTGATATAAAAATCGCTTTTACAAAAAAATCAAATTCAATTGGCTTGTATCATGAAAAAATGGGGATTTTTACCGATAGTCAAAATAATGTGATCGCTTTTTCTGGATCATTGAATGAATCAATTGCTGCTTATAAAATGAACTATGAATCTATAGATGTATATTGTTCGTGGAAATCAGAGGATGATTCGGAAAGAATACGAAAAAAAGAATCTGCCTTCAGTTCAATCTGGAATAATCAAGAACCCAACATGGAGACATTAGATGTTCCAGAAATTAAAGACGCTATTATTGAAAAATATCTAAAAACCCAGCCCAATTACTTAATCGATATTGAAGAATATGGTTCTAGTGATAATGATTATGATCGGGTCCCCGAGATTATCGAAGAAAAAATTCAGCTTCCGGATGGAATAAGTTTATATTCATACCAAGAAGAAGCAGTGGACGCATGGGAAGCCAACAATTTTGTTGGAATATTTGATATGGCGACTGGCACAGGAAAAACATTAACTGCGCTTGGCGGAGTTGTACGAATATTTAAGAAATTAGATGGTGAAATCGCAGTTATTATTGTTTGCCCCTTCCAGCATTTAGTAGAGCAATGGGTCGAAGATATTGAGGCTTGCGGAATCAACCCGATCATTGGGTATAGCCAATCCTCCCAAAAAAATTGGAAAGCTGACCTTGCCAATTCTATTAGAGATCAAAAATTAGGAATTCCAAACAAGAAGTTTTTCTGTTTTGTGACTACGAATGCCACATTTGCGTCAAGCTTTGTTCAAAATCAGCTAAATAAGATTGTTGGAAATGCTTTGATCATAGCTGATGAAGCCCATAATTTTGGAGCTCAATTGCTCAAGACTAAGCTCCCGGTAAAATTCAAATATAGATTAGCTTTATCTGCTACGCTTGAGAGACATAAGGATGAGGAAGGAACAGAGTTCTTATATGAATATTTTGGAGAAAAATGTATTGAGTACACCCTAGAACGGGCAATCTCAGAAAAAAAGTTAACTGAGTATTACTACCATCCGATCTTGGTCACATTGACATCTGATGAGATTGCATCTTATTTGGAAATTTCAGCAAGGATTGCCAAGTGTATCATTACTGATAAAAATGGTCATAAAACGCTCAGCGAATTAGGGAAAAAACTAGCAATTAAAAGATCAAGATTAATTGCAGGCGCTAGCAATAAATTGAATGCAATCAGAGAGGAATTAGAACCTTATAAGGAACAAAGCCATATCCTTGTATATTGTGGAGCAACCTCAATTTTAGAGCCAGACCAAGATATCACTCCAATTGATATTGATGATTTACGCCAGATCGAACTTGTAACAAACATTTTAGGTAATGAGTTAAATATGAAAGTCTCTCAATTTACCTCGAAAGAAAACATGAAAGAACGTTCAATATTAAAGGAGGAATTCCAAAAAGGAGAAATGCTTCAAGTATTAATCGCTATTAAATGCCTAGATGAAGGTGTAAATATTCCGGCAATTAAAATAGCATTTATCCTTGCTAGCACCACAAATCCTAAAGAATACATACAACGAAGGGGTAGAGTATTACGATTGGCAGAGGGAAAAAAGTATTCACGTATTTTTGATTTCATAACAATTCCCTACGGTTTAAATGAAGTAGTATCATTAACACAAAATGAGATAACGCCCTTTGATACTTTGATTAAAAACGAACTTTCAAGAGGTTATGAGTTTGCTAGGATAGCATTAAATTCATTTTCAGCAAGAAAAGTTTTAACTGATCTTGAAAATGCGTATATAAAAAATCCTTATTTCAACACAATTGGAGGAGAGAATGGAAAATAACAATTCTACTGAATTGGATCAAAAAAAAATCAAACGACTGTTAAAAAAGATCGTAATTGCTGAAAAAACTAACCTTAAGACTAAGCAATATTCCTATGGCCCAATGGTCAATAAAATTAAGAAAATGATTGAGGAAGAAGTGGAATGTTACTAAAATCAATAAAATTAAAAAATTTTAGGCAATTCATAAATGTCAACGAGATTGAATTTTCTACAAATCTTGATAGAAATGTTACAGTTGTACTTGGTGAAAATGGAAGTGGAAAGACATCACTGGCCCAAGCTTTCACATGGTGTTTATATGGGATCACGGATTTTAAAGATTCGTCGATGCTAAACAAAGTGGTTGAAAAAAGAATGCTTCCCGGTCGGGAGGAAGAGGTCAGAGTAGACATTGAACTTTTCCATGAAGGTTATGAATACAATATTTCGAGAATTCAAACCTATAAAATGCGTAGTAATGGAACGGTTTCAAGTGCTCAACCAGAATTTTTCATTGCCAAAAAAGTTAATGGACAACAAGAATTTTCAGAGAATCCCGAATTAGATATTAAGCAAATTCTTCCAAAGGAATTATCTGGATATTTCTTTCTAAATGGTGAACATATTCAAAAGCTCAACAAAGAATTAAATAAAGGCAAAAGTCAAGAATTCGCAAATGCAGTTGAAAACCTACTTGGTTTACGAGCGATCCTTGAAGCAATTGAACATTTAAACCCTAGAAAGAGACACAGCGTAATTGGTAGCTATAACGCTCAATATGATAGTAATAGCAATATTGAAATTAGAGAATTAAGCAATAAAATACAATTATTTCAAGACAATATCCAAAATAAAAATGAAGAATTGAAAACAATTGAAAATGAAATTGAATGTGGTGAGGAAAGTTGCAAGGATTTAGAAGCAATAATCCGTGAGAATTATCAGTCTGCGGAGTTTCAAAAAAGAGTTGATGAATATAATAAGTTGAAGCAAAACAAGATAAAACAAATCGAAAATGATAAATCCTTACTTCTTGCTAACTTCAATAAATTCGGAAAAGCTTTTATATCAAAATCACTTATCGCAGATGCACTTAACTTTTTGGCCTCAGAAAATATATCAGATAAAGGTATTCCGGAGATTCATCAAAAAACCATAGAATTTTTAATTAAGAGGGGTTTTTGTTTGTGTGGGACAAAGATTGTCGAGGGAGAAGATCCTCATACCCACCTTATAGATGTAATTGATTATATTCCACCGAAATCTATTGGTATCCTAATAAGAGAGTTCAAAAATTCTTGTGAAAAAGATTTGAGATATTCCGATAATTATTTTGAAAACTTTCAGAATAATTTTACTCATATTCGCACTTATCAAAACGAAATTGCTGAATATATCTCGAAAATTGAAGAATATACAAAGCTATTAAGTGGTATGAAAGCAGTTGGTGAGTATCAAAGCAAGCTATCAATCCAAAGAAATGAGATTGATAGATTAGTCGAAAGAGAGAAAAGGATAATCAAGGATATTGGAGTTCTCGAATCACAAATCACCGATGCTGAAAAAAGGTTACATGATTTAGCACTTAAAGATAGCAAGAATTCAAAGATTGAAAAATACAAGAACTTTGCAACCGAAATTTATAATCAATTGGTTGATTCGTATAAAAAAGAGGAGGCTCGAGTACGACAGAAACTTGAGGAAGCAATAAACGAGATATTCAAACAAATATACGAAGGCGGGATGTCCATATCAGTTGATGATAAGTACCGCATAAAGGTCATTGTGGATGAGGTAAAGGGGTTTTCATCAGAAATAGAAACCTCTACAGCCCAGAGTACCTCGGTAATTTTTGCCTTTATTTCCGGAATAATTAAGTTGGCAAAAGAGTTCAGCAGTGTAAATGAACCAGACCAAGATTTATTAGCTTCATCTGAACCATACCCTTTATTGATGGATGCACCATTATCGAACTTTGATAAACGTCGTATTAGAACTGTTTGTGAAACACTTCCGAAAGTTGCAGAACAAGTAATAGTATTCATAAAAGATACAGATGGGGATATAGCCGAAAAACACCTCGGAGCAATAATAGGAAGACGGTATAGACTGAACCGTGAATCTGAAATAGAAACCTTCATAGTAGAGAGGTGACAATGTTTAAAAAAGAATATACATTTTATGGATCTCATGCTGAAAAAGTTAAAACACTTGTATCGAAGTTTTCCGATTATTCAGGCTCAACTATATTCCAAAGAAATGTCGATGTATTGTTATTTGCCCCAATAGTTGGTTTATTGTTTGGGAATACTTCAAGAGTAGACAAATCCACTGCTACAACTACTAAAATATTTACTGACCAAATGATACGAGAAGACCTCGGAATTAGATTCAACTTTCAACTAGTTTCTCTTTTAGACAAAAACTCAACTGACAATAATTCCAAAAGAATAGATTTGGCTTTTAGAAGCTTTGGAAATGAAGATGATGATGAGAAATATTCTCGATTTAATGAATACATTTTAGGAGGAATCGATATTTTATATGAGAAATTGATAGAACCAGAAAAGAACAACCAAGATTATATCGTCAATCTCTATGATTTCCTCGAAGAAATAAACGACCGCTATAACGAAGATATCGAAGAAGATCGAGTAAATGAAATAATAGCCTTAGCAAGAGACCAAGAATAATCACATTGAAACTTGCTCTGAAGAAATTACGAAATCAAGCCCAAACACAAGGATATCTCACAGAAGATGAAGTTTTTGATGTTTCAGAAGACTTCAATTTAAGTTTAAGAGAGACCGAAGACCTGCTGGGAACGTTGCTTGGGGAAGGTTTCATTATCTTAGAAGAAAAGCCTGATACTGTACCCGAATTTTCTGCTGAAGATGAAATTTATGATAAAAGCCAAATTGATTACCAAGAAATATTTGATGAGGTAGTTCTACTTGAGCCAAATCTTTCAACCTACATTAACCGAATCAAACATATACGCCCTCCTCGAAAAAACGAGGAGTTTACTTTAATACCTAAGGCAAAAAAAGGAAATAAATATGCTAAAAACAGATTAATATATATGTTTCTAAAAATAGTTATCCGAGAAGCTCTTTATTTTCATAAGATGAAAAACTTTCCTCTCAGTGATGCTATCCAAGAAGGCAATATTGGTTTGATTATTGCCATTGATAAATTTGAAATAAAACCTGGTCATAGGTTTTCCACTTACGCTCCACTATGGATCCGCCAGATTATGGGCAGAGCATATGGTAATAATGGTAGGACAATACGACTTCCTATACATGCATTAGAACTTCTAGAAGAAATCAAGAAAATTCAGAGTAAATTTGAGTTCGAAAACAACAGAGAGCCAACAATTAGAGAAACCATAATAGAGACAAATATCCTCTCAAGGGATATTACAAATAAAATTCTATCGGCAGATGGTACAGATAAACTTTTATCAGACGTCCAAAGAAATAAATTGAAGATTAGTGAAGAAAAAATCCAACATTTATTAAATATAAGCGAACCTGCTTTGCCTATAAGCGAACTAATAATCCAATTTGATGAAAATTTAATTGATATGGAGGCTATTGATCCAATAGAGTCAGCAGAAACCGCAAACCTTAAGGAAGATATACAACAAGCATTATCTATCCTATCTGAAAGAGAACATCAAGTCCTTGAAATACGATACGGCTTAATCAATGGTGAAGTAAGTACGCTTGAGGAAATCAGCCAGGACTACAATGTGACACGGGAACGTATTCGCCAGATCGAATCTAAAGCCTTAAGAGAATTGCGACATTCTTCTTACCGTGATCAATTGTATGAGTATATCTGCTAAAAAATCATGAAATATATGCGTAGTTGCCTTTGCAAGAAAATTTTCCATGAAATTTATTTCGTTTTGGTAACTTTATTAATTGCTTATAAAATTAATTGGTATTTTATTAAATTTTTCACCTATCCGTCACTTCATGAAGTGTTTGTCTAAGAATATTTTCAAGTTTTATGTCTCTTAGATTCAAGTCTCAATAGTTCTGTAGCGGTTCTAATAATAATATCAGCTGCTTGTTCAATCTCTTTTTGGGTATTAAATCTTCCCAAACCAATTCTAAAGGTATTATTCGCTAGATCACGACTCATTCCAATTGCTTGAAGAACATGGGAGGGTTCTAAGGCACCTGATGTACAAGCGGAGCCGGTGCTTAATGCTAAGGAGGGCATATTGACAATTAAAGCTTCGGCATCTACGCCATTAATCGTTATACTAGAATTATTAGGTAATCGGTTTTCAAATGCTCCATTAATTGAAACATGTAAGGACTCTTTGAGTTCCCCCTCAAGATAATCTCTTAATTGAGATACATGCTTATAATCCTTCATTAATTCATAAGAGCATAATTCGCATGCTTTTCCTAGCCCTATAATTCCTGGAACATTAAGTGTTCCTGACCGTAAATTGGATTCTTGTTCTCCTCCGTAGGTGAGAGCTTCAATGGGCATTGAATAGGGCCCACCTCTAATGAATAATGCTCCAACGCCTTTAGGGCCGTAGAATTTATGAGCACTGATTGACAATAAATCAACGCCCAAATCATTAACATTTAATACGATTTTTCCGATAGCTTGTGCTGCATCAGTGTGAAAAAAAGCTCCTTCCCTTTGAGCAATAGACGCAAGATTTGATATATCCTGGATAGTTCCAATTTCATTGCTTGCTGTTTGAACAGTAACCAACAATGTCTTTTCGTCTATGATCTTTTCTGCAGCCTCGAACTCAACCTCACCATACCTATTCACGGGAAGGAATACAATATCATATCCTTGTTTTGATAATGCTTTGCATTGGTTGAGAATAGCCTTATGTTCTATGGCCGTAGTAACGATTTTCTTTCGGTTGTTTTTACTTCCATGAACCAAACCCTGGATAGCTATGTTATTACTTTCTGTCGCCCCAGATGTAAAAACAATTTCCCTGGGTTGAGCTCCAATTAACAAAGATACCGTTTTTCTAGCTTTTTCTATTGCATTGTCTGCATCTCTTCCAAACTTATGTATAGTACTTGCAGGATTTCCGAATGCAGTACTAAAGTATGGAAGCATGGATTCCACAACTCTTGGGTCACAGGGGGTGGTAGCGTGATTATCAAGGTATATCATTTTTGTTATCTCATTAGGTTACCTTATTGACGGTTAAAGAATATCAATTTAATTTTAATATCGGACAATTTTAAATTTCTTTTATAGAAAAACGAACTTTTTAATATTTATCAGAAATTCATCCATCTGTTATATACCCTCTATAAATGACAGATAAGACATCCTGAATCATCATCCCAATCTTCATACTCTCCAGTAAACATTTCTGCTAGTGTTTTCGGCTTATATCGAGCTTGTGCTGCTTCTTTCCTTTTCTTCTCACCTTCTATAATCTCTTTAATTCTTTCTGGTTTAATTAATTCTGCAAGGCTTTCACCTTGTTGCCAAGTATATCCTTCTTCAACTTTTTCGTATTCCATGGCTTTTTTGAATAAATCTGGATGATTCTCATACAAACCTACCCACTCACTTTTCCTTTGGAAAAAACAGAAGTAACAACCTGATCGCGAACGCCATCTATAATAATCAGGCATTCCGACACCACTATCTTCCAATATTCTAATTACATCTGCTTTTTCTATGCCATCGTCCTTAAATGGGTACAAAGGGGTCAGATTTGGTTTTGTTGAGATATAACCCTCACGATGCTCATCGGCTCTTATTCCAATATAAAGAAATGCCGGCTCATCGCCAATATATCGCTCAAAAGGTTTTATTTTTAAGTTTTTTGTGCACCAACGCATTTGTGGCGAGGGTAAATAATCTCCATAAAGTTTGAGATAATGATCAAATCCTCTATCGTCTAAGTCGGATTGTAATCGAGTTATTTCTTTCCCTAAGTATGCTTCAATTCTAGCCATATACTCATAAGTTTCTTCTAGTTCTTTATGAGTATCTGTAAAAACATATTCCAATTCAATCTCTGGATAATTATCATGCATATATAAAGCAAGAGCAGTACTATCTTTACCCCCCGACAATAATAATATATGCCGTGCTAAATCTTTACTCATTTTTATCACCATTAATTAATCTTTCTAACAACTTACCTAAAGCTGCAAATTTTACATTTTGATTGTTTGTTATTTTTAGGTCGTTCAATAATAAATCTGTTAGCGCTTGAGTCTCATCTTCTGTCTCAGGTTCTACAACAACAATTTTACTTACATTATTTAGTTGCCCATCTAGGACACTTAATTGCATGACAATGTGGTCGTCATCCACTAGCATTTTCTCCCGAACTAAATTCTCTAAACGTTTAAATTCTCTAGCAAATTCTACTAATCGTAACTGAAAATCAGCCACTGATCGATCCAACCATTTGTCTGTGGGTAAACCTTGATTAATGGATCGCGATAAAACTTCCCTCCAGTCACGATGGTTAAGTCTTTGAGCTTCCCGAATAAACAGCTTCAATGTAGGATCAGTTGAGTACCCTGATAAGGGTGTTGCCCTTTTAACAAGATCGTCCCGTAATTCGATTGAAGGAATGCCTTCTTCGTAATCAAACGCTTCTCTGAAATTCACTTCAATTCGATCTAGCAAATCCGGATATGCTTGGCGTAAGGAAAATAATATGTCGTTCAATGTAGATGAATAAATTCTGATGCCTTCTGAGGAATTTAATTCGACGTGTAATATAGAGGGTATTGTTTTAAATAATAATTCATAAGGGTCTTGAGCACGTAAGAGAGCATCTCTTACATCAACGACATGTTCAACTGAAAAACTTTTCTTTTTCTTTGTATAATCTGGTAGTTTAGCTACAAAAACCACAAGCGGTTTAATTACATCCAACAAATTTTCTCTACCTTCTAAAGTTCCTGTTTTTAAATTTAATTTCTCAAGAACTACTCCAATGGCCTCGAAGGCAGCTTTTGTCTCACCTTCTAACTTGTAAAGTTGAATCTCAAAAAGCTCTGGTACTTTAATTAGCAACTCTAGTATTTCTATCCTAATATCTGGTATGAATCGACCTTCTTCATAAAGTGCGATTTTGTTCTTATTTGCTAGTAAAAGGTCACAAATCAATACAGGAATTGGTCCTTCTCTCAAACCAAAGGGAGGTGATTTGAGAATCTCATATAGGTCTTTAAGTGGCCTTCTTGTAGAGACTGTAGATTGTAAAAATTCATTCATGGTAAGCCAAATGGGTTGCCATTCATCTACAGGCAGATCTGTAAAACCATACCGCCCTGAAGAGCTCTCCCCATAAAAACCGCCCGCGACTAAAAGCGAACGGTACATACTATATTCTGGCGGTGTTCCATTGAAACCCAAATCAATCTCGCCATCATGTTCCAGCATTCTCTGAACAAGATTTCTACGAATGGCTGAGGCAGATGAAGAAATATTTTCACGATTCAACAATTCGTTGTATAACGCTGGAGACTTACAGAACACATCTTCACAAATATTTGAAAGCCATCTTTGAAAATCAATACTTGTCTCGTGTTCCCATATCTCGCCATCTTGAATCCAAATTGAGGATCTAGGATTTAATAAATATCCATGAAGTCCAAATGCCTCTCCCGCAATATCAAATAATTTTCTTGTCGCATTTCGTATTTGGGCATGGACTTCTTGGCGAGCAGTCCTGTCTCCAGCCAAAACAGGAGTATTTTCTTTAACCCAATGCCAGTTTTCTAATAATTTTAGAGCCGATTCTAAACCTTTAAATGGCTTAGGAAATGCGAAAATTTTTAATTTTGTTCCAGGTTTGGAGGATTTGGTGATTTCTAATGTGTGGTCAATTAAACTTTGTCGCTCAGCGTTGTTTTCAGAAAGCACAAAAAAAATATCTCCATCAGACAAACCAGTTTTTGACCCCAATGCTAATTTTATTTCATTAAAATCGCCATCCAAAATGGAAACATTGAAAAATCTCATCGTTCCTTTTTTTATATAATGAGCACGCGCAACAATGGGACGAGGATTAACTAATTTTTGAAGTCGTTTTGCTAAACTTCCCTTCTGAGATCGCATTTGTGCTTGGGCAAACGCAGCATCCAGATCAACATCAGAGCCCTCCCATATGGCGTAAGCACCTTGGAACTTACGATAAATTATTATAGATTTTTCTTCTAAGTAATTTATTGCTTCAATAACCTCTTTGGGATTTTCATATAAAGAAAAAAAGAATTCTTTGCTAGCAGACAATCCAATTTGGTTGCCAAAAATACTAATTAATCCAATTGTTTTTATTATCTCGCTATACAGTGGAGGAGTATTGTTTTGAATCCTATTTATCGCATTGGAAATTTCTGCCCACCTTCTAGCGTGTAAACTCAGTAAAACGGCATCTCCAACCGTAAAAGTAATATAATCGTATAAATCAGCAAGACTGTATAATTTCTCTCCTATTTTCGTGTTTGCCAGAAAATCTTGGAATCCGTTTGGACTAAAGTCGTTCAAAAACGAAAACAAGGATCTTTCGTTCTGTGATAAAGAACTTCTGAAAATTGGCCACAACAACAAAGCTGTACTTGGATGTAGAGGTAAACAACCTTCAGCTAACTCAGCCATATGTATTCTGTTACGCACCTCATCGTATGCATTAGAGCTCACCATTGCTCTTACTTTTTCTTTAGTAATATCTAAATAACTCTCAGTGTTTTCAAAGATAATTGCTTTGCTTATAAGCTTAAGAAACTGTTCAGCTGGTTCAATAAATGAAATATCAGAAAACCGTCCCTGTACTTTTTGCCATTCAGCCTTTTTCTCGGTCTCAACATCTGATAGATAGTCTGAAAAAGCAGAATGCAGAATAGTAATTAACCCAAAGGGTTCAGTTGTTCTTGTCGCAACTTCTGCCAAGTCTTGGAGTAACAAAAGGTCTACATCATTGGGGTTGGCTGCTGCATATTCTAAGAATTTTCCAAATTCATCAATAATGACTAATATCCCATCGTATCCAAGATCTTGTGCGACAGTAATTGCTTGCTGATAAAGTTCAAGGACTATTTTATTTTCAATGTTTCTTGGAATTTTTTCTTTGACTTTCCTGGAGAATCCGGGATCCAATTCTGAGAAAGTTGACGATAATATTGAAAGAAGTTCTATATTAATATTGCTTCGCTGACCCTGAACCAATATTGGTAACAGCAATGGAATCGGGTTGTCACTTTGCTCCTTAATTGTTTGTGCATCATTATGTATTGAATTTTTATTTGCAAAGATATCTGTTAGAAATAATGCAAATGCTGATTTCCCTGTGCCGTAAGGCCCAGTAATTGTCCAGGCAGTTGAAAACCTTGGGGTTTGGAATCCGCGAATAATCTGCATAGTAATTTGACGGGCTGTTGAGGAAAGCAAATAGCCATCTAGACCAATCCCTGATTTCCAATCTTGAACAACTTGAATTGAGCGTTGGAATCGGTTATTAACTTTGTAAATATCTGATAAAAACTGAGACATTCTCAATTTTCCTTCTCATAATATTTTCGTAATACATCCATAGAAATTAAATTATTGCTTTGGCTACGGAATACTGTTCTCATACCTGCAGTTGTATTTAATTGAATTCCAGACCAATTAGGTAGCAATTGAATTCGTTCATAGGTTGAATTTTCTGTTAGGTTAAAAACTCTCCCAGGACTTCCATGGCCGTACTGAATAGCTTCAAATGATAGTGAATTTTGTTTAGGATAATTTCTCTGCCAGTATTCTAATAAAGAATAAAGAAATACTTCATTTGGTAATGATGGTCTTGAGTTACGTGAGAGTTCATAAATATCATCATCTAACTCCGTAATTAATCCTAATTCAACTAACGGACAATCAAAAGAATCTTCGAGAAATTTTGTTTTTTTCCGTGAAGGGACATAAGTCCGAACAAAAACATCAATATCTCTTTTAAGTGAATTAGGTGATATTCTCAAAGAGCTAAAGTTTTCAATAGAATTCATTATCCATTTTTGTAATTGTTCTTTAGTAAAATTTGGCGCTGACCATCGAGAAAACACAAGATACCAAGTGGTTCCTTTTTCAAGGCGACTAGCCAATTGCCATTGTAAAAGCCATAAAGTTGCTGGATGTTCTAAAAATGGATCCCATCCACTCTCACTCAAAATTGATGAACCTAATTGCGTTGGTGAAAAACAGCCTCGAGCAGGAGATTCAATTAATTCTAATGCTTCACACCAATAACGAATTGATCTAACCATGTTTTTACCAACACCAAGAATTACAATTGCGTCATCCCGTAAAAATAAATCCGGGTATCTTATTACGTTCTGGACTCCTTTAGAAAGCCATGTAAATCGAAAAGGGAAAGTTCCATGCCCACTAAAATTTAATTTTTTGTCAGACAGATCAAAAGTTGTATAAATTGACAAGTGTTCACCTCAAAAAGCCAAGATATGGTAGTTAAGTATATCAAATGTTCTGATTATTACTATTATATACTTATCGTACCATCCTTTAGCTGGATACCCTGCGATTCTCGTTCTTCAACGTTTGTTTACAAAGACAGAGACTCAAAGAGAGGGCTTGTTCCTTTTCTACTTTCACCTATCCCTGGATGCCTTCATTCAAATTTCAGAGTATTATACATTCAAGAGATGATTGAGGCAATTCGAGACGCTGGCCATCATGAGTGGATATATGAGTTTGAGAGGAAATATGGGTTGGGGGGATAAATAATAGTAAGAACAATCTTGGATATAAACACTGAACAAAAATAAAAAAAATAAGGAGTTTTCTGCTGTAGTTAATGTCGCACAATTTTGGTTTTACGACACAGACTCCAGGCTGCAACAGGAAACAAACGATCAATAACTGTTCCTACATGGCGAGCAAAATTTCTTCAATGAGCCTATAACTTTATAGAAAACACCCGTAAATCGTTTCGGAAAACTTATCCTAAAAATCCAAGAATATCATCGAACTCAGCGATGGCACCATCATCGTCTGTAAGATCGGCAATCGTTTCAAACAAATGGCCTGCTTCCGATTGAGTGGCTTTTTCAGCATACATCAATATTTCACCCCTACGGGCTTCAATTTGCTTAGTAGCATCATCCTTATTGACCTCGCCTTTGCAGGATTCTGAATTTGCATAGGTTTTATACCAATGCCATTCGTTAGTGAACCAACGATCCCGGTATTCGTGGAATCCCAAACCGTAAAACGTTATTATCAATTGCTGCCCATTATTCTCCCTACTAACAGTAACAAATAAGAATTCACCATAGGCATTTCCGGATTCTTCAATCGTGTGGATTTTGCTCTTTGGATCCTGGAGCATTTCAAGAAAACGTTTGTGCGTTACGCGATTGAAAAGTATTTCTGTTTCGGTGAAGCCGAATTGTTGATTTGGGTTTTCCGGTGTTGAGGGTGAACGTTCCTTTATCATTATGTTTTTCTGCATCGTAGCATAAAAAATGGAAATTTTGAATTATTAAAAAAATAAAGGAGCTACACCCTGAAAAACGAAGGTAGTTCATTCCGACATTAAACAGTGAAGTAGCTCCAAAGCGTAGAATAGCACTAATGTAGTGGTTTTGTAAAGATCACCTCAAAATGCCCAGCATCATTTCCTTTACATGAGAATTAACAAGCTATAATCATGTAATGGGTAAAAAATGGAAAAACTATCAACCACGACTCGATGACTTGATCTCTTTGCGACAAGCCTCGAAAATCAGTGGTTTGACAACTAATCATTTGCGATTGATGATCTCGCGTGAGAAGTTATGGGCTTGGAAAATCGACAGCCTTTGGGTTACCACGAAAGAAGCCCTCGAAGATTACCTTAAAAATCGCGATAAACCAGGTAGAAAGCCCCAAAAATTCTTGAATTAATATGCGAATACGCATATAATATAAACACATCACAGAACTTTCATCGCTCTATATTGTGCTATTCAAATTTCAGAGACAAGGAGGGCTCGATGGGCGGCGGTTCTGGTTAGCTCACGGTGAGACGATGAGTTTTCTCGCTCATCGTCTTCTCTTTTACCAGAGCCATTTCATCAAGTAAGTCTCATACAAACGGGGGTTTTTCTTTTCCCAATTTACTTTCAATCGACCATCCGGCAAAACAATACTTTCGTTCTTAGATATGATGTGTGTTTTTCGATGGTTGCTCTCCTCTATCGTTACCCGTTTTGGAAGGCGTTTATTTGGGAAAATGACGTTCACGCTTAATTGTTTAGTCTTTTGTGATATATTAGTCTCCCAGAAGCCATCTGGCGTTAAAAAACCCTCCTTAATTTCCCAAGAGATGCGAAAATCATCCACATCTCCAGAATTCTTGATTTCGTGTAGTGCTAGCAGTATATATGTTTTGTACCCTGATCGGTAGCGGTCAACCGCTTTTCCGGGATGATTTTTATAGTTAAGAAGGATTTTTCCATCTCCCCAGGCACAATCCTGATAAGCGATGATATTATCCTGCAAATATTGGATTTTCTTTTGTTTCTCAAATAGAGCATGCTTTCCACTTACATCTAGAATTTCGAGGGTCGATTCATAATTGAGCACTCGATACATCCCCTCATGGGCAGAACCACGCATCACTTTGCTGGAGTATTTTAAAGCATTGCCGATCAATTCCGGCCAGGGAGGTGTGAGGATAAGATTGGAGATTTTAGTCAGGCAGTTATCTGTTATGGTATCTTCCCCGAGTGTGTTTATCTAGTAATTCTTGTAATGTTTTGGGGACAAAATACAGATCACGTTCAATAGGCAAACCCAGTGGCCCGCGTACAGATTGTAATTCTGACAAGGAGAAGTAACCTAGTTCCACTTCAAGGCCGGAGACCAGTCCAAAGAAGATATCCGTCCCATCAAACTCACTGGCATACCATGTCCAACTACTGTCGGGTGTGAAGAATTTTACCTGAGCGATGGCGTCAAGCCCCAGGTGTTCATTCTCATACAATTTTGGAAGTTTATTCCTTAGTTCTTTGGTGAGAAGTGGCTTGTTTGGTACGAATTGTCTCCCCCGCTCTTTCATTCTACTTATTACTATATCATCCATGTCAAATTGTGTATTGACTTAACTTTTTCAATGTGATTTGATTGTATCAATTGTTACAATTGCATCAATTAGTTATGAAAACTTATTTGGGGGTCAGCAAGATCGCAAAAATCACTGGAAAACCACGAACCACCATCCTTCGGTGGATCCAAGCTGGCAAGTTTGGTGATATCCTCAAAGTCGAAAACGAATATCAAGTACCTCACGAACAATTCTATCAGTGGTGGGAACTGAATATGAAGATCAAGGAATAATATGCCGAATTTGAAAGGGGTGAGAACTATCACTTTTTCGATTTATAAGGGGGGTACAGGCAAAACTACCTCAGCAGTGAACACAGCTTCCGCCTTGGCTAGTTTAGGTAAGAAAGTTTTATTGGTCGATCTTGACCAGCAAGCATCAGCGACTCGCTATGTTGGTTTTGATCCCAGGGAATTCCAATATAACCTTTATCATGTTTTCTTCCAAAATGTCCCTGCTAGTGTGGTCCGGCAAACGACTGAATTTGGCTTTGATTTACTCCCATCCTCTGCTTTGATGGCGGCCATTGAAGAAAGCCTGGAACCAGGCGATGAGATGATCCTGCGAGAGAGATTGTCATCATTACAAGATGAGTATGATTTCATCCTCATTGATACGCCCCCTGGGAAAGCGTCTCTTGCATTCAATGGCATTGTAGCAGCAGACTTATTGATGGTACCTGCCAGTGCTGAAAGAATGTCTGTGGATGGTATCTCCGATCTTGTGAATCATGTTCAGGAGATATTCTGGCATAAGTTTCAAGATGAATTGAAGCAACAGGAAATTCGTGTTCTTTTTACGATGTACAAGGCCAACACCAAACATTCTCCTGGTGTTGTACAGGCGGCACGGCGCATCTATCAAGACAATATTCTGAACATTCAAATACCAGAAACTATAGAATTCCCACGTTCATTCGATAAACGTATGCCACTGATCAATCTATTGCCTAATCACCCTGGTACTAAACAATATATAAAATTAGCAAAATGGATCATCGACCATGCGTAAACCTCGTCCCCAGGATTTTGACCCTAGCTATAAAGAATCGAAATCACCCAAACCCGAGAAAATAGATATTAGTGGTACAGTACCCATCAAACCTCGATTAACTGGTAAAGAACCTATCAAATCCGACCGTTCGGAAATGCGTTCGGAAAACAGAACGGAAGAACATCCGGAAATTCGTCCGGAATTACGTTCGGTCAAACTACCCATCAAGCGGCGAACAAAACGTTACAGCTTTGAATTCTATGATGACCAAATCCAACAAATCCGCATGATAAAAATTCAAACTGAAATGAAGGGCGAAACCATTGCGATGTCAGAAATCGTTCGGCAGGCATTAGACCAGTATCTAAATAAAAAATAACCTTCGTTTTTCAAAAATCTTGCTAACTTTTTTATACTGAACATAGATAAAATCTGATCTCTTTGTTAAAACAATAATCAATCCTACCGTTTTCATATCTGTTGTTCTTCTTTATTTCCTCAAGAAACAAGATTACTCTTTTTTCTATCCGATCGGTTAAACGAACGGATAAGCGAACGGAAATACGACCGTAATTCCGAATACAAAAAAGACCGTCTTGACAATCTTTTTTTGATATGCTTTACTGCTCTCAAATCCATTTACTGAAGTAGGGATGACGTCTGGTGCGGTGGAGCATCTACGTCCCAGCCTGCAGAGGCGAGCGAAAGAGGTAAATGGTCGCGCTGCCGGAGAAAAAGCACCGGCAGGAGATAATGGGAAATAAAACGCCCGGAAATCTCCAGGCGTCGTAAGTGCATTCTATTTGTTCTGCTAGGGCAAATCTTAAACAAAAGCTTTAGCTGAACGATTTTTGCGAAGCAAAAATAATATAGAATTTGTTTTATGAATTGTCAATAGCCACAACCAGGTTTTCACAATTACATTAAATGATTGAAAAGGAAAAACATTTCACACGGTAATACAAGGTAGAGAAGGCAAGAAAAGAACGATTTTTACGGTACTAAACGGCTTACAAAAACCCTTTTTCATCCAATAGTATTACTGATTCCATCTTACATACAAGACGTAATAACTAAACATATTGGGTAACTTGTTGGGAAAAGCCTTGGTGCTTCCCAACAAGTTAGATCAAGCCTGCAACCATCGAGGTCTTGGCTTGATGCGGGAGAGCCGCCTTGATTCGGGGAGACCAGTTGCTAAGATCGTGAAAACCTGCCGAAAAACGCAGATTTTCACCAACTCAGCCAGATCCCCCAGCTCATCAAGCCGGTGCGTGCGGGCTGGTTTGCTGGCATAGACCTCAGCAAACCGACCCCGACCACCAACCCTGCGCTTCGAGACCGCTCTAAAGACCGACCTCTCAGTGCCCTTGTGTCCGATGTCACTGCGTTTCTCGGCACTTCGGCGCTCGTTCAGTCAAGAGAGTGATGCTGAAAAACACCGCATCACACACTTGACCTCACTACGTGTTGGTGGTCGGCGTCTACACGCCGACACGCAGCCGCTTCGGGGCATCTCCCGCCCTTCTGCCCCGGCGGCTTTAAAAGCGGAAAGAGCCCTGACGGGCTCTCTTTATAAAATATCATTTCAGCAAATGTGTGGTGTCTTGTTCCACCAAGAATTCTGCACTAAATCCAGTTTAAAGTTATTAACTCTAGTAGTCAATATTAAAAATTAACTATTTTTTGATTGGCTAAACTATTCTTGATTATAGTTGCTAAGTTCAGACAAATCCGCACTAAAAGTGACTATTGGCCAGAGAATATAATAACCGTCACTGTCTTGATAGCCAAAAATGCTGGGATCTCCTGTTCTTCTAAATTTAATCAGCTCTTCTTCGGTGTATCGAGGTGGATCATCCAAATCACAATCATAAAGAGGATATTTAGGATCCCCTATCAAGGCGGTAGAAATTCTAATAAAGCTACCAACGCCCGAATGATAACCTTGACTATCACTAAATGCAATCCAAGTACGGATTGGTGGGAAATTAAATCCAATTTTATCATCTGGGTTTATAAATCTCTCTCCTTCCATAAATGCTGGACTACTTCTACTACCAACATTCTTGATCCAGAACAAATCATCTTCAGCATGATAGGCATTGAGTGGTACTTTAATAATTTGCCAATCACCATTAATATCTTTATAGGCTAGTTTGGCAAAGGTAGTTAGTTGCCAACCGCCATCAGTTAGTAATGCCTGTTCCAGTTCATCTAAGTTTTCCACTGCTTCTAAGCCTATTACTCCAGTGGTTATATTATTTTCATTTTCTGTGCCGAAGTTATGATTATCAATATCGTCTTGGATAGTTTCAATAGCTAAGTGATTTCTTACCCACTCATTTTGTGAATTAGCCAAATCATCTAAATTAACCCCGGCTGCTAAGATTTCTGCTCGGATTTCCGCCTGAGTCATGGCTTCTGGGGTTGCAGTAAACTCTGGAGTTGGTGTATTCTCTGGTGTAGCTGTCGCCGTAGCAGTTGCTGTATTTTCAGGAGTTGCACTTAACTCTGGCGTAGCACTAGCCACCTTAGGTTCTGTAGCACTAGATGTTTGAGTGAAAGTTGGTTGAATATCTTGATTACTTCCAACAGGAGTGCATGCAGCTAAAACGGCGCTTAGAATCAACCCCAAAACAAGCTGATGGATTTTATTTCTGTTGGTTTCTTTTCTATGCATTTTAATCTCGTTTATTGGTCACTCCTATTGTGACCAATGCGACGTTTTTGCTCCAGATGAATGAGATCGACAGAAATTAATTCTTCCTCAATCAAGTTAGGTTCTATTCATTTGATATTGCTCTATTGCTCCAATTATGATATTTTGTCCTCATGTCGGATATTCGAGAGAAAGTAGTGGCGAACCTGAAAAGAGGGGGAGTGATCGCAGCGATAATTACAATTTTGGTATCTCTACTTATTCTTGTCCTTTACCGTAATTCTTTTATCTGTCTCGATCCGGAGCTGTGCGCCAAGATAGATCAGTCCATGGTAATCGATCAACCATAAAATATTTATTAATTCAGTTATCCTTTGTTGCTTTGTATTCGAAAATTATCTGATGGGGATTATGAACTTCACGCTTTCAAATACTGAGAACCCGTCCATTTTCAGATAAAGATCAGTGACATCTGAATTAAAAACTGCTTCATCGGAGTAAATTACTGTAGATGAAGTTGCCTTAAAATTAATTTTTTCTACATCTTGGGCATCTATAACCTCATTATCCAGAGCGCTAATCTCACAAGGCCCTGATAAATCATAAATATGCCCGGTATTGTCAGTCATTGCAAAGTTGATGCCCGGGTTATAGGAAAACAAGAGATCTTTTGATGATTTATTCCAAACTTCAATATTGATTTCTATGATCCCCATATTTGAAATGTCATAATCTCTGATTCTTAACCAGATGTCCCCTTCTTCAACCCATTCACCGACATCATAGTATTCTTTTTGCGTTTTGGCTGGAGAAATAACCTCAGAAATTGCCGTAGAAATAACTTCAGGAATTACCTCAGGCTGCGACATGTACTCGGCGGTTGCTTCAGGTTGCGATATATATTGGGGAGCTTCTTCAGTTTTTGCAAAGAAATTCTGCCAAATAAACAATCCGCCAAAACCAACCATAACAAGAACTATCAACACGAATACTGTTCTTAAAAACCGAATAAAACCTGATCTCTTTCTTCTTCCCTCGTTTGGATTTGTTGACATTGTAATATTTTCTCCTTCATATTTGACGATTGCGTATTCATCTGATGAGACCAATTCATCCATTTCCGGCGTGATCTCATCCGGTTCTGATTCATCAATAATATCTTCATATGGCACATCAATGATTTCAGGTTCTTTCTTCTCCTGGAGAATGGGGCAATATACGGACTTGATCTGAAAGATCCTTTCATTCCGATTTAGCTCAATGAGTCCCAATTTCTCGTAAACCCCAGCCATATGCGCTTTTACAGTTGACTCTTCAATAAATAATGCTTCAGCTATTTCTTTGTATTGTTTTCCTTCACAAAGTAGCTGAAGCACTTCTTTCTGCCTGGGTGATAACGATGTTATTTTTTTGTATGGATTTCCTTTAGACATGCTTAAACCTTAGTCTAGTACTTATTCATAACCAACTATTGAAAAATAAACCTCAAAATCGACCGAAGACGATATGAATTTTAGCCGTAAAAACGTAGGATTGAACTAACCAGGCGCTCAATGGCCCCGCTTTACAAAAATTATACCACCTAAAAAAGGAGACGATATGAATGAGAATGGCTTTGATCAATTGAAGTTAGGCAATAAATTTCGAATTTCCAAACGAACGATCTTTCTCGCTTTGCTGCAAATCGGATTTGCGATCCTCTGGCGTACGACACCCGTTCAGGTGCTGTTCTGGTTATTGATGTTTCTCATCAGCATCCTGGGCTGGATGGCAAGTTATGGGTGGAGGATAGCCCTGCGAGAATTTCGTTTCTGGCTGGAACAAATCACAAGAGAGGATTTCTAATGAATAACAAAATGCAAGTTTTCAATAAGCATGCCTTATCCACAATGGCAATCCAATTACTAGCCCTTGGCAAGGCTAATGGGTGGCATTTCCAAAGTCTGGGAAGAGCACCTGTCCCTACGAACCCTATTCATTTGGATGGTTGGGTTGTAGTCCCAGCCGAGCAAGACACGCAACCTATGCTGGAAAGGACAAAATATCGAATCAACACAGTGTTTGCCTCCGGACTTCGTCCGCAAGCCTGGGTTGTGATCCATGAAGCCCCCGCACTTCTTCCTGCACCAAACCAACCCAAGGCATCAAGCACACTCGCTCAAGTATTTGGCTTGTTTACACTTGGTTCAGTTCTCAGCATGCTGGTCATGACAGCGGCAGTTATTGATCCCATTCTAGTTGCAATTACACCAGAGGGTGAATGGATCGAAATTGACCGCTGGATCAATTAGAGGAAAAGATGTTTACCCGCATTCTTTCAAGCATATGTGTTTCCGTCATTTCAATGGTTGTGTTGAATCTGTTCCTTGCCCTAATCCGGCTTCCCAAAAAGGTGATGACGAACCAGGGGGGATTTCGAAGATTGCTCCGGATCTCCTATGAAATGTATGCGGCGATTCTCTACAAGCTCCAACCCCTGGTTTTTCAACTCCTTAGGTTGGATATTATGCAGAAGGTTCCACGCACGATCCTCACTTCGCTGCTTTCTTATGGGATCGCTCTGGGTGTTTTCTTTATTTTCAATCTGGCATTGCCTCGATGGTTAGCTATCATCTCAATACTACATGGCGCTTTCATTGGCCTAACCTGGGACAAGATCGTTACACCAGAGGATTTTCAGCTTGGTAAAAGGATTGAAGAATAATGGTTACCAAATGGATTATGGGTCGGGATGAAATTCAACTATCCAGTAAGGAACGATCCACGCATACCTATGTCATCGGGCAGCCTGGTACTGGTAAATCACGGGCAATCGAATCCTGGGTGATGCAGGATATTAAGGCAGGAAAAGCCGTGGGGGTTATTGATCCCCATGGCGACCTGTACTATAACCTGCTTGCTCGATTGGCTGATTATCCTCAAGTATGGGAAAAGGTTGTGCTTTTTGATCCATTGGACAAAAAATGGGTTGTGGGCTTCAATCCTCTAGCTGTTGTAGCTGATCTGCCGAAAGAACGTTTGGCTATCTATATGACGGATATTGTTATCAAGGTGTGGAAGATCCAACCGGAGAAAGCGCCGCGTATGGTTTGGCTCCTAACAAATACTTTCCTGGCGCTTTCTTCAGCAGGTTTGAATATTCTCGATTTTCCACGTTTTCTAACAGATCCTGAATTTCGTAAGGAACAATTGCCAAAGGTAAGTTCGGAAGTTGTTCGGAATTACTTTCTTAACGAATATCCTGAGAAGAAATCCAGTGCAATGCAGTGGGCAGTGCCAATATTAAATAAATTAGGGAACCTGATATTTGATCCACAAGTTCGCACAATTTTCACTGGCGAGAGCACCATCAACTTTAGACATATTATGGATAATGGCAAGATTTTACTTGTTCACCTTCCCAAAGGAATTATGGGGGAAGAATTAAGCTCTCTATTGGCTGCGTTCATTGTAGCTATGATCCAGAAAGCTGCTCTCAGCCGTGCTTCGACAAATCATCGAGAACCGTTCTATCTCTATCTGGATGAATTTCAGAACTACACCACGAATAACATCAAAGACATTCTTTCGGAGAGTCGAAAGTATAGCTTGTCGATGACGATGGCTCATCAATATCTCGATCAATTATCGTTTGATTTACGCAGCGCTGTCCTTAATACTATTGGCACAGTGGTTTGCTTCCGTGTGGGCTACAAAGATGCTACCACGCTGGTGAAGGAGATTTTTCCCTCACCGGAATTTATTCGAAATGGGGAACAGGAACTCAAACTGCGTTCGTTTAACAATATTCTTTTACCCATGTTCATCCCAAATTTACGAGGTTCAAATTGGGAGACGTTAGCTAGAGAACTTGTCAATCTTCAACAGCGTGAATTCTGGTTCAGAAAACGGGGACTGAACCAGCCTATCAAGCAGCATTCCTTTGATATGCCTGATCCAATTATGACTGCCGAAAGGAAAAGAAGTATTCAATTGCTGCGGGATTGTTCCGGGGCAAAATATGCCCGTTTGAGAAATGGATTGAAACCAGAAGACAAATACATGGATGAAAATTTCTCTATTCCAAAATGGTCAGACTGAATGATAGAGTGGAATTATGACAGACAAAAATATAAAAGAACAAAATTCACATCCAATGCGTTTTCAACAAAGGGACGAAAGCATATTGAAGACGATTGATTCCTTTGATGGAATTCTGGCCAGAAGACAAATCAAGGCGATGTTCTGGAATGATGCCAGCAACCAAGCAATGGAGCGCAGGTTATCTTTATTATTTCACAACCAATACCTCAATTGGCCGAACGGGGAACAGCGTGGAACACGTCCTATTCCCGAACCTGTTGTCTGGTTAGGCTGGCGAGGCATATTGCATCTTGCTAAACAACAAACGCATATTGACGCCGCTGAACCGAAGAATTGCTCTGAAAATCAGATGCGATTACTGGAAGCCAGGCTACGGAAGGATGGCGTTTATTGGCTGCGTGAACCACACTGGAGCCAACTTGCACATGACATAGCAATGAATGATTTCAGGATGCAGATTGAAAAAGCTGTTTGTGGACTACCCTCGATCACGATGGAACCCTGGCAAACAGAAGGTTCTTTCCGGCGTGATATGGACGTCATCAGCTATGAATATGTAAACCGTAACGGTCAAAAAGAGAGAATGAAACATGGCGTTCGACCAGATGGATTTTTCACATTGGTTGATCACCTCCGGCAGATCAATAATCAACCTGCCAAGGCGAGGTTTTTAGTTGAATATGACAACAGTACACATCCCTTATTCCGCTTCGGCAAACATAAAGCATTGCCAGGTTTGAATTACATTCGCAGTGAAGCGTATAAAAATCGCTTTGGTTTCAATTCAGGACGTTGGTTGGTCATTTGTAAAAGTGAAGCACGGTTGAAGAATCTAAAAGATCAAACTGAGTATGTTCTGGGCAAGCAAGCATCAAATTTCCTTTTTACCGTTGTTAATGAATTGAATGATGAAAATGTACTGACCTCTCCGGTATGGCATCTAGGTTCCTCTGATCGAAGGGAATCCTTGGTCAAGAATGTCGGGAGAGTGTAACCATGAGGTCCTTTAAATATTGGATATTCAATGCTATATTGGCATTATGTAGTCGTCTCGCACAATCTACTCAAAAGACAAGGAGTGGTTGTGTAGTCCTGGATCCCTTGCCGAATCAGGACTATGGTTCAAGCCAGGGGGCAAGCTGCCTGACCGGGATCATCGGGGCTATTATTCTTACCCCTGTCATGATTCTGGCAGGGGTATTTCCTTTGACCGATCTGAGGTGATAAATGGAAAATATTTTATTGCGTCATAATGAGCAGCTTCTCAAAGCGACAGATATTGCATACATTCTAAATATCAGCCGGGCAATGGCATATCGCTTAATGCAAGTTGGGAAGATTCGCACCGTGTCAATTGGTACATCGAAGAGAGTTCGAAAAAAAGATTTACTCACATATATCGAGAGCAACCTTTCGCCGATGGGTGAGGTTTGATCATTATGAACAAATTGGTAAGGAATCAACGGTTGCAGAATTGCAGTAAAATTATGATTCAGAACCTTACCAATCAAATATGGTGTCGAGTTGCCTTTCCTTACATAGCTTCAAAAGGAGGCTAAGGAAATGGCAAAAAAACGTGGTAATAACGAAGGATCAATTTATAAACGCAGCAATGGCACTTGGCGTGGACAAGTATCCATTCAAGGAAAGCGGTTGACCTATACGGCGAAAACGAAACATGAAGTACAAGCGTGGCTTCGGAAGACCCTGGATGAAATTGATAATGGGTTGAGCTTTGAAAGTACAAAAACCACTTTGACGACTTTCATGAAAGAGTGGTTAATCAGCATTGAGCCAGCTCTACGATACAACACCATCAAACAATATGAACAGGTAACCCTTCAATACATCCTGCCTGTATTAGGCAATCAACCAATAAGGGACATCAAACCAGAGCATATCCAGCGGCTATACAATAACATGGTCAAAAAGGGATATGGCTTACGCACTGTTCAAATCGTACATTCTGTTCTTCACCGTGCCTTTGTTCATGCAGTGAAATTAGGATTGTTGGCACGTAATCCGGACGACGCAACAACTCCACCAAAACCAAAACGTAAAGAAATGCGTTTTCTTGATGAAAACCAGGCACAACAATTTCTTTTTGTCGCTAAAATCCAAAAAGATCACTATTTCTCTCTGTACTATTTAGCTATCGCTACTGGGATGCGTCAGGGAGAATTACTCGGATTAAAATGGGCAGACCTGGATTGGGAGAAAGGTGAGCTAAAAGTTCGCCGCCAACTCACCAAGAAGAAGGGTGGGGGATTCGAATTGACTGCTCCTAAAACCAAGGCTGGTATACGGCTGATCAAACTGGGTGAAAACACATTGGAAGTGCTTCATGAACATCGAGAATCACAAATATTACAAAGGCAAAACGTTGGTGAACTTTGGCAAGATCAAGGCTTAATTTTCACCTCGAAAATTGGTACGCCAATGGATCGTAGTAATTTACGATGGTTCTTCAAGGCATTGCTCAAAGATGCAGGTTTGCCTGATATTCGATTTCATGATTTGCGTCACACTGCTGCATCTCTTATGCTGAATAATGGTATTCCATTGATTGTTGTTTCAAGACGTTTGGGACACGCCCAGCCAAGCATCACTTTGGATGTTTACGGGCATCTCATTCCGGGTAAACAACAAGAAGCTGCATCCCTGATGGATGAGCTTCTAACCCCAATTCAAATCATAATTGACAATTAATTGCACCTGGTTGCACCACGGTTGCACCTGAAATGATAGACTGACTCGAAAAACGGGTGGTTAACCGGCATATATGGGCATATTGATTGGGATGACCCCTATATATAGGCGCCCCCGGCGCGACTCGAACGCGCAACCAACTGATTCGAAGTCAGGTACTCTGTCCATTGAGCTACGGGGGCGAGCAGGGATTATTATACCGCGAAAATTCCCGTAAAGTAAACCGGAATGGCGATTGGATGTACCCATTTTTTATCCATCCATCAATTTCTTGTTCAGCAGAAATGGCATTCACGCCCCGTTATGTTTGTCGGATGGTTTCAACCCCGTTATAATCAATGAGATTTAGACTGTGATGGGTTGGATCAGGCATTAACTATTCAATGATGTCAGCGTTTGGGAAAAGGTTATTTTATGGTTCGCAAGTTTCTCGTTTATACACTCTCAAAGGATCTATTCAATAAGGCTGCCCAGGGTGAGATCACTTCCCATGATAACGGTCGCAATGTTGCGATTTCTGATCAGGTTCTGTTTAGATTGATAGACCAATTGTTGTCCGTTGATGAGACCGTTGGTTTAATTGCACAACCATCTAATGACGCGGATGCCTTTTTCATATGTGAGGATTACGCTCAATGCGAGCTTTTTTCTAAGGAAGGTATCAAGATGGTTTGGGTGAACAAGGGCGGTGAGATACTCCCTGATGTTTCTCCAGTTCACGATGTTGAATTGAGGTCATTAAGTGAGTTGACCGATTTGCCCAAAATGCTCAATAGGCCTACGCTTGCGCAGTGCGTTGATTGGTGGGATGAATGGGATCTGCCAAAAAACATCCGCCAGCACGTACAGATGGTGAGCCGGGCGGCATATGTCTTAGCCGTCCTGATGCGCAATTTGGGTTACGCTGTTGATCCCATCCTTACGCATCGGGGCGGGTTGCTGCACGATCTGGATAAGATCAAGACGCTCAGGATTTCAGGCGCTCACGGGGAAATGGGAGCTGAATTTCTGGAGGACCAAGGATATCCCCAGGTTGCCGAGATCGTACGGGAACACAACCTGTCTTCAATTTTGGGTCCCGAATTTGACCGCCGCCCCTGGGAGAACAAGCTGGTTTTCTTTTGTGATAAGCTGGTTGAGGGCGAGCGCATTGTCCCATTTGGCGAAAGAGTTGCTGCATTAAATAGACGGTATCCGGCTTACAGACCGTTGATCGAGAAGACAGAGGAGCCTGTCTGGCAATTCAGCGAACAGGTATGTTCGATCCTATCGCTGACCAACCATCAAGCGCTGATTGACTTGCTGAAGCGTTATCAATAGCAGTCTAAACTCTTACGCAAGCAAAACATGCGATGTTTCCATCGCATATTTAATGTTCACTTATTTTGTGTATTGCCGGTTAATTGATCAGGAGTCCAAAAATTGCTCGGCAAAATGACAGGCAACGAGATGGTCTGGGCGCAGTTCACGCAGTTCGGGTTCTTTTTCAGAACAAACAGCCTGGGCGTAGGGGCAGCGCGGATGGAAACGGCAGCCCGAGGGGGGATGGATCGGGTTGGGGATTTCACCTTTGGGCATGGGTTCTTCACGCCGTTCGTGCGGGTTGGGCACGGGCACGGCTGCCAGCAGTGCAATGGTATAGGGATGCAGTGGGTGGGCATAGACCTCACGTAAATCGCTGATCTCAACAATTTTACCAAGATACAAAATCGCGATGCGGTCGCAAATATACTTGGCGGTTGCCAGGTCGTGGGTTATGAACAGGTAAGTCAGGTTATAGTCATTCTTCAGCTTTACCATCAAGTCCAGCAGCAAGGCTCTTACGCTGACATCTGCCATGGCGATGGGTTCATCCGCCAGCACAAGATCAGGTTTGGTTACGAGTGCCCTGGCGATCACGACCCTTTGACGCTGTCCGCCGGAAATTTGATGGGGGAATTTATTATAGAAGAATTTTGCCGGGCTTAAACCCACTTCTTCCATGATTTCCAGAACAATATCCCGATGCTGGTCCTTTGTTTCAGGGTAGTGGATCTCCAGTCCTTGTTTGATCGCATCACCCAAAGACATGCGGGGGTTAAGCGAGGCTAACGGATCCTGAAAGATGACTTGCATCCGCCGGCGCATTTTACGCAGTTCTTCCTGTGAGAGTGTAGAGAGGTCGATGCCGTCGAAAATCACTTCGCCATCGGTTTTTTCATCCAGCCCGATGGTCACCCGACCGATGGTCGTTTTGCCGCTGCCGCTTTCACCGGCTAAACCAAGCACCTCACCCCGTTTGATGTTGAAGGTTACACCATCAACCGCCCTGACAAACTCTCGTTCTTCTGCAAACAATTGATCGATAAAGCTGGTTTGAACCGGGAACCACTTCTTTAAGTTGGTTACCTGCACCAGGTAATCGTCGTTGTACTTTTGGTTTTCGCTTGGAATTGTCATGATTGCACCTCGATCGTTGTTTGTTCTTTTTCGGGATGGTCGATGTATAGCCAGCATTTAACCAGTCTGCCGGGTGCTACTTCTTTGAAGTCCGGTTCATATTTTGAGCAGATTGGCATAGCATTTGGGCAGCGCGGGTGAAACCGACAGCCTGAAGGAGGATGGGTCAGGTTCGGGGGTTCCCCGGGCATTTTATACAGTACTTCCTTCTCGTCCAGCTTAATATTCGGGATCGAGTCCAGCAGGCCTTTCGTGTAGGGATGAAGCGGATTGTCGAAGATCGGTTCGACTTCTGCAATTTCGACGACATGCCCGGCATACATCACAGCGACCCGGTCGGATAATTCAGCGACCAAAGCGATATTGTGGGTAATGACAAGCAGCGAAACATCAAAATCTTCACGAATTTGACGAAGCTGATCGGCCAATTTTGCTTCAACGATCACATCCAAAGAGGTCGTGGCTTCATCAGCCACAATCAGATCAGCGTTGAGCACCAACCCCAAGCCGACCATGACCCTTTGGCGCATCCCACCAGAGAGCTGGTGAGGATAGCTGTTCATGCGGTTTTTGCGGATACCCAACTTCTGGATCAGCTTTTCCGCTCTATTCAGAGCGGCTTCGGTTTTCGTTTCGGGTTCGTGAACCTGGATTGCCTCAATGACGTGTTCGTCCACACGTTGCACGGGGTTGAGGGAGGTCATCGGATCCTGGAAGATCATGCTCACTCTGCGTCCCCGAAAATCACGCATCTGGTCATCGTTGTAGGTCATGATGTCTTCACCGTCGAAAATGATCTGACCACCAGTGATCTTGCCAGGCGGCTGGATCATACGCATCAGCGCCTTGCCCATGGTGCTTTTACCGCAACCGGATTCGCCAACCAGGCCGAGAATTTCACCTTTGTAGATATCAAAGGAGACTCTGTCTACGGCGCTGACCTGTCCAAGCCTGGTTGTATATTCAACAGAAAGATCGCGTATTTCCATTAAGATGTCTTTATTTGTCATGATTTTAGCGCTCCGTGAGACGCGGGTTTAGAATTTCAGATAAGCTCTCGCCAAGCATGCTGAACGAGAGGGTTACCAATGTCACCATCAAACCCGGGTAGGTGATCAACCACCACGCACGTCGGACATAATCCTGGCCGCGTGCCAGGTCGATACCCCAGTCGGGTGTGTCTGGCGGTAAACCAAAGCCAAGGAAGCTTAAGCCGGCTTCTGTTAAGATGGCATCGCCAACATTGACTGAGAAGATGATCACAACCGATGGGATCACGTTCGGGAAGATGTACTTGGTTAAAATTTTTCTTGATTTAGTCCCCAAACTGCGCGCCGCTTCAACATACAGCTCTTTCTTGACCTGCAGTGTTTGACCCCTGACAATGCGATAATAGGTGGGGACATACAGCACAGCAATCGAGACGATAATATTGCCAATACCTGCACCTAAAACTGCAGCAATGGCAATCGCCAGGATCAAACCAGGGAAGGAGTATAGGCTGTCCATCAACAGCGTGAGGACTCGGTCAAATGGCCCGCCTACAAATCCGCTGATCAAGCCCAACGGCACACCGATCACAAATGAAACGACTGCCGAACTCAGGCCAACAATCAGTGCGATGCGTGTGCCCCAGATGATCCTGCTCAATACATCCTGGCCAATTTGATTGGTCCCAAACAGAAAGCCTTTTGCACCCTCTTCTCGCAGAGTTCTTATCTGCTGAAGGGCGGGGTAGTCAGCTAGGGTGTCCCCCAGTTCTTCCGGAGAGGCAATAAATCCGTCGATTTCGCCATTGGCAAGTGCATCAAGCCCCTCTTCAAGGGTTTCATAGCGCTGCTGGCGGGGTTGATAGCGCGTGCCTTCGGGCGCCTCAGCATTCAAGGCGTCCACAGTCTCACGCATGGCCTGGCTGGCGGCACTGCCGATGATGAATCCAATATTGTTTGTTTTATCCGCGATATCACGAAAGCGGATATCACCGCTTTCAACAGGGGTGATCAACAGATAGGATGAAGGTGGTTCTCCTGGCGCAAGCAGGGAGGGACCCACTTCGGCTCGGGGGTCGTAAGGTGCAAACCATTGCGGGAAAATGCCCACAATGATGATGAAGATCAATAAGATGGCACTAATTGCCACAAACCACCAGTCGCCGCCATACCACTTGCGCGCAATGAAAAGCCTGCGGACAAATCCTACTTTATCCAAATCCAGAAGCCATTCCGGTGTTTGCTCTGAAGAAACTTCTTGTTTTTCGATTTCTGTTTTAATATTTTTCATAAGGTATAACTCCAAATCCGGTATGGTGTCTTAGTAGCGAATTCGTGGATCGATGAAGGCATACAGAACATCCATTAACAAGCTGATCAGGGCGACAAACATGGCAAAAACACCGATGGTTGCCTGAACAGCGGTATAGTCGCGGAGTTGAATGCGTTCCACAAGATAACGGCCAACACCTGGCCAGGAGAATGTCGTTTCAGTCAGGACAGCACCCGCAAGGAGGATTGCAAATTGAAGCCCCAACATGGTGAGAATAGGGATAAAAGTGTTGCGGAGGGCATGCCTGTAGGTTAGTTTATTCTCAGGGATACCCCTTGCCCTTCCTGCAGTAATGAAGTCCGACTGGAGCATTTCAATCATGTTTACCCGGGTGAGCCGGACGAAAACACCAGATAGGGCTAACCCAAGTGTAATAGAGGGCATGGCCAGGTGCATGATGGCTGACCACAATGCAGGCCAATTCCGGGTGAGGATCGCATCCAGGACGTAGAAGTTCGTTATTGATCGAAAATTCGTCAACATCAGGGTATCCATTCGCCCGGCAAGAGGGAAAATAGGAATTCTGACAGAAAAAAGAATCTGAAAAATGAGGCCCATAAAGAAGATGGGGATGGAATAAATCGCAATGCTGATCAACCTGATGATGTAATCAATTGGCTTTTTACGATTTTTTGCGGCAAATGCGCCAGAGAAGATACCAATTATTGCTGTCAGGGTGATGGCTGGGATGGTCAATTCGATGGTAGCCGGTAGCCTTTCGCCAAGTTCATCCTTAATTGGACGTTCGCCCTGTGTTAGGGCATTGCCGAAATTAAATGTGACCATATCCCAAAGAAAATCAAAATATTGGATGTAAAGGGGCCGATTCAATCCTAGGCGTTCTCGCAGGGCAATCGCTTGCTCTTCGCTAACACGCGGACCAAGTTGGGAACGGATGGGATCACCCGGTAAGACCCGCATAACAAAAAAAATCATCGTGACCAAAATGAGCACCATGGGAATTGTCAGCAATATTCGAGTGATCAAAAATCTCCGCAAGGAAGTAGACATAATTTCACTCCCACTATCGTTAGATATGCATTGGGGGCAAGGTTTCCCTCGCCCCCAATTTGTACATGTTGATATCAGTCTCAGATTAGCTGATTATCAATTAAACTTCTTTGATTAATGCCTTTCTGATAGGACTGATGTTGTTGTAATTACTCTGTAACTGTGAATGTGTGGTTGAAGACCATATAACGAAGTGCTGGGGCTTCAACTTTATCAACTGTCACGCCTTCAACATCCTGCAGACGGATGGCTTCTACTGGGCCTAAGGTCCGCCAGGCGACGTCAATTGCACCAGATTCGATGGCGTTTGACATGGTGGTGGGGTCAGCAAAGTAGCGCACAATCACATTGGGGATGAGTGGTGCTTCACCAAAATACTCGGGGTTTGCTTCCAGCACCAATTGTTCACCGGGTGTGAAGGAAACCATGCGGTAGGCACCAATGCCGTCAAAGGATTCAGGGAATTGAACGATCTCATCCGCAACGAATGTGGCAGGATTGGTCACCACGAAGGGGGCTGTGGCTGCCAGCGCCGGGAAGAAACCAAAGGAATCCTTTAGTTTGTAGACAACGGTTAAGTCATCGGTTGCTTCAACAGTATCCACATAGAGCTGGACCAAGCCAGATACCTGGCCTTCGAGAGTATTGAGACGGTTCCAAGAGTCGACGTAATTCTGAGCTGTGACAGGTGTGCCATCAGCAAATTTCAGGTCATCACGCAGGGTGAAGGTATAGGTCAAGCCATCTTCGCTAACCTCAGGGGCTGCTGCTGCCGCACCAGGGACCAGTTCTGATGTGCCAGGAACATAGGACATCAGGGCGACGCCGGTGTTCTTGATGATCTCCCAGTCGTGGGTGGCATATGCATCGCTTGCGTCAAGACTGTTTACCTCATCCGTGGTGCCGATGATGATTGTATCAGTGGTGCCAGAGGCTGGTTCAGCATCGTCAGTGAAGCTGAGGACATGGTAGTTGAATTCGAAAGGCGCACCGACAACCACGCCTTCCACGCCATCACGATAGGAAACAAACTCGGGTTCCCAGAATAATGGGATGGTGGGTACATCTTCAGCATACAGTTCACCGATTTGCTGATAGAGGTCTTCTCGTTCAGCCGGATCAGCAGAAGCTGCGGCTGATTGTAAGAGGGCATCCATTTGTTCGTTGCAGTAGTTCACACCGTTATCGGGTGACTGGAGGCAGGAGGCAAATGGAGAAAGCCAGTTCTCCGGGTCAGCAAAGTCCGGGAACCAACCCAACATAAAGAAGGGGAGATCGCCGGCGACAAAACCATCGACGTATTCTGCCCAGTTCATGCTGTTGAGATTGACAACCATCAAACCGGTCTCTTCAAGCTGTTCCTTGATGACCTGCATCACATCAGCCGTGGTGGTGCCATAGTGTTCGGGGGGGAACCAAAGATCGAATACAAAGGGATTATCCTCAGAATAACCTTCTTCGGTTAGAAGTTGAATCGCCATATCGAGATCACGTGTGCCGTATTTATCGAAAAATGGCTGCGTGGCGTAGGGATAACCCTCAGGAACCATGTGGTAGGCAGGGATGTTGCGGCCTTCAAACACGCGGTCCACAATCACCTCTCGGTCAATCGAAGCAGCGACTGCCTGACGTAGTTTCTGAGTCCACAGGAACGTGGGTTCTTCAGTTTCAGGTTCTTCGGCAACTGGCTCCTCAGGTTCTTCAGTGACAGGTTCCTCAGTTTCCTCGGCTACCGGTGCTTCGGGTTCTTCAACGGGTTCTGCGGTTTCAGCGGCTGGTTGGCAAGCAGCGAGCAATAAGCTTGCTAAGACCAATACTGAAAGTAAGACAAAAAACTTCTTCGTTCTCATTTTATACTTCTCCTTGAATATATACGATTGGTTGAATTATAGTTTCGTTGTGTAATTGTTTTTTGGTGCACCTCCTTGAAAAATTTAAATAGGGTAGGACTCAAGATATCGGCGACTGAAACCGGTAATTAGCGCGCTAAATTAGTTATTAATACTATGGTGGGGATACGAATATTGAAAGACGAAGTTCTTGCAAAAGACTTTCATGGAGGATCATTACTCCAAACTTGCTAATTAGATAATTACAGTTTATCACAAAATTATCGAAATTATTTAATCCTGTAGTGTTGTATTCTATCATGCTTGGTTGGTTTATTTTTAACAAGTGGTTAACAGGAAGGTAAGATTTTATGTAAAACGACCAAAATCAGTCGATGGAAGAAAACGCAAGTAATTTTTCTCATTTTCCTTGTTAAATATAATTAATATCACACTTGACAAAACTTAATAAAATGATATCATAGTTTTAAATAATTTTATTTACAAGTGATTTTCTTAATAACGAAAGGAGAACCATGTCACTCCAATTGAATCTCTCGTCCGATCAGCCTGTCATCCATATTAAAGCTTATAGCGGAATCAAGATAATGGGTGTAGAGCAGTCGTATGTCACCTGTGAGGTTGATGCCCCACAGCTTGCGACCCTGGTAGAGGAGAATGGTCATGTTTATCTAACTGTAAATGCCTCAAGCGAGATCTCTGTGCCAGTCGATTCCCAGATCGAGTTGGAACGTGCTATGGGCTCGGTTAAGATCTCAAGTGTTCGCGGCATTATCAATGGCGAAAAAGCCCTGGGTAATCTTGTGCTTAATAATGTGGGTGAGGTCAGGATCGGAAAAGTTGGCGGGAACTTCTCGGTCCGCAAGGCATCCGGTGCTATTCAGATTGAAAAGGTAGGCGGGAACCTGGTTGTGGATGAAGTGGAGTCCTTCCGGTGTGAAAAAATCGGCGGCAGTTGCAAGGCTAAAAACATCCAGGGCGACTTCCTGCTTGAGAAAGCGGGTGGCGATTTCAAGGGCCAGGCATTAAATGGCCTAATCCGAGTTGAGAAGGTAGGGGGATCGTTCAAAGCTCAAAGTCTGACCATTAGTGAAGACATTCGCGCTGGCGGCGACATCGTGCTAAAGGATTTTGTGACTTCCAAAGATGGATTAGCACTTCGGGCAGGAGGTTCGATCCGGATGGAATTGGGAGAGAATTTTGAACCCACAAACTTCGAGATGCGCTCTGGTGGTCAAGATATCCGTATCCTGATTGGGCAGGATGACCTTGATCTGGTTGAATACACTTACACCTACAAGATGCCAGAAGCCAGTCGCACAATTAGCGTTGCTGCTGGAGGTGATGTTTCGTTACGTGAATTAACCGAACTGCAAGACGACTTTGTTGGGGATCTTTCTGATAAATTTGCATATGAGGAATCGGCCTTCAGCGAATTAATCCAGGAAAGGGTTACCCAAGCAACTAGAATGGCAGAAGCCAAAGTAAAGGCGGCAGAAATCAGGCTGGATAAAATCATGGAAAAAGTTGAGAAGCAACGCGGCTTCAGCATCGATGTTGACACTGGCGAAGGAATTGAAAAAAGGGTTGATATATCCGCCACGCCTTCCATTACGCGCCCGGCAGGTAAGAAGGGTGCCAGCGATGAAGAACGGTTGATGATCTTGAAAATGCTACAGGATAAAAAGATCACCGTGGATGAAGCAGAGACATTGTTTAAAGCATTGGATGATTGAGGGTAATGATGGTTGATAACGCTGAACGTAAAATAATGGATATGATTCAAGCAGGGCAGATTACTGCCGAAGAAGGCTTGCGCTTGCTCAATGCGATGGGCGGCGGATTGCAGGCCAACAGTAAAGACAATGGCGAAGAAATTGAAAACGCAGAAACAGCTCAACTAGCCGAATCGGATTTGGTATTTGGGGAACAGAAAACACACCCGCAGATCCCGCAAGAAGAGATGGATCGCATGAAGCGCTTAAAACGCTGGTGGATTTTGCCCTTTGGCATTGGCCTGTTGATTACCACGCTGGGTGCAATCTGGATGTATTCCGCTTATGAGGCAAATGGATTTGGGTTTGGTTTCTGGTTGGCATGGCTACCGTTTTTAGCAGGGATATTCATCCTCGCGATGAGTTTTCAGTCCAGTAGAAGCGTGTGGGTGCATCTCAGAATTCAGCAGAAGCCCGGAGAGACACCGCAAAAGATTGCCATAAGCTTGCCGATGCCCATCAGCCTGACACGCTGGGCGCTTTCAAATTTCGGGCATAAAATCCCCGGTCTGCGGGATCAACCTGTGGATCAGTATTCTGAGATTTTGGATGGTTTATCTCCGGAGGAGCCGTTTTACATCCATGTTGATGATGACGACGGCGAAAGCGTTGAAATTTTTATCGGGTGATGATGTTTTTTATTGATTTTTAACCGGTTCATTGATTGAGCCGGTTTTTTATTGCCCAAAATTATTATAAAAATTGTAAATTGCCTGGCTTAATTCTGCAAATAGCGCGTTGACCGGATCAAATACAGCCTGTACCGGGTGATACACAAAGATCGTCAGCACATAATTTCCGCCTGGTGTATATAACAGGGCTGTGTCGCCTATGGTGTGGATCAAACCGTCAGTTTCATTTGCCCATCCGTGTTTATGCGCAACAGTAATGCCAGATGGCACACCCGCCTGGATCAGAACGGCAATCTGATTGCGCGACAAGTATGTGATCATCTGCCTGCACTCCGCCTGTGTGAGCTCATCCGGGAAGGCAGCAATCAAGGCACCTCCGCCGCGTTCGGCGCAGGTGTAAATATCTTCCATGAGCATGCCAAGATCTGCTGGTGTCGTCTGAACGTAGATGTCCGGGTCGGTATTGATGTCTTCACGCTGGTTGGCGGGTGTTTCAAAACGTTGCAGAAGTGGAGCACCCACATAAAAATGGCCAGCCCAAAAGGTGTTTTCAAGACCAAGGCGCTGCATGTCTTCTGTTACGATCAGAGGGGTGAGATTACTGTCAATGACAGCCATCGCCAGCTCATCGGTGCTCGTGTTCTCTGATTGTTCGATCATCTCTTCCATTAATACCAAATATTCTTCCGGCCAGGGTTCTTCCATGAAGCGGAAGGCAGTTACCATCAAAGGGATTTTCACCGTGCTCCAGGCTGAAAAGGCGATATCGGTTGGCAGCTCGCCGGTTTCGCTTTGGTATGCGATGTGCAGGTTGCGGTTGGTGTCCATATCCTGCATGTATAACTCAACTGTGCCGTCAAACCCTGAGACATCGATAATTTGTTTCACCATGATTTCTAAATCTGCTATGGCTGGGCCGGGAATAGAAGTCTGATCCAACGCCAGGTTGACCTTGCGGCTGGTGGCAGAACCCAGAGCATCGATGATCTGCAATGTGGCACGATCGTAGTCTACCTGTGTGCCAGGGCTGCCAGCTGAAAAGTTCGTTGAACCGGGAACAGGCTGGGGGGGTGTGGCAGGCGTATCGTAGCGGGGTGCTATTTCAAGCCGGAGATATTCACGTATGCGTGGTTCATCATAATCTGCGCTGAGGGGGATATTGGTAACCTCAATATTCTGGTTCCAGAGGAAATTCCAAAAGCCTTGCCAAAATGGCTCAGACACACGCAGGTTGTCGGCAACAGCCAGCATTCGTTCAACCTCGGGTTCAAAACCCAAAACAGCTGGACGCACCTGGATGGGATTGCCGGCGTAATTTAGTTCGATAGGGGCGCGGTAGACGGTATAAATCCGTTCGGCAGCCTCTTCATAGTTCAGGCCGCCGATCGGCACACCGCCAACCTGAAAGCCAAGCGGGAAGTTGCTCCGAATCCGGCTGTAGGCTACGAGCTGAACTGTGACCAGAACAACTGTGATCAGAATGACGACGATCGCAACCCAACGAAAAAGTGGAAATTTGTGTCTTTGCATGATGAATATCCGTGTCTTAAAGGCTGCATTATCATGCCATTAACTAAAACGATTGTCAACGACAGGTTCGTTATTATGGCATTCACTGAGATCTAAATAATTATCTATGTTTCAATTGTCTGCGTAACCAGGAGGCAGCCTGAGATTCTTGATGATGAACAACCAGAACAGAACAAGCCGCTTTTTCTGCGACAAAATCAGCTTTATACCCGAATACCGAGCCTTGGGTTTGAGTTTCCTCTGAAGAACCGATCAGGATAAGATCATAGGATTCGGAGAAAGATTCATTGATGATCATTTGAGCGATATCATCTGCTTGTATCACCTCAAGGGATGCATTTGAGGGGATTTCGTTGAGTTCTGTCATTACGATTTCCTGGAGAAAAGCAATATGATCTTCAATTTCTTCTTCACTGCTGCCATTAGGGATAATTTGAAGATATTCCACATTCCCGCCCTCCTGTACAGCAATACTATTCGCCAGTTGGACTGCAAGACGAGTATGGTATCCATTACTCACAGGAACCATGATGTGCTTAAAACCAGTTATTCCTCGATCGTGAAGAACACCGAAATTGACCATGTGCGCTTCTGAAACCTTTTTTACAGTATCCAAATAGCGCCTTTGAGCATCTGGTTCATCAGGCCATTTTAATAGTAATAATTTAACATTATTATCATTTTTGATTTCATCGATTATTCCGTCAGCCAAAGAGTCATCAGCAATCATCTTGGTGTAGAGTGGAATATTCCGTTCGATGGCATATTGAATGAATTGTTCAAGGATGGATGTTCTGCGTTCACGAATCTTTTCTAATAACTTCTCATCCATTTTTTGGTCAATTTGAACCGATTTTGGAACGACTGAAAGGAGGCACATATTCATATCTTTTTCAGCTTCTGCCAATACAGCGCCGATTTTTATCACATCATCAAGGCCTTTTGTGTTATTGAATGGGACCATTAATCGCCAACGGCCGGGAGAAAGACTGCGGGTGTGTACCTCTCGATATGTCCGAACTCCGATGCTTCCATAATAATACAATGTGAGGAGGATAAGAATTCCTGTCATAAAGAGGATTGCATTGAGATCTGAAAATAAAATTACGGCCAAGCAGGTGATTGATGCAACAACTGGGGTTAAAGGAAAGAATGGCGTTTTGAATGGGCGATGGATGAAAGGGAATTTTTTCCGTAAGGTTAGCATGGAAAGATTTGAACAAAACAGCACAAAAAGATAACCAGCAGATGTGATATAGCTCAAAAAATTGACCAAGCCGATGCCTGTGATCATTGAAGAAATGACTCCAATGAAGATGATTGCCATAAATGGAACACGTGCTCGATTAAGACGCTGTAAAACTTGCGGCCAGGAACCATCTCGACTGAGCGTAAAGGTTTCTCGAGTTGCACTCAACATTGATGAGTTGACAGAGGTTAAAGCACCAACCATTCCGGCAAAACCAATTATAAAAACACCAAAGCCAGGCAGAAATATCGCGATTGTTTCCGATAGCGCAGTTTCCGAACCAGCTAACGCTTGCCATGGAATGGTTCCTAAAGCGATTATGCTGACCGTTGAATAAACCAGAACGATCAATACTAAACTGACCATAATCGCAATAGGTATATTCTTGCTGGGATTTGTCACCTCTTCAGCATCATCGGCAATCACTTCAAATCCGACATAGAGCGCGTATATCAGGGCAATTGTCCGTAAAATCGTGATTAGATTCGTCCAAAAATCATCGCCAATGAAGAATTTACCATCTGGCATAAATGTTTTGATATCAAATCCATTTGAGCTGATGAATCCACCCAGGATATAAATGGCAAATGCCGTGATTAATATGCCCCCCATGATCATCTGAATATTGCCAATTTTGGTTACACCAAAAATATTTAGGAGCGTAAACAGTAAAATTACACCGATGGCTACAGGTATGATGGGAAGTGATGGAACAAAGACGCTCAGCGAATAGGCAAAACCGACCGCAGAAAGTGCACAATAGAAAGTACTTGAAATACTATCCATAGATCCTACCAGAAAGGCTAATAATCCTTTTCCCCATGCCTCTCGGACATAAGTCATTGCACCACCAGTTTCGGGATAGGTTGTGGCAAGTTCGCTATAATTCAATGCGATGCTAAAGCTGAGAATTCCTGCAATGATCACAGCAAGGATTACAGCTGGGCCGGCGACTCCGGCAGCATGGCCGGTTAAAATAAAAATACCAGAACCTAAAGTACCAGCCGTTCCTAACATGATGACTTGGATGAGACTCAGTTGCCTTTTTAATGTTCTTCTAGCCATGATGGACCTCAATTAATCATGTGAAAACAATAAATTAAAAATTGGATTGGGAGAAGTTGTCAGGGAATCTTTGAAATAAAATCTGCTAAATTAATACCATTTTCCTTTGATAAAAATTATACTCCACTAAGTAAATCGTGAATAGATGAATGCATGTTGTTGACACAAAATTTGTTTTTTACGTAAACGGCCGATTATTTGACAGTGTTATCCCAAGGGGATATACTTTCAAAGCGGAAATTTTAGCAATTTATCGGAGGTTTTTGTGAAAACTGCATTGATTACAGGCATCACCGGGCAGGATGGCTCTTACCTGGCAGAACTGCTTTTACATGAGGGATACGAAGTACACGGCTTGATCCGCCGATCGAGTACTTTTAACACCCGGCGACTGGATCATATCTATCGTGATCCGCACGGCAATCATGGCAAGGTCAAGCTTTTCTTGCATTACGGCGATGTCACCGCGGGTGATACGCTTTTGGATGTGTTATATAACGTGAAGCCCGATGAGGTTTACCATTTGGCTGCGCAGAGCCATGTGCGGGTGAGCTTTGATATGCCGGAATACACCGGCGATGTGACCGGCTTGGGGACAACCCGTATTCTGGAGGCGATCCGTAAGGCAGGGATGAAATCCCGCTTTTACCAGGCATCCTCCAGTGAGCTATATGGTAACTCCAAACCCCCTCAAAATGAAAACACACCCTTCCAACCCCGCAGCCCCTATGCCGCGGCCAAGCTATATGCTTATTGGATGGCGCATAATTACCGTGAAGGCTATGGGATGTTTGCTGTTAATGGGATCCTGTTCAACCATGAATCACCACGGCGGGGTGAAACCTTTGTGACCCGTAAGATCACGCGCGCCTTAGCGAATATCATGGCAGGGGAACAAAAACACCTCTATTTAGGCAATCTTGAATCGCGGCGTGACTGGGGTTATGCACCGGAGTATGTGGAAGTGATGCACCGGATGCTCCAGGGTGACAAACCGGAAGATTACGTAGTTGGAACAGGTGAAGCCCATAAGATTTCTGACTTCCTTGATGAAGCTTTTGGCTATGTTGATTTGGACTGGCATGATTATGTGAGGATCGACCCACGCTATTATCGCCCAACAGAGGTGGACTTTTTAGAAGCGGATACTCGAAAAGTGCGGGAACAGCTTGACTGGGAACCTAAAGTGAAATTCCATGAGCTGGTACGCATTATGGTTGATGCAGATTTAGAGCTGGTTGGGCTTGACGCGCCTGGGGAAGGCCGCAAGATCATAGAAGAAAAATTTTCAGATTGGCACCGCTGGGAAGACCAGGTCGTCTCAATGGGGAGATAATTTGGATTTAGTATAATATTTCAACTTAAAAATTGCGGTTCATGATGAGCCGTATTTTTATTATCCTTCAGGATTATAAAACAGGAAAATAAAATTAATTGGTTTATCCTTGCGAAGAGCAGATATTTAATGATTTATCGATAATATTTCGTTAATTTGCCTTATAACCAGATTTATGGAACAGGATCAACACTGGTAACCGTCCAAGTATCGGAATCTTCAGGTTTTAATGAAACATATTGGTCGAAATCCAAGAAAATTGTGATATTAGCAATAAATTGACCGCTCATTGGATCAAGCGGAATACTGCCGATACTATATTCAAATTCCTTATCAGGCAATCGGATAGCGGATAGCAGTTCCTTCGGGCAGTTCGCAGTAATTGTTGTTCCGTTATCCAATGTGACCATAAGCTCCTCTTTTAATGTAAGTCGGCTGGTATTGATTCCATCACCAGAAAATGGGGCTTTTCCATTAATCCCAACGACTTTTCCTTTTAGGACAGAGGTACCACAAGCGCTTAGTAAAACCAGCAATATAAGCGCTGAAAAATTGAAGATAAATGAAGATTTCTTCATATCAACCTCCTTGATTGATTAATCGATGATTTACAATAGATTGGACGAGATTATATATAATGCAAAGGTTTTGACATCTCCATTGTAGCACAAAAAACGTATATATTAAAAAATATTAAGAATAGCGTAATGGATTCATGGATTGGTCTTGAAAAATATATTGTTTATGGCTATAATCTGATTACTTGAAATGCTGCGGAAGAGTAATGCATTTCCCACTGAAAGAGAAGGAACGCCAAGGGCTGAGAGCGTCCGCAGGATGGGAATGGATGAAGTCGCCACAGAGAACTGCTGAAGAAAGCCCAATGGGTGAGTAGAACAGCACGGGTGCGCCCGATAAAGCGTAACCGGATGTTGGTCCGGGCAAAGTGCGCTGCTGAGTGCAGCGAATTGAGGTGGTACCGCGGAAGAATGCCCTTTCGTCCTCTGGATGAAAGGGTTTTTAATTTTAATGCAGCAGGAAAGAGGAGGACGATTTAATGGCGAAAACATTGCCTAAAACTTACGATTTTACTGAAACAGAGCAGCGGCTTTATCAGCAGTGGTGGGATGCGGGTTATTTTGAGCCGTCAAATGACCCACATAAGCCAGGCTTTGATCCAAAGGTCAAGCCTTTTGTGATATCGATCCCGCCTGCCAATGTTACCGGCAGGCTGCACCTGGGGCATGCGCTTTTTGTTTCTTTGGAAGATTTGATGATCCGCTATCACCGCATGAAGGGCGAACCGACGCTATGGGTACCTGGCGTAGATCATGCCGGGATTGCCACCCAATTGAAGGTTGAACTTAAACTGCGCGAAGAGGGCACCAGCCGATTGGCATTGGGCCGTGAAAAATTTTTAGAACGGATTTGGGCATGGAAGGAAGAGTATGGCGGGATCATTACCCAGCAGATCCGGCGTCTTGGCGCATCCTGTGATTGGACACGGGAACGGTTCACCCTGGATGAGGGATTATCAAAGGCTGTACGGGAGGCTTTCGTAACGCTGTATGAGAAGGGTTGGATCTACCGCGGGCCGCGCATGATCAACTGGTCGCCAGGCTTACAGACGGCAGTCTCTGACCTGGAAGTGGAATATTCGCAGGAGGACGGCAAGCTGTATTACTTCAAATACATGATTGCCGACAGCGATGCGTATATCCCGGTGGCCACAACCCGCCCTGAAACGATCCTTGGCGACACTGCCGTGGCTGTCCACCCTGATGATGAACGCTTTGCGCACCTGGTGGGAAAGAAAGCGCTGGTGCCGATGTTGGGACGTGAGATTCCGGTGATTGCAGATGAATATGTGGACCGTGAGTTTGGCACTGGAGCGTTGAAGATCACACCTGCCCATGACCCGAACGATTATGATATCGGCATGCGGCATAATTTAGCCTTTATCAATGTATTGAATAAAGACGCGACGATCAATGAGGAGGGCGGGCCTTATCAGGGGTTGGATCGCTTCGAGTGCCGTAAAAAATTATGGGCGGATATGGAAAACGCCGGGTTGGTGATCAAGGTTGAACCCTATTTGTTGAAAGTGCCGCGCTCTCAACGGGGCGGTGAAATTGTTGAGCCAATGGTTTCTACACAGTGGTTCATCGATATCAAAGAGATGGCTGAGGCAGCGTTGGATGCCGTGCGCGACGGGCGGATCGAGATCATCCCCGAACGTTTCAAGAAAGTGTATTACAACTGGATGGAAAACATTCAGGACTGGTGCATCAGCCGGCAGTTGTGGTGGGGGCATCGCATCCCGGTTTGGTATTGCGATGACTGCAACAAAATGACCGTTGCCCGCGAAGACCCGGACACCTGCCAGCACTGCGGCAGTGCCAATCTGCGGCAGGACCCGGATGTACTGGATACCTGGTTTTCTTCTGGCTTATGGCCGTTTTCGACACTGGGCTGGCCAGAACAGACGCCCGACCTTGAGTATTTTTATCCCACGAGCGTGATGGAGACTGGTTATGACATCCTGTTCTTCTGGGTCGCGCGAATGATCATGATGGGATTGGAGTTCACCGGTGAAGTGCCGTTCCACACGGTGTATTTGCACGGCTTAATTCGGGATGAACATGGTCAGAAGATGAGCAAAACCAAGGATAACGACATTGACCCTTTGGAAGTGATGGATGAACTGGGCACAGACGCACTGCGCTTTACACTGCTGGTTGGGTCAACCCCGGGGAATGACACAAACCTTTCAATCAAGAAGGTGGAAGCCAACCGGAATTTTGCCAACAAATTGTGGAATGCCGGACGATTTATTATCGGCAATTTGGAACAAATGCCGGCAACGGCGGAAGGTGAACCGGATTGGACACTGGCGGATAGCTGGATTTGGGCAAGGCTGAGAGAGTTAAAAACCACCGTGAACAGGCTGTTCGAAGGCTATCAGTTTGGTGAAGCCGGCCGGCAGATCTATGATTTCTTCTGGACGGAATTTGCAGACTGGTACTTGGAGATCTCAAAGGATCAAATCGCTGAAGGCGGGGACCGAGCTTATTACACCATTCAGACGTTGGTGTGGGTGTTCAATGCCTGCTTGCGTTTCTTGCATCCTTTCACGCCCTTTGTGACCGAAGAGCTATGGGGACATTTGAAGGCAGCCAGCGAAGAAGTGTCGGCAGAACTTGCGCCTGATGGCGGCTGGGAAGACGCGTTGATCGTTGCCAGGTGGCCTGAGCCGACCCCCACAGAGGGCTGGGAGGCTGAGGCAATCGAAAACTTCACACTCGTGCAGGAGATGGTGCGCGCCATCCGCAACATTCGAGCGGAATACAAAGTGCAGCCTGCCCATAAGGTTGCCTGCACAATCAGCGCTGGCAAGAAAACCGCTTTGATGCAATCTCAAAAACAGATTTTTTCGTCATTGGCTGGCGTTGACCCGAATGGTCTGAAAATAATCGAAAAGCCGCTGACACCGTCGGATGACCGTGTGACCCTGGTGGTCACGCCTGTGGAAATTTCACTACCCCTGGCAGGTTTGGTGGATGTTGAGGCTGAACGAGAACGGCTGGAAAAGGAATTGGCCGATGCAGTTTCCCAGATAGAGCGGCTTGAGAAGCTGTTGGCCAGCCCCTTTGCCCAAAAGGCACCTGAAGAGGTGGTCAATAAAGAACGGGATCGGTTGACAGAATACCGCGAGACCGCCGAACGAATTCGTCAACAATTGGGGTAACCGTAACCATAAAAGAAGAGAGCCAGAGCATTGGTGTTAATGATGCTCTGGTTTTTTTGTTTAAATGTAATTCTCCAAAACCATTAAGGATGTGGTTTCCCGTTTACGACACGGTCATGCTCGTGCTGCATAATGCGTCGCAGGATTGCCAGCGAGGTGGCGTAAGTCGAATCCACGCCAAAATAAGAGAGCGTACCCGCGCCGAGATTCTCGCCTTTGGTGAGCGGTGTATCGGAGGCGTAGTGGAGGATGCCGAGTTCGAAGGGCAAGCCATACAGATTAACGATTTCATTGACCGGGTGGCGTGTGGGACGGTACAGCTCGGACACGCCCGACAAATACGGCCCTGCTTCCATTTCAATGTCTGTGTAACCTTCCCGATAGATGACTTCCATCACCCGGGCATTTTGTAAATAAGTGCCCAAAACGGATACGGATTTTTGGTTATCAAGGACAGTACCATACATCAGGTAGGGGCTGACATCACCGGCTTTGAAACAGTTGTTATACATGTACGTGTTGTGCGAATGCTCATCGTAGGTCACATTGGGGATCATCACATCCCCGCGGCGCCCGTTAAGCGTGGCGGCTTTGCCCATCACATAGATGCCCAGCATGGGGCAGGTGTGTTCGGCAATTTTGACCAGCAAGTTGTACGCGGCCAAACCCAGGGGATAGTCAATATTAAGAATAAGTGCATTGCTCTTTGTAAGGAACGACCAGTCCGTGTGTTCACCAGCAAAACTCTCTGGAGTCAACCGGGGGTCAATTGTTTCGGGGTTGAGTTCCGAAAGGTCGATAATTTGGGCTTCAATGTCGAAGGCGTGTTCACTTGGCAGTCTGTGAACACCGAATTGGTCTTCATAATCTGCCTGAGCTCTGATTAAGTCCCGCCCTTGTTCGGTGGCCTGGTATTTTTTAAGAATGTAATATAGAAAATTCTCGGGGCGTGAGGGCACTTCTTCACGGCTGATATCCTGCCACTCTGCGAGCAGGTTTTCGTCCCCATCCGACTGGAGATAGTCTGTCAGGCGGTCTTTCTCCATTAAGGCGAACCCGGTCAGCAAGTTGGGGATGCTATGGGTATTGCTGGAAATGAAATAAACTGGGCGCTGCTTAATTTCAGGGAATTTATCCTCAATATTCTCCCACCAAAATCGGGTTGCCCGGCGGTATTCGTTCAATGAACCGCTGAAGAGCTGTACTTCAAGGTCCAGTTTCTTTTCTCGTATTCTACCAAGCATGTCTTTGAACTGCTCACCCCAGATGGTTTCAAGCCGCAAGAGTTCTTCTAATGAAATTTGTAAAACGGTGGAAAGATGTTTTATGTCTTTATCTGAATCGGGAGAGAGGGCTTTAAATTCATCTTCTGATAATCCCTGAAGGAGATCGTGCATCTTGTTCCACTCAATTTGGTAGGCGGTCAGCATGGGGACGACATCATCAATATCCGAACGAGAGGCGATATAGCATGCCAGGGTGCACTTGCCATCGTAAAAACAACGCCGCCGGCGGGCACGTGCAGAAACCTCCTGCCACTCTTCCACGTGCTGGTAACCGTATTGTTCAAAAACGGTAGCGCTCTGCCCTAACAGCACGGCGCACACATCCGGAAGGCAATCCGGAAGACGCAAGTTCGCATAGATGAAAGAGGATATGTCAGGCGAATCCTGCCGGACCAGGGGGTGCAGCGAGGAATTCATCCCGGTATGGACTTCTTCGAGGGTTCGGATGCGAACCGGTGTGGTTGAGCGAAGCAAGGAATAGATTGTGCGGATATAAAGATCGATTTCTTCAGATGCCCGAGTTGGGACGGATCTTTCCATAGTTTCCCTTTCCATCAAATGTGATTGATGGGATGATAACGGTTTAGTAGAAAAATGATTATGCCTAATTTTACCTGTTTTTTCAGAGATTTCTTACCATGCCTTTTATAATGAAGAAAAACTTAGTGTGCCTGAGCTGATATAATAATTATGTTATATGCATTGAAGTTATTTTATGGGAATTTAGACGATGTCGATTAAAACCATCTTTATTGATTTTGGCGGGGTAATCGTCAGAACGCCGAACCAAAACGCGATTCAACGTTGGAAAAAGATCTTGGGCTGGCAAGATTCGCCTGAGATCGACCAAATGCTGGCAGAACCCAATGAATCTCCATTGATTACAGAGATTTGTTTGGGCAATTTGCCAGAAGATGCCTTCTGGGAAAAGATGGCTGAGGATTGGGGCGTTCGTCCGGTGCTAATCAAAAAATTACAGCAGCGCATGAGATCAAAACAAAATTTAAATAAAGCACTGCTGAAATTTGTGGCGTCCCTGCCAAGTGATTATCAGACGGCTATCCTTAGCAATGCCGGCGACCAAACACGTCAGCTCATGGAAGCGCATTATCATCTGGATAATTATGTGGATGAGATTATTATTTCTGCTGAAGAGGGTGTGATCAAACCAGACCCGAAAATCTTTGAAATTGCCATGCAGCGGCTGAATACGACACCAGGGCGCTCGTTATTGCTTGATGATTATGAGGATAATGTACTGGCTGCAAGGGAATTTGGGATGCAGGCTGTGCAGTTCATTGATACCCAACAGGCGATCCGTGAAATTACTGACATTCTCAACCACAAGGAGTGAAGGGTGCTTTATCTTGTTGCCACACCAATCGGTAATTTAGGTGATATCACACTGCGGGCTCTGGAAGTACTGCGCTCGGTGGACTTGATTGCTAGTGAAGACACACGTAAAACATCCATTTTGCTGCACCATTACGATATTCACAAACCACAAAAAAGTTACCATGCCTTCAATGAGAAAAAAGTCGTCCCGCTGCTGATCGAACAGCTCTTAGAAGGTAAGTCAATCGCCGTGGTGACCAGCGCGGGAACGCCTGCCATTTCTGACCCGGGTTATTCAATCGTTCAGGCGGCAATCGAGAATGATATCCCTGTCACTGCCATCCCTGGGGCGGCCGCGGTAGTGATGGCATTGACCCTTTCGGGCTTGCCTGCGCACAGTTTTACTTACAAGGGTTTTCCGCCCCGCAAGTCGGGTGCACGCAAGCGTTTCATTGCTGAGGATGCCGATTCATCTCACACGCAAATCTTCTATGAAAGCCCATATCGTCTGCTCGCTTTTCTTGAGGATGCTTTGGAGGTTTTGGGTGATCGACAGGCGGCGGTTGCCAACGATTTGACCAAGAAGTTTGAGAAGATTTCTCGCGGACATTTGAGTGAGCTGATCATGGAATTTAAAGAAGAAGATCCACGGGGTGAGTACACCGTGGTGATCGAGGGGTTTCGAGATTGAGGCTCAGTGGCGTTTGATCGAAGGCAATTGGAGATTGTTATCGAAGGTGTCGATGCCTTCGTTGCGTTTGAGCGTATTGACCACCCAATAGGTGAGTGGCGTTACTGCCGCTTCAATGAGGACTTTGAAAATGTAGTTGGTAACTGTCAGGCTCCAAAAAAGGCTCAGCGGGAAAACACCCAGCGCCGTAGCTACACCGATGAAGGTGAAGGTGTCCACTGCTTCGCCCACGATCGTGCTTCCGATGGTGCGTGTCCACAAGAGTTTGCCTTTGGTCATGATTTTCATCAGCGACATCAGGATGGCGTTGGAAAACGAGCCGGCAAGATACCCCGCCAGGCTGGCAATAATGATCCCGCCTGAGCTCATCCCGCCCAGAACCTGATCATAGGTTTCTTGCCCGACAGTGGATTGCCAGGTGGCTTCACCTGGCAGGATCTGGACGAACCAGAAGACGAGCGCGCTGAAGATGAGCGCGCCAAAGCCGATCCAAATAATGCGGCGGGACCGTTTGAATCCATATACTTCTGTCATCACGTCACCGATGACATAGCTGATCGGGAAAAGAAGCGTCCCTGCATCGAAACTCAACGGGAGAGGCCCCAGACTGATGCCCCAATCGATGATCTTGGCGGAAGAGGCGATATTACTGAGAACAAGCACCAGGACGTAAATCGTCATAAGAATATCGAGGTACTTGAAGGATTTTGATTGTGTGTTATGCTTTTCTTCTGACATGATTGGCTCCAAATTGGAATGGATTAAGTATACCTTGTGATGAACCGATTTTTTATCGATCCAAAGCAATTCAAAGGCGAAATTGTTGCATTTCCGGCTGATATTTCCCACCAGATCCGCCATGTTTTGCGATTACGGGAAGGTGACCGGGTAGCAGTATTGGATAACAGTGGTTCTGTCTTTGATGTTGCCATAATTTTGAACGCGGACACCAACGCGGTTGCTGGAAAGATCATTTCTCGTGAGATGGCTGCAACGGAGCCTTCGACAAGAATCGCACTGTTTTTTGGGATGACAAATCGTGATAAGGTGGAGTTGATCCTGCAGAAGGGGACAGAAGTTGGGGTTTCGGATTTCTTTCCCTTTGTTTCTTCCAGAACGTTAGTGCAATCCACAGATTTAACTGCGAAAAAGACAGCGCGCTGGGAGGCGATCATCCGTGAAGCAGCTGAGCAATCGGGGAGGGGCCGGTTACCGGAACTTCATCAGCCTGTTCGGTTTGAAGATTGTTTGACAGAAGTGGATAGTCAATTCGAGTTGGCCCTGATTGCCTGGGAAGGATCTGCCACTGAGGGTCTCGGCCTGCATGAGGTGCTGGCTAATGAAGAGCGAGGTGCAATCGCACTTTATGTCGGTCCGGAAGGCGGATTCTCGGAAAATGAAATTAACCTGGCGAGATTATCGGGCTGTAATGTTGTCTCATTAGGGGCACGCATCTTAAGGATGGAAACAGCGGCTATCCTATTCCCTGCATTGGTGTTGTTTGCGCTGAGGGAATAAGTGCAGCAAGTTTTTAAGGTTTGATGCAACTTATTTGTGTAAATTGGGTTAATATCAATACTGGTAAAAAGAGGAGATTAAATTGAAGAAAATTTGTGTGATTGTTAACCCAATCGCTGGACGCGGTGCAGCAAAGAAAGCCATCCCAGAGATAAGATCCATTTTGGAAAAGCTTGAAGTTGATTATGATCTGATCATGACGGAGTACCCGGGGCATGCGATCTCGCTTGCTGAAGATGCAGGTTCCAACGGGTATGCGACGGTTGTCGCCGTCGGTGGAGACGGGACGGCAAACGAGGTGATTAATGGTTTGATGCAAGCAGCGAAGAATGGCAAGCTTACATCCAGCCTGGCAGTGATCCCGGTAGGCCGTGGAAATGATTTTTCTTTCGGCATGGGTGTCCCTCAAGAGCTTGAAGCAGCCTGTCAGCTTTTAGTCGAAGGGAAGACCCGGAAGATCGATATCGGGTTTGTTAAGGGCGGCAACTTCCCGGATGGACGCTATTTTGGTAATGGGATTGGGATAGGGTTCGATACCATTGTTGGGTTTGAAGCAGCGAAATTGCCTTCGTTTATCAGCGGAATCCCCGCATACTTGATCGCTGCAATCAAAACCATCTTCCTTTATTTTGATGCGCCATTGTTAGAACTGGATATTGATGGTGAAGTGATCGAACAACCTTGCCTGTTAGTTTCGGTGATGAACGGACGCAGGATGGGCGGTTCTTTTATGTTTGCGCCGGAGTCTGCATCAGATGATGGGTTGTTAAATTTATGCATTGCGCATAAGGTCAGCCGGATGCAAGTTTTGGGTCTGTTCCCCAAGGTGATGAGCGGCACACAACAAAGTCATCAAGCGATCAAGATGCCGACAGGGAAGAGCGTTAAAATCAAGGCACTGACGGGTTCTTTGCCGGTGCATGCTGATGGCGAAACGATTTGTGAAGCTGGTGAAGCGATCGAAGTTTCTGTCTTAAAACAACAACTGCAATTATTATGTGAGTGATGTTATGAAGAAGTGGTTGGTCAACAGCGTAATTAAGATCATCTCCCGTTTCATCCTAAAAATTGATAAAAGAGAACTAAAAAAGGTGCCGATGACAGGCCCGTTAATTGCTGCAGCGAACCACGTTAATTTTCTGGATGCCCCGATCATTATCGCCCATTTACACCCACGTCCAACGACTGGATTGGTGAAAAAGGAGACATGGGATAACCCACTCCATCGATTCTTGTTCAATGTATGGGAAGGAATCCCGATAGACCGAGAGATTGCCGATTTTACAGCCTTCAAAAAGGCAAAACAAGCCTTAGAAGATGGGAAAATATTGGCAGTGTCACCAGAGGGAACACGCACAGAAGATGGCGTGCTGATTAGGGCAAAAGCAGGGATTTCGTTGTTGATCAGCCAGGTGGATGTCCCGATCATCCCGATTGTTTACTATGGGCACGAGAAATTTTCGGAGAATATCAAGCGCCTGAAGCGGACCCCCATGCATATCCGAGTTGGAAAAATGTTTCGTATCAAGTTTGAAGAACTGCGGAAGAACAAAGAGACCATGCAAGCTGTGGCGGATGCGATTATGATGGAAATCGCCAAACTTCTCCCAGAAAATTACAGGGGTGTTTACCCCGAGGGGGCATTTTCAACGGAAGGCATTATTGAATATTTAGAATGATTGGCGGGGGAGCATATTACGCAAGCGTTTGGGCAAAAGTTTGCCCATCCCAAGGTTTCGTTCGTATTCATCGGTAACCATCAGATACTGCCCTGATGGGGAGAGTGGCGTTTGGATGTAGCGGATATCACGCCCAGCGATCCATGCATCCAGTTGATCTTCCCCAATAGTGATTTTTCCCTGAGTAAATAACGTTCCGAACCGGCTGATAAATTCGTGCGAAGGTTCAAACTGATCCTGAGCCCATCTGCCGATGGCCATGCCGATGAATTCATAGGGTAGGTTGATAAATTGCTGGAGGTAAGATTGGGGGATTAAGAAGAGTTGATCGTAACGTGTCATTAATTCCAGACGATGTTCTGCCACGATGGGATCGATATGGATGCCGTAGTTATTTAGGATTTCTTCGGAAACTTGTTTTTTCGCCGTTTTGGTTGGCGTATGCAAACCGGTTTTAGAAAAATCTCTGGTGGGCGGTGCTGCAGGTTGCGCAGGGAGCGGTGCTATTTTGTGTAACAGTACGCAGAAAAAGCCAGACTTGCCGGTGAGATGCGGCCACATTCGTAAAGCATATTGTAGCTGGGGATTGTAGATTTCATCTTTGAATTGTGTCAACCCATGGGTAGTGAACGTGAATTTGTCAGATACATCCTGAATTTCAATGGTTTGGGGACAAGTGTTTAGAACGGTGTTGATCACAGCCTCATCTTCTTCAGGGGCAAGCGAGCAGGTGGCATAGACAAGCTGACCGCCAGTTTTTAGCGCTTGCAAGCCGCTGATCAGAATTTGAACCTGCCGTTCCTGCAGCCGCAGCCGTTCGTCATGAGAAGTTTCGCGCAGGGGATGACTTTCTGTGGGGCGCAGGTTCTCCATTGAGCAAGGTGCGTCAAGCAGGACGGCATCAAAGGTTTCAGGAAGCCAGGATCCAAAGGATTCGCCTGGGTATTGCATGATAGCCTGGTTAATGCCGCCCCAGGTGTTGAGGACGGCGCGCAGGGCAGGGATTCGGCCTTTGCTGGCGTCATTTGCGAGGATAAAGCCAGTGTCACCGGTGCGATCGATCAGATGGGTGGTCTTCCCGCCAGGTGAGGCAGCCATATCGAGGATCAGGGGATTGGGTGTGTCGAATTCAAACAAGGAAACTGGCACCATTGAGGCGGCATCCTGCAGGTAATACTGACCCATTCGATGTTCTATCGTCCCGCCGGGTGAAGTGTCGGCATGGTCGATGGTCCACGCGTTTTGGCAAAAGGGGACTCGTGCAATTTGCCAGCCGTAACGAGAAGCCAGATTCTTAATTTCCTTCTCAGGTTCAACTTTTAATGGATTAAGTCGAATCCCGGTTGGCAGGGGCTGATTTTGAATCGCCAGGATTTGCTGGATATCCTGTTCGGTGAGGATGCCGGCAAAGCGCTCCAGGCTGGACTGCAAACGGCCTGAGGTGGGCTCTGTCATGTTGGAGTGCCTCCGGGGGAATCTATAACAAATACGATTTCATTTTCAAACAAAATTTCGGTCACGTGTCCAGTATGGGGCAGGTTGTCATAAACTAGTTTACGATGCTGGTCGATCAGGCTGTGTGTGCCTGATAGGTTCTCGACAGGCAGAGAGACCGCCAATTTTTTCACGCGTAATTCAGACCAAAAACTTTTATTGCGCCCAGGACTGCGCTTTTCAACACGGTGGGCTTCTTTGAAGAATATTGCCAAATCGGCTGTGATTGGTGGTGGATCGGTCAGGATATCCCGATTTTCAGCCAATGGCTGCAGACCGATGGTTTGGAAAAACCCGTTTAGAAAATCAACCCGCGGCTGAGTGATGTCGTAGGCATAGTATTGGGTTGTGACCGGCAGACCCATCCAAGGGAAACCCAGGGGGTGCAGTCCGCAAGCCAGATCGAGCAGGACCTGTGGCTTGCCTGTGACCTCAAAAAGTCTGTCGTAGAATTCGCTCAATAAGGGGATGCGCTCATCTGTCGAGGCGTGCTGCAAAAGCACCTCCAGACAAAGGTCACGCAGGGTTGGGGACTCGAGAGATGTATCTTCTAGGGCGTGTAAGCGGGGTAGAAGTGCACCATAATCTGGTTCGCCGAGGTAGGGCGCGACNNTATTATGCAGCTTGCGCCGCACGGCTTTGAGCAGTTGCTTTTCGGATAAGCACTTCTCTGCTTCCTGATGGATCAGGTCCCGAACGGTCTCAGGATTTAAACCGCTGTGGCGGTATTTGCGAGAATCAAGAATTTTATCGGTCAGTATCTGGGTTATCTGTTCACTGATTTTCATTTTGACACCAAAAAAGCGATTTCGGTGGAAAATGAAAATTTCTGCACCTGCCAGGATTTTCCAGCCAGCAGGTGATCCAAATGGTCGCTATAAAATTCAGGCATACCCTTCTTATGACCACCAAGGCTGCGGGCAGGGAAAGAGATTAAAATATGTGCGGCGTTTATTGATTCGAGCAGCGGTAGGCTAAGGGATTTGTCCGCCTGTTCAAGGCACGGGATGGATTTGAGCAGGAAAGCGACCTGGGCGGGTTGCGTCGGAGTACCGCCCAGAAGGTCGCACGGGAAGGCTTCAGCCTGCAGGTTGAAGTGCTCAAAAAAATCCTGGATGAGGGAGAGCATATCCAGGTAAATATCACATGCGGCGTAGCAGCAATCCTCCGCTAAAGGCATCCAGGGGATCGCCAGTGGATTTAACCCGCAGGCAAGATCGATGACGCTGGTCACCGGTGCAATAGGCGCCAGGCAGGTCGCAAAGAAGTCTTTCAGTATTGGCAATCTTTCGGCTGTTGAGGCATGAGCGCTCATGGTGTCGGTACATAAGCGTTTGACAGCCTCTGCACCTAATTCCTTTGGGAGATCGTGCAAACCGATTTTGATCTGCTCATAATCCAGGTTTTGTCTAAAATAAGCCCCGCCCATCTGGTGCAGCTTATTTCTGACTGCTTTTATGGCTGACTTGCCTGATTTATCGGTTTTAAGCACTTCCTCGCCGATCCGGCGGATGAGGTCGGGCAGGATGAATTGGTATTTTTTATTGGCTTGCACAGCCGAGATCAAGTCTTCAAGGGAGTCGTTACTGGGCATGATGACGTAACCGTTCAGTAAGCTGAGTCATAAAGCGCAGATTGTGAAGTGTTGCCAGGCGCTGATAGAGCCAATCTCCCGTTTTGAAGAGGTGATGAAGGTAACCGACGCTGTAATGCTGACAGACTGGGCAGTCACAGTAGGTAGAGATGGGGCGGTTGTCTTTGATGTATTTTTTATCCTGGATGTAAACAAATTCGAGCCAATCACCACTTTCAGCGAGAGGCTGATCGGGCGGCTGGGTGAAACGCATCATGCGCCCATGACGAGCATCTCGGGTGGGCAGGGCGCAGTCAAAGATGTCGTAACCCAAGCGATAGGTTTTCATCAAGTTGATGGGGTGACCGATCCCAAGGGCGTGCATTGGGAATTTCTCCGGGATTAGCTCCCGAGTCAGGGATACCATATCTTCCAGCAGGTTCCCGTCTGAATCCAGCGGCCAACCGCCGTATCCAAAGCCGTCAAAACCGATTTCGAGCAGCCCTTCCGCGCACTTTTTACGCAAATCAGGGTAGCCGCCGCCCTGAATCACACCAAAGATCAGGGGGCGCTCGCTTTCGGGCATCTCTCGCTGAGCGATTTGATGCTCAAATTCCTGTTTACAGCGTTGTGCCCAATCAAGTGTTCGCCGGACGGATTGTTCCTGCGCATCACGGGGTGCATCCACATGGGTGCAGTCATCAAGGCAAATGATCACATCGCTGTCATAGCTGATCTGCAATTGGATGCTTTTCTCCGGCGTGAGAATCAGTTTACGGTTTTTCCCTTCAGGGCGGAAGATGATCCCGCGATCGGTGAGGGTTCCAAACTTGTCGGATTCGTGAATGAGTGAATAAGCTTGAAATCCGCCCGAATCGGTCACGATAACGCCATCCCAACCCGAGAAGTTATGCAGCCCATTAAACGCCTGGATGGTGCTGGAACCGGGTTTTTGCATCAGGTGGAAGGTGTTCATTACCAACGCTTGGATGTTAACCATTCGCAGGTCGTGAGCGTCAACCGCCCGCACATAGCCCGAAGTGGCATCCGGCAGAAAGGATGGCAGTTGCAGTTTCTTGTCTCGCAGGGAAATCTGGGCTCGTCTGCTCATCTTATCGCCGTCGTTTCTTTTTGTTTAGATTCAAGATCAGGATAAACTCATGCTTTTGGCCTGTGACCTTGGGCAGGATATCTTTGATTTGTCCCCGAAAGATCGCCTCTTTTTTGAGGGTCATGTCACAGGCCAGCAGGATCTCCTGATTTTTGCCAAATAAGGTCTCTACTTCGCTGAGCAGCTTGGTCAAGCGGTAGGGTGTGTCCATCAGGACGAGAGGGTAATCCGCCGATGTAAATTTTTGTAAAAATTTTTCTCGCCATTCTGTCTTACGTGGCGGGAATCCGGCAAAGATGAAACGTTCGATGGGGAAGTCGCATAAGGATAAGGCGGCCATCAAAGACGCGGGGCCGGGCACAGGTGATACCGGGATGTTCATCTGGTAAAGAAGCTGAAGCAGATGCTGCCCGGGATCAGCAAAAACGGGTGTGCCGGCATCGGAAATGATCGCCATGCTCTCACCTTTAGCGATCCGCGCGGCAATCGTATGCGCTTCGGCGGCTTCATTGTGTTCATTCAGTGGGATCAGTTCGTTTTCCAACCCCAGTTGATGCAGAAGCCGGCTGCCCTGTCGGAATTCCTCGCAGATGATGGCATCGACTTTTTTGAGTACGTCCAATGCGCGCAGTGTGATATCCCGCGGGTTTCCGATCGGGGTAGCGACGATGAATAACTTTCCGGGTTGGGTTTGTTTGTCCATTGGCTTAATTGTAACATCCACAGATGCCTGATGAAAAGGAATTTGTTTGTGTCTGGTTAGATAATGTGGATTATGGCATAATCAGGATGACGAACTGACCCTGCGGAAGAGGATTTTTATGAAAAAACTCAGCCGATTGACACGTGTTTCGCTGATGCTGGCGGTTTTGTTTGGCCTGGATAAGATTTTTGGCGTACTGCGCACGATCATCATCGGGCGGCAATTTGGCCTTTCCGCTGAATTGGATGTATTCAATGCGGCTAATAACCTCCCAGACCTGCTGTTTGCGCTAATCTCAGGCGGCGCTTTGGCAATTGCATTTATTCCGGTGCTTTCCGAAGCGCTGACCAAAGAAGGACGCGAATCTGCCTGGCGGTTGTTTTCAAAAGTAGCAAATTTCGCTTTTATTGTCACCGGTGGTTTGGCTGTGATCGTCTTCCTGCTGGCTGGGCCGTTGGTGCGCGGGCAGTTAGGCATTGCTCCGGGTTTCACCCCTGAGCAGCAAGATTTGGCGATTGAATTGATGCGCCTGAACCTGGTTTCCACTTTAATTTTTTCAATCAGCGGTTTGGTAATGGCCGGGTTGCAGTCGAACCAGCACTTCTTGCTGCCCGCGATTGCCCCGATTGTGTATGATCTGGGGCAGATTTTCGGCGCGATTATATTAGCACCTGAAGAGGGTTACCAGGTCCTCGGGTTCAAGCTGCCAGCATTTGGATTGGGGGTGAATGGCCTGGTTTACGGGGTGATCATAGGCGCTGCATTACACCTCTTAGTTCAGGTTCCGGGGTTGATCCGGTACAAGTTCAAGTGGTTCCCAGAATTGGATTTTAAGGATGCAGCCTTTCGTAAAGTGCTTCGGTTGATGGGGCCGAGATTGGTGAGCATGGTGTTTATCCAGTTGATCTTTCTGGCACGCGATAACCTGGCATCACGATTGGCTGTTGGCTCTGTGACAGCGTTGAGCTACGGATGGTGGATCCAGCAGGTGCCAGAGACATTGATTGGGACGGCGATCGCCACAGCCCTGCTGCCGACGCTCTCTGAACATGTTGCAGCAGGTGCACGGGAGGAATTTAAGGAGACAATCGAACGGGCGTTAAAGGTGATGGTCGCACTGTCATTGCCTATCACCGTTGTGTTGTCTTTAGGCAGCTTGCCATGGATTCAAACGGCATTTGGATTTGAGCTGGGTGAGGCAAAGATGATCCTGTGGGCAACACAGGGTTACCTGGTGGGCTTGATGGGGCATTGCGTGGTAGAGCTGGGTGTGCGGTCATTTTATGCCAAACAGAATGCTCGGGTGCCAATGCTGGTCTCGGCGATGGGTTTTTTGACTTACTTAGGCCTGGCAATCGCATTGATGGGCCCATTGAACGCTGGCGGGATTGCGTTATCTAACTCAATTTCGTATAGTATTCAAGCCTTGGTGCTGGTTTTGGTATTGAACCAGCAGCTCAAAGAGAAGGTTCGGGTGTGGGGCACCTTCATCAGAGGTGCGCTTGGGGCAGGCGTTGCTGGTTTAGTCGCCTGGTTGATCATGTCTGTGCTGCCTATCCCATTATCCGATCTGTGGCTGTCGCTGGGCGGGATGGCGGCGGGTTTAGGCATCGGCTTGATTCCGGTTTGGCAGGAGGTTCGCAGTCTGCTTCACTTGTGAGTAATACAACTCTGTGACCATCATCATATGAACCGACATTGTAGTCTATCACTTTCATCTCTATTACTAATAAAGTGTGTTTTCTACCTGGAATTCATTTAGACTCGACAAAATTTGCAGGTAAAGAAAAATACAATCCTTTAAAAAAGAATAAGGTATAATCCTGCCTATGACTGAGAAAGAAACGCCAAGCGTTCAACCCGAGACAAAAGCGAAACCAAAACGAGAGAAACGGGAGAAAAAGAAATTCTTTTCGCGCCGTTCATCGTGGTTCTTGATGACCATTCTGCTGGTGATCGTGATCGTCCTGGTGGGGGGCGGTTTGGGGGTGCCGCGCGGGATCAATGACCGTGTGCAACTGGCGGAAACACAGGCCTCACCTAAGATCCAAGCGCAACTGGAAAGCGCAAGATTGGACATTGAAGAAGGTCGTTACGAAGTTGCGCTGGATCGGTTGGATTGGATATTAGAAGAAATGTCACCCTTTATGGATGACGCCCAACTCAAAGAGGTTGGCGATCTATATAGCCAGACGTTGTTGTTGATGGCTTCATATGGGACGCCGACTCCCCAGCCTTCTCCAACCCCAACTGTGCCCGCCTATACGCCGACACCTGATTTACGGGGTGAAGAAGAGCTGTTCCTGACGGCGCAGCAGCATATTACGGCAGAAGAATGGGATGAGGCCATTCAAACACTTGAAGCATTGCGTCAGAAGAATATTGGCTATAAGACCGTCCAGGTGGATGGCATGCTGTATATTGCGTTGCGCAATCGCGGAGTCCAAAAAATCCTTGTGGAAGGGGAGCTTGAACAAGGGCTGTATGATCTTTCGCTGGCGGAACAGTTTGCGCCGCTGGACACTTCAGCTGAGGGTTTTCGCACCTGGGCGCGCATGTATCTGACCGGTGCCAGTTATTGGGGTGTGGATTGGGCACAGGTGTTGTATTATTTTGGGCAGGTGTATCCAGCTTTGCCAAACTTGCGGGATGGCACGAACATGACGGCGACAGAACGGTACAGGGTTGCAGCAATTGCTTATGGGTCACAATTGGCGGATGCCGGGGAATTTTGCCAAGCTCAAGAATACTTTGACAAGGCGATGGGTTTAGGGTCCGACCCCCAGGCGCAGCCGACGGCACAATGGGTAGCAGATGAATGCTGGAAAGAACAGCATCCGCCAACGCCTATACCGCCAACGGCAACGCCAACCCCGACACCCACCCCAACCGGCGGTGTTGAAGTGCCCACGGATCAGCCTGGCGAAGAGACACCAGGGCCAACCGAAAGCCCGTAAAGCAAAGTGCTGACTTGGGTGTCTCCTGAATATCGCATAAATTAAAAAATCAAACGCAGCCCAAAGGCTGCGTTTTCGTGTTGTTCGTATGTTAAATTGTGATTTAGAAAGAGAAATATTCGCTCAGGATATCATTTTGGTTCGACAAGCGTGCCGATCAGGTCATGGGTGATGGCACTGTTGATTTGTACGCTGACCATTTCTCCCACCGGTGCATATCCCTCTACGATCACCAGGCCGTCAATTTCAGGTGCATCTCTGTAGGTACGCCCAATTGAGATCTGGTTTTCATCATCCACGCCTTCGATCAAAACATCCAATGTCTTCCCAACAAACTGTTGATTACGCTGAAGAGATATCCCAGCCTGGATCTGCATCAGGTGTTCAATCCGTTCGGTTTTAACATGCTCCGGCACCGGGTCACCTAAGGGCTCGGATGGTGCACCGGGTTCGAAGGAATAGGGGAATACACCCATATGGTCGAATTGCACAACCTCAACAAAATCCACAAGATTTTGAAATGCATGGTCATCTTCGCCAGGGAAGCCAACAATGAACGTCGTGCGCAGGGAAGCATCTGGCATCATTGAGCGGAATTTGGCAAGCGTCTCTCGAACACTGCCCATATCGCTAGGACGGCGCATTGCTCGCAAAATTTCAGGGTCGGCATGCTGCAAGGGGATATCAAGATAGGGCAAAATTTGGGATTCGGATGCCATCAGCTCGATCAGAGAGTCTGTCACATATCCTGGGAAAGTGTACATCAAGCGAATCCAGGGTATGTCGGGGATGGCGCGCACCAGTGGTTTCAGAAGTTTTGTCAATCCGTCTTTTTGTCCGAAGTCATGCCCATAATCGGTGACATCCTGTGCGATCAGGATGATCTCTTTCATGTTGTTTTCCTGCAGCAATTTGGCATCCGCAATGATCTTCTCCATCGGGCGGCTGACAAGGGTACCTTTGATTAGTGGGATCAAGCAATAAGCACACGAACGCCGGCAACCGTCAGCGATCTTGAGGTAAGTGCTGCCCCCTTGGACTGCGGCACGATAGGTGCCTTTTTCATCCTCACCGACAGTTTCTGCTGGCGGGAAGTGTGAGTAAGGAAGATTTACACGCTGCATCCCAGCTTGTTGAACGACATCCAGAATGTCCATCCAGCGGCGTGTGCCGAACATGCCGTCAAGGTTCGGAACAGCATTCAAGATTTCATCTCGGTGCAGTTCTGTCATACAACCAGCAACGATCAGTTTTTGCCAGGGCATTTTTTCGCTGGCAAGATCTGTAAGTACGGCAATCGCTTCTTCACGGGCTGATTTAAGAAAGCCACAGGTGTTGACGATCAGGTATTCTGCATTTTCGGGCACTGCTGCCGCGTTTAACCCCTGCTGGTTTAATAGTTGCGCCATGGATTCTGAGTCAACCAGGTTTTTGGCGCAGCCAAGGGATATCAGGTGGTAAGTGTTTTTAGATCGTTTAGTCATTATTCTCTTCATTCGTCGGGGTTAGTGACGGCGTTTGTGTGGGAGTCTGAGTTGCTTGTGGTGTGTTAGTGATGGTCGGCGTGATGGTCGGTGTGGGCAGTAGTAATCCGTCCTCAGTGAAAATCAAATCCGCAACCTGGCCTATCAAACCGGCTGAGCCGACATCCTCCTGGTTGAAATAGATTTGCAGCGCACCGGCATTCCCGGTTCTGATTTCTATGCTTTCCTCTCCGGAATAATCGTAGGCATTGCCAGCTACAAGACGCCCTTCGAAAACGATTTCATCATCAACGGTTACCTGAGCCCAAGCCTGGCGTGATGGGATGATGAGGATATTGATGGGATAGATCTCGGCCAATGGCGTAAAGATCGGCGTAGGTTCTTCTGGTGTTGCGTCTACTTCACCCTCAGAATCTGTAGTTTCTTGATCGGACTGGGTAAGCAACGGTGTAGGTGACCCTGTTGCCAGGAGAATATCTGCCACTTCTGGAATCTCTGTCGCATCTGATGTGGTTTCTCCAGTCGGCATAATGCGATTAACGCCCCAGATCACAAAAGCTGCAAATGCAATGAACAAGCCCGCAATCACCAGTAGATCCAGCGAGAAAAAGTTTTTGAGCTGGAGTCGCTTTTGTGACAGTTCTCTTGCCTGGCGTTTGGGTTCGTCAGCGACTAAAGCTTGTTTTTCAAGACGCTGTTTTTGGAGTGCATCGGCGTATGAAAGCAGGATGGCTTCGGTGTCCAAATTGAGGAATTCTGCATAATTTGACAGCATGCCCTTGGCCTGCACAGGTGAGGGCAGCTTGTTAAAATCGCCCGATTCGATCCACTCGAGGTATTGTCTACGGATGTGGATGTTATCGAAAATGTCGTCGAGCGAAAGACTGAGCAACTCACGGCGGTTGCGCAAGGTGGTACCGATGGCTTTAAACATCTCAGAAGATACTGTTAACAAGTCAATTTGGTCAATGTCTCGTGGTGCTTCTTTATATTCAAGGTATCGTTCTGGTTCCGGCGCTTCTGCCTGATCGCCGATTTCCTTTTTTCTGGAGGGTTGCTCTTCATTAACTTCCAGATGGGGTTCATGTGTTACTGGTTGATCTGAACTTTCGGTGTCAGTATCTTCCAATGCAGATTCTGAAGTTTTTTCTTCTGGCATGACAGTGTCTGTCAGCTGAAGGTCCTCTAATGTGACACCTAATTCGCTGGCATACAGCCTGAGGAAGCCACGGCGCTGTGCTGCAGATGGGAGAAATGTATCATCATCTGCCTCAATAGCTTTGAGGTAGGTTTGATTGATACGCGTTTTTTGCGCGATTTCTTCCAAAGACAACCCCTGCGCCTCTCGGATTTTCCGTAATTCATGACCTAAATTTTTTGCCATAGGGATATTATATTCTAAATGGAAACCGGCCTGATGTGTTCATTCACGCAGGCCGGTATTCTCGAAATGTAAAACTTGGAACTTATGCTTCAGCTTCTGTGTCGGTTTCTTCGTCAGCTTCTGCTTCTGCGGGTTCTTCAACCGTTTCAACTGCGGTGGTTTCAGGTTCTTCGGCTGCTTCTGCAACTTCTTCAACCGCTTCGGATACCTTTTCAACGGCTTCTTCTGGTTCATCCTCTTCTGGCAATTCACCTTCACGGTGAATCACAACAGTCACTTCAGGAACAAGGTCCATTGTCAGGTGGATCGGAACCTGATATTTGCCCAACTGGCGCATTGGTTCTGTTTCAACCTGTCGTTTTTCCAACTCAATCTCGAAGTTCTTTTGAATCGCTTCGAGGATATCGTCAGCACTGATTGAACCATACAAGCGGCCTGTCTCTCCCGCTTTGACGGGGAAGGTAAGTGTTTTTCCGCTTAAGACTTCTGCCACATCGCCCAATTCTTCATTGAGTGCTGCTCGGCGTTCAGTCGCCTTCTTGGAAATACGCTCTGCTTGTTTCATCGCGCCTGCTGTTGCTGGGATAGCAAAGCCCTGGGGGATGAGGTAGTTGCGGCCGTAGCCTGCGGCGACCTTTTTGATCTCGCCAGCACGACCTAATTTATAAACATCTTTGATCAACAATACTTTCATTTTTACAAGCCCTTTCTTTCTTAGAATTTTATTGCTCGAAGGGTACAACGAGCAAGCTAAAGGATTTTACCAGAATTCAAGGTGTTGGGCAATCATCAAATTTGAAAGTTTGGTTTATTCGCAAGACGTTCCTATTCCAATATGAGCATCTTTTGCTGGTTTTTGGAATTGTTCCGAAGCGTATCATGAATTCGGGTATACTAGTGAAAAGCCAAATGAACATAATATGAGGTGAAAATGTCATTGAAGGATGATCTGAAACGCTGGGAACGAGAGACCTACAATCCGCTGGTTGAAAGGTTCCCTGAAAGAAAAGAAAATTTCAATACTTCTTCTGAAATTCCTTTACCGCCGGTGATGCTGCCCTCTGAGAATCAGGACTATCTCGCATCTCTGGGGTTCCCTGGTGAGTATCCATTCACGCGCGGGGTGCAGCCCACGATGTACCGGGGCAGGCTGTGGACAATGCGTCAATACGCCGGTTATGCCACGGCTGAGGAATCGAATGCTAGATACCGCTACCTATTAGACCAGGGGCAGACAGGTCTATCTGTTGCTTTTGATTTGCCTACGCAAATTGGATATGATGCGGATGATCCCATGGCTTTGGGAGAAGTCGGCAAGGTTGGTGTTTCGATCTCTTCTATGGCGGATATGGAGACTTTGTTCGCTGGCATTCCGTTGGATAAGGTTTCCACAAGTATGACGATCAACGCACCAGCTGCGATTTTGTTAGCATTTTATATTGGGGTGGCAAAGAAGCAGGGCGTCCCCCTGAACAAATTACGCGGGACGATTCAAAATGATATTCTCAAAGAATATGTCGCCCGGGGGACGTACATCTTCCCGCCAGAGCCTTCCATGCGGCTGATCACGGATATCTTCACTTATTGTAAGGATAATATCCCGCGTTGGAATACGATCAGCATTTCGGGCTACCACATCCGTGAAGCAGGTTCGACAGCCGCCCAAGAGGTAGCTTTCACACTGGCAAATGGGATTGCTTATATCCAGGCCGCCGTTGATTCTGGACTGGCGGTGGATGATTTTGCGAACCAGTTGTCGTTCTTTTTCAATGCCCACAATAACTTCCTTGAGGAAATTGCAAAATTTAGGGCGGCTCGCCGCTTATATGCACGCATCATGAAGGAACGTTTTGCTGCAAAGGATGATGCTTCGTGCCGTCTGCGATTTCACACCCAGACCGCCGGCTCAACACTGACTGCCCAGCAGCCTGAGAATAACATTGTCAGGGTGACCTTACAGGCGTTGGCCGCTGTGCTAGGCGGGACGCAGTCACTGCACACCAATAGCATGGATGAGGCCTTGTGGCTGCCAACAGAAAAGTCAGTGATGGTTGCCTTGCGCACACAACAGATCATTGCTCACGAGTCCGGTGTGGCCGACACTGTCGACCCCATGGCAGGTTCGTATGTGATTGAATCACTCACGGACCAAATTGAGGAAATGGCCGCAGATTATATTGAAAAAATTGATGCCATGGGCGGCGCGTTAAGTGCGATCAACAATGGGTTTATGCAGCGCGAAATTCAGGAAGCAGCCTATAAGGTTCAACGAGCGATCGAAAACGGCGAAGAAATTGTGGTGGGCGTCAATGACTTCCAGGTGGAAGAACAGATCGAATTGGAATCGCTGAAAGTTGATCCACTGGTGGAGGAAAACCAACACCAGAAATTGGCAGATCTCCGTCAGAAGCGTGATAACGAAAAGGTAAACCAATTGCTTTTGCAGCTTGACTCCGCTGCCCGAACGGACACACTCCTGATGCCGTTGTTCATTGAGTGTGCAGAAAATAATGTCACACTTGGCGAGATCTGCAACGTCTTGCGGAATTTGTGGGGTCAGTACCGTCCGCCAACATTTATATAATTAGGAGACATCTTAGAATGGCAAAGATTAAGAAGATCAATCATGTTGCGATTGTTGTAAAAGACATCGATGAAGCCCTCAAATTTTGGCGAGATCAATTGGGGCTTGAATTGGATCATGTTGAGGATGTCCCTTCGCAAGCCTCTAAAGTGGCATTTTTGCCGGTGGGTGAGGGTGAAGTTGAGCTCGTTCAACCCACCACGGCTGACGCTGGGATAGCTAAATATCTTGAAACCCGGGGTGAGGGGATGCATCACCTTTGTATTGAAGTTGATGATATTGCAGAGCATTTAAACTTACTGAAGGAAAAACAGGTAAGATTGATCAATGAAGAGCCCCTGGTTTTGCCGGGACGAAAAATGGCATTCATTCATCCAAAAGCAACGAATGGTGTTCTGATTGAATTGTATGAAATCACAGATGAACTAGAGAGTTAAACAAAGTACACAGAAAGGTTATTATGGCTGAAAATAAGAAACGATGGTCCGCTCCCCCTGAAATGATGATTGATCCGGATAAGGACTACAAAGCAATTATTCACACTGAAAAAGGGGACATTCAAATTAACCTCTTTCAGACAGAGGTGCCAAAGACGGTTAATAATTTTGTATTCCTTGCCAAACAAGGCTTCTATGATGATACGTTCTTTCATCGTGTGATTCTGAACTTTATGGCGCAAGGCGGCGATCCAACAGGCACAGGTGCTGGCGGCCCGGGATATCAATTTGAAGATGAATTTGATGAGGAACTCAAGCACAACAAACCGGGTATTCTCTCAATGGCAAACGCAGGCCCAAACACCAATGGGTCTCAGTTCTTCATTACCCATGTACCCACACCCTGGTTGGATGGAAAACACAGCGTTTTTGGCGAGGTGGAAGATGGAATTGATGTTCTGTTTTCAATTCCGGCTCGAGACCCAAACGATCGGAATGCACCGGCTGTGACCATTGATTCGATTGAGATTGTCGAAGCATAATCAATAGTCGAAATGACCACATAAAAGAAGGCACAATGTCTGTGCCTTCTTTTTATATTGGCTTCTTTATAAAAAAATCAATTCTGTTTGCGGGGGAGAGAGAAATACCGCACCGTCTGTTGTAACCAGCACATCTTCTTCAAGGCCAATATATCCGTAATCCGGAACCATTAATCCGGGTTCAAGCGTAAAGACCTGACCAGCCTCAACGGGCAAGTAAGGTGTTGTGCCATAACGATCCCAGGCGGGGCCCAGCAGGCAGCCGCCGTCGTGGGCGAGCCGGCCGAGTTGATGCCCGGTCGCGTATTTATATTCCGGGTAACCTGCGCCAGTGACGATCGATCGCGCCGCATTGTCCACTTCGATTCCCTGAACGCCGGGTCTTAATGCAGCGAACGCCGCTTGAATAGCCCTGGCGATCGTTTCAAATCCTTTTTGAACGGCTGGGGGAGGGGAACTTTCTCCATCACGAAGCAGGTAAACCATGCGCTGGATGTCGGCACAATAATCATTTTCTTTGACGCCAAAGTCAAAATGGAGCAAATGACCTCTTTCGATCTCAATCTCTGTTGGTGCGTTGTGCCCAACCGGTGAATCCGGCCCAGAATTGACGGCGGGGTTATTTTGTTTTGGCCAGGCATAGTCAAGATTACGCTGTTCGACTTCGGTTTGCATCATTTTGGCAACTTCAATCTCTTTCATACCAGGTTTGATGCGAGCGAAGGCGTGTTCATAAATTTCAAGCGTGCTGGTAATGGCGGTCTTTATGCGCTCAATTTCGCCTTTAGTTTTCCGCCCGCGCAGTGCGCTGATGATATATTCTGCCGGGATGATCCTTTGCTTGTATTCGGTCTCTTCCAACATCTCCAACAGGTTTAAATACATCCCGTGTGTCAGGCCGTCTGCCATCACATCATTCTTGGAGATATTGACAGCCATCTGGCGGGGCTGCAGGCGTTCGATTTCTTGTAAAAGCACAGGTTGAATGCTTTCATCATAGGGGATGACGAGATCGAACGCGCCGGTATTTTTTGCGGTTTCTAATTCAAAACGGCCTACAATAGCCAGTTTTTCGCCGCTGGCTGTGAAAATCAATGCGCTTTGCCAGGTCAATCCGGCATCGCCGTAGATCAATGGCAGAACCGGATCGCCTCCTGCGCTGGTCTCCCTGACGAAGGTTAACCAGAGATCCACGTCTTTTTCTTTAAGAATTTGGCCAACTTGATTTGTTTTTTCAATGATGATCTGGTTCATATTACTCCTATTACGGGTGTCAACAATAGAGGTGTGGGATTGAAAATCTTTATTGTTAGGCTGGCAAATTTTAATCTAAAGTAGGTTCCATCAGCACATCGATCAAAATTTGTAACGCTTGAAGATCCTGTTCCAGGGTTGTGGATGGGATCGGTTTTGGGGATTGAGCAGCCTGTTTTGGCAGTGCTGGCAGATGAACAAAGCCAGCGCGTATTGGCAGGTCATTAATTGCAATATGATGCATCATCGAATAAAAAACCTGGTTGCACAGGTAACTGCCCGCCGACAGGGATACTTCTGCGGGAATGTCCGCTTCGAGCAGCCTGGGGAGAAATTCTCGTAAAGGCAGCGTGGAAAAATAACCGACTGGGCCATCCACGACAATTGGTTGATCTTGTAAGGTGATACCAGCGTTATCGGGCATGCGGTAGTCTTTGAAATTGATCGCAACCTTCTCGAGGGAGATTTTTACTCTCCCCATCGCCAAACCGAAGGATATTACACCATCCGGTTGGTGATCCTGGAGAGCCGCCAGCAGCACCCTCGGCGCCTGGTCGTGATCGACGGGTAAAATTTGCTTCGAAAGAGTGATCTCGGAAAGTGCAGGAGGTGAATAGGCATTCACCAACAATTGGCTGGGGTTGAGGGGACTTTCTCCAAAGGGCTCAAAGCCAGTGAGGAGGATTTTCATTAGTTCTCCTTTTTGTTGGGAAGAGGTAGAGGATTGAATTGCAGATTTAAAATCGTTTCTGCTTCCAAATTTTCTTCAATTGCTTGAAGCAAATCACCCAAGCAAACAATCATATTAGCTGTATCGAAGCCACAATGGGATGGCAGGAATCCTTCCAGCCAATGTTGGGCACGCGAGAAAAATTTTTTTGCTGCCGCAGGACGATCCTGTGTTAGGCGGAAAAATCCGCCGCTAATCTGCAGTAAAACGCGGTAAAACTCACGAGAATCGTCGTATGTCGCGCGCCAGGCGGCTTCAAAGTACTCGTGGGCTTCGTAAAACTTGCGCTGGTTGAACAATTCTATCCCGTGGATGACTTTGTGGGGCAGGTGGTTTGATTGAATTTGCATGAGTTTTACCCGTATCGATAAAAGGATTATAGCATTAGATTTTATTAATTTCGTATGTATGTACTGAGATAATGGGTGGTATGGTCACAGGGAAATTTCAGGTGCCATGTGCTATAATTTTTGATAATAAATTAAAGTACGATAACTGTAAATTGATTTGAGAGGTATTTATGCTGATCGTCAATGGCAAATTGATTACCTGGGGCTCGAAAAATCAGATCCTGAATGACGGCTGGGGACTGCTTATCAGGGAAGGTGTGATCCAAAAAATTGCTCCACAAAGCGAGCTGGTTGCTGCCTACCCGGAAGAAGAACAGTTGGACGCTGAAGGGCAGTATGTGATGCCCGGGAATATCTGTGCACACACCCATTTCTACGGTGCTTTTTCACGCGGATTAGGCATCCCTGGTGATGCGCCGAAGGGCTTTACTGAAATACTCGAAAAATTATGGTGGCAGCTGGATAAAGCTCTGGATATGGATGGTGTGCGCTATTCAGCCCTGGTTTGCTTAGTGGATGCCATCAAACACGGCACAACGACGTTGATTGACCACCATGCCTCACCCAATGCCATTGAAGGCTCTCTGGATGTGGTTGCTGCTGCTGTGAACGAGTCCGGCCTGCGGGCATCATTATGCTATGAAGTCACCGACCGTGATGGTGCAGAGAAAGCACAGCAAGGATTGATTGAAAACTTGCGGTTCATTAAACGCATCCAGCAGAGGAAAGCAGAGGATGCAAACCTGCGGGCGCATTTTGGTTTGCATGCCAGCCTGACCCTTTCAGATGAGACATTGGCGAAGGCACAGGACATGTGCCCAGCTGGGATTGGGTTTCATATTCACGCTGCAGAAGGGATCGCGGATCAGGAAAACAGCCTGCAAAAATCTGGCAAGCGTGTTGTGTTTCGCTTAGACCAGTTTGGCATCCTGCGCCCGGAATCCGTCCTTGCACATGGCGTGCATTTGGATGAGGGTGAAATTAGGCGACTGGCTGAAAAGAACACCTGGTTGACCCACCAACCGCGTTCCAACATGAATAACGCAGTAGGTGTAGCGCCGATTGAGGAAATGATGGCGGCAGGTGTGCGGGTTGGCATGGGAAACGATGGCTTTACCAACACGATGTGGATGGAGTGGAAAGAAGCTTACCTGCTGCACAAGATGGCACATCGCGATCCCCGGCGGATGGGCGGGTACCAGGTGGTGGAAATGGCAGTCAAGAATAATTCTGATCTGATCACGGATTTGTTTGATGGCTTGCGCATCGGGGAAATTACCGAAGGTGCGGCGGCTGACCTGATCTTTGTGGATTATCATCCCTTCACGCCCCTGACCGCAGGCAATTTGCCCTGGCATATCCTGTTTGGTTTCGTGGAAAGCATGGTCACTGCGACGATCGTGGCAGGGAAACCGTTGATGTACCGCCGAGAATTGCTGACCCTTGATGAGGTAGAAGTCGCAGCGAAGGCTATGGAGATATCAAAGAAGACCTGGCATAACTTTGAAACAGGTGCCAGTATTTAATAAGGAGTAATCATGACGGATAAGAAAAAATATACCCTCGGCATTGTCGGGGGAACAGGGAACGAAGGTAAAGGATTGGCATTCCGCTGGGTACAGGCGGGTCACGATGTCATCATCGGCTCACGACAGTATGAAAAAGCCCAAAAGGCAGTCGAGGATGTGGCTGCGCTTTTAGAGGATGCATCTGGCACCCTGTGCGGGATGGAAAACAGTGATGCAGTCGCTGCCTGCGATATCGCAGTAATTACGGTGCCTTATGCAGCACATCGACCCACACTTGAGAGCCTTAAGGACGTTTTAGACGGTAAATTGGTGGTGGATGTCGTGGTGCCGATAGTGCCGCCCAAGGTGACCAAAGTGCAAATGCCTGAAGCAGGGTCAGTCGCCCAAGAAGCACAAGCCATTCTTGGCGAGAACTGCAATGTGGTGGATGCCTTTCAAAACATTTCTCATGAGCGTTTGATGGGGAAAGGGGATGTGGATTGCGACGTGCTGGTGTGTGGGAAGGGCAAAGCAGCCCGGCAGATTGTTCTGGAATTGGTCGCTGATACCGGTTTGAAAGGTTGGGATGCCGGCCCGATTGAAAATGCTGTTGTCGTTGAAGGTCTGACATCGATTATGATTGGTTTGAATATCCAGCATCATGTGCATGCCTCGGGCATCCGCATCACCGGGATCCCTGATTCAGAGTAATATGGCACTCAGTCTCATTCCTCTGCAGGGCATACCATTGATTAGCCCGGGTGATGACCTGGCAAAGATCATGATTGCCGCGCTGAAGCAAAACCAGCTCGCGCTACAAGATGGGGACATCCTTGTCTTGGCACAGAAGATTGTTTCAAAGGCTGAGAACCGTTTGGTTAATCTGACAACCGTTGAACCTTCAGATGAGGCGCAGCGCTATGCTGCTCTGACCGGTAAAGATCCTCGCTTGTTGACGTTGATCCTCTCTGAAAGCCGTGAGGTTTTACGGACGCGGGACGGTCTGATCATCGTTGAACACAAATTGGGGTTTGTGTGTGCCAATGCAGGCATTGATCACTCGAATGTGTCTGGTTCATGGGGATCACCGGAGGATTGGGTCTTGCTGTTGCCTGAAGATCCGGATGGTTCTGCGGAAGCACTGCGTCAAACACTTGAGGATGAGGCAGGCTGTCGGCTTGGGGTGTTGATCATTGACTCACATGGACGCGCCTGGCGATTGGGGACGGTCGGCGTGGCAATTGGTTTAGCGGGACTGCCCGGGCTCGTTGATCTGCGCGGCGAAGCGGATTTGTTTGCCTATCGTCTGCGGGTGACGCGGGTCGCTGCGGCGGATGAACTGGCTGCTGCTGCATCCTTGATCATGGGGCAGGCAGCAGAGGGCACACCGGTTGTATTGGCACGCGGTTTTCCTTATGCCTTGCGAGATGGTCATTTGCAGGAGTTAATCCGTCCAAAAGATTTAGATATGTTCAGGTGAAATTGATATGTATGCAATTATGAGCGAACTTGACCCCAAATCATCTGCAACTGTCATGCAGCTCTGGCGAAAGTTGTGTGAGGAGTGTGGTTTGCAGGCGATTTATGAGGTTTCGACGCCGCATTTCACCTGGTTTGTTGCGGATGACCTGGAAATACCTCTGACTAACGCTGTTCTTGAGGATCTGGCTAAAGAAACCCATCCACTTACGATCCATACCTTTGGCTTAGGCATTTTTTCTGGCAAACATCCAATATTGTATCTGCCTATGGTCAAGTCAGTTGAGATGATCAACTTCCATGACCGAATTTGGAAAGCAATGGAGCCAATGAGCACAAACCCAAAAAGGTATTATTCACCCAAATTATGGGTGCCGCATATCACGCTCGCTTTGAATGACCTTTCTGAAGCGAATTTGGCATGCGCGTTAAATGCGGTTGCTTTTGAACCCATTGAATTATTCGTGCTGGTCGATAACATTGCTTTGGCCGAGCATGTTGATGATGGATCGGGACAGATTTTATCTCGATCCAATTTTTCGTAGAATTGAAAAAGAACAAGGAGATGGATTGAAAATTGTCGCACTTGCAGGAGGAGTAGGCGGTGCCAAACTGGTTGACGGATTAGCTGCCTTGCTCAAACCGGATGAGTTGAGTGTGATTGTCAATACAGGTGATGATTTCGAGTATCTTTCCCTCGCGATCAGCCCCGATTTGGATACTGTTTGTTACACGCTGGCTGACCTGGCTAATCCAAACACGGGGTGGGGGCGGAAAGAGGAGACCTGGCATGTGTTTGACGCAATACAATCACTGGGCGGGTCTGCCTGGTTCAGATTGGGGGATAATGATCTGGCGACCCACTTAATGCGCACACACTGGCGCCAACAGGGGATGCCCCTATCCGTAATTACTGAACGGTTATGTTTTTTGTGGGGAATTGATCATCGAGTTTATCCAATGAGCGATGACCCGGTCAGGACGATCGTGCATACCGCAGCAGGCGCGGCACTTGGCTTCCAGGAATATTTTGTGCATCAAGCCTGCCAACCAGAAGTAAAGTATTTTGAATTTGAGGGTATTGAAATTGCACGGGCTTTGCCGCAAGCGGTGGACGCCCTGCATGCATGTGACCTGGTGATACTTGCACCCTCTAACCCATGGGTGAGCATTGACCCTATCCTTGCAGTGCAAGGCTATAGATCTGTGATGCGGGAAAAGCCTGTAATGGCTGTATCGCCGCTGATTGGGGGCAAAGCGCTTAAAGGACCAGCAGCAAAGATGTATCAGGAGCTTGGCATCCGTCCGACAGCATTCGCAGTTGCGGAACATTATGAGGGATTGTTGACAGCTTTTGTTTTCGATCATGTCGATCTTGGCGAATTGGAAAAATTTGAGGCTTGTCGTATAATTCCATTAGTTACTGATATATTAATGAAGGATAAACAGGATCGCGTTCGTTTAGCAGAAGAAGTCTTATTGTTTGGCGAAAGAATCCTGAACAGGAGCCACTAAATCTATGAGCCTATGGGCGATTGTTCCAGTTAAACCCTTACGTCGCGGCAAGTCCCGATTAGCACCTATTTTATCTGAAGAAGAACGTTTCCAACTTAATCATCAATTTTTTATTCGCACAATCGAGGTTCTGAAAGCAGTTGATGCAATATCAGATATCCTGGTTGTCAGCCGTGATTCGGATGTGCTCACTGAAGCACGTGATTTCAATGTCCGAACTGTGACAGAAAACGGCACACCAGAATTGAACAACGCCATTCGGCGAGCATCTCTGTTCTCAATGGCATTCTCAACCGAAGGTGTGTTGATCGTCCCGGCGGATCTGCCGCTGTTGACCCCCGAAGATGTTTCGGATTTCATTGCACAGCGCACTCGTCCGCCGATGGCTGTGATTGGGCCTGACCGTCGCAGACAGGGGACGAACATGCTATATATCGATCCAGCCGATTTGCTGACGTTTTCTTACGGTCAGGATTCATTCAAAAAACATTGCCAATTGACAGAAAAAGTTGGCGCGTCTTTGATCGTGTATGAAAATGAGCGGGTTGCTTTAGATCTCGATATCCCAGAAGATTATGAAATTTTAAGTTCAAAATATCAGAGTGAGTATTTTGTTAATTGGTTCGCGCCTCTAGTTAAAAAGGAATAAATCATGATTGATCGAGTTGCTTTATATTTGCAGGACGCCCACGATCTGCGAGATGGTTTAGATTATGTTAAATATGCCGAAGAACGTGGATTTGAGGCTGTTTGGCAAGCAGAATCCCGGTTGGTGCGTGATGCAATCGTCCCCATGGCGGCTTATGCCGCAGTGACCGATGAAATCAAAGTCGGCTCTGGGGTGATCAACAACTGGACTCGCAATATTGGCTTATTGGCTGCCACATTCCTGACATTGGATGATTTAGCACCTGACCGGATCATTTGCGGAATTGGCGCTTGGTGGGATCCGTTGGCAAAGAATGTGGGGATCGATCGGAAAAGCCCCTTGACGGCCATGGAAGAGACTGTGATTATCCTGCGGCGCTTGCTGAACCTGGAGCGAGTATCATTTGACGGCGAATTTGTGCATGTCAATAATATCGAGCTGGATGTGGTTCACGGCCGGCGTGAACCCCGGAATGTCCCGATCTATATCGGGGCGACAGGGCCGAAAATGATGGCGCTGACCGGCCGGATTGCTGACGGTGTTGTGCTGAACTACTGTGTTCCACCAAAGTACAACATTCATGCAATAGATCAATTAAAAGTTGGACTGAAGGAGTCAGGTCGAACATTGGACGATCTGGATCGTCCGCAGTTGGTGGTTTGCTCCGTGGATGATGACGGCGACAAGGCGATTGAAACCAGTCGGGAACTGCTGACCCAATACCTGGCGCAGCAACCTCATATTGCGAAAGCATCAGGCGTCTCAATGGATGTGGTTGCAGAGATTCAATCCATTTTAGGCTGGCCGGCGACCCATGAACAGATTATGCAAGCCAAGCACCTGGTTTCGGATGAGTTGATCCATAAGATCACAGCCAGCGGCACGCCTGCTGATGCACGGGTAAAGGTACAGGAATATTTAGATAATGGTGCCACCTGCCCGATCCTTTACCCTGTTGGCGGGAATGTTAAAAAATTGATTGACACCTTTGCGACGAAGTAAATGAAACAGAAACAGCCCGCATCCATTAATTGCTTTATCTGCGGTCGGCAAAACCACGCAGGCTTGAAAATTGAATTTTTTACAACCGCGCCTGGACAGACACAAGCAGAAATTTCGGTTTCCCGGCAATATGAGGGGTATCCGGGCATCGTCCATGGGGGTATCATCGCTGCGATCCTCGATGAAACAGGGGGCAGGGCGCGGATGGAAGGGCCTAACCATTTCATGGTCACGGCTCAATTGAATGTGCGCTATCGCAAGCCTGTCCCGATCGAAACACCACTTAAAGTTATCGGCACTGCCGGTGAGGTGCGCGGCCGGGTGTCACATGCGCATAGTGAGATCCGGGATTTGGAGGGCGTGGTGTTGGCAGAAGCGGACCTGGTTCTAGTCGATATCCCTGAATCCGAATTGCCAAATGCTGAACCTGAAGTCTTAGGCTGGCGTGTTTATCCAGATGAGGAGGAATAATGATCAGTGAGTATTTTAGACCTGCTTCAGTTGAAGAAGCTTTAAAATTATTATTGGATGTTGATAAATCACTCAGACCTTTAGGGGGAGGCACAAACCTCAGCCGCCATCAATCGGATACATTTGGCGTAGTTGACCTTCAAAACGCTGGATTGAACCAGATTAATGTGCGCAAACAGCAAATTGAAGTCGGCGCGACAGTGCGCTTATCTCAGTTGTTGGAAGTGCCAGAAGTCCACCCCGAGATCAAAAAAGCGATCAAAATTGATGCCAGCGAAAATATCCGCAATGCTGCGACTTTGGGCGGATGGCTGGTCAGCGGCTCCGGACGGTCGATCTTTTCCACTGTTTTGCTGGCTGTAGATGCCACACTCACGTGGGAGCCTGATACCGCTCAAATCAGGATTGGCGATTGGCTTCCGCTGCGCGGCCAGCAATCACTTGGTGTATTGATGACAAAAGCTGCCTGGATGCTGCAACCTCATGTTGTTTTTGAATATGTTGCACGGTCACCCAAAGACCAGCCGATTTTGATCGTGGCTCTTGCACAGTGGCCTTCAGGCCGAACGCGTGTCGCGCTTGGCGGGTATGGGGATACGCCAATCATTGCGATGGATGGACCAGAGCCAAGCGGTGTGGATGTTGCCAGCCGAGATGCTTATTTTGAGGCGAAAGATCAGTGGGCGACAGCGGCTTATCGGCGTGAAGTTGCAGCGAAACTGGCACTGCGATGCCTGACACGGCTTGATGAAATTAAAGAAAGGGAGGCGTGAGGTGAAAATTACTCTGAATATCAACCAGCAAGACTATCCCTTGAAAATCCCCGCCGGAGAGAGGCTTTTAGATACCCTCCGCAGGCTCGGTTTTTTTAGTATCAAGAGCGGTGGATGTGAGAAAGGCGAATGCGGTGCATGTGCCATTTTGTTTGATGGCGTGCCGGTCAACAGTTGCACGATGCTGACAGCGCAGGCTGAAGGGCATCGCATTGAAACCGTTGAGTCAATGGGTGAACACCCCAAGCAAGGTTGGCGGGAGACTGAAGGATTGCACGTGATCCAGCAGGCATTTGTTGAAACAGGCGCAATACAATGTGGCTACTGCACGCCAGCGATGGTGTTGGTGGCAAAGGCATTATTGGAGAAGAACCCTTCGCCTTCTGAGGATGAAGTGCGTGACGCCCTTTCTGGTGTGCTCTGCCGATGCACAGGGTATCTCAAACCAGTTCAGGCAGTCTTGCGCGCTGCTGCAATTTTGCGCGGTGAGCAGGTGCTACCTATTGATGAGCCTATGGAAATCGGTGAAGTGATTGCGTTTGAAGAGAAACCAGATGAAGGTGGATCACCGCTGACTTCAGACAGCGGGACTGCTACTGAGACGAAAGTCTTCCCGAAGGTTAAGGTCCTCGAATTACGATCGCCGATGAAAACGGTCGGACATGCCGAACCCAAAGTTGATGCAGTAAAACTGGTGCAGGGAAAACCGGCGTTCACAGCAGATTTTGAACGCCGAGATATGCTAATTGGAAAGGTTCTTCACAGCCCGCATGCCCATGCGTTGATCAAGCACATTGATACATCGGAAGCAGAAGCTTTGCCTGGTGTTGCCGCTGTGCTCACCTGGCAGGATATCCCACGTGTTGCATACTCAACAGCAGGTCAATCCCATCCCATCCCAGGGCCGTTGGATACTTTTTCGCTGGATAAGAAAGTGCGTTTTGTCGGTGACCGGGTGGCGTTTGTGGCTGCGGAGACAGCTGAGATCGCCGAAGCGGCACTGAAATTGATTAAAGTGGATTATGAGATGTTACCGCCTATATTAGACCCAATACAAGCTATGGCGGATGGCGCGCCGGTTATCCATGATGAACCGGAGTATGTCAACTTTGATAAATCCGACCCATCTAAAAATGTTGCGGCAAAAATCAGGATCGATATTGGCGATGTTGAAACGGGGTTTGAGGAAGCAGATCGCATTTTTGAGGCGGAATATGAAGTCCCAAAGGTTCACCAGGCTTATATTGAACCGCATGTAGTGGTGACTTACTGGGACGAAGATGACCGGCTGGTGATCCGAACCAGCACCCAGGTGCCGTTCCATGTGCGCCGGCAAATTGCCCCAGTGCTGGATCTGCCAATTAAGCGGATTCGGGTGATCAAGCCCCGCATCGGCGGCGGATTTGGCGGCAAACAGGAGGTCTTGATCGAGGATGTGGCAGCACATTTGACGATCGCCACTGGCCGCCCTGTGATTTATGAAATGACACGGGAAGAAGAGTTCATTGCCGGAAGGCCGAGGCACCCCATGCGCATCCGCATGAAAACGGGTGTAAAGAAAGACGGCACAATTACGGCCAATGAAATGTATGCGCTCAGTGACACCGGCGCGTTAGGCTGCCATGCGCTGACCGTGGCTGGCAATACCGGCCACAAAGCCATGGCGCTGTATGTGGGTGATGGACAGTATCGAAAAGATCCTAATATCCGCTTTTATTCGGACGTGGTTTACACCAACACGGTCCCGTCAGGTGCTTACCGCGGCTACGGTGTGCCGCAAGGCTATTGGCCTGTTGAGCGTCATATGGAAACAATTGCGCGTGAGTTGGGATTGGACCCACTGGCATTTCGATTAAAGAACGCCCTACGTTCAGGAGAAATTCATCCCTTTAGTAAAGTATGGAGTGAGGGGCGAGAGCCCATGCCAGAAACGATCTACACTATCGGGCTGGAAGAGTGTGTGCAGCAAGGACGTATGGCTATTGGTTGGGACCAAAAATTCAATAATCCCGAATGGCATAAGGTTCCTGGTCAGGAACACTTGCGAAAGGGCATCGGTGTAGCAATGGTGATGCAGGGCACAGCGATCCCCTATCTGGATATGGGCGGTGCCAGCATCAAAATGAACGATGACGGTTCATTTAACTTGCTGGTTGGTGCAACCGATCTGGGAACAGGTTCGGACACTGTTTTAGCACAGATGGCTGCAGAAACCCTGGGTGTGCCGTTGGAGGATATGATCGTCTACTCGTCCGATACTGACTTCACACCTTTTGATAAGGGTGCTTATGCCTCCAGCACGACCTACATCTCTGGTACGGCGGTGGTCAAGGCGGCTGAAAAAGTGGCCGAGCACATCCGGGTCAGGGCAGCGATGATGTTCGCGGTGCAGGATTTGGATGTCGATGCTGGTGAGATTTACCTTGAAGACCGCAAGGCTTATGCCCCAACCGGGGAGTCGGTTAGCTTTGAGGAGATTGCACTGAACGCTCTCCATCAGTCCGATCAAGAGCAGATCATGGGCGTTGCATCACATGTATCACCTGTGGCACCACCGCCCTTTGCCGCGCAGTTTGCCGAAGTGACTGTGGACATGGAAACGGGCATGGTGATTGTGAATAACTTGGTGATGGCTGTTGATTCGGGCGTGATCATCAACCCGGTGACAGCTTCCGGTCAGATCGAAGGCGGTATGGCACAAGCGCTTGGATATGCTGTCAGCGAAGAGCTTGTTTATGATGAGCAGGGTAACCCGAGAGAAAAAGATCTTGAGGATTATCATATCTTCAGATCGGATGAGATGCCAGATCTGACGACGATTTTCGTTGAAACCTATGAGCCTTCACACCCCTATGGGGCTAAGGCCGTTGCCGAAATCCCCTTAGATGGCGTAGCACCTGCTGTCGGCAATGCAATCCTGGATGCATGCGGCGTAAGCCTGAAGAAGATTCCAGCGCTGCCAGAATCGGTATGGCGTGAACTGAAGGCAAAGCAATAGTTGATCGCCAGGAACTGATCTGGTGAGGGTATCCACCCAAGTCCACGAGGCAATACGGAGATCATGATGGAAATTTTGGAACGATTGGAACAGGCCGTGCATTCGGGGAAACCTGTGGCTTTATGCACGGTCGTCAACACGAGAGGGGCTGTGCCGCGTCACGCTGGGGCAAAGATGATTGTCTTTTCTGACGGTCATACCGAAGGCACGGTTGGTGGCGGTGAGATCGAAAACCTTGTGCGTGATGAGGCAAAGGAGTCTCTCAAGGATGGAAATACACGATTCTTGAACTATGACCTGATCGATCCGAAAAAGGGTGATCCGGGTGTGTGCGGAGGCACCATGTCCATTTTTGTAGAACCATTTATCCATAAACCCACCGTGGTGATTGTCGGGGCGGGGCATGTTGGAAGAAGTGTGGCGCACCTGGCAGACTGGCTGGGGTTTCGTGTGATCATCAGCGATGACCGGGAAGAGCTTTGCAACCCCCAGGCTACGCCAGGCGGGGATCAGTATCTGCCATTGCAGATGAGTCAATTGCCCGAACACATTGAAATTGATTCTCAAACTTATTTAGTGCTTGTCACAAGAGGTACTGATGTGGATGTTGATGGGCTGCCGGTGCTTTTGGAATCGGATGCTGCCTATATTGGGTTGATTGGTTCAAAGAACCGGTTCAAACATACCCAAGAGAAGCTGTTTGAGAAAGGCATTTCACCTGAGGCAATTCAACGGATTAAATCCCCGATTGGGCTGGATATTTATGCTGAAACACCAGAAGAGATTGCGGTAAGCATCATGGCAGAGATCATTGCCTTGCGTAATGAGGGCACAAGTCATAAGCGCAAAGTTTAAATCAAACGGAGAACAACTTATGTGGCAAGAATATATCATGGCAGGATCGCTTGAACAAGCGGTGAATGTTTTAGCAGAAGCTGGTGAAAAGGGCAGGATCATTGCAGGCGGCACAGACCTGATCCTCGAGATCGAACGCGGCAATCGACCGGATGTGACGACGCTTATTGACATCAGCAAGCTGACCGGGTTGGAGGACATTTATGAGGATAAAGATGGCCTTATCCATATTGGTCCGCTGGCGACCCACAACCATGTGATAGCCTCACCATTGATTCGCCAAAAAGCCTATGCGCTGTTGCAAGCATGCTGGGAGGTGGGCTCTCCCCAGATCCGCAACCGGGGCACGGTGGCAGGGAATCTGATTACGGCGTCACCTGCGAATGACGCGATCAGCCCTTTGATGGCGTTTGATGCAAAGTTGAAATTATTATCAAGCCGGGGAGAGCGGGTTATCCCCTTAAGTGAATTTTACAGAGGCGTCCGCAAAACGGTTATGATGCCGGATGAGATCGTGTCTGATATTTTCTTTAATGACCCGGGTGAGAATTTTCACTCGTACTTCATCAAGACAGCGTTGAGGAAGGCGCAGGCGATTTCTGTGATCAATGTCAGTGTTGTGCTGAAGCTTGTAGAAGGCAAAGTTGAGGATGCGCGCATCACGCTGGGAGCAGCCGCGCCGACTATCATTCACGCTGAAGAGGCAGAGAAGTTTTTGGATCAGAAGACACTGAATGAAGAGGTTGTTGCCGAAGCGGCGATGCTTACGGGGAAGGCTGCCAGCCCTATCTCTGACCTGCGTGGGTCTGCAGGCTATCGGGATTATATGATCCAGGTGATTGCTAAACGTGCATTGAAGGCGATATTCAAGGGTGTGGACAAGGATCAAATCCCAAGCAGCCCGGTGTTGTTAATGGGTTCAGATATCCATACACACCCAACCAAAGAACCATGGAATGATAAAGAGATCCATACCTGGATTAATGGGCAGGAATTCCGGTTTACGACAGGCTTTGATAAAACCTTGCTGAATCTGATCCGCGATGAGGCAGGATTAAGCGGCACAAAGGAAGGCTGCGCTGAAGGAGAATGCGGCGCTTGCACGGTGTATCTGGACGGACGGGCAGTGATGAGCTGTTTGGTGCCGGCAGGACGGGCGCATGGCTCAGAAATCGTAACGATCGAAGGCATCAGCCCAAAGGAGCATATCCACCCCGTTCAGGAATCGTTTATTGATTACGGTGCAATCCAGTGCGGTTTTTGCACGCCAGGCTTCATCATGTCGGCGGCAAAATTGTTGGAGGAGCGGAAGACACCTTCGCAAGAGGAAATCCGCCAGGCGATATCAGGAAATCTGTGCCGGTGCACAGGATATTACAAGATTGTCGAGGCGATCGAACATGCCAGCGAATTTGGAAGTGATGCTGACCACAATGAGGCAGTAAAGGAGTGATGATGGCTTATATTGGACAGTCAATTCCCAGATTTGATGTCAAAGACAAAGCCACCGGCGAGGCACTTTATCCCGGTGATTTCAACCTGCCAGACCAGGCATATATGAAAATCCTGTTTGCCAATCGCCCGCACGCGATCGTCAAAGCGATTGACACGGCCAAGGCTGAATCCTTGCCAGGTGTTTTGACAGTGCTGACGGCAAAGGATGTGCCGGTGAATGAATATGGTTTGATCATGCCTGATCAGCCCGTGTTATGCGGTCCCGGGTCGGCTAAACCCTTTGCAGACCGCGTCCGCTTTGTGGGTGACCAGGTAGCAGTTGTAATTGCAGATACGATGAAAATTGCAGAACAAGCAGTTAAGTTGATCAAAGTCACCTATGAAGATTTGCCAGTGATCAACAATATTGATGACGCTTTGGCAGATGATGCAGTATTACTACAACCGGACCAGGAGTCAAACGTCTTTTGCCATTACCAGATTCGTCATGGCGATGTTGATAAGGCATTTGAAGCGTGCGATGTGATCGTTGAAGGAGAATATCATACACCTGTTCAGGAACATGCTTATTTGCAGCCCGAGGCGGGTGTTGCCTACATCGACCCGGAAGAGCGGATCACTGTTGTGGTTGCGGGCCAGTGGACGCATGAAGATCAGGAACAAATCGCCCATGCGCTTGGATTGCCAGCCGAGAAAGTGCGTGTAATTTATCCCGCAATCGGCGGTGCCTTTGGCGGGCGGGAGGATATGTCCATTCAGATTGTGCTAGCGCTGGCTGTGATGCGTTTGCATGAGCAGGGAATTGACCGACCTGTAAAAACCATTTGGTCCCGCGAAGAGTCGATTATCGGGCATCATAAACGCCATGCCTACCGGATCTGGGGGAAGTGGGGGGCGACCAAAGAAGGCAAAATTTTGGCTGCTGAAGTAAAAATCCTTGCCGATGGCGGCGCCTATGCCTATACCTCTACAAAAGTAATGGGGAATGCTTTCTTGCAATGCACCGGTCCTTATGAGATCCCCAATGTGCGCGTGGATGCGGATTCAATCTATACCAACAACGTCCCGGGTGGCGCCTTTCGAGGGTTTGGCGGCCCGCAAGGTGCCTTTGAAGCTGAAATGCAAGTCAACAAACTGGCAGAAGCTCTGGACATGGACCCTGTAGAACTCAGAATGCGGAATTTGATGGAGGATGGTTCAATTATCTCGATGAATTCCACCATCCCAGAAGGTGTGACGATCAAACCTGTGACGGAGGCTTGCGCGGTGCACTCCGGATGGCAGCAGACTGATTTAGGATGGCAGGCACCCGAAAAGATGAAGGACGAAGGAACCATCAAACGGGGGCGGGGAATAGCATGCGCCTACAAGAATGTTGGTTTCTCCTATGGCGGACCAGAATCATGTCATGCGATGATTGAACTTTATGGCGAGCGGGAGATCGAGCAAGTTGTCCTTCACCATGCCGGGGCAGATGTGGGGCAAGGGGCTCACTCTGCGTTCAAGCAATTCGCGGCGGAGGCGCTGGACGTCCCAGTTGAAAAGATCTCACTGGTCGTTTCAGATACAGCCTTTACTGGCAATTCGGGGAGTTCTTCTGCCTCACGGATGACCTTTATGGCAGGAAATTCGATCAAAGGCGCGGCAGAAAAAGCATTGGAGAAGTGGCGTGCGGAAGAGCGCCCGGTGAAGGTTGAGTTTACTTATCATGCTCCGCCAACAACCCACATGGACCCTGAAACCGGTGAATGTTATCCAAATATCACCTACGGATATGTGGCAGAAACCGTTGAATTGGAAGTGGATACAGAAACCGGTGATATCCGGCTTTTGAAGGTGTATTGTGCTGACGATGTTGGCAAAGCGATTAACCCTATGCAAGTCGTGGGGCAAATCGAAGGTGCCATTGTTCAGGCTGCTGGTTATGTGTTGCTGGAAAATTTCATCCAGAAAGACGGCTATGTCGTAACAGATACCCTCTCGAAATATTTGATCCCAACCGTTAAAGACATCCCACTGGAGGTTGAATCAATCGTCTTGGAGTTGGCAGATCCGCTTGGTCCGTATGGCGCACGCGGGATGGCCGAGATGCCCTACCTGCCGTTGGCCCCGGCGATTGTCCACGCCCTGTATGATGCAACCGGCGTATGGTTTAACGATTTCCCACTCACACCAGAACGGGTGTTGCGAGGGTTAGGAAAGATTAAATGACAGCCTTTGTGCTGATCTGGGGCGGGGGAGACCTGGCAAGCGGGGTCGCGCTGCGCTTGCATAGGGTTGGGTTCCGAGTTTTAGTTGTCGAAACACCCCAACCGACAGTGGTGCGACGTACGGTGGCTTTTGCGCAGGCTGTGTTTGACGGCGAGGTCAAAATTGAAGGTGTGACGGGGCGTCTCGCGGGAACATGGGAAGAAGTCGCTGAAACCTGGCTTGCGGACACCGTCCCGGTGATGATTGATCCTGAGTTGAATATTGTTAATGACCACAAACCTCTTGTTTTGGTCGATGCACGGATGCGAAAAAAATATGCGCCGCTTTCTTTGGGCATGGCCGATATGGTGATTGGGCTTGGACCTGGTTTTGTTGTTAAGGATAATTGCCATGCTGCGATCGAAACCAATCGAGGACACTTTCTCGGAAGGGTTTACTGGGAAGGCAGCCCAGAGCCGGCTACCGGCATCCCGGGGAAGGTGAAGGAATACACCCGTGAACGGGTGCTGCACGCCCCTGCTTCTGGTGAGGTGGTGAACCATGTTCGCATCGGAGATTCAGTCAAAGCGGGTGATCCGATATTATCTGTGGATGGAAAAACGGTCACTTCACCATTTGATGGGGTGGTTCGCGGATTGATCCATGAAGGGATTATGGTTCGGCAAGGAATGAAGATCGGGGATGTGGACCCACGGCCTGAAACCTTCAGGTGCTGGACTGTGTCTGAAAAATCGATCGCGATTGGGGGCGGGGTGCTTGAAGCAATCTTAACACACAAAGAAATCCGGGGCAGGCTTTGGGAAGACTGAGCTAATATGAATGTTTCAAGAGCGCTCAGGATTAAAGCAGGTGAGTCAGTTGCCTTCGTGGGTGCTGGCGGTAAATCGAGCCTGATATTTACCTTACCGAAGGAAACTGAAAACCCGGTTGTGATCACAACCACAACCCATCTTGGCACCTGGCAGGCTGAACTTGCGGACCGGCACCAGATCATCCATTCCCCAGAAGAATTAGAATCGATTGATTTTGGGCAGGATCAATCTCTGTTAATCACAGGCCCCGTAAACGATGCGGATCGTTTGATAGGGTTGCCCGAGCAGGTATTGTTCAGGCTTCGGGAAATATGCAAACAAAAGGACCTCCCATTACTAATTGAAGCCGATGGTGCGCGCCAGCTTTCACTCAAAGCGCCTGCCAGTTACGAGCCGGTGATCCCCGATTGGGTTGGCCGCGTGGTGGTTGTCGCCGGTTTAGCTGCGATCGGAAAGCGGTTAACGGCTTATGTGGTCCATCGCCCCGAGCTATTTTCAAACCTGAGCGGATTAGGATTAAATGACATCATCCGCGTTGAAAATGTGACTGCGGTGCTTGGTTCGGAACAGGGCGGCTTGAAAGCTATCCCTGAAGGATCACGGAAGATGCTATTTTTAAACCAGGCGGATGATGCGATGCTGCAGGCCATGGGCAAACGGATTGCGATGGCTTTGATGGATAGCTATGACCAGGTTGTGATCGCATCGCTAAAGAAACCTAAAATGGAAGATCGTGTGTTGAGCGTGCATGCACGGACGGCAGGGATTATCCTTGCGGCGGGGGGGAGTGCACGGCTGGGAAGCCCCAAGCAGCTATTAGAATGGCAGGGTGTACCGTTTGTCGTCAAGGTGGTCGAAAACGCTTTAGCAGGCGGCCTGAAGCCCCTGGTCGTGGTAACAGGCGCCGACCACAACGCAGTACAGTTGGCATTGGAAGATATGCCTGTGAAATGTGTGTACAATCCGGATTGGTCCGCGGGGCAATCAACCTCTATGCAAGCAGGGTTGGCAGAACTCCCTGGGGGTTGTGATAGTGCGATGTTTTTGCTGAGCGACCAACCGCAGATTTCTTCGTTTTTAATTCGCCAATTGCTGAAGCAATACGCCAAAAATCGGAAGGACATCACAGCGCCACTGGTACACGGCCAGCGGGGAAACCCGGTTATCTTTGGCCGCAACACGTTTGATGCCCTGAATCGTGTGGCAGGAGATCGGGGGGGCAGGGCGATATTCAGCCAATTTGATGTGGATTGGATGGAATGGGTTGATGACCGTGTTTTGATGGATGTCGACGAACCGGGTGACGAAAAAAAATTATGGGATAGTTATTTTTCTCTTGGATCATAGAAATTCTTTAGGGTGAATCTTTGGATATAAAAAAATTTTAAAAAATCAGGGGGATGATTAATCAAATTTATAAAATCATTGACAAATAGCTTTTATTTTTTTTATAATATTAAAGGGTCATTGAATAATATTCTTTTATGTATAAAGGAGTCTTGAAGATGAGTAAAAATGTGAAGAAAAATGTAATATTTTTGGTTGTGCTGCTTATTATAATAACTTTTTCGGCAACGATGGCTCATCTCATCGAACGTGATTTTGGGCAAGTTCAAATTTCGATTGTGGAAATAATGAATGGCCAGGGTGAAATTGTTGTTGCGAAGTTATTCCGTCCAAAAATTGCCACGCCAGAAAATCCGATACCTGCAGTTGTTAACATGCATGGATATCAAAATGATAAGAATGTGCAAGATCCTTTCTCGATCGAATTGGCAAAACGCGGATTTGTTGTGATCGCACCTGACTCGCTTGGACATGGTGATTCAGGAGGTGGATTGAACATCGGACGGTGGTTTGCAGATCCAACCTATGGGATGGGCAATGAAGATGCTCTGGCATACTTGATCACATTGCCTTTTGTTGAAAGTTCGAAAATAGGGGTCATGGGTCACTCGATGGGTGGAATGACGGCTGTGAAGCTGCCGGGGTTATTCCCTGATAATGTGATTGCTGACGTTCAGCAAGCATCTTCTCCCGGAAGCCCCGAGCTGCCTAATGTCCTCATTCTCCAGGCCCGTTATGATGAATTCGCTGGTTTTCGTGAAAATCAATTACGAACAGAAAACCTCACCAGCAGCGAATCACGTTTAGCGGCATTGGGGCTGGAAGGGCCGATTGAATGGGATACCACTTATGGCAGCTTTGAAGACGGTACTGCTCGGCGGATGGCCTTTATTAATATGGATCATCACTTGTTACCGTTAACAAATAAAGCAGTCGCTGAGGCAGTGGATTGGATGAACGAAGCACTACGCGGCGGTGAAGGTGGACCCATGTGGTCAGATCCAACGAAACAAAGCTTCTTCATTAAAGAATTGTTTGGGCTGGTGACCCTGATTGGGACATTAATTACGATGCTGCCACTAACGGGTCTCCTGCTTGAATCAAAATTCTTTGGGCCAGTTTCGCAACCCTTACCTAACCGCTATCATGCTGACAAAGGGAAATGGTGGCTTTTTGCCACAATCAATATGTTGATAGGTGGGATTTTATATCCAATCACCACAACCCTTGGGAATATTGGTAGCAAGATTACCGCTTGGATACCCTTTATGAAGATGGAGATCGCCAATGGTGTGGCTGCTTTTTATATTGCTAATGCGGTTGTCGCGACCATCTTGTTTACAATCTGGTTTGTGGGTAAGAAAAAGGAAGGCATAACTCTCTACGATATGGGCGTTACCTATGGAGAGGAAAAGAACAAACTTGATTGGGGCATCATTGGAAAGACCGTCTTGCTGGGTGCGATTCTCTTCCTGTGGATGTACCTCTTAGAAGGTTTCTTCCAGTGGGCACTTGGGCAGGAATTCCGCTTTGCATGGCCATATATGCGCCAATTCAGTTCACCAAGGCGAGTAGGATACTTCTTCCTGTACCTGATCCCTGCACTGTTATTCTGGCTGATCAATGGCGGCGTTTTCTTATTTGGCCAAATTCGCCAAAAAGAATATAAGACACCGGGAAAAACACAATGGATTTGGTGGCTGAAGAACCTGTATGCGATGGTGACTGGCCTCTTCCTGGTATGGTGCTTCCAGTACTTGCCATGGATCCTCAATGGACCTGGCCCAGGATTTGAGGCAGTGGGATTAGCCCAATATAGTGCGATGTGGCCGCTGATGCTGATCGTTTATATCCCCTTGTTCATCGTCATGATTTGGTTCCTGACCTGGTTCTACCGCAAGACCGGTAAGATTTATCTTGGGTCTCTCATGGTTGCTGTGATAACGATCTGGTTCTTAACAGCAGGAACAATTATTGTGATGTAATTTGTAAATTTCAATGACCCCATTCAAGCCTGATGATTTGGTCATCAGGCTTTTCTTGTTAAGACTATGCTTGATTTGTGGATAAGGTATAATGGTTGCATGCCATAATCCACGGGTTATGGAATTATTTGAGAATTTGAACGTATTATTGGGAATAAAGCGCCTGGCCAATCCCTTTTTGGGATGGTGACGAGGATGGAGGTTCCCCGATGCAAATCGGGGCTAACTGGATAACAGGAAAATCGAGAGATCGGCGGATGCCTCCCGCTGCAGACTGCAGTTGACTTCCCAAAATGAAAACAAAAGATGCTTTGCGTTGGATCGCCGCGCGGCGGTTTGATCAGAACGCATAGGCATAAAAGTTTATGGAGGCAAAAAAGATGTGTGGTATTGTTGGCTATATTGGTGAACGAGATGCAACCCCTATCATTTTGGGTGGACTAAAACGATTGGAATATCGGGGCTATGATTCTGCCGGCGTGGCTGTGCTGGATGATGGCCAGATTGGGATCCGGCGTGATGCTGGTAAATTGAGCCACCTGGAATCATTGGTGAATGATATGCCTATTCACGGGAAAATCGGGATTGGGCATACACGCTGGGCAACACATGGTGAACCAAACGCTCGCAATGCTCATCCGCATATTGGCAGCACAGGCGAATTCGTTGTGGTGCATAATGGGATTGTCGAGAACTACCTTGCCTTGCGTGAGGAGTTGGAGGCTGAGGGCACAAAATTCAAGTCTGACACCGATACCGAAACGATCGTTCACCTTGTTGAAAAATTCTTTGCCATCGAAGGTAATTTGCTGGATGCCGTGCGCAGAACCTTACAGCACCTGAAGGGCGCGCATGGGATTGTGGTGATGTCATCACGCGAGCCGGATAAGATTGTGGCAGCTCGTGTGGGCAATGCCGGCGGGGTGGTGATCGGGTTGGGTGAGAATGAGAATTTTGTTGCCTCTGACCTGCCCGCAATTCTTGAACATACCCGCAAGGCTGTATTTCTTGAGAGCCATCAGATCGCTGTGGTTACTAAGAAGAGTGTGAAGATCATCGATTCGGACGGTAAACCCGTCAATATACATGTTCAGCGAATCGCTTGGGATCCGGTGGCGGCTGAAAAAGGTGAATATCGCCATTTTATGCAGAAGGAAATCCATGAACAGGTGCGATCGCTGACGGATACGCTGGCAGGCAGGGTGGATTTTGATACCGGGCGGGTTACCCTGCACGAGTTGAACCTGGATGCAGAAAAAGCCAAAAAGATTCAGAAGATCATCATCACCGCATGCGGCACGGCTGCGCATGCTGGTATGGTTGGCAAGATATTGATCGAACGGATCGCTCGGGTCCCTGTGGAAGTGGCGATTGCGTCTGAATTCCGCTATGCCGACCCCTTGGTAGACGAAAACACCGTTATCTTGGCAATCAGCCAATCAGGTGAAACCGCGGATACCCTGGCTGCGATGGAAGAAGGCCGTTCGAAAGGCGGCATGCTATGGTCAAACGTGAATGCCATCGGTTCACAGGCGATGCGCATTGCAGATGGATGCATTTCGATGCAGGTTGGGCCGGAGATTGGTGTGGCATCAACCAAGGCGTTTACGGCACCTCTGGTGGATATGTATCTGCTGGCTGTATATCTTGGAGATTTGCGCGGGACACTTGACCCTGACCAGCGCTTCAAGTTGGTGAATGATCTGATGGGCATCCCATCATTGGCTGGGGTCTGCCTGGACCGCGAGGATGAAATCATTGCTCTGGCACGCAAATTTATGAAAATGGACCATATGCTCTACTTAGGACGGGGCATTAATATGCCCATTGCTTATGAAGGCGCATTGAAATTGAAGGAGATTTCGTATATACACGCTGAGGGGTACCCGGCAGGCGAGATGAAACATGGGCCGATTGCCCTGATTGACCGCTCGATGCCGGTGGTGGCTTTAGCGCCTAGGGATCCCTGGTATGACAAGATGATCAGCCAGATTGAGCAGGCATTAGCACGCGGTGGGGAAGTGATTGCAGTGGCAACCGACGGGGATGAGCGTATCCCTGACCTGACCGCAAATATCATCTGGGTGCCGGAAGTGCCCTGGCTGCTAAGCCCGGTGATCACCAGCATCCCGCTGCAATTGTTTGCTTATCATATTGCATCTCTTCTCGGGTTGGATGTGGATCAGCCGCGTAATCTGGCAAAGAGTGTCACGGTAGAGTAGCTTAGTTAAACCAAACTCAATTGTTCAATCAAAAAAACAGCCCAATCAATACAATTTGGGCTGTTTTTCTTGATTAGAATTTCAGGTTCACTAATATTTGAATCAGTTTACAACGCAATGTGTGAATATGTGAAGATTAGTTCCCATAGGTCACCAAAGGTAGAAAATTGACATATCCTTCAAAGGTCGTAGAGAATTCAGAAGTGTTGCCAGCGCTGTCCGTGGCTGTTGCCGTGATGCAATCATACACAGAGGTTGTTGAGAAGGTCTTTGTGAAACTGATTTCGTTATTTGCGCCAGTGGTCACATTCATGGTTCCAAGATAAACCTGCCCTTCGCCATAACCCGAAGGGTCGCAAGCATCATTGCCATAAAACTGGATTTTGTATGGGGAGGAAGGCTTGCTGTTTAATTTTCCTGTGATTGTTAGATCTGATCCACCCGCATAAGAGAAGCCCGTAATAATGGGGTGATTTTGCAGCTCATTTGCACCTGAATCAGCATCGCCATCGTCATTCTCGGTGACTAATGAGGGATCTTCAGACATCTCTTCCTTCAGGTTGATGCCTAAACCCCCGTTATCATAGATGGCATTCCCGATAATATGTTTTTGGTTTGCAAATGGACCAATGACAATTCCATCGTGTGTATTCCCAGCGATTGTGTTCATCTCACCAGGGTTTGTCCCACCAATGGTCGCCGAGGTGCCCGAATAGTGATAAATCCCGTTAGCATTTGGGATGGGTGTGGTTTTCGTGATATTTAATCCGATGATGTTACCTTGAATTTGTGTTGAGGCGCCGCTGTCTCGAATACCAGCACTGATGTTTCCCGAAATCAGGTTGCCTTCTCCTGGTGCATCACCGCCAATTTCAGCATCGATTGTTGAGGATAAAAGCTGGATGCCGTCATATCCATTTGGGAGGGCCACATTTCCTGTGATATCTGTGCCGATATAATTCCCAATAACGATATTGCCAGTCCCACCGCTGATCTGGATTCCAGTGCCGCCATTACCCGAGATCAGATTTCGCTGGGTTGGTAAAGGTCCACCGATGAGATTGTTGCTTGAATCTGAAACTGAAATCCCAATCCCTAAATTTGGCCTGGCAATGGTGCCGGTCTGATCAACTCCGATCAGATTCCCCTGGATGATGTGTGTCCCGCCGCCAACGATACGAATTCCCTGTTCGCCTGAACCTGCTTCTCCACCATTTCCCGAAATGATATTGTTCAAGACATTGACACTATTAGCGTTTTCAATTGCCATTCCTCTAAAGGCATTTCCAGGTGCAAGCGAGGAACCTACTGTGGATCCGATCACACAATCTTCAATTGTGATAATGTCTGCTTCATCGATGAGGATGCCCTGTGTACCAAAATTCCTGATTTTCAAATTTCGGACAGTAACACCATTCCCAATGATAGTAAATCCATTCCCCCAAACGCCCCCGCCGTTGATTACAATCCCTTTTCCATTATAGATGTTCGGCCCTTGAATGATAGTTGAAAAGACAATATCTGGCAGAGGAGACCCAACTGTGATAATGGTATCAATAGCGAGACTGGTTGAAATGTTAAATGTGATCGTATCTGCAGATCCGGCATCATAATTTGCCTGTTCAATAGCTGCTCTCAATGTGCAAGTATTTGATAGCGTTTTACATTCCATGTCGAATTCATTACTATCATGTTCATCCCCAGTTGAATTGACAACAAAGGTGGCACCTGCTGCTTCCACACTCTTTGGTTGTTGGCACAATATACTAAGTAAAATGACGAAGATGATGTTGCAGACCAAAACTCTTGTTGTGATTCGCATTGAGCAACCTCCCAAATGATAAATGATGGACGTCAATCGTTCTATTGGTGCTTGATGACTGCTCTTAAACCATATCTGGATTGCAGTTGTTTACTGCAAATTGGTGGAGTAAATATTTAATTAAAGAAATATGATTTATGAAGATAGGAGTAATTGTAAATTAATGAATCTCATTTGAATAGGGAGAAACGATAATTCAGATTGGTAATTCTTTTGATGATTCATTTCTCATGAAATTTTGTTTGCATCATTTACATAACATAAGAAATGACCAAGTGGAATTTTTATCTACAAGTGGGTAAAATTGAACTCGTGTTGAAATCCGTCAGATCGATGTCTAATGAAGTAATGGAATCAACCTTGTTTTTCAACAAAACTAATTAAATAGACTTCTTTTGAAGTATGAAAGGAATTTTTGCATGTCAAATGTAACCCAGGAGCAGGTTTTAACTGCTCTCAGCCAGGTTCAGGATCCAGAACTAAGAAAAGACCTGGTGACTTTGAAGATGATCAAGGATATTCTGATTGAAGAATCCAAAGTGTCTCTTACCATTGAATTGACCACCCCTGCCTGCCCGTTACGGGGTCAAATTCAAAAAGATGCCGAAAATGCTATCCTGGCAATTGATGGAGTGGAATCAGTAAATATCACTATGGGTGCCCGTGTCCCCGCTGATGAAAAAATCAAAGACCTTTCGATCAAGAACATCATTGCGGTTGGTTCTGGTAAAGGCGGTGTAGGAAAATCTACTGTGGCAGTCAACCTGGCTGTTGCTCTGGCGAAATGCGGCGCAAAAGTCGGTTTGATGGATGCTGATATTTACGGTCCGAACGTCCCCACCATGATGGGCGTGGAGTCGCTCCCGCCTACACCTCAGGGCATGAAAATCCAACCTGCCCAGGCTTATGGCGTGAGAGTCATGTCGATTGGGTTCATGGTTTCTCCTGGTCAGCCGTTGATTTGGCGCGGCCCTATGCTGCATTCTGCGATCAAGCAATTCCTGAATGACGTGGATTGGGGCGATTTGGATTACCTGATCGTTGACCTGCCGCCCGGAACCGGTGATGTTCAGCTTTCGCTGGTGCAGACAGTGCCTTTGAGCGGGGGTGTGATCGTGACCATGCCACAAAAGGTTTCGTTTGACGATGCTTTCAGGGCGGTCTCCATGTTCAATAAGATGGAAGTTCCCATATTGGGAATTGTTGAGAACATGAGCTATCTTGAAATGGAGGACGGAACCAAACGCCAAATCTTTGGTGAGGGCGGCGGGGAACATTTAGCAGGCATGGCAGGTGCTCCGCTTTTGGCCAATATTCCCATAGATGAGAGCATCCGTTCAGGCGGGGACCAGGGTGACCCTGTGGTTATCGCTGACCCCGAGTCACAAGGGGCAAAGGCGATGATGGCTCTTGCTGAATCAGTCGCTGCCCGCATGAGCATGCAAATCAGAGGATGACCTTTCGGATAGGTTATAATTAATTTATGACTCACAGCAATATTATTGGTGTCCAATTTGAAGATGTAGGAAAAATCTACTATTTCGACGCTTCGAGATATCCAGATCTCAAACCAGATGATCCGGTTGTGGTTCGCACAAGCCGGGGATTGCAACTTGCGACGATCTCTCAGGTCAACATTGATACAGAGGATGTTGATCTGCAATCCTTTAAACCAGTTGAGCGTCCGGCATCTCCCAAAGACCTTTTGCAGCGTCAAGCTCTGGCAATCAAAGAAGAAGAGGTCCGGGAGCGGATTATTGAGCTTCTGAACCAAAACAACATGAGTGCTGTTAAAGTGGTTTCGATAGAGTATTCATTGGATGGTAATCGACTGTTCATCCTGCTCAATAGCGAATCATCGGTGAATTACAATATCAAACGGTTGCATCAAGACATCCAGAAGATGGAAAAAGACGTGAATGTGGATTTGCGTCAGATCGGCCCGAGGGACGCGGCTAAATTGATTGGCGGCATGGGCGCCTGCGGGCTTGAAACCCGGTGCTGCTCCAAGTTCCTGACCGAGTTTTCCTCAATTTCCATTCGGATGGCAAAAACGCAAGATATTTCACTGACGCCCTCAGAGATCACTGGCATGTGCGGCAGGTTGCGGTGTTGTTTGATGTATGAATACGATCAGTATGTGGAAGCGATCAAAACACTGCCCAAACGCAAGCGAAAAGTGATCACGCCTATGGGCGAAGGCAGGGTTGTGCAGATCTTGCCGCTGCGGCAGTCAGTGATTGTGGATTTGCCTGAAATTGGGCCACGTCAATTCTCGAAAGAAGAACTTGATCGAGCAGAAAAGATTGCCCGAGGTGAAGAAGTTGAACCGCTGCCCGAAGAACCTCCAGACCATGATTCCATCGTCAGCCGTGCAGAGGATCAAAAAATGGAAGACGAACAGCGAACAAAGCCCATCGATAAAAGACGCAGCGGCTCTTCAAAAAGAGGACGCGGGCGTCAATCCCGCCGTTCCAATAAAAAATAATCATCACTGCCAACACCAAGGAACAATACACTATGGAATTTAGCGAGGGATGGGAACAACGTAAAGAGATCCTGATCATTCTGGCTCACCCCGATGATCCGGATTTTTTCTTGGGTGCCACGATTGCCCGTTGGATCAAAGCAGGGCATATTGTTCGGTATTTGCTGCTCACCATGGGAGACAAAGGGGCAGCAGATGAGTCGTTAACCCCCAAAGATGTCATGCTGACTCGTATTGATGAGCAGAATAACGCTGCCAGCGTGTTAGGTGTTACTTCGGTCGATTTCTTAAATTTTGAGGACGGATATTTGATCCCTGACCTTGAAATCCGCAAGCAGATTGTCAGGGAAATCCGCAGATACCGCCCGAATATTTTGGTAACCTGTGACCCCACAAATTACTTCCCCAGCCCACAATATATCAACCATCCGGACCACCGAAATGCCGGCCAGGCTGTGGTCGAAGCTGTTTTCCCTGCTGCCGGCAACCATTTTTTCTTCCCAGAGCTGTTGGATGAAGGCTTTATGCCGCATGAAGTGGAAGAAGTTTGGATGAGCCTGACGCATGAGCCTGATATTAAACTGGATGTTACGGATCAATGGTCAGACCGTCTGAGCGCGCTGAAAATGCATAAATCGCAAATTGGAGAGCCTGAGACTTTTGAAAAACGGATGCTTGAGCGAGTACAGCAAGAACCAGGCGAACCATTCAGTTATATTGAACAATTCCGACGAATAAAATTCAGGAGAAAAATCGCATGACATTATTTGATGAGGCAATGGCGATGCAGGATGAGATCGTTAGACTGCGTAGGGATTTTCACCGTCACCCCGAGCTGGGTTTTGAGGAGGTTCGGACAGCCAGAATTGTTGCGGAGCATTTAAACACGCTTGGTATGAAAATGACAACAGGTATTGCAGAGACCGGTGTGATTGGCATTCTAAGAGGAAAGGCAGATTCACCTGTGTTGCTGATGCGTTTTGATATGGACGCTTTGCCGATCCTTGAGGAGACAAACGCGCCATATGCCTCTGAAACACCAGGCAAAATGCACGCATGTGGGCACGACAGCCATGTGGCAGTTGGTTTGAGCGTGGCCAAATTGTTGGCAGCGCACAAAGAAGACTTAGCCGGGACGATCAAGTTTGTGTTTCAACCGGCGGAAGAGGGTGGCGGCGGGGCAGAACGTATGGTTAAGGCTGGCGTGTTGCATAACCCAGAAGTAGATTATTCGTTGGGGATGCATGTGTGGAACGATAAACCGGTTGGCTGGTTTGGCCTCAACCCCGGGCCTTCCATGGCTGGTGGGCACATATTTTCAATAAAACTGACAGGCAAAGGTGCCCATGGCGCATCACCGCATCAGGGGATTGACCCGATTATGGCAGCAACGCAAATAGTCAGCGCCTTGCAGACTATCACATCCCGCAATATCAACCCGATGGAAAGCGCGGTTGTTTCAGTGTGCACGGTGAATGCAGGTTCAGCGTTCAACATCATTCCGCAAGATGCGGAATTGACAGGCACCATCCGCACCTTCAAGCCAGAAGTGTTTGAAAAGGTACAGACCCGGTTTTATGATATTGTGGAAAATGTTGCCACAGCGATGAGTTGCCAATCGGAAATTTCGTTAACACGCATGACCTACCCGGTTATCAATGATCCAGGTCTTGTCACATTGATGACGGATGTCGTCAAGGAGCTTGAACCGAACGCAGAGATTGATGCGGCTATTCAAACCATGGGCTCAGAAGATTTTTCGTTCATGATGCAGGATGTGCCCGGATGTTTCTTAATGGTCGGATCAGCCAATAAGGAAAAAGGATTGGATTACGGGCACCATCACCCCAAGTTCGATATTGATGAAGCTTCCTTAGCGCCTGCTGCTGCGATCCTCGCAGAAGGTGCGATCCGAGTCCTCGAATCCCATTCAAAATCTAACTGAACCGAACCGAGGAACGCATCATTGAGCCATAACCAGGGTCTGGATTCGGACGCAGATAAATTAACCATCCAAAAAATTCTCAAGACGTGGCTGCCGCTAGTCGCCAGTTGGATGTTGATGAGCATGGAACTGCCGACGATCAATGCCATCTCTACCCGGCTTGCTGATCCAAAGATCAACCTGGCAGCCTATGGCGGCGTTACTTTTCCCATTGCACTGACCATTGAAGCACCGGTGCTGATGCTGCTGGCAGCCTCAACGGCGCTCAGCCGGGATTGGCGTTCTTATCAGAAGCTCAAGAAGATCACATTGTGGATGGGGGGTATATTATCCCTCGTGCACGTTCTTGTAGCGGTCACGCCAATCTATGATTTTATTGTTACAGTGCTGCTCCAGGCACCTCAAGAAGTCATTGAGCCAGCCCGGCGGGGGCTACTGTTTTTATCGCCATGGACGATTGCCATTGCGTACCGGCGGTTTCAACAGGGAACGATGATCCGCTTTGGGCACTCGAAAATTGTCGGGGAGATCACAATCGTCCGCCTGGTGACCGTCAGCGTCGTATTGGCGGTTGGGTTTACTATAAAAACTATTCCTGGGGCAAGTCTGGCTGGATTGGCACAAGGATTGGGGGTCAGCTTTGAAGCCATTTATGCAGGGCTGAGAGCCCGAAGAATCCTCCCTGAAATTAAAGCCGCACCGCCAGTCACCGAAACATTTACGATGCGAAAATTTACGGTGTTTTATATTCCCCTGGCGCTGACATCCTGGTTGTGGCTGTTGTGGCAGCCATTGATCAGTGGTGCGGTATCCCGCATGCCCAATCCGATTGATTCGCTGGCAACATGGTCAGTGGTAACGGGGTTGTTGTTTGTGTTTAGAAGTCCTGGTGTTGCCTTCAATGAGGCCGTCGTGGCGCTGCTGGAGGAAAGGCGTTCGTTCCAGGCATTACGAAAATTCGTTTGGCTGGCCTCTGTTATCACACTCGGTTTCGCATTGCTGATCGTTATGACGCCATTTTCTGAGTGGTGGTTCACCCGCTTCGCTAATCTGCCGTCAAACCTGGTGCCTTTAGCGATGAATGTGCTGGCGATAGGCGTGCCATTGACGATTATCAGCCTATTCATCAATTTTTATCAAGGGATCATCGTCTACTTTGGCAAAACACGTGCTGTTGCAGAAGCAGTGGCAATATTTTTGTTTGTGTTGGGGTTGATTCTAGCATTTGGGATTTATACTGATGCTTACTTTGGCGTTTATGTCGCCGTGACTGCTTTTACGGCAGCGCACCTGGCTCAGGGTGTGTGGCTGATGCTGCGCAGTCGAAAACAACGTCAGCGGCTAGCGGTGTAATGGAGGTTGGATAAATTTACGTGGGAATTACATTTTTCGGGCGAGTAATACCTCACATAATTCGAACAACGCCTGAGCGTGGTTGTTTCCCTCACCATGGTTGGGGAACAGGGTTTCTAATGCCGTAAAAGCCTGATCTGTGTGGCTTTCCGCATGATGTTTAACAAATTCCTTTGCACCACAAGTCTCTAACAGGTCAGCCATTTGTTGAACCTGTTCTGAGGTGGGAGATTCAACTTTCCATAAGGATGCAAATTCAACGCTGTTTTGCAGGCCGTATAGGATCGGCAGGGTTTTCTTTTTGGTCGAGATGTCACTGGCGGTTGATTTGCCGGTAATATTTGGATCACCCCAAATCCCCAAGAAGTCATCTTGAATCTGGAAGGCAATCCCGAGGTTTCTGCCGAATTCAGACAAGATACAGATGATTGATGTGTCTTTTCCAGCCGTTATTCCTCCCAGTTCGGCAGCGAAGGCGACCAGCGCTGCTGTTTTGCCTTCGATCATTGTCAGGTAAGTCTCTAACGGGATAGAACCTTCGGTTTCAAAGGAGATATCAAGATATTGACCCTGGGTGAGATGCAGGCAGATTTCGTTCAGACGGTGTGCAGCTTGAAGTGCCACATCAATCGGGCAGATATCTGCCAGGCCAAGCATCGCCAGTTGGGCAATGCTGAACATGGCATCCCCTGCGTTTATGGCTTGTGGGACGCCCCAGCGGTACCAGACGGTGTCCTGTCCGTGACGTTGGGGCGAACGGTCCTCGATATCATCGTGGATCAGGGTGAAATTGTGCAGATATTCTAAGCTGACCGCTGCTGGGAAGGCATAAGAAATCGCACCGCCGAAAGCCTGGTTACATAGCAAGGTCAACAACGGTCGGATGCGCTTGCCCGGTCTGCCGCCATCTTCCCAACCCATGTGATAGGAGAGCATCTGCTTCAACCCCGGGGTGAGATCAAGGGGTTGTTTGTCAAGGAAGGCTTGCAGATGGGTCTCAATTTGGGGCAAGAGCTGTTGTTGCAGTGATTTGAGGTTCATTCTGGCATCCTGCTATTTGATTTTTATCAGTTTTTGGGAGTCTAACTCGGATAAATTACTCGCGCCACACGCAAACATGGCAATCCGTACCTGGTTGACGATCATGCGCATGGTATCGGCGGCTGTTTCTGCAGATTGCGCAGCGGCTTTCAGGAATAAATCTGCCATCCCGCCTAATTGCGCACCTAATGCCAGGCACTTGGCGATGTCGATCCCAGAGCGCAACCCGCCTGAGGCGAATATGAGCCAATGCTCATTCACCGAACGGGCGTTATACAGCGATTGGGCGGTTGGAATGCCCCAATCTTTGAAAACGCCTGCAGTCTGCGCCTGATAGGGGTCTGTGATGCGATGTTTCTCAACCTCTGACCAAGACGTCCCCCCAGCGCCGGCGACATCCAGAGCATCAACACCTGCTTCGTAGAGCATCCGTGCGGCATTTTGCGAAAATCCCCAGCCGACCTCTTTGACGATCAATGGCACGGATAGATGACGTTTGATTTCAGCAATTTTTGACGCTAACCCGGCAAAATTGATATCCCCTTCAGGCTGCAGGGCTTCTTGCAGGGGGTTGAGGTGCAGGACCAGGGCATCTGCTGAGATCATATCCACCGCTTGCTGGCATTCATCAATTCCAAAACCGTAGTTTAATTGAACAGCACCGAGATTGGCAAACAGCAGGATATCGGGCGCAAACTGGCGCACCTGGAAAGTGGCTGCAAGGGACGGATCTTTGATGCCAGCACGCTGAGAACCCACACCCATCGCCAAACCTACCGCTTGCGCAGCGATGGCTAAGTTGCGGTTGACCCGCCTGGCTTCTTCTGTGCCGCCTGTCATCGAAGACACCAGTACTGGCACCCGCTGATGTTTCCCGAATAAGGTCTGGCTGAGGTCAATTTCGTCCAGCGATAATTCAGGGAGTGCCTGGTGGATAAAGCGGTATTCCTCAAGCCCCGTTGTCAAACCTGAATCAACATCTTTTTCGAGGTTGATTTGGATATGTTCGTCTTTTCGGTTGGCGATTGGCGTATCTTTTTTCATCATATCGGGTTAAAGTATAGGGAAACTGGCCGACTGCCTTGACAGTTTCCAAAGGCGCGTTAGAATTTTAATAATCATATCACAGACAGGAGGCATAATGTCCGACACATTTGAAAAGGTTAAAGAAGTCATTGTGGATGTATTGAAGGTCGATGATGATAATATTACCCTTGAAACCCGCTTCATTGAAGATCTCAAAGCCGATTCGATGGATCAGTTCTTCTTGATCGATGGATTTTGCGAAAAATTTGATATCGCGATTTCAGACGACGAAGCACGCGACATCCAGACGGTTAATGACGCGGTCGAATATATTGATGAAAAATTGCAGGGGTAGAATATTGCGGATTTCTTATTCTTAATGTAATTCGTCTTATAAATTTTTGAAGAATTAAGGCTGCTTTTTTACGGGCAGCCTTTTTGCTCTTAATTTTCGAGATCTCTAATTTCCACTGGCTGACCGTTATTCCTGGCAGACTTCAGCAATGCCTGAATGGTGCGCATATTGTGGATTGAATCTTCAATCGGGTAGAGGGGTGCCTCCCCGTGGACGCTACGCATAAAATCTTCGGCGATCAACTGGTATTCATCAATCCCTTTAAATTTTTCTTTATGGGTTTCGCTGTTTTTAACTTCAAGGATAGTAGATTTTTCTGTTCCTGGCAGGAAGACATCCCTGAGAACGATAAAACTCTGTAAACCTGCAATGATGCTGCGCTGCCGTTTCGACTGGTTGAAACCGCAATCGAAGTGCGCCAACAAACCCTGCCCAAAATCGAGGATTGCGGTCAGGGCTGAATCGACGCCAGTCGATGCCCAAACAGCGCGTGCCTGGACGACTTCGGGCTCTCGCCCAGCCATCAAGCGGCTCAGGTTGACGCAATAGCAACCCACATCCATTAATGCCCCACCGCCCATCTCGGGTTTGTAGCGGATGTCATCAAGATAGTCTAAACGGAAGGTAAAGGCAGATTCGATCGTGTGGACCTGACCGAGTGCGCCTGAGTGCACCATTTCCCTGGCTGCGCGGATGCGGGGATGATAGCGGTACATAAAGGATTCCATGAGTTGCACGCCGTTTGCCTGTGCGGCATCTATCATCTCATGGCATTCGGCAGTGTTGAGCGCCAGGGGTTTTTCGCACAGGACATGCTTTCCTGCTTCTGCTGCGCGGATCGTCCATTCTTTGTGCAGGTGATTGGGGAGGGGGATATAAACAGCCTGGATTTCTGGATCATCTAAAAGGGATTGATAATCGCCGTAAGCTTTTGGGATATTCAATTTATCTGCAAATGTTCTGGCTTTGTTCAATTCACGGCTGGCTACTGCTAAAACTTCTGCTTCCTCTGATTCCTTGAGTGCCGGGATCATCGCCCTGCGCCCGATATTGGCAGTGCTCATTATTCCCCATGTTGTTTTCTCCATTTTTACCATCCTAGCTATTGACCTGCGAAATCAAATATTTTGATTCGCCCTCAATGAATAGCACGCAAATTTTCAATTAACCCCGGGATTTCTTCTGGATAACTTGCCACTTTCACGCCGGCATCCTTCAGTGCAGCAATCTTCGCTTCTGCGGTACCAACGCCGCTTTCAATGATTGCACCAGCATGCCCCATGCGTTTGTCCGGTGGTGCTGCCTGACCAGCAATAAAACCGATCACAGGTTTGCTCATGTTTGTGCCGATGAAATCGGCTGCGATCTCCTCATCCTGCCCGCCGATTTCTCCGATCATCACCACCATATCCGTTTGGGGATCGCCTTCGAAGTGTGAAAGAATATCTACAAAGCGGCTGCCGACGATCGCATCGCCGCCGATCCCCACGCAGGTGCTCGTCCCAATCCCCGCTTGTTTAAGGGCATATACGACTTCGTAAGTCAACGTGCCAGAACGCGAAACCACGCCAACGGACCCGGGTTGGGTGATCGTGCTGGGGATGATGCCGACTTTGGTATAGGGTGGTGAGATGATGCCAGGTGAGTTAGGACCGATCAGACGTGACCTGCTTCCTTTGAGGATTTGCGTGATCTGTGTCATTTCTTTAACCGGGATGCCCTCTGTGATACTCACGATCAGTTCAACATTCGCATCGATCGCTTCGTAAATGGCATCCGCTGCAAACCGGGCAGGAACAAAGATCACAGATGTGTTAGCGCCGCTGACATCCACCGCTGTTTTGACTGAATCGAAAACGGGCACTTTGCCGTCGAGCACCCATTCACCGCCTTTGCCCGGTGTGACACCGGCGACGATGTTGGTGCCATAGGTGAGCATCTGACGTGCGTGAAAGCTGCCCTCGTGCCCGGTGATGCCCTGCACGATCAGGCGGGTGTTTTCATTGATCAATATGCTCATGAGACCAGAACCTCCATCGACAGGGCAACAGCTTTCTCAGCCGCCTCCTGCAGAGTGTCTGCGGTTTCAAGGTTTGCGCTGGCAAGGATTTGTTTGCCCTCTTCTTCATTGGTGCCGACGAGCCGGACGATAAAGGGGATTTTGGTGTCAACATCCTCCATTGACTTGATGATACCCCGAGCGACCTCATCGCAGCGGGTGATCCCGCCGAAAATATTGATCAGCACTGTTTCGACCTGCGGATCTGAAAGGATGATCCTTAAGGCAGCCGCAACTTTTTCAGCACCAGCACCGCCCCCAATGTCGAGGAAGTTGGCTGCCTGGCCGCCTTTATGCTGGATGATGTCCATCGTGGCCATTGCCAGACCGGCACCATTGACCAAACAGCCAATGTCGCCTGAAAGTTTGATGTAAGACAGGCAGAATTTTCGTGCCTCGATTTCCTCAGGGGTTTCTGCAGAGAGGTCGCGTTTGTCGAGGTATTCAGGGTGCCTGAAAAGGGCGTTTTCATCCAACAGGATCTTGCCATCCAGTGCAACCAGGCGATTACTGCTGGTGATGACAAGCGGGTTGATCTCTGCCAGGGTCGCATCGAGTTGCGTGTAGGCATGATATAAATTTTGGGCAATTTCTATAAAGGACCGCCACAGGCTGCGCGGCAGGTCGATTTCTGCAGCTAAAATACGTGCCTGAAAGCCTTTAAGTCCCAACAAGGGATTGATGCCAACTTTGGCGATCTTTTCCGGTGTTTTTCTGGCGATTTCTTCGATATCCACGCCGCCTTCTGCGCTGGCAATCACGATCGTCTCACCGGTTTTGCGGTCTACTGTCATGCCGAAGTAGATCTCTTGCTGGATATTAACGGCTTCTTCTATCAACAACCTGCGGACAGGGATATCCTTGATGCGGGAACCCAGGATTTTTGACGCTACCTCGTGCGCTTCAGAAGGCGATTTGACGAGGCGAATCCCGCCAGCTTTGCCGCGGCCTCCGACTAAAACCTGTGCTTTCAGCACAACAGGGCCGTTGAATTCTTCAGCAATCAGTTTTGCTTCTTCTGGTGTTGAGGCTAATCGCCCTCGGGGGATAGGGATGTGTTGTTGGTGGAAAATTTCTTTGGATTGGTACTCGTGAAGTC
>NPIE01001267.1_pt1:0-22500 | contig 124513 bp, 129 predicted proteins | sample 8637661 | NCBI WGS metagenome assembly NPIE01 (sample SAMN07420842, study PRJNA396082) | bioreactor metagenome | isolation source: sample BA12 brine-fed electro-methanogenic bioreactor BA | place: Japan: Kochi | collected 2016-12-09
TTAGTGTTATCACTAATCTTATGGCTTATTCTTCGAGAAGTTGCAGGGGATATCGGAGGCATAATTGGATTTATCATAGCCACGATATTTGTCGGTTACAAAGCTGATGAAGGTTATAAAAACGGTGCAATACATGGAGCACTAGTTGGTATGGTTGGCGGTATTATAGGTGGATTAATCATACTAGTATTATACCTCATCGGGTTAGGAGACATAGCAAAACAGCTTTGGCCAGTTACAGGAGTAATAGAAGCCATCATAGCCATAATCCTGTATGCAATTGTAGGGGCCATTGGTGGTACCATCGGCTCAGCCATCAATAAATAGGTCAACTGCATGATAAAAATAGGGTATTTCATTATATTCTTGAATTGTAAATTTTAAAATTATTTCCAGCCCTCATGAACAGCGACCACCCTACATTGCGACCAAAGGTGTCCGCAAAAAGCATTCCAGAATAGAAAGAAGAAATAAGTTAAGTAATGTAATACCCTTATATATTTAATTCAAATATCCCTTGACTAAATCGCTGTTTTTTTTAAAATATAATTGATCTATAAATTACATAGAAAGGTTCTCAAATTAGTCTTAGGCCAACGTAATTGAATTCCAAATTTTTGTAATATATCTTAATTAACAACAAGTTTAGATTAATTATAAGGGGCGATTAAATTTGGTAATTGCAAAATGCAAAGAATGTGAAAAAGAATACCAGTTGAACTCTAGTGATAATCTTGGAGATTTTCAATGTGAATGTGGTGGGGAATTGGATTATTTTGATAATTTCGAAGTTGAAAATGGGAATTCAATAAAAATGAAAAGGATTCATTGGAATACTTTAATATTAGGAATTATTGTAACTGCATTTCTTGGTTTTTTATTGGGTTTAATTGGATGCATAATAGCTACACTATGTGTTGGTTACTCAGTTGATAGAGATTACAAGAATGGTGCTGTTCATGGAGCATTAGCCGGATTCATCGGTGGGTTCATAGCAGTCAACATTGGCAATATCATAAGTATTATTTTGCCAAGCAATACCAATACAGAATTTGGTCTTCTTATGATAGGAACATTGATGGGCTTTATTATCTTATATGGATTTACTGGTGCCATCTGTGGAGCTATCGGAGCATTTATAAAACAAAAAAGAAGTTAAAACTTTTAAATAATTATTATTTTCAGGTAAGTTATTAGTTATATGAATGACATTTAAAAAAATTTTAAAACTGCTTTAATATCTCGTGACCAGCGATCACCCTAACCTGAGGATACTCCCCTAAAAAATTGATTATTCTCTCCAGACTTTTCTGGGCTAGATCCACATTCCAGGTGTAGTCACTGGGGGCCACACCCCTCTCCAGGTTTTCGTGGATGAACGCAGCGTCCATGGTCAGTAAAACAGGACCCCCCAATCCATTCACCAGGAAAGAACTGTGTCCAGGGGTGTGTCCCGGTGTATGGATGGCCCATAGCGACCCATCACCCAACAGATCCACACTGGCACCTAGCAGGGGCATTTCCGGTGCCTGGGAGTAATCGATTTCCAGTAACTCTTCCAGCCCCTCTAAGAAGTCACCGTGTATTTGGGGCTGGTATTCCTGGTATTCCCCTTTTCCCGTTATATAAGGGATGTTTTTAGATAGTTCCCTGACTCCTGCTGCATGATCACTGTGCAAGTGACTTAAAAAAACCATTTGGGGATTGATATCATTGTTTTTCAGGTGATGGGCTATATTTTCGTGCCTATCCTGCTGATATTCATCAACTGCAGTTCCCTCTAATCCCCCACGGGGATGGGCGAAGTAGGATGAATCCAATCCCACATCCAGAAGAAAATCACCCTTTTCCTGGTGGTGGACCCAGTGGGCCAGGATGGGCACTTCCAGTTCTTGACTGACAATATCAACAGCCAAGGGGTGATGAGGATTAATAGTTCCCTTCCGGTTAATTATCACTGTCCCGGTTTTGAAGCTCTCTACTTTAACTGGACAGGGACTCTGGAAAACATCATCCCAGGTTTTTTTATCGGATTCTTTATAAAGGAACGGTTGGATTTTCATGGTTAATCCTACCTTATCTTTCATAATCCATTTCATAACCTACCTAATTTCCCCATAACCTAATTCCTAACCTAATTTCATCATATACCTACTAATTCCATTTATTCTATTATTTTCCCTTGGCCGTGTCTATACCTTCAAAACATTTATCCACAAATTCCTTTTCTGGAGGTTTGGTGAGTAAACTGACCACAATGGTGGCAATGATAGCCACTGGTAGGGCAATCACCATGGGATCCACTGTGGGCCAGGGAACCGAGGTTATGATAGTGGAATGTCCCATAAGTGCTTTGGAAATCCCCAGTGGCTCAGCTGTTTTCTTGTAACCGAATATAATCCAGAATAAACTGACCAGTGTTCCGGACAGTAATCCGGCAATTGCTCCTTCCTTGGTGGCCCTTTTCCAGTAGACTGCAGCCACGTATATTGCCAGGAATGCTGCAGCCGTGATTCCGAACCACATGGAGGTTCCTACTGCCACTACACTGGCTGGTAAGATGAATCCCATAATCACCGCAATAATCACCGCAATAACGATCCCGATCCGGGCTACCCTTACCGAGGATATTCCAGTTTTATTGACAATGGTTTCATAGATATCCCTCCCAAATGCTGTTCCCTGCACATGGAAATTGGCCGAGAGGGTGGACATGGCTGCGGATAAGAGGGCGACCATAAATAGGTAAGCAAACCATAAAGGCATGGCCGCGGCGATGAAGGTTGGTATGACCTTATCCAGGTTTCCCCCCGCAGCCTGAACTGCAGTTTGGCCGGTTGTCTGGAAGAAGTAGACATTGGAAAGTGAACCCACCACATAGGCCCCGAAGGTCATCACGAATATGAAAACCCCACCAATCAGGACTGCTCGGTTTAATTCACGGTTAGATTTGACAGTCATGAAACGGACCACGAGCTGGGGCTGGGATAATACTCCAATACCCACACCCATAATCAGACTGGATACCAGTGTCCACCAGAAAGTGCTCCCCAGAGCAGGCATGGAAGTCCAGCCCGTGAATCCTGTGGCAGTGGCTGCCGCAGTTGTATTAGCCGGTACAATATTCACCAGATTGGTTAAGGCCTGGTTGGCGTCAACCACACCCCCTAACATCCAGTAAATTGCACCCAATAAAAATATCATCCCAAAGAACATTATACTTCCCTGCAGGGCATCGGTGTACATGACACCACGTATTCCCCCAAAAATAACATAAATGGCTACAATGGCTGCCATTACCACCAGAGCTATGTTATAATCAAGCTGCAGGGTTGTTTCCACAAAGCGGGCCATTCCCACCAGAACTACCGAGGCATAGATGGGCATTCCAATAAAGATAACTGCCCCGGAGAAGTACTGAATAAATCGGCTGTTAAAACGTCGGGATAAAAATTCAGGGAAGGTTAAGGCATTTAAATTGTGTCCCATTCTTCGGGTTCGTTTACCAAAGAATACGAAGGCTATGAATATCCCCACCAGGATGTTTAGAAAGACCAGCCACAGGATGCCCATCCCATAATTGGCAGCCACTCCTCCAAATCCAACAATAGCCGCTGTGCTGATGAAGGTAGCCCCATAACTCAGAGCCATGATGAAGGGGTGGGTTTCCCTGCCCGCCACCATGTAATCATCGGCACTCTTGGTCCTACGCCATGCAATGTATCCTATATACCCATTTATCAGGAGAAATATCAAAACAACAACAGTCAATACCATTAAGTCCACTTAATCACAACCTATCCTCTTATAACAATTTTATCATTATTAATCACGATTATTGAATTTCTGGCGACCCTATATATACTTTGACTTGTGGAGGCCAGTTAATATTAATCCAGTTAAATTTATCATATGAATTAAGATTTTAATCCAGAAACCTTCACCCCATCCATCAAAATTTAAATAATGTTAACAATAAACTCCCATTAATACACTATAGATAAAGGTTAAAATAGATAGGATTAAATCAACTTTAGATTAATGAATTAATAGAATTGGAAAAGGAAAGTGAAATAATTGAGCGAAGATGGGCCGCCTCGATTAAGAAGACCAGAAAATGGTAATAGTGAGAGAGATTCATCCAAATTGGGAAAGGCACGTGCCGATATTAAGGAGAAAGTGAGTTCTCTTAAATTGAAAAAGGGTGAGAGCTCCCTTTCCAGTAAAGTTTCCTCGTTTAAACCCAATAAAATCAGTACAGGGAAACATGAAAAGGAGGGCCCCCGTAAACTGAGAGTTCCCCACACCCAAGCTAATGAAAAATCCAGTTCTAAAGACATTAGAACAAAATTCCTTAAAACTATGGGGCAAAAACCCGTTTGGAGTATTATTGGAATTGTAATTCTGATTATTCTGGTTGCTGGCGCGGCGCTATGGATTGCGGGTGATAAAAACCAAACTAATACTGGTAACAACACCACCCAACACGTTGTTAATTCTACAAATCATTATAATAATGGTAACATCTCTTTTGATTATCCTGCAGGTTGGAATGTTACCAATGGCACGTCTTCTTCCCTGATTGTTTCCGTTTCCCAGGATGAAAATAACAGTTTTTCCATCTTACAGGAAGAATTGCTTACCCGGAATTTCACCTACAAAGTAGCTAAATGGCGTTCAAACATTTTGGAAAAGGGCATAATCTATTATGAAGGAGATTTAACTATTGACAATGCCACTGCTTATGAACTGGAAGCAAACTACAAGCCGGGAGATAAGGTTTTCACCACCCGTGGAATTGCCTTACAAAAGAATAACACTGCTTATTTCATTATCTTTGTCTTTGATAAAGCCCTTCTGGACTATAAATCCGAGATGGACACGGTGATAAACAGTTTTCACGTAAATATATAACTCCATACAGGTTAAGGAAATATTTGCTAAGTGAATTTGTATTATCAATATCTAATTGGAAATTAGGCTTACGAGAAAGGAATTTAACCAATAATCTAAAATATGGCCGGTGGGATTTGAAAAATGATGTGGAATGAAGAAGTTGAATCTAAATCTAGAGAGGAGATGAAAAAACTACAGCTTGAAAGGTTACAGGCTGTTGTAAAATATGCCTATGAGAATGTTCCTTACTATAAAAAGCGTTTTGATGAGCAGGGTGTTAAGCCAGAGGATATTAAAACCCTGGAAGACATCCAGAAATTACCATTTACCACCAAAGATGATCTCCGTGCAGCCTACCCCTTTGGAATGTTCGCTGTGCCCCAAAAAGAGATTGTAGAAGTCCACACATCCTCCGGGACTACTGGAAAACCTACCGTGTCAGGGTACACCCGTAAAGATCTGGAAACCTGGAGCGAAGTAATGGCACGTGGTTTAACCATGTTCGGAGTAGATGAAGATGATATAATCCAGAACACCCATGGGTACGGGCTGTTTACCGGTGGTTTCGGGGTGCATTATGGTGCCCAAAACATTGGAGCCACAGTGATTCCCATTTCCACTGGACAGACCCGCCGGCAGATCGAAATAATGAAGGACTTCCAGACCAGTGTTTTGATTGTTACACCATCCTACGGACTCTACTTGGCCGAAGTGGCTGAGGAAGAAGGTGTGACCCCTGATGACCTTAATTTGAAATCCATTGGATTCGGAGCAGAAATGTGGACTGAAGAAATGCGCCAAGAACTCCAGAAACGTTTCAATGCACCAGCCTACAATATATATGGACTTACTGAGATTATGGGTCCGGGAATTGCCCTGGAATGTCCAGTGCAGGATGGATTGCATGTGATGGAAGATCATTTCTACCCGGAGATTATTGATTCTGAAACCCAGGAAGTACTGGATGATGGTGAAAAGGGCGAACTGGTTTTAACCAATTTAACCCGGGAAGGAATGCCCATAATTCGTTTTAGAACCAAGGATGTTACCAGTTTACAGAGAAACTCCTGCTCCTGTGGACGCACCATGGTTAAGATGGACCGTATCACAGGAAGAACTGATGATATGCTTAAGATTCGTGGAGTGGCAGTGTTCCCATCCCAAATTGAGAAGGCACTCCTGAAGATGGATGGTATTGAACCCCACTACCAGATAATCGCCACCCGCCCACATCACCTGGATGAACTGGAAGTACGGGTGGAAACATCCCCTAACCTCTTCTCCGACGAGGTCAAAGAATTGGTTGGAATTAAGAAGAAAATTGAAGGATACATCCACAATGAAATCGGTTTAAGAGTTAAGGTTACCCTGGTAGAACCAAAGACACTGCCCCGCAGTGAGGGAAAAGCAGTTCGGGTTATTGATAAACGGGAACTAAATAGTGACTAATAAAATTCATGGGTAAATTAGATGAAAAGGACTGTAGTTGGGAGTTACTCCAACACGAAAGTTAATGGGGGAATATGAGTGAAAATAAAACAGTTATCAATATTCTTGGAGAATAAGAAGGGTAGAATGAGGAATGCACTGGATGTTCTGTCTGATGCTGGCTTCAACATCCGGGCCCTATCCATTGCTGACACCTCAGACTTCGGTATTTTAAGGTTAATTGTACCGGAACCTGATAAAGCTCAAAGCATCCTGGAAGATAACAACTTCGTGGTGAAGATGGGTTATGTTATCGCTGTGGAGATGTCAGACCAGCCCGGAGGGCTCAGCACCATCCTGGGGATACTGGATGACTCGGATATAAACCTGGATTATCTTTACGCCTTTGTGGATGAAAAAGAAGAAAGAGCCATAGTATTACTCCATCCCGAGGATATAAATGCCGGGGTCAAAGCCCTGGAAAAGAGTGGGGCCATCGTGATCCCCCCAGAAGATGTTTACAACTGGTAAACATAACTTTATTTTTGTTCATTTTTTTATTTTGTTCATTTTATTAGTTGCGATTTCTAATTTGAATTTCCTATATTTTGGTCCTATTTTCATCTTATGTTCCATTTTTCGTGGCCTTAAGAGCAAACCAAAAAAATATCTAAATTACCCCGATTTTAATAAGAAATTCTCAACATCATTAATAAAATCCAATGTTCCAGTCTCTATTTGCTTTGTTAAACTATCCAAATCACTGAAATCTGGATTTTCAACTAAAATATGCTCCATAATAGAATCCACACCTTTTGTAGTTGGCGGAATATGGTATTTATTCCAATCAATTTCTTTAAACAGTTTCCAGTATTTGTTTTGAACGTTTTTATTGTATCCTGCTAACCAAACTTCAAATCTAAATGTTTCATGGATAAAAACTATGGCAATTTTCAGTTTTCGGCTTTTTAATGATTCTGGGGAAAAGGAAAAATAGGTCATATCCATATATCCCTGATAGATACCTGACACAAAATATTGGGGATATTTATTTTTAAAATAAACTCTCAAATCCATTATATATCCCATTAATCCCCCATATGCCTCCTGAATACAACCTTTCTCTAACTGTTTTCTATATTCCTGCATACATTCATTAAATGAACCCATATCCAATTCCCCCTCGCCTGATCATCAGATTATAATAAATATATCTGATTATTATGAATTATTTTTCCACTTTTAATTAATTTTAAAGAAAAATAAAAAAAATATTAAAAAAAAATAATATTTCAGTGAATTTAATTAATCCTGCTTAAATATTGGAAGAACAAACCCTGAATCCTTCCTCAAATGCCTTCAAATTTATAGGAATACTCTTCTCAGGCAGGTTGTTCTGCATTGATTCCATTATAATCTGCTTATCCACGGGGAATCCTGGAACTGCTGCTGCAGCACCTAACATCACCATGTTCACTGCCAGGATGTGACCGGCTTCCTTGGCAATTCCATCGGCATCCAGGGCAATGACTTTCTTTGTCTGGGATTCCAGTTCATCCAGCATGGTGGATAATTCAGGGTAAGGGTGTTCACTTTGCCTGATGTTAAAGGGATAAATGGTAGAGGTGTTCACAACCACGTAACTATCCTCATTAATCATATTCATCGCCCGGAGGGCTTCTAATGGTTCGAAGGCCAGTAAAAGGTCAGTTTTTCCTTCTTCAATGAGGGGGCTGTGAGAGTCTCCTATCTTCATCTGAGTGGATACCACTCCTCCTCGCTGGGACATTCCGTGGATTTCTCCCACCACCACAGATAAACCACTCTGCATGGCTGCTTCTCCCATGATCACCGAGGTTTTGATGATACCCTGACCACCAACTCCTGAAATGTAAATATTATAGGGATTCATTGTTTGTTCCTCCCGTTCTCTGCATCTATTCTTTTGGCTCTTATAGCCTTCTCTGGACAGGTCTGTACACACACATTGCATTTTCTACACATCAGGGGATCAATCCTTATCTTACCCTCTTCACTGGTGTAAATGGCCGGGCAGGTAAGCTCCAGGACACAGGTATCACAGTTTGTACATTTATCCTCCTGGACATCGATAACGATGTTTTTACCTGTCTCTTTTCTTCCTTTAATTAACATGCAGGGGTACTGGGAGATAACCACAGCCACTCCCTCGTACTGGAGTGCCTTTTTGAATGATTCCCGGGAGTTGCGTACATTGAGGGGGTTGATGGTTTCCACCATTTCCACTCCACAGGCCTTTACCATTGCGGGTATGGATATTTCCGGTGCTTCCATCCCCATACCATCAATGGGTAGCCCGGGGTGTGGTTGGCCTCCGGTCATGGCTGTGGTACGGTTGTCTAGGATCACCAGGACGAAGTTGGCTTTATTGTGCACTGCGTTGAGGAGAGGTGGTATACCTGCATGGAAAAAGGTAGAGTCGCCTATAAAACTCACCACAGTTTGGTCCGTGGCTTTGGAGAATCCACAGCTAGTTCCAATGGAGGAACCCATGGATAACAGGTAATCTGCTGTTTGGTAGGGGCGTTCAATACCCAGGGTATAACAGCCAATATCAGTGGGGAAGATCACATCAGTAATATTCAGTTCTTCTGCTGCCTTTTTAACCTCAAAGTATGCTGCACGGTGGGGGCAACCCGGGCACAGTGTAGCCGGTCTTTTGGGAAGCCCAAGCGAAGTTTTAACATCTTCAGGGGGCATTTCCAACCCCATCATCCGGCCCACTCCTCCCAGCACTATATCCGGACTGTACTCGTATATCAATGGTAGAGTTCCATCCAATTTACCGTGAACAGTTTTATCAAGATGGTGTTTACCCACAATTGCCAGCACCTCTTTTTCCATTATGGGGTCAACCTCTTCCACCACCAGCACCATTTCCAGGTTATCCATAAACTCCAGCACCTTTTTTTCAGGGAAAGGATGGGAGAAGGTTATTTTAAGGACATTTACCGGTAAATTGTACTCCTCCACCACATCCATGACGTAGTTGAAGGCACTGCCACTGGTGATGATTCCCACTTGACTTCCTCTGTTAAGGGGATGGTTTAGGGATGAGTTATTGGAAAGCACACCTATTTTTGCCATTTTCTCAACCAGGTTGCGGTGCATTACCCTGGCAGATTCGGGTACTGGTACGAAGCGCTGGGGATCCTTATCAAAGTGTCCCTTTGCCGGGGCTTTTTTAAGGGGTCCCAGTTCCACTACACCCCTCATATGGGAAACCCGGGTGGTGGTCCGGAGAATAACAGGTAATTCGAATTCTTCCGATAACTGGTAGGCGTATTTCATGAGATCCTTAACTTCCTGGGGGCTGGATGCTTCCAGGAGGGGTAAGTTGGCCAGTCGTGCGTAGTGACGGTTGTCCTGCTCATTCTGGGATGAAAACATAGAGGGGTCATCAGCCGTGAGGATCACCATTCCCCCCCGGACACCGGTGTAGGCCACGCTCATCAGGGAGTCGGAGGCCACATTCAGGCCCACATGTTTCATGAAGGTGAATGATCTGAGTCCGGAGGCAGCGGCAGCGGCAGCCACTTCCAGGGCTACCTTTTCATTGACTGAAAATTCGAAGTACATCCCTGCCTCTGCGGCCAGGACTGATAAAACATTTCCAATCTCAGAAGAAGGTGTTCCGGGGTAGGTGCTGGCCACAGACACACCGGCTTCCAGTGCTCCGCGGACTGCAGCTTCGTTGCCCATCAGGAACAGTTTATCCTTCTCTTTTTTGGTGAGTATTTCCTTGATGTTCATAACTATCTTCCTTAGAGTAAAGTGACGATTAAATTCATAATTTTATTAATCAGACTAGATTATTAATCAGACTAAAATATAGCTTTGGATATTTTTTAGTATATAGATTTAGATATTTAGGGTTAGTTATTTGAAAATTTATCGGGACCCTTGAAAAGATTTATTTCCATGTTTAATCTCTTTTTTTAAAGATTTTAAATGGAATATTTTCTTACATAAATCGTCTTACAAATAAGATCCCAGCAACCCTCTGTAGATGGAGCTATTAGAAGGTATAACTGGCAGTAACAGGGATGAATGATGTTCCAAGTCGTGATAAATGGTCTGATTTGCTATCTGCTGCTGTGTGTCTGTGGCAATGGGATTACCAGTGTTGGGGTTGGGGTGCAGGATAGGGTAAGCACTGGAAGATATTTCCAGGCGGATTTTATGACCTGGAAGGAACACGTGTCCCATGTCATAAAGTTCAATTCGGTATTTTTCAATTTTACCTGGTTCTAAGAGGATTTCCCGGTCAAAACCTTGTCTAAATCTGGCTCTAATTGATCCCCCTGATTCAAAGTTACCCAGGTTGATGGTGGTCCCATTGGGATATACATCCATGATTCTGGCCACGAAATCCGTGTCCCGGGCAGTACTGGCTGCATACACTTCTACGGTCACTGGACCCAATATCATGACTGGTTCTTCCAGTGCAGTGGTGGTGTAAACCAGGACATCAGAACGGTTTTCAGTGCTGATGGAGTTGATAGCATAACCTCCGGATGTAACTGGTCGGGGGTTAGCCGGATCATAGGTGTAACTGTCAGAATTAGCTGTCAAGTTGGTACTGGAAGTTGAATTGACCGCACTGGAATTGGAGGAGGCATTGGCAGAGGTTAAGTTCCATTGCAGGAAACCATTGCCATTTAAGGTATTGGCCTGCCCTCGGCTGTTAAGGTAGAGGGGAGTTATATTCATATCCTGCGGAGGATAAGTGGTGAGGTTTATCCATTTACTCAAACCAGTGATGTAGACTGTTGCCCGAGGTAGGTTTAACGGCCCATTTAAAGTATCGGAGGTGTTAGTCCTATTAATATTGGAAAGGGTAGTGTTATTATTTGAAGGGATAGTATTGGGGGAACTGGAGTTAGAATTATTAACTGCAGGATGGGAGGAGTCAGTTGAATTTTTAAGGTAATAATTGAAAAATGCCAGTTGAGTGGCCAGTAAATCTTTCTGAGTTCCGGGAACCGGTAGATCTCCCACTGGAGATACTTGTTCCCCTGTTTTGAAGGTTCCCTCGTGTGTCCAGGGCCCTATGATCAGGTACTGGTCACTTGGTGTGGAATTCTTTTTAATACCATTCCAGTAGAAGAGTGTTCCGGGCTGGTTAACATCGAACCAGCCAGTGGTGGTGAGGACGGGAATGTTTATACCTACAAAATCTTGTTCTGTGAACTGGATCCGCTTCCAGTAATCATCCCGGGTTTGATGTTCCAGGAACTGGCGGTAGAGAGCAACCTGGGTTCCGGTCAGCTCATCTGCCGTTGAAAGTGGCCGATGATTAAATATGGGGGTCCAGTTAAGGTTTTGAGTATTGGAATCAGGAACTCGGCCGTTGTTGGCCAGTGCCCAGGGGAGGGCCCATCCCATATAGAAAACTCCCCCAATGGAGGGTACTTCTTCCATGTATCTGCCAGTGGCTGCGGTGGGTGCTATGCATACCAGGTGTGGTGGTTTTTCCCGGGCAGCCAGCCACTGGTCAGTTCCCATGTAATCATAACCCATCATACCTACTCTTCCATTGGACCAGGACTGGTTGGCCGCCCATTCAATAGAATCGTAACCATCCTGTCCTTCCTGGAACAGGAACCCGAAATCTCCTGGGGAGTCACCTTTACCCCGCACATCCTGCACCATGAACACGTATCCCTGTCGGGCGAAATACTCTCCCATGCCAGTGTAGTTCATTTGAGGGTTGCTGCGACCGTAGGGTGTGCGAATCATGATAACTGGATATTGGCCCTCCTCAGTGGGCATCCAGAGATCAGAAACCAGTTGTACACCATCACGCAGGGGTGTTTTTTGTCCCAAAATTGTTTCAACCGAATAATTAGTGGATTTGGTGTTATTTTTCGGAGTCTGGTTGGAGTTACTCGAGGTATTGGTGGTGTTAGAAATTTCGGAAGTGTTTTGCGCTAGTTCTGCACCAGGAAGACTGGAGTCCTGTTGTTGGTTTAAAAAAGAACCCGCATCTTCTAATATTGAGGTTTCATTCTCAGCCAGCAAAACTACCCCTGATAAAACACCCAGAAATGCCAGAAATGTTACAATAACCACTGCAAATGAAGTTTCTTTCATTGTCCCCCTCACTATTGGCATTAGAAAAGTTCAGTATAAGTTCACTAATAGAAGATTATTTAAGGATTTTATTATAATTAACCCTGATGAGGAAAATTAAAATCCAGGATATTGAGGTTAACTATCATGTATTCCACCGGAAGGTGAAATACGCTCGTTTGGAAATTAAAAATGGGGAACTCAACCTTATATTGCCGCCAGGGGTGAATGATTACCGTGAACTGGTGGATAAACATGAGAAATGGATTTATCAAAAAATTTCACGAATTAGAAAGTTGAGAAGTGAATCTCTAAAAAGGAAACTGGATTTTAGTAGGAGTAGAGAAGACTTTAGGGATATGGTCACTAACTTGGTGGATGAAATATCCTGTGAAATGGGTTTGAAGGTTAACCAGATAACTCTGCGACGGATGAAAACCCGCTGGGGAAGCTGTAGCAACCAGGCTAACATTAATATAAACACCCGCCTGAGATATCTACCAGAAAACCTTATCCGATACGTGGTGCACCATGAAATCTGTCACTTGAAGGTCAGAAACCACAGCAAAGAGTACTGGGATCTGGTGGCTGTAACCTACCCCAACCACCCCCAATTGGAAGATGAACTAGCCATTTACTGGTTTTTAGTGAAGGATTTAGATTGATAATCCCTAAAAAGGTTCATTCATGAATTCCAATTTGGTGGACAATACGCTTTTTTATTGTATAATATTTTTTATAGGAATAACACCTAATATTTATTGATTCTATTTTAACTCTCAATCGCCTTTGGAGTTTATAGAATGGATTTTTAAACTGAGTTTGAAAAATCTAAAAAACCCAGTTAACTAACTAATAATGTTTTTTAAAAGCTTAAACCAATTAAAAAATCATTAAATGCTTAAATCATGTCGGAGATGGAAATGATAAATGTAACTGTTATGCGCCAGCCTTCCAGGGATGAAACATCCCATCCAGAAACTTACTCGGTTAAAAGAAAGGATAAAATGAAAGTCCTGGATGCCTTGAATTACATCAACCAGCATCATCAGGCCAACATTGCCTATCGCAGCTCCTGCCGGGCGGGTCAGTGCGGATCCTGTGCAGTTAAAGTTAACGGAGAAATGGCTCTGGCCTGTAAAAAAGAAATACAGGATAAAGATGTAATTGAACCCCTTAATCTACCAGTTGTTAAGGATTTAGTTGTTGATCGAAGCGAAATGGACGGCAAGGTAAAGGATATGGGCCTCTTTCTGGAGGATGAATGTGAGATGGGTGAGTGCCCGGCTATTATCAATCCAGAAGATCTGGCCAACACCAAGAAGTTAAGGAGTTGTATTGACTGTTACTCCTGCTTATCAGCCTGTCCTGTATTGAAAGTTAATGATGAATTTGCAGGACCCTATTTCATGCGTTATCTATCTAAATTTGCATTTGATCCAAGAGATTGCTCTGATAGGGCAGAGGAAGGGTTTGAAGAGGGGCTTTACTGTTGTACCTCCTGTTCTAAATGCGTGGAGGTATGTCCCAAGGAAATTAACACCTTTGGTGGCGCCATTGAAAAGTTACGGGAAATGGCTTACCAGGAAGGTATTGGACCCCTACCACCCCATCGCGCTTTAAAGGAACTCATTGAAAAGACCGGAAGATCCGTGGAACCCATGGAAGAAGGCCCCATGAGGGCTGGTTTTGTGAAAATAGCCAACTCCCGAGAGTTACCCGAAGATGCAGCCGAGGGGAAAGAGAAAGTTGCCCTTTTCACTGGTTGCCTCATGGATTATCGTCTACCTGAGATTGGAATGGCCCTCCTGGACGTTCTAAACAACCATGATGTCATAGTAGAGGTGCCCAGCCAGCAGGTTTGCTGTGGTTCCCCCCTGATCCGAACCGGACAAACTGATATTGTGGAAGATCTGGTGAAAAAGAATGCCGAGGCCTTTGCTGGTTACGATACCATTATAACTGTCTGTGCCGGTTGTGGTGCAACCCTTAAAAAGGATTATCCCCGGTACGGTGTCCAGTTCAAGGTAATGGATATCAGTGAGTATCTGGCAGATAAGCTGAAAACAGAGGATATGAAACCGGTTAACCTGAAGGCAACCTACCACGACCCCTGCCACCTCGTTCGTGGCCAGGGAATCCGGGAGGAACCCCGTGAAATTCTAAGGAAAATTAAAGGCCTGGAATTCGTGGAAATGGAAGTCCCTGACCAGTGCTGTGGTGCTGGTGGGGGTGTGAGATCCGGTAAACCAGAAATTGCTGCAGATTTAGGCCGGGCCAAGGCAGAGATGATTGAAAAACTGGGTGTGGATGCGGTGATCACCATCTGTCCCTTCTGTGAAAACAACATCCGGGCATCCCTGGAGAGGGAAGGCCTCAACCTGGAGGTTATGAACATACTCAAATTACTGGAAAAGGCCTATCAATGAAAAGAGGATGATAAAAACTCCCTACTTTAAGGATAACTCTGTGTCCTCATTTGACTTTCAGAACAACTATAAAACTAAAAAAAAGGATTTGAACAGGATAACATGATTTATGTGGTTTTTGTGGAACCCGAAACTCCAGGGAATATTGGTTTTCTGGCGCGGACCATGAAAAATTTCGGTTTAAGGGACATGGTGCTTATTAATCCCTGCCAACTGGAGAATGATTCGTACTATAAGGCTATGCATGCCCGGGAAATTGTTTCCAATCGCCAGGAGTACAGTTCGCTGGAGGAATTTATCAAAATAAATAAAATTGACTTTGCAGTGGGCACTACTGGTACAGCGGGTGGAAGTTACAACATCCCCCGTATCGCCGTTACTCCGGATAACCTGGCCCAAAACTTAAATGAGAAGGGCAATATTGCACTGATATTTGGTAGGGAAGGGGATGGCCTTACCAATCAGGAATTGGAACTATGTGACGTGGTGGTATCCATTCCCACCCATGACGTTTATCCCATACTTAACATCACCCATGCTGCGGCCATCATCTTTTATGAACTGTTTAAGACTGAAAAAGCCTATCCCGTGGAAGAGATAGATGAAGCCTCGGTGGAGGAAAAACAGGATTTAATCCGGGACATGAACGAAGTACTGGACCATCTGGATTACCCGGATCATAAAAAGAAGAATGCTTCCACAGTGTTTAGAAGGGTGATGGGCAGGGCATTTATTTCCGGAAGAGAAGCCCATACTCTTAAAGGAGTGTTTCGAAGGATTAAAGAGAGAATATAATAAATAGTAAAGTGGAGGATTATTAAGTAGATTAAGTGAAATTTTGTAAATAATAATCCACTTGAAGATCATTCCCGTGAAATAAAATTTAAGAATAATGTACGGATTGTATTTATCCCCAAACAGCTTAATTAATTAAAAAAACTAACTAAAAAGGGAGAATGAGATAAAATGGCTATTTTAAGTGACCAGGATATCATAAAATATTTGGATGAAGGCAAGATCACCATAGACCCTTTGGAAGACCCAAGCAGGCAGATCCAGCCATCATCAGTGGATCTCAGGATTGGTAATGAATTTAAAGGATTTCGCATAATCCGAAAACCCTGTATCGACCCCCTGGACAAATCTGACCTGGAGTCCTACATGGAATCATTCCATTTAGAACAGGGAGAGGCATTCATAATACATCCCGGCGAATTTGCACTGGCCACCACCTACGAAGCTGTTAAACTCCCTGATGACTTGGTGGCCCGTGTGGAGGGGCGTTCATCAATGGGGCGTTTGGGGATCACCATGCACGTCACTGCCGGCTACATTGACCCGGGATTCGAAGGGAAGATCACCCTGGAAATTTCCAACATAGGTAAAATGCCAGTTGCGCTCTACACCGGTCAAAGAGTATGCCAGATCGTGTTTGAAACCATGACCACCCCTTCACTACGTCCCTACGGACATCCTGAGCGTGATAGCAAATATATGGGTCAGGACAAACCAGTTACCAGTAAAATCAAACAGGACTATGAGATCAGAGACCGGAAGCAAACAAAATTACTTTAAATTTAATATTAAAGTTGCTTTAAGTTGTAAAGTTTAGGTTACTTTGATTAAATGGATTGAAGTTTGCATTAGGGATTATCCCTGCATACTGTATCTTTTTCCGGGAATAAAGCCAACATATTTAATTTTATTGATTATTCACACTAAAGATGAATCATGAGAGGATATAAATGAAAAATGAAGATGTTATGAATATTGCCAAAAAAAGAGGATTTTTATGGTCATCATTTGAAATTTACTCAGGAGTGGCAGGATTCTTTGATTACGGTCCTTTAGGGGCCATCTTGAAAAATAAGATCATGAACAAGTGGAGGGAGTACTACCTGGTGGGCGAGGGTTTCTACGAAATAGAATCACCAACCATCATGCCCGAAGAGGCACTTAAAGCATCGGGACATGTGGATCACTTCAACGACCCCATGACTGAATGTAAAGATTGTCTGGAAGTGTTCCGGGCAGATCATGTTATTAAAGAAGCCATTGGAGAAGAAGTGGAAGGATTAGAAAACCAGGAACTCACAGAGATATTATCCGACCGACAGATACCTTGCCCCAAATGCGGAGGCCACCTAACCCATGTCTGGAGTTACAACCTGATGTTCCAAACCCTTATAGGTGCTAAAGGTAAAAAGACAGGTTACATGCGGCCAGAAACCGCCCAGGGTATATTCATACCCTTCAAGAGACTTTTAAGGTTTTTCCGTGGAAAACTCCCCTTCGGTGTGGTGCAGCTGGGTAAGGCCTACCGGAATGAGATCTCACCACGTCAGGGTGTTATCCGGCTTCGGGAGTTCACTCAGGCTGAAGCAGAGATCTTCGTGGACCCCCGGGATAAGAAACATCCCCACTTTCAGAGGGTGGCCCAGCAGACCCTTACACTGTACACTGCCGATGCCCAGGAGAACGAGGGGGAAGCAGTCCAGATCACCGCTCAGGAAGCTGTGGATAGTGGAGTGGTATCCAGCCAAATGTTAACCTACCAGTTATGTCTGGCTGACCAGTTCATGGAGGATCTGGGAATACCACGAGATGTGATAAGGTTCCGTCAGCACATGAAGACCGAGATGGCCCACTACGCCATTGACTGCTGGGATGTGGAAATCTACACCGACCGTTATGGCTGGATCGAAGTGATTGGAATTGCCGACCGAACAGATTTCGACCTCAAATCCCACAGCCAATACAGTAAGGAAGATCTATCCGTTTTCATAGAATACGATGAACCACGAACCATCACCAAAATGGTAGCTAAACCGGATATGAAAAAATTCGGACCCCTGTTTAAGGGTGCTGCTCCCAAGATCATGAATTTCCTCAAGGAAGCCGATTCCAACATTATAAAAGAAGCTTTCGAGGATAAAGGTGTTTATGAGGTGGAACTAGAAGGTGAGACCTATCAGTTAACTCCGGATCTCGTATCATTCGAAGAAGTTGAAGAAACGGTACGGGGAGAAAAGATATATCCCCATGTAATTGAACCATCATACGGTATTGACCGTATAACCTACTCCGTACTCCTCCACTCCTTTACCCAGGAAGATGAGCGTAATATTTTCCATTTCCCACCAGACATCGCCCCAGTGGGAGCAAATGTCTTCCCACTGGTAAACAAGGATGAACTGGTGGAAATAGCCAATAACATAATGGAAAATCTCCGGGGGGAAGGCATAATAGCTGAAGTGGACACCTCTGGAACCATAGGCCGCCGTTATGCTCGTTCTGATGAGATTGGAACACCTTTTGCAGTTACCGTGGACCACCAGACCTTGGAAGATGAGACTGTTACTATACGTGAACGTGACAGCCAGGAACAGGTTCGGGTGCCCCTATCTAAGGTAGCAGATAGAATAAACAACTTATTACTTAAAAAAGTAAATTTTAGTGACATCTAAAACCAGATTTTAGTTAAATATGTCCTAAAACACTTTTTTTATTCAATTATTTTTTTTATTTTAAGGGAAAACTTAATCTTCTTTGACCAATGATTCCAGTTCTTCTTTAGGGATCATCTGGGCAATTTTTAGTTTAGTTGGGCAGCGTCCCAGTTTTATATCGTGTTTTTTGGCTATAGCCTTCAAATCCTTTAATGTGGCCTTTTTAGCCATTTCTTCCACATCCACAGTTACACCTCCTAAGAGAAAGGAAATTATTGAATTATCCCCTTACATACTTATATGGTTGAACTTCTTAATTAATTTTAGAATAAAAGATGGTAATTTTAGACGTAAAAGATAATTGCTTTCATTAAACATAAAAAAACAGTTAAAAGTCAAGGTAGAAATTTTATGGAGATGAGTTTATGATAGACGCACACATACATGCGGATTGCCGGCCTTACGAAGATTTTAAGAGTATGGCTGTTGCCGGGATAGAATCTGCTCTTACACTGGCCCATGACCCCCTGAGGATGAGCACTTCGGCAGTGGTCCTGGACCACTTCTACCGTATACTGGAAAACGATTTTAAAAGGGCTGAAGAAAATGGTCTCACTCTTAAAGCTGCCCTGGGACTCCACCCACGGAGTATATGTCCGGATTATAAGTTAGTGCTCCGTAAGCTCCCCTGGTTCCTTGATCAGGACATGGTAATTGCCATGGGAGAAATTGGACTGGAAACTACTTCCAACATTGAAAGGGAAGTATTCCGAACCCAGCTAGAAATGGCCAATGAACTGGACATGAAGGTGGCAGTGCACACCCCTCGAAAGAATAAAAGGGAAGTGACCATTAAAACCCTTTCTATAATTGAAGGTAACATTGATCCGTCTATGGTGGTGGTGGACCATGTGGATCCATCCATAATCGATTTAATGGCTGATTTTGAAGGGATGATGGGGGTAACTGTGCAGCCACAGAAGATGACACCTAACGGTGCGGTGGAAATGCTGGAGAAAACATTCGAGGAATACGGCCCGGAAAGGTTCATGCTGGATAGTGACATGAGTTCTTCACCATCCGACCCTTTATCAGTCCCTAAAACTGTGCACGAACTTAAAATGGCTGGATGGGATAATAAAAAAATTGATATGTTGTCTTGTAAGAATGCAGCCCATTTTTATGGATTGTAGGGACAAAAATCAGTATTATTAATGGGATCAATCAGAACCCCAGTACTAATTCTAAAAAAAGATTAAAACAGGCTTAAAGTTAAAATAAGGGTTAAATTTAGGAACTCTTAATTATTTGTTTTCAGGGGGTAATATACCCACAAATTTCTTAATACGTTCCATAATCCCTTCTTTATCCGGCTGTACTGGTTTATATTCCTTTCCAACAAGATCCGCGGCCAGTTGCATTATTTCATTGCTTATGGGTGAAGCAGGGTTTAATTCCATCACTGAACTGCCCAGTGCTATGGAACGGTCCATCTCCCGGTCGTAGGAAATAACCGATATCATGGGTACTTCCAGTATGGATTCTATTTCATTGACTGAGAGAAGAAAATTATCATCGTACCACATATTCAGAACAAAACCAAGGATTTCAATGTTTAGTTCGTTTAAGAGAATTCTTATCTTAAGAGCATCAGCAACAGAGGGCATGGTAGAATTGGTAACCAGTATGGCTTCAGTGTCCTCGGGTAAGGCTTCAAAGATATTTGAATTTATACCAGAAGGCAGGTCCATCAGAAAAATATTTCCATAGGCGGATATTTCTTCCATTATCCTTTGCCAGGAAACATAGTTGGGGTTGATGGTTTTCAAGGTTTCAAAATGCATACCCGTAGGTATTACCAGGGCACCCTGATTAACCTGGTAAACACAGTCCTGGACTGCTTTATCACGCATCAGTACATCGTGCAGGGTTACCTCTGGATTCAAAAGTCCGGTGATAACATCCATGTTGGACATCATCAGATCCATATCCAGCATGACAGTTTCTTCACCAAAAAGGCTCAAGGCCACACCTAAATTAAAAGTAAGGGATGTTCTCCCTACTCCACCTTTTCCAGATGCAAGTGCAATGAATCTTGACATGTACTCTCCAGTCAGTTAAAAATTAAAAATTTTTATCTCCTTCCCAGTAATCCTTCCACCAGTTTGGAGATAACTCCCTTCTTGTCTGGTTCAATTGGCTGGTACTCTTCACCTATCAGGTCCGCTCCCAGTTGCATGACAGAATTGCTGGTGGGAGATTTAGGGTTTTTGATTACTAAAGGCTCTCCAAAGGCAGCGGCCCTGCTGACTTCAGTGTCTTCAGGGATTACCGCAATTACCGGCACTTCCAAAATGGTTTCAATTTCACTGATGGTTAAGAAGGTTTTATCGTGCTGTTCCCGGTTGATTACTACTCCCAAAATGTCCACACCCAACCGGTTGGCTATTATCTTGGTTTTTAGGGCATCACTGATGGATGGTACTTCCGGGGTGGTGATAAGTATCATTTCCTGAGCAGCAGCTATGGCTGCCAGGGCATCCTTTTCCAGACCAGCAGGGGCATCAATTAGCAGTATATCGGCCCTTTCAACCAATACTTCCAGAGCGTTTTCCAGGCGATCCATTTTGATTTTACGAAGGCCTTCCAATGAAATTCCAGCAGGGACCACTTTAACACCGCCCGGTCCCTCATAAATAGCATCTTCAATATCCGCATCCCCAGAAAGAACATCGTGCAGAGTCACTGACTTTCCTTCCATACCCAGTATGAGTTCCAGGTTAGCCATGGCCACATCTGCATCCAGAACTATAACCTCTTCCCCATAGGTAGCCAGGGCCACTCCCAAGTTTGCAGTGATGGTTGTTTTTCCAACACCGCCCTTTCCTGATGCAACGGTTATCACTCTTGTCATCAAATTTCCTCCTAAGAAATTATTACATCTTAACTTTTTTAACTTAACTATCTAATTAACTGAATTCTACGTTAATCTCAAATTTATCCACTACTTCCGGGTACTGTCTGAAGCTCTTTTTAATGGCAATTTCTGCGATGTTAATAATCTGTCGCCGGAGATTGGTGGCTGTTCTGTTTTGCCCCATTAGTCGGTTAAATATTCCTTGATTTTCGTATTCAGTTATGATATTAATGGTTCCACTTAAATCCTTGTAATTATCCAGGAAAACCATGACCTCTGTTCCTTTGATTTTAGGGATTCCCAGTACTGATTTTTTAATAAGGTTCATAAGGACTAATTCTACCCTTTCCACATCATCATCTTCGATGATTCCACCGCTATAGTTTTGCAGTAAGTTTTCCACGTCTTCGTCCTGAACATCCTTAATTCCATATTTTTTAAGAAGTTCTGAACGGTCTACTGGTTCATCTTTAGATGACTCTTCTTCTGTTTCAGTCACCTCAGGCAGGGATTCATCAACTGATGTTTCAGCCACTTTATCTTCTGATGCTGTCCCTGTAACTGGAGAAGTTTCAACTTTTTTTACTTCTTTAACAGGTTGTTCTGAAGTTTTAGAGAGAGATGATTCCCCTGATTTGGTTTCAGAAGGCCCTTCATCTGTTGCTGTGTCTTTTTCAGGGGTTTTTTGATCTGATTCAACAGTAGATTTATCTACTTCTGGTTCACCCGGTGAATCTACTTTTAAAGGGGAATCAGGAGTTTTTTCTTCCACAGGGGGTTGGGAAACTTCTTCAGAGGAAGATGTGTCTTCAGATACCTGCTGAGTTTTCACCTTCTCTGGTTTAACTTCTTCAACCTCGGGAATATCCACTTCTGGTTCAGTTACTGCCTCTTTCTCTGTTTCGCCCGTCTTTTTCAGTTCACCAATTACATCATAAATATCAGAATCAGCATCCAGAGCAAAGGCTTTGTTGAGATCCAGCAGGTAGTCTACCTGGGAAGGTCCCACATCAAAAACTTCGATAACTGTATTTTTATTTTCCAGTGCAGAACTTATTTGTTCCAGTGCTTCCACCTTGGAAAATTTATCAAATGAAGCAGCTACCTGTTTCCCATCTTTATAAAGAATATAACCCTCTTCTGAACCGGAGGTAATTCTAATAAACCCGTTTTTATGATCGTTAGCCAGATCTTCCAGTAGTTTCGCGAAATCCAGCTCATCAGCATACGAAACCAGTGAAGGTTTGGTTATGGGCATTTCCATTTA
>NPIE01001267.1_pt1:27500-30000 | contig 124513 bp, 129 predicted proteins | sample 8637661 | NCBI WGS metagenome assembly NPIE01 (sample SAMN07420842, study PRJNA396082) | bioreactor metagenome | isolation source: sample BA12 brine-fed electro-methanogenic bioreactor BA | place: Japan: Kochi | collected 2016-12-09
ATGCATCCCTTCCAGATTTGATTAACCGAGAAGTATATGGGTTCAGTGAATTTTTTCCAGATCCAGACTTAGGTCCAATGATCGGGCAGAGTGAGTAATGTATCCAGTGGAGATGACATCCACCTTCGTGTTTGCAAACTGCACTATGTTATTCTCATTGATACCACCGGAAACCTCAATTATGACTTTATCACGGAGATTTTCATCTTCCAGGGCCTTCAAAACTTGGTTAATTCTTTCAGGCACCATATTATCCAGCATTATAATGTCCGCACCTGCTCTGGCAGCCTGTAATGCTTCTTCCAGGGTTTCCACTTCGATTTCAATCTTCTTGGTGAAACTGACATATCGGCGGGCCCGGGATATTGCTTCATCCACTCCTCCCACCAGGGCCAGGTGATTATCCTTTATGAGCACACCGTCATCCAGGCGAAAGCGGTGAGTATCTCCCCCACCAGCCCTTATGGCATTTTTTTCGAATAATTGAAGACCAGGAGTTGTTTTACGGGTCCCAGCAACAGTAGCATCCGGGTTGACACTGCGAACCATTTCTACTATTTTGGAAGTCAAGGTGGCAATTCCCGACATACGCATGAGGAGATTGAGCACTGTTCGCTCCACCGTAAGTATAGTACGCGGATCACCATTTATTTCCATGATAATCTGACCTTCACTTATATTTTCACCATTTTCCACCATTACCTCCACCGAAACGTTGAAATCTGTGAAAATATCAAGGGCCAACTCCATCCCGGCAATTATTCCCGGTTCCTTGGCGATGATCCTGCCTTTAACCTGTAATCCTGGAGGTATCACGGCCTGGGTGGTTATATCTTCAAAACCGATATCCTCATAAACCATATTAGCTAGGTCCTGCCTCATGATTGCACCTTATCCATTATAAATGATATAATAAAACCTTAAATAGGGGCGAGAATATTTAAAATCCACTACTTCCCCGGTTAAATTCATTACTTGTCCTTTATATTCCAGGAAGGATATAAATTTTAACCCGAGATATATTTTCCAGTTATTTTAGAATGTGGAGAAATACCTTAAAACTTACATTTACCAGCCATTAACTTATAAGAATTATAAATCATAAAACAATCATTTAAAGAATAAATACCCCATCATATTAGGTATTAGGTGAGCCAATTATGGAGTTAATATTTTTAGGAACCTCATCTGCACTTCCCACCACTAAACGAAACCATCCCTCCATTGCCCTTAAGGCCTTTGGAGAGGTGATGCTCTTTGATTGCGGAGAAGGGACCCAGCGACAGATGGCCAGAATCAAACTGAGCCCCATGAAAGTGGATCATATCTATCTAACCCACCTACACGGGGATCATTTCTTGGGGCTGCCCGGCATGATACAGTCCATGGCCTTCCGAGGCCGCAAAGAGCCGCTACACATCTATGGGCCTGAAGGGACTATAAAAACTGTCCAGGCCATTAAAGACTTAGGCTACTATGCATTATCTTTCCCCATACATGCTTATGAAGTAAGAGAAGGTGTGATTCTGGAAACAGATAACTATGTAATTGAATGCTGTCCTACTCACCACTCTGTACTTAACCTGGCATATTCCGTGGAAGAAAAACGGTCCCCTAAATTCCTCCGGGAAAAAGCCATTGAACTGGGCTTAAAACCAGGCCCAGAGTTTGGTAAACTTCAGAATGGAATTCCAGTAGAGTTAAATGGTAAATTAATACAGCCAGAACAGGTCCTTGGAGAAAAAAGAAGGGGGAGGAAGATTGTTTATTCCGGAGATACCATACCCTGCCATGAACTGGTTAAATTCGCCTCTAATGCTGATGTTCTCATACATGAATCCACTTACGAATCATCACAGGAAAAAAAAGCCCTTGAAAATGGCCACTCCACTACCACCCAGGCCGCGGAGATTGCCAAAAAAGCAAAGGTATTTGAATTAATTCTAACCCATATAAGCACCCGTTACAAGAACAGCGGTGATTTAAGAAAAGAAGCCCGTAAGGTGTTCCGTGAAGTGATTGTGGCTGAGGATTTCATGACTATCCCCGTGGAACGACATAAACCTTAGACTGCTGCATTTATTAAACCGTCACATCTTTTTAAAAAATCATTCATGAATTTAAGAAGAGAAGGCATCTAATGATTTATTAGGGACATCTAAAGATTCTCCGCAAAAAAAGAGCGAGGTAAACTAAAATGGTTGTTGATCCGGACCCCCTGTACATTAACCTTATAAAAATAGCCATAATCATAGTAGTTTCCCTGATCATAACCAAGTGGTCTATTTATATCGTCAAGAGAATTGGTAGCCAATTTAATTTTGAACTCACCCTTATCCAGGTCATAAATGAGATCATCAAATATTCAGTAATTGCCGTTGCCATAACCTTCTGTTTAAGGGAAGTTGGAGTGGATATAAACGCCATAATTGTAAGCCTGGGTATTGTAGGTATAGCTGTAGGTTTTGCTGCCCGGGACACCCTATCCAACTTCATTGCC
>NPIE01001267.1_pt1:35000-55000 | contig 124513 bp, 129 predicted proteins | sample 8637661 | NCBI WGS metagenome assembly NPIE01 (sample SAMN07420842, study PRJNA396082) | bioreactor metagenome | isolation source: sample BA12 brine-fed electro-methanogenic bioreactor BA | place: Japan: Kochi | collected 2016-12-09
AATAAAAAGTAACTGTAAGAATATTTTATAATTAAAGTTTCTTTAAAATTCTAGTGATCCAATGACTGACACCCATTTAAAGATGCAACTGGAAAAGGCCACTGTGGACCTGGATAAAACCACCGATGTAGAGGGTATACTGGTGGTGGCCAATGACGGGCGGATACTTCACCATAACTTACGGGTTGATGTGGATATCAATTTATTCAGCCCCATGTCCCAGGTTATCTCCAGTTCCTCCCTACGTCTGTTAAACTCATCCGGCCAGGGGGATATGGAAAGAGTGCTGGTGGAATCTTCTGGAGGAAAAATACTCTTTTTGGGCGTGGAAAACGGTCATTTAATAATTTTAATGAGGAATACCGCTAACGTGGGCATGGTACTGGTGAATGCCAAACGAGCATCACTGAAGATCAACGAAACCACCCACGACCTCACCCTGGAAGTGCCCGAAACCAAGGAAATTTCGCCGGAAAAGATACCTGAAGAATTGCCAGACCAGGAAATACCAGTGGAAAATGTTCCCGTAGAAAAAGGAACTGAAGAAATACCGGTGAAAGAAGTGTCAGTTGAAGGTATTCCCCAAGCAAGTGAATCATCAGAGGACGTTGCCCCAGAGCAGCCCCCAGTTGAGATTCCTGTGGAGAAAGAAACTCCCGAAGAATCGCTTACTGCAGATACAGAAACAGGGGAGATTCCCGAAGAAACCCCGGCCGAATTGGAAGTGCCAGTATCGAAAACGGATGATAAACCTTCCGAAATTGAACAAAAATCTATTTTAGAGCGAGCAGAAGAAATAACTGCTGAATCTCTGGAAGTAAGTGAACCAGAATCAACTGAACTATCTGTTGAAGAAAAAACAGTGCCAGAGACCAGGAAAGAGTTAGAAACAAAAGTAGAAGAGGAAGTAACCGGAATAGAAACTGAAGTGGAAACTGAAGTGGAAGAACCAGAGTCAGTTGCGGAAGTAAAAGAAGCAGAACCCACCATACCCACAGTCAAACCCCCAATTTCATTCCCTTCACTGCCCAAGCAGGTGGAAATCCCTGATGATGCTGAAAAACGTGCCGATCTCATACTGGAAATTTATGAATACATATTCCTGGCCATGTCCCTGGGAGCTGCCAAGATCATGGGAGTGGCACCAGCCCGCGGACTCACCAAAAAATTCCTGCCCTTTGATAAATGTAAGAGGCTCCTGGAAAATGTGGATCTCAAGAGCAACGCCACCATTGACTTTGCCCAGATCAAAGAAAATGCCCGGGAAATCCCCATTGAAGAACGCGAAAAAATATTTATCCAAGATTTCAACCGCATAATAGAAGTCATTACGGAAAATTATGGGAAAGTAATGGGATACGAGGCATTCAGAGCCATGGTAAGGCCTGAATTTATGGAAATCAAAAATTCCTATGGAGAAGCCATGGATAAACTGGATATCAAAGGAAAAATGCATCCAGAAATTGCTCACCTGTTCTCCTGAACCCTGTTAACCAGTTTACTGTTTTTTTAAGCAAAAAATCAGCTACCGAAAACATCCCCCGCAACGTTAATACTGGGAAACACACTTTTTTTAAAATTAAGTTGATTTGATCCCTAGAAAAGTGTTAATAACCCGGATTAATCTAAATTTTAAACCTTTTTAAAATAACAGTTACATATCAATAATCATATTATCCCCACAGAAATATTAGAAAAATTACCTTCACAAAAATATTTAGAAATAAGAACAGTTTATTAAAAATTAAAACGGTGATAAATCATGAACGGACCATGGGTGGAAAAATACCGACCACAAACCCTGGATGAGGTTGTGGGTCAAGAACACATTATACAAAGACTCAAACAGTACATACACGAGGAGAGCATGCCTAACCTCATGTTCACTGGACCGGCAGGAGTGGGAAAAACCACCACCGCCATTGCCCTGGCCAAAGCCATGCTGGGGGAATACTGGAAGCAGAACTTCCTGGAATTAAATGCCTCTGATGCCAGGGGTATTGAGACTGTGCGTAAGGATATTAAGAGTTTCTGTCGGTTGAAAGCCGTGGGAGCACCCTTCCGGATTATTTTCCTGGATGAAGTGGATAACATGACCAAGGATGCCCAGCACGCTCTTCGCCGTGAGATGGAGATGTACACCAAAACATCATCCTTCATCCTTTCCTGTAACTACTCCTCCAAGATCATCGACCCCATCCAATCCCGGTGTGCCATTTTCAGATTCGCCCCCATCAAAGGCCACCAGGTTATCCAGAGATTGGAAATAATAGCCAAGGCGGAAAACGTGAATTACACTCCTGGAACTCTGGAAAGTATTGTCTACTTTGCCGAGGGAGATATGCGCCGGGCAGTTAACATTTTGCAGTCCACGGCATCCATGGGCGAAGAAGTGACTGAGGAAACAGTCCATGATGTGGTTTCCAAGGCCAAACCAAAAGATGTGCGCAGGATAGTGAACATGGCACTGGACGGAGATTTTATGGGTGCCCGTGACCTTCTACGGGAGGTTATGGTGGTTCAGGGAACCAGTGGAGAAGATATGGTTACCCAGATCTATCAGGAAGTATCCAGAATGGCAGTAGACGACCTTATTGCCAGTGACGAATACATCAAACTGGTTGAAAATATTGGAGAATACGATTTCCGAATAAGAGAAGGTGCCAATCCACGGATACAATTGGAAGCTTTATTAACCAAATTTTTACCAAAAGAAAAGGCAGATTAGATGTTGTGGACTGAAAAGTACAGTCCCCAGACCATGAAAGATGTTCTGGGGAATAAAAAGGCCATTGAAGAGATTGAAAACTGGGTGGAAAGCTGGGATCATGGCGAAGCCCAGAAATGCATCCTCCTGGTAGGACCACCAGGCACCGGTAAAACCACTCTGGCCCATCTGATTGCTCGTGAGTTCTCAGACCACATAGAACTCAATGCCAGTGACAAACGATCCTACGACATAATAATGAACACCATTGGCGAAGCATCAGCTTCTGTCTCCCTGTTCGGTCAGGGCAGCCGTAAACTCATAATCCTGGACGAAGTAGACGGTTTACATGGTAACGAGGACCGGGGAGGGATACGGGCCATAAACAAGATCATCAAAGAGGGTCACCATCCCATGATCATGATGGCCAACGATCTGTACAGTAAACGTATCCAGAGCCTTAAATCCAAATGCCAGCTGATAAAAATAAACAAAGTACATACCAATTCTATAGTGGCTCTTTTGAAGAGGATCTGTGTCAAGGAAGGGGTGGATTTTGAGGAACATGTTCTCCGTACACTGGCCAAGAGATCCCGTGGAGATTTAAGATCCGCCATAAACGATCTGCAAGTCATTGCCCAGGGAAAGGATTCAATCACCTCTGATGATCTGAAAGCTGTGGCGCAAAAGGATGATATCAACAACATCTTCGATTCAGTACGTACTGTGCTTAAAAGCAAAAATCCCAAGAGAATCAAGGATGCTCTGCGCCTGGAGGCCGATCCGGGTTTCATACTGGAACAGATAACCGAGAACATTCCCCGGGAGTATGAAAGGCCAGAAGAAATTGAAAAAGCTTACGATGCCGTGGCTGAAGCCGATGTATATCTGGGTAGGGCTTTCCACACCAGGCATTATGGTTACTGGAAGTACACTTACGACTTGATGGGTCTGGGGGTGGCTCTGGCCAAGGATGAAACCTACAAAAAGTTCAGCCGATACGCCAGTTCCACATTCTACAGTAAACTATCCAAGAACCGGGCAAAACGGGACTTGAGAGATAGGGTGGCCACTAAAATAGGAGCCCGGCTGCACACCTCCCGGAAAGTGGCCATTGAGAATTTCCCTTACTTTGAGATAATGTTCCAGGGGGATGATCTGGCCCGTGAACTGGCTGAATACTTTGACCTGGACGATGCCGAGGTTAAACAATTTAGAAGCAGGAAGATAAAGAAGAAAAAGGTAAAGAAAATTACCAAGACCAAAAAACCATCTGCAGCCAAAAACACTGCTAAAGATCCAGCCCCATCCACCAAAAGCTCATCTTCCTCAAAAACTTCAGAAAAAACAGTTAGAGATAATGAAAAGGTTACCGGTACAGAAAGAAGGTCAAAAAACACAGATTCAGCTGCAAAGAAGGTTTCAAAAGTAAAGGACTCTAAAAGCCCAATTACGCCTAAAGATCCAGAAACTAGTGATAAAACTAGTAAACCCCGGAAAAGTAAGAGTGCTCCTTCTGAAAGTGCAGAATCTGAAGATAAAGATGATTCTAGAAAGTCAGAGTCCAAAGAAAAGGGAACCCAAACCTCCTTGTTTAGTTTTCAATAAAAAAAACCTATTTTTTTTATTTTTCCTTTCTTATTTCAAAAAAGATTATCAATAGGGCTTTGAGACAGTTTACATCTAATCAACTGCTTGCCATTTTATCCAGGTTTTTTTATGCTGGAACATAACTAAAATGAAATCCCTGTTTTTTAAACCGTAGCACCGAGTGTAAACAGTACCATCATTACCAGGAAGGTATTGGCCACAGGATCAGTGAGGCTGGTGGATAAGGGTATGACTATGTTATCAGGATCCAGGCCTCTACGGTAGGAAAATGTGTTCAAGTAGAAGGCAATTAGGAGCATTAAGGGAGTGAGCATTAATCCAGCAGTGGTACTGATGAAGACCATTTTATCCAGTCCCACTGATCCAGCACCAAACAGCAAGGACCCCAAGTAAGCTAAAATACCTATCAGGGGATAGATTATTATGGCCAGGATTATAATTATGGCAAAATTCCTAATTGCTCCTTCTGTAGGTCTTAGGGATGATTCTATAGAACCGATGTGTAATCCTGAAGATAACCGGGCCCCCAGGATGCTTACCATATCTCCACTTTCCCCGGAGAACAATGGTACCAGGGCCAAAACCCCCGGACTGCTTAAAATAGCTGAAAAACTGCCGTTCAAGATAGTACCCGCAGTTGTTCCAAATAGTGAGGATAGAAACAGGGTGGGGGTGCTGTGCATGATAATTTTCTTAAGGTGGCTTCCCCTTTTAATTCCATAAATAAAGCCCATGATCCCAATTACAATAAATATTGCAAATAAAATTGTCTCAGTATACCCATTTTTCATCCATAACAGTAACTGTACCGCTAAAAGGATTGAAGGAATGGTAAAAAGGTCTCCAGAAGCTGCAATTAAGGGTGTAGTAATGTTATCCGGGTCCCATCCATTTTCATAACTTTTGATGGAGATCAAAATGGTAGCCGGTAGAAGCAGTGCCCCGGAAAATATTCCTCCCAACACAGAGATAACAGTGAAGTCCACGATGCTAATGCTTTCAAATCCCAGAAGAATGCAGAAGGCTTTAGCTGCAAATGCCAGGAAAATAGACATTATAATGGTTAGAATTATGGCCGAAATGATGTTCTGGTTTAAAACGGGTGATTTTTTCAGTTCCGGCGTTAAGGTACCAATATGGAGGTTTGAACCTAACCTGGAACCTAATGCACCGAATATGTTCCCTCTCATCCCGATTGCTCCAGGGATAAGAACCAGAAGTCCAGGAAGTATCTCCAGAGTATTGGTCATTCTACTCAATAGAATACCGGCGATTAAATCCCCGATGGCACATATAAAAAGAGCGGTGAATGTTTCCCCTAAAACCCGGGATACATCTTTGAAAAAATTAGTAAACTTACTGCTTATGGTAAACGGGACCTGGAGAAGTTGTAAAGACCTTTTGGAAACTAAGACAGCTAATCTTACCATCAAGTCGAGAATGATGTGTATTGAATCGCCAATCCTCTTCAGTAGTTTCTCCGTCCATTTCACCTAACCACCCTAAAATTACAGTAATGGCTGATTTTACGAAATCTTGTACCAATAATTGTTTGAAATCGTTACCATTGCTGATTATAGCTTGATTTTCCGACATTTCTATCTTTTTTTATCTATTAAAGTGCTGGAACATCCTCTTTAACTCTTTCCATTACTATCATTTCAGTCAAATCTTCAACACCGTCGATTGAGCGGATTTTTGAATTTATCAATTGATTTAAGTCCTCAATACTCTTTACCCAGACTTTAATTAGAATGTCATATTCTCCAGATACACTGTAAACTTCGGACACCTCTGGAAGCCGGGAGAGTTCCTCTTTAACCAACTCATGTTTTTCAGACTCGGTCTGAATAATGATTATAGAAGTTATCTCCAGTCCAATCTTCTGCCAGTCCGGTATCAGAGTGTAACGTTTTATTATGTCTTTTTCCAATTTTTTAAGTCGATTAGATATGGTTGCATCAGGGACATCAATCTCTTTTGACATCTGAGATATTGTAATCCTCGAATTTTTAATTAAAGAACGGAGTATAGCTAAATCTACATCATCCATTTTTTCCAACACCTTATCATGATACAAAATAAGATATATCCACAGTCCTTATAAAGGTTTGGGAATATTACCAAAAATGTTTAAAAAAATGAGTATTTTTCTAAATTAACCGTCGGGATTTAGAAATTTCTAAAATTTAACTTAAGTAATTGTGAAAAAAATAGTTTAATAATGGATTAGATACACTTCCGCCCATCTAATCTTCTGTAAATTCTTCGTATTCCAGATCTTCTAGCTTGGTTTCCCCACTGGCAAGTTGTGTGAGTAGAGATCCTCCAGTTTCATTCCCCTTAACTATGAGTGCATCTCCAGCAGAAATCATGGTGTTTTTATCGGGTCCATATATCCAGGATTCATTTCTCCTTATGGCAATGACTGTCATTCCCGTCCGGGTAGCAAGTAGAAGTTCTCCTAGAGATTTATCAATTAGCTCGGATCCTTCTGAGATTTTTACTCTCATTATGACTTCATCTGACTCTTCCATAACCATTTTGAAAACAGGGTGTGGTTTCATACCTTTTAAAACCAGGTCAGCTATATCTTTTGCAGAATCAGCTATGGTTTCTGCTGCTTCCCCCACCTCAAGGAGGGCAGTTAATTTTTCAGCATCCTCTACTGTACGGGCAGCAAGGAGGGATTCTTTCTTAATTTCGTAATTAAGCCTATTAACTTTATTTTCAAGTTTTATAACTTCTTCTGCAGCATCTTTACTATTGAATAGTAGTGCAGAATAAGCTAAATCAACCATTAATTCGGACATGTTTTTCATTTCAATTAAAATGTCCTTAATACTTTTAGGCACCTTTCATCCTCCAGATATTCTAGGTCTAATAAAAATATAATATAAGTAGTATAATGTGAACACTTTAAAAACTTTTTTCATTAATCTCCCAAAAACAGAAATAGTGTATCATAATTTTAAAATGACGACTAATTATTTTTTTAATCTACTCCATAAAGCACATCAACCTAGGATAATAAATAGTTTTCAAGTTTTACGCTAACAAACCAGTCCAAGTTATTAATCATAACAAACATTGATCATATAAAATACCATGAAATAGGGTTACAGCTAAACCATCCATTCATGGGATAATAATTTTAGGGGAGTAAAACATGAAGAAGTCTAATTTTAAGTGGGAAAAAAGACTAGTGTGCTTATTAGTAGTGGGTATGGCTATGATAATCACTGTCGGCTCATCATTTGCCGCAAGTACCATCTATGTCAGCACACAGGGAAACGATGCATGGAATGGCCTGGCAGCTACCTACGATCCAGCAACTGGAAACGGGCCTAAAGCAACCATACAAAATGCAATTGACACAGTATCTGATAATGGAACAGTATCTGTGGCTGCAGGAACCTATTATGAAGACCTGTACATCAACAAGGATGTTTATCTAAGGGGAGCCGGTCCTGACAGCACCATCGTAGATGGTATGGCCAAAAATAGTGTTATAAGCTTATTCGGATCCAGCATGGAACCATTTAACCAGTTCGACCTTACCGTAAACGGATTCACCCTTACCAACGGAAACGGAACTTATGGTGGTGGAATCTACAATTATGGTGGCATTCTATTCCTGATAAACACCAAAATCACCAACAACCATGCCACTAAAGGAGGAGGCCTCTACAATTCCGGAACTGCCAGTGCAGACAGTGCAACCGTAATCACTGACAACACACCAGATAACATTTATGGTTATCCCCTCACACCCCTGACCTCCGATGACCTTACACAGGATGTAATACCCTCAGTTGGGTGAAGGGTGTCTTAAATAAATGAGTACATCCAATTCATAAAATTTTTTATGGAGAAAAGGTTTCCCTTTTCCTTTATTTCTTTTCAAAAATAGATTTGTATGTTGTTTTTAGATTACCTCAATCCTTCAAGTTTTCCTGAGAAATATAAAACGCAGAGCGCATCATCTTCTCCCTTACATCAGGAATAAACCCCTCCAGAAACTCCAGCATCTCTCGGGGAAGGCCATCTTCATGTTCAAAACAACATTTCAAGCCTTCAATCTCAATCCATGACTCAATCCATGATGTTGGAACATTTATCAAGGGATAGATCAGCTTCATCCCCTCTTTAGCAGTTTGGGAACTTAAAAGCTCCAATTTCTCCCCCTCGAGCATGAGCTCTAATATGTGTTCTACCTCCCCATCCAGGGTGAGTGGCAGGGCCACACTACCTGCACCCATCTGTTCCCCATGAAACTGGAAAGAATCTACCCCGTCATCCATCTTGCCCTCCTGATCCCTAGTGATCAGTTCCACCCCATACTTACGGGTGTAGGGTTCCAGAACAGTATACAACGTAAAATTAACACACTCCCCATAATCAAAGAGTAATATCTTATCACGGGGGTTCAGCGCATCCTTAAGCACCCTTGAGGCACGGGTACAGATCTTCTGGAATATCTTGGAACGATGAACCTCAAAATTGGGATACTCCCCTAAAAAAAGTTCTTCCTTTTGGCGTGAAAACCGGGATAATTTCAGGTTGTTGATGTAAACCCTTTCACCAACTACACTGACGAACCTGGTTTCCACACCATTTTTCTGAAGGAATCGGACCACTTCTTGTTTCACTGTCATGAATTATTCAACCCTCAATTAGTAGATCACCGGGATAAGATGAAAGGTTAGTTTATGAGTTTTTTATTAAGGGGATTAGATAAACTTATACCCATACAGGTTATGTAACCAAGATTGTCAGGTAAACAATTTTAGAGGGGCTGGTTATGTTTAAAATCTTCGGACGTAAATCTGATGAGAAAGGAGAGGGGGAATTTCTGGAAATAGCAGTAACTGAACCCGTGGACTGTCTGGGTGACTTTACCTTCAACTTCCACTGGCAGCACCAGGGGGAGAAACTGGACCCCCACTGGAAGATCCCTGGAAATGATCTTACCTTCGGTGAAGTGGTAGACCACCTTAAAAACGGAGGTAATGTCCGTATTAATGGAGATGCCGGTCATCGGCTGGCCAGCAGTATGGGTGTGGACCTCCAGTACTTCGGGGGAAGCGGCAGTGACCTCCCAGTAGGGGATATTTATGTGGAAGGGGATGTGGACACCCGTATGGGAATAAGCATGACCCAGGGCAGCATCTATGTGAAGGGCCAGGTCAAAGAGCCCATGGGGAATGTGGTTGAGGTTAAGTCCCGTCAGAATGGTTACCGGCAGTTTAGAAGTATAACCAATATAGTAACCAATGGATTGGATGGTGACAAAGTAATAGGTTGCCAGTTTGCCGGGAAAAAGTTTATAATCCATGATGGTACCGTTAAGGACACTGTAGGGGCCCGTTTAGATGTTGATGTGGACATAGTTAAAAAGGGAGATGTTGATCTTTCCACGGGCATACTCATGCGCCAGGGAAGCGTCAGAATACAGGGAAATAGTGGAAAAAACACTGGAGCACTTTTAAACGGCGGCACAATAATCATTGATGGAAATACCGACGATTTCACCGCTATTGATATGATAAAAGGAACTATTATTGTTAATGGGAATGCTGGTAAGTTTTTAGCCGCCAACAAGAAAAATGGAATGATTCTGGCTAAAAAAGGAAGTCCAATCCCCCCAGCTAGTGAAAAACCTCTCCAGAGTGAGGATCAACAGTTACTGATAAGTAATGGTTTTAATCCCCGTGATTTTAAGAAGTTTGAGTAGATATAGTCCCTAATTATCGGGGAAAAATAAGAATTGACCGAAAATAAGTGTTTATTATAATTTTTAGTTAAAGGAAATTTATTATAAAAAGAAAATAGGGATAAATAGCCTTTTTAGGCTTCCCAGTGAAGATGATGCTTTTCGAACTGTTTTTCCAGTACTATCACCAGGATAAATCCCACTACTCCAGCAATGATTACCGGGATAAGTGAATCCATAGTGGTGGTAATCTTCTCGTAGGGTAATCGCAGGGTTCCCACCATTAGACCCACCAGGAAAGCCATGGTCAGTGATTTATGGTGCTCCAGAAGGTAGTTCAGTATACGTGAGAAGGATAATATACCGATCACCGCACCCAAACAAAAAGTGATAATATCCGCGAATTTAAGCTGGTTTAAGGCGGCCAGCATGTATTCGTACTGGTTTAGAAGTAGCAGCAAAAATGCGCCGGATATGCCAGGGAGAATCATGGCACATATGGCCACCATTCCCGACAGGAATATTATGGGGAGAGTATGATTGGCCTGTATGGGGTTTAATCCCACAAATATTATGGCAAAAACCAGCCCAATGATCAGAAATACAATGTTTTTTAAATTGAGCTCATCAACATGTTTGTAAACAAAACCGGCCGATGCTAAGATAAGACCAAAGAAAAAGGCGAAGGTAGGTGCGGTGTACACCGTTAACATTACGGTCATGATCTTGGACATGGTTAAAACTGCCAAACCTATTCCCGCCAGTAAGGGTATGAATAAATTGAAATCCCATTTTTTCAGTTCTTTCTTGGATCGGGCAAAATCGCCCTTCAGGGCGGCTATTAAAAAGTTGGCATTTATCTGGCTGATGGCATGGACCAGCCTCTGGTAAATACCAGTGATCAGGGCCATGGTCCCCCCGGAAACTCCGGGGATCACATCGGCGGTACCCATCAATAATCCACGTAGAAATATTAAAATAGTATCCCGGTAAATCTTTATTTTACGCATGAAATATCTCCTGTGTGTCAAATTATAATACTGAATTAGTTAACTTGCTTGATTATTTATTTAAATCTATTAAATATTCAATTATCTTTAATCTATTAATAGATTATCCAATTGATAAAATTTATAAAAACACCAGAGGTTTGTTTTTTAATGTTCAGTTTAGTAGAATTTTTAAGTCAAACAGCAATCCATTTAATAGAATCATTAGGTTACTGGGGTGTTTTCCTGGGCATGACCATTGAAAGCGCCTGCATACCCCTCCCCAGTGAAATTATAATGCCTTTTGCCGGTTACGTGGTGTGGGAAGGTAAAATGGCCCTCTGGGGAATCACTCTGGTGGGTGCCCTGGGAAACCTTTTCGGTTCACTCATTGCCTATTACGTGGGACTGAAGGGTGGGAGGCCGTTACTGGAGAAGTACGGTAAATACATACTCATCAGCGAGAATAAACTGAACCTGGCAGATGAATGGTTTGAAAAATATGGTCACGAAGCAGTGCTCGTCAGCAGAGTACTCCCGGGAGTCCGGACATTCATCTCTCTTCCCGCGGGAATCACCCGTATGGATCTGAAAAAATTTATCTGTTACACCTTCTTTGGATCCATTCCCTGGTGCCTGGCCCTGGGATATGTGGGAGTACTTATGGGTCCCAACTGGACAACCTTAAAGGGTTATTTCCATTACCTGGATATCATCGTGGCTATTGGTGCTGTGGTGTTCTTAGCATATCTTATCTACCACTACCGTGGGAAAGAACACATTGAATAACCATTCCCACCATTTTTAAATTTTTATTTACTCTAAAAAAGCCGGCTGCAAATTTTTTATGATATGTTTTAATCCCTATTTTTAAAAAATTGATATATTTATATATTAGGTTCCTTACTATTAATCGCTGAATAAAATAAATCAGGAATTATTATGAAGGCAGGTGTATATAAGTGAAAAGATTTTGGCTAACACTGCGCATTTGGTTAGCTACTGCACTGCTATTTGCTGTGCTTTATGCCATAATAGCGGTTATTTGCACATTTTTGGGCTTTGGAACACCCTTAATATTTGCCATAATGTCAATTGTGGTGGTGTTCGCCCAGTACATGCTGGGTCCCTCCATGGTGGAACGGGTTATGCACGTGCGTTACGTGTCACCCCAGGAAGCACCCAATCTACATGCCATGATCGATGAACTGGCCATGAACGCCGGTATACCTAAACCAAAAGTAGGTGTGGCGGAAACCACAATCCCCAATGCATTCGCATTCGGAAGAACCAAAAAAGATGGGAGAGTCTGTGTCACCAGGGGTATTCTGAACATCCTGGATGAAGAGGAATTAAAGGCAGTTCTGGGACACGAAATCAGCCATATACGTCACAATGACATGGCGGTTATGACCCTCATCAGTGTGGTGCCCCTTATCTGTTACTGGATATTCATCAGCACTCTCTTTGGAGACAGTGACAGCGATGCCGGAGTGATTGGAATAGTGGCTCTGGTAGGATATCTCCTGGGTCAGTTACTGGTCCTGTTTGTGAGCAGAGTCCGGGAGTACTATGCCGACCAGGGAAGTGTGGAAATTGGGGGTAAACCCCACAAGCTGGCCAGTGCCCTTTACAAACTGGTATATGGATCAGTTAACCTGGATAAAAGACAGGTAAAGGAAGTGGAAGGGGTTAAAGCATTCTTTGTCAACGACATCTCCGATGCCCGCAATGAAATAAGTGATCTTGAACAGCTGGATCTGGATATGGACGGAAGCATCAGCGAAATGGAACTAGCCGAGCTCCGTAACATGAAAACCAGTATAGGTACCGGTAGTAAAATCATGGAATTACTTTCCACCCACCCCAACATGGTAAAACGGGTTAAACGTTTAGCAGAGCTAAGCGACACCTAATTACCATTCATCTTTTATTTAAAAACAAAGTTCCATAAAAACAAGAACTAAATTTTGACCATTTAATTGATATAATTATTCAGAATTCCTAATTTTATAAAAAAATAACTAAATTTCATAAAAAAAGAAAAATAGAGTGATGAATCCACTCTAAACCAAAAATTCAAAGTTAATACTCTTTTACTATTCCCACAACATCGCTTCGAGAAAGCCAGGTGTCCAGTGGTCTTTTTTCAACGGTAACTACTTGTTTCACCCCGTTTATTACTCGCACCTGGTTGCTGACTATTTCCACCTGACGGTTGTCACTTTTAAGGTAAACCTGGCTGCCGTTGAGCTCAGCCACCCTCTTTACAATGAGATTGTATTCCGGGTGCTTGGCCACAACCAGATCGCCAACTTTAAAGTCACTGGTCTTCCACACAATTATTTCCTGCCCATCCTGCAGTGTAGGTACCATGGATGTTCCTTTAACTGTGGCCGGCATGGGTAGCTGGTTTTCCCCAAACTGGGATGTTACCTTCACCTTTACCGTGTAGTTGTATTTGCTGGCAATGTTCTGCATATCGGTCTGTATGGAGCCCACGCTACTATCCACATCCTCAACATCCACCAGGGCCTTTTCCTTCATTTCATCCAGCATGGCCTCCGGAACAAAAAACGATGAAGTTTTTATGGTCACGGCAGTTCCATTGGTATCCACAGTGATTCCAGTGGCACTGGAAGGAAGGGACATTATAACTGCAGCACCGGCTACCAGTAAAACTACCAGTAATCCAATGAGTCCCAGTATTCCAATTTTGGCTCTCAATTAATAATCACCAGCCATTAATGTGTCAATTATTTCCTTTGTATCGTTAAGATCCAGTTGTCCTGGTGCAGACCCACCATCCAGTGATGCATAGGTGAGGGGAGATCCTAAAAGGGGTGCTACTACCCGGGTGTATCTGCCCAGTTCCCCCATTGATATGCCAATGGTGTTATCATTCTGGTTTACTACCTCCAGTACATTTAAGGTATCCTGCCTGTTCTGGGGCATCACCGAGAACTTGGCCATGGCTCCCAGTTCCCTCTCCCTCCTTACAATTTCCAGAAGTTCGTTGCGGGGAGGAGTTCTTTCAAAATCATGAAAAGATATAATGGCCGCTTTAGTGGCCCTAATGACTTCAGAACGTAATTTTTCATTGGTTTGAAGTTCAATATCCACATAGTCCGCATAATCTGCAGCTTCTACCAGTATACCGGTTCTTTCCGATTCAGATCCCGTGAAGTATCCTCCCTCTTCTCTCATTCTGTTGGTGGCAATTAGAGGGTGGTTTATTTCCTCCATTAGATGGGTTACACTTTGTGGATCATTATCCAGAAGGGCATCAATGCGAAGTTCCACCAGGTCAGCACCCAATTTAATCGCCTCTCTAGCCACTTTCAAAACATCCTCTCTGTCTTTTTTTAGTATGGGAACACAGATTAATGGTTTCGGAGTCATTATCATCCACATCCGGGACATATAACAAATTTTTAATATTTTTTAGGTCATAGGGAATTCTATATACTGAAACGGGTTTAAAATATTCACCGCAATGTTATTTATTCGTCATCCTCCTAAAAAAATATTTGTAAGATTTAAGAGCAATAGTGTTATTTAGTTCCAAAAATTTTAAACCATTGTATGAAAAAACTATAAGAAATGTATAAGACTAATATTTCACCAAGTTATTCTCACTATAATTAATTCATGGATTTTTATCCAAGAATAAATAGGAATTTGATGTTTTAACGAGTTCAGGTGATGATTTGAAGATTACCTCCATTGGTGCAGACATTTCCAAAAATGATGTGTCCTGCAGTGAAAACCTAATTAAAAATCTAGAAAAAGATATTCCCAGTTTAATTACTAAAGGGGCGCATAAAGCTGCTCTCACCAATATTACCGGTGACGATGTGGTTATCAGTGCCTTTGTGGAAGATGATAAACTGGAAGATGTGAATCAGGGCATCGTGGATATACTACGTAGTAATGCCGAAGACCTGGGAGATATCAATGGGATATCAACCACCAGAGAAGATGCCGGTGAGGGGATATCCTATGCGGAGGCTAAGATAAGACAGGACCGGTATCCTGACGCTATTGTAGTGGCCTTTGACACCTATGGTGGTGAAGGATTTGTTCATAACGTTGCTGATTCCGTGATTAAAGCAGCCCGCGGCCTGGACCAGGTCACTGATGTGGGCAGTAGTTTAAATCATGGTCAGGAAATACCCGGTGTGGGCTATGTTTCTGATGAAACCGATGACCCGGTGGTAGTGGCAACTGTAGAAGATATTGAAAGTATTGGAATAGTTTCCGGGGCTATGATGGGAGCAGCACTGGGTAATAAAAATGTTTACCTGGTAAAAAGAGGATCACCTTCGTATATCATCCCCGGTAGTGTAATCATGTCCATAACTGCCTATATGAATGGAAATGTTATTGATCTGGCGGTACCCCTCTCAGAGCGGATGAAAATTTTAAGGGTTTAACTCCCATCTTCATAAATTTTGAAATTAAAAATAAGATCCCTAGATGAAAAAAAATAGAAATAAACTAGATTAAATTTTAACAACAATTTAAGGAAGTGATATCAGTGATATTTCTTGATGAAGACACACGATGTGTGGTGCAGGGAATTACCGGTAAACAAGGCTCTTTCCACACCAAGAGCATGTTAGAATACAACACCAACATCGTGGCTGGAACATCACCCGGTAAAGGAGGCCAAGAATTTGAAGGGGTCCCAGTTTACAATTCTATTGCAGAAATAAAGGAAGAATTAGATGTTAATGCATCAATAATATTCATACCCGCACCCTTTGCCAAGGACGCTGCCTTTGAAGCCATATCACAGTTGGAACTGGCAGTGATTATCACTGAACACATACCTGTTCAGGATTCCATGGAAATAACTCATTACGCCCGAAGAAATGATTGTAAAGTCATTGGCCCCAACACCCCTGGAATTATAACACCCGGAGTAGGTAAACTTGGAATCATGCCCACCCATATCTTCAATCCCGGAGATATTGGAATAGTATCCCGAAGTGGAACCTTAACCTATGAAGTGGCCAGCCAGATAACCAATGCCGGCTTGGGTCAAAGCACCTGTCTGGGAATCGGTGGCGACCCAGTGGTGGGGATGGATTTTGCAGATGTACTGCAAAAATTCCAAGAAGACCCTAAAACCAAGGCCATGGCCATGATCGGGGAGATCGGAGGTAATGCGGAAGAAAAGGCTGCAGAGTACATCGCCGAAAACATCACCAAACCAGTGGTGGCCTACATTGCCGGTAGAACAGCCCCTCCGGGGAAAAGAATGGGACATGCCGGAGCCATAATTGAAGGGGACACTGGTACTGCTGAAAGTAAAATAAAGGCTCTTAAAGCTGCAGGAGTGGAAGTAGCACAACAGCCATCACAAATTGCAGATATAATGAAAGAAATAATTTAAAGTAAATCCCGTAAATTAATTGTACCTTAAATTAATTGTAAAATCCAGTAATAGTACTAGGAAAAAACTACATAATGTATTTTAATTAACCTGTACCGGGATAAACTAATTCTCAATTAAAATCATTGAACTTATTCCTAAAAAAACATTCCAGGATGATTTTTATGGCAAATAAAGAAGAAATCATAGAAAAACTTATTAAAGGAGAGATAAAACTCCATCAAATTGAAAGTTACACTGGTAATGTCCAGGAGGCAATTGAAGTAAGAAGGGAGTTTGCAGAACAGGTAGCAGGTTCCAGCCTAACCCATCTTTCCCAGTACTCCCTGGATCTGCCTGAGGCCATGAAAAGGAATATTGAAAACCCCATAGGAACCGTTCAAATACCAGTAGGACTGGCCGGACCATTACACCTCAACGGGAAATATGCCCAGGGTACTTATTACGTTCCTCTGGCCACATCGGAAGGTGCACTGGTAGCCTCCATTAACCGGGGGTGTTCTGTCACCCGGGAAGTGGGTGGTGCCAATGTACGCATAATCGATGATAAAATGACCAGAGCCCCAGTTATACAGACAGAATCTGTTACTGAAGCCCTTAAAATAAAAGAATGGATTGAAAGACATTTTATAGAGCTTAAAGAAGCAGCGGAAAGTACAACCCGTCACGGACGTCTTTTAAAAATCGACCCGGTAATAGTGGTGGGACGTTACGTTTATCCCCGTTTCACCTTCACCACCGGTGACAGTATGGGTATGAACATGGTAACCATTGCCACAGACAAGGCCATGGATATTTTAACCAGGGAAACTGGAGCCCATGTACTGGCTTTAAGCAGTAATCTCTGTGTGGATAAAAAACCATCAGTTCTGAACCTCATAGAAGGACGGGGGAAAACAGTGACTGCGGATATTACCATTCCCCGGGAAATTGTGGAAAAGAAACTCAAAACCACACCGGAATCCATTATGGAAGTTAACATGGCTAAAAACCTCATAGGCTCAGCCATAGCGGGTAGTATAGGTTTCAATGCCCAATACGCCAACATGGTCGCCGCCCTGTTCCTGGCCACCGGTCAGGATGCCGCCCACGTGGTGGAGGGAAGCCTGGGAATAACCACCGCTGAGGTTAAAGATGGTGACCTGTACTTTTCAGTGACCCTGCCGGACCTTCCCCTGGCCACAATAGGTGGTGGAACCCGACTGGAGACCGCCCAGGATTGTTTGAACATTTTAAGTGTGGCTGGATCCGGAAATGTGAACAAGTTCGCTGAAATCGTAGCCGGAACTGTCCTGGCCGGGGAACTATCACTGATGGGTGCACTGGCTGCCGGACATCTGGCACGGGCCCATAAAGAGTTGGGAAGAGGATAAATTACCATCTGCAGAATGGATGGGGTAATTGAATTAATTTAATTGAATGATTTTAAAATCCTAGAATTGGAGAAAATTGGAATGAATATCCGCGAATTCATAAGTGAATATTTTAAGATGAGCCGTTACGTGGCTCTGGGAACTATGGACGGAATACTAGCAGTTATGGGAGTGACACTTGCTGCTAGTGGTGTGTCTGCCGCCAGCGGGGTAGAACTTTCCAACTTCGCCGTAGGATTAACTGGCCTTTCCACTGGTGTGGCTCTGGCCATGTCCAATTCATACGGGTCTTTCATTGGTGAACGGGCTGAAGAAGTCCGGACCCTCCGGGAACTGGAGCAGAAGATGATGCTGGAAGAGGGCAAACTGGACGATACCCACATTCACCAGCAAGCCAAAAGGCGTATCTACATGAGCATGTTCACCCATGGATTCAGCAGCTTCATTGGTTCATTCGTACCAGTCCTACCATTCCTGCTCATTTCCACCAGGATAACCGCAATAATATGCACACTGGTACTCTGTTTTACCGCACTGATCATACTGGGTGTGTATCTGGGGAAAGTATCCCGTGGAAGTTTAACCAGAACCAGTGTGGAAATCGTGCTCATTGGAATTTTAATCAGTGTGGTCTGTTACCTCATTGGTGGAGGGCACGGATAGATAAATAAAGAAAACTTTTTTTTTGAATATTTAAAGGAGTAAAAAAATTAAAGGAATAAAAAAATTCCTTTTCATAATTTACTGTGAAATAAAATTTTGGGTTAATTAATTCGTTTTAAAAAGAAATAATAAACTTAAATCAAATTTATTCTTAAATTTCACTTTTTCCAGCTCAGAAGTTGCCAAAAACCATTTTTGTGACCTAAACTACTACAGATCTATCTCCACACTGTACAACTTCTCCACCCTTTCCACGTGTATCTGGTAAGCATCTTCTTCGGTGATTAGACCGGCATTTATCAGCTTCCGGGTTCTTCGGGGAACTGTTCTAGGTCCCATAACCGCCCCAGGCCGTGTGCGATCGTCCAGGTAATCGGTTTCCATGAGAAAATTTTTACCCTTCCTTAGAGCTTCCCTCATCACGTCTCCACTGGCAATAAGGGAGGGAGTTAGTCCATGGTTTTCCTCCGGTAGAACCATCGGGCCAGAGAAATGTTTTATAACCTTTTCTTTATTCAAACCAGCGGTGCTGGCCATCTGTGCAAATTCCTGAAATTGTTCTTCAGTAGAAGTTTCGGTGTGCAGCTGCACTGGACATTCTGCCTCCCGGGCCAGTTCCATGGCGTAGACCATGAGACGGTTATGGGCCTCCATCTCCTCAGGAGAGACTGGATAATGAGGTCTACCAATTTCACCAATCCCCACAGCCTTACCCTCCATTACCATCTCCTTTGCTGTTTCCAGGGCACCCCTCATGAGTTCTTCAGCCTCTACGAGTTCCATCCCGGCTTCTACCCGGCGGCTGAGCTCGGCAGGGTGTGCTCCCACCACCGCAAAAGCCTGTATCTCAGTTTCCCGGTTAATTTCATCCACATAGCCCACCACCAGTTCCATTGCCTCGGTAAAACTGCACTGGGGACTTACGGTCCAGGTGGGTTTGTTGGGGATGATCATGGCGGTTCCCCCGGAACGGTGAAACTTTGAGGCTATTTCAAGTGGTCCTTCACCGTTTATAGGGTCTACGTGTATATGATTGTCGGTGGATGGTATTTTATCCATGGTAAATATCTCCAATAGAGTCATTTTCAGAAATTTAAATTACTCAGTAACCGAGTTCCCTCATCAGTGCTGTTTCAAATACTTCAAAAGGCGGGGTTATCCCGGTCCAGATACGAAACGCCTCTATTCCCTGGTAAATTAACATTTTAGTCCCGTGAACTGCCTGTGCACCCACTTTATCTGCCTCACGAAGGAGGCCAGTTTCAAGGGGGTTGTAAACAATATCATTCACCACCAGATCTGAATGCATCATATCACTTGTCACCACTGGCTCATCATCCTGATAGGGGTGCATTCCCACTGGTGTGGTGTTAATTAGTACATCAGTATCCTTAAGTTCCATTTTAAGTTCATCATCCAATCCTAAACAGCCTAATGAGTTGTTGAATGTATTTTTCAGATCATTCCTTAAGTTGCAGGCTTTTTCCCTGGTTCGGTTGGCAATTAAAACTTCTCCCACCCCATTCAGGAGTAACTGGAA
>NPIE01001267.1_pt1:60000-67500 | contig 124513 bp, 129 predicted proteins | sample 8637661 | NCBI WGS metagenome assembly NPIE01 (sample SAMN07420842, study PRJNA396082) | bioreactor metagenome | isolation source: sample BA12 brine-fed electro-methanogenic bioreactor BA | place: Japan: Kochi | collected 2016-12-09
AAAGGGATATTGAACTGGCCGAAATTATCATCAACGCCAAGAGGAGTAATCTCTCTATCCAAGCTAGAATCAGGAAAGAATGATAAGTAGTGTATGAAATATCAGTAAAATAGAGAACAAACCTATTTATTCTTCTTTTTATTGAATTTTAATTTTAATTAAAGGAGATCTTACCATGAAAATCGGTGTTTCAACCCTGGCCCTGTATCCCCAGCCTCTCCCGGAAGTTCTGGAGTTTCTGGAAGAAAAAAATGTTGATTACTGTGAAATCATCAATGAGTACCCCTACCATGAAATTGATGATGGTTTACTGGATTCTTATCAGGTTAAACTTACAGTACATTCACCACTTTCGGACATCAACCTGGCATCACACAACCAGCTCATTCGTAATTCCTCAATTACCTCAGTTAAAAGGTCCATGGACAAGGCAGTGGAGTGGAATGCAGATCTAGTAGTGGTACATCCCGGAAGCATGCCCATTATGGGGAAAAAAATAGCGGATAACATCTTAAAGTACAACCTGGAATCTCTGGTAGAATGTGCGGAGTATGCCCAGGACTTGGGTATCTTCATGTGTGTGGAGAATATGCCGGTGATCGAAGGTCTGCTCTACCAGGATTTAAATGAATTGAACTCCCTTCTCGAAGAAATTGAGGTATACATGACCCTGGATGTTGGACATGCCCATAACTCTGGCTTTTCATCCTCCCAAATGTTTGATTATCCTCTGATTAAGCACGTGCATCTGAGTGACAATGATGGAACATTCGACCAGCACAACGCCCTGGGCACGGGAAATATAGACTTTGATTCACTCTTTAAAAACATGGCTGAAGCCCAGTATGATGGAATTGTGATGGTGGAAGTGAAGGATCCCCAGGATGTTATTCAAAGCCTGAATTTTATAGAAAAAATGGTTTAAGGAACTGTTCTTTAAACCCAATATTATTTTTAAATAACATCTTTAAAATCCCATTAATCCTGTATTTGATTAGATATAACTAAAAATTGAGAATAATCATTGAATTATGTTTTTTAGACAATCAAATCTGTACCTTTTTTAATAAACCTAAAAATTTAGAAATCCTAAAAACTGAAAAATCTTTAGGTTAATTTAATTTAATAAAAATAGGTTCCTACTCAATAAAAATCAAAAATGCATTTTGAACTAATTTTATTTTAAAAAATAATTGATTTAGTAGATTAAAAAAAATATCCATGGCTGGTTTTTAATGTTAGGACCAGCCAAATTCAGTTAATTTCTTTAGGTGGGCCTGTAGAACTGTGTTGTTTACCAGTACATTGTCAATGCCTATATCAACAGTTGTGGTAGTTTCAGGGTGATCTGAAATTGGAACTAATGATTTAGAAGTTATTTCAGGTTCTGGTGATTCTACAGTTGCATTGGGAGTTACTGTGGTATTATTGGTATTCTGTACTGAAGTTTCCTCGGTAGACTGGGCTGTGACTTCAGGTTCCTCTTTTTCCAGGACAGCCGGGATCAATCGAGCCCTTGCACCAGATCCAGATTTGTCGTATCCAGTACATCCATCGTAGTCTGCGTCACATATGGAACAGGTAACTTCACCTTCGTAAGTTCCCTTGGGATTCACTAATAGGCAACCGTAATGGTCACACAGGGGACAGTAATCCTCCCAGTAGTAGTATCCGGATTCTCCTCCGTACATTCCTCCAGGCATAAAATACCCGCCTATACTTGAAGCACTACTCACCGGCAGTGCACATAAGACTAAAGCAGCAATAGTAACCGCTTTAAATAAATTTCGCTTAATAAAATTCCTCCGTTGGTTCATTCCGACAAAATCATGCCAATTTCGGACATGCCGCTAGTTTGCGGACCATTTGGGTTTTGTCAGTTTGCCACAATCGCCACTAAAGACTATTGGGTTCTTTGAACCGCATACCGTACATTGAAACACCTCTAATCTGTGAATTTAGTATTATATAAGAAATAGCATGGGAACATGACCCCTGCTATTTTTGAGCATTCTCTTTAAAAGAGACATTATTAGCAGATAGATAAAAAAAAAGACACTATCACCAAAACCATAATGACAAAACAGTGCCATTATGTGAATGTTATAAAATATTTTAACCGTTAAAAAACGTATTAAAACCTAAATTGGTTTTTATAAAACATATAATATCATTTATTGCATGTTATTAACTGTCGGGAATAATGATTGACGTTAAGTCATTGATTTTACACATCTTTTTGTGTTACTACTATATATAGTTTGCGCACGTAACACCAAATTTTTCCCATCACCCCAACTTACATCTATTACAACCAGGATGAACCTTTAAAAAAATTTTAGTGGACTGGCACACAAATACTTAATTAGAACATTTAATCTAATTTTGGATCATAGTGAATTTTATTCAAAAAGAAAGTTTGAAAGAAATATGGAAATTAAGTAAAAAAATTAGGGGATGTTTTTCTTGAAAATTGGAATTGTAGGTGGAACTGGAGATCAGGGAATGGGACTGGCAATGCGATTTGCCCAAGCAGGAGAACAGGTAATTGTGGGGTCAAGGGATGTTAAAAAGGCTGATAATGCAGTTGACCTCATTAAAAACACGTTGAAATCCGATGCATCCACCAATGTTAAGGGAATGACCAATGAAGAAGTATGCCATGAAGCGGATCTGTTGATTTTAACGGTGCCCCTTCAGGCCCAGATGATTACCCTCAAAAGTATAAAAGACCATGTGGAGGGTAAGATTCTAATTGATGCCACGGTTCCCATGGAAAGCTGTCTGGGTGGCAGTCCCGTGAAGTACGTTAATGTGTGGGATGGCTCCGCAGCAGAAAGAAGTGCTAATTTTCTAAAAAGTAAAAACGTGAAGGTAGTGTCTGCTTTCAACAATATAAGTGCGGCCAGTCTAACCAATATAGGTAACAGTGTGGAGTGTGATTGTTTAATCTCCGGAGATGATGAGGAATCCAAACAAGAAGCCATGAAACTGGCCGAAAAAATACCCGGAGTCCGGGCCATAGACTGTGGAAACCTGGAAAACGCTCGAATAGTGGAAAAAATTACTCCTCTCTTGATAAACCTCAATATACGCAATAAAATTAAACTGGCCGGTATCAGAATCACCGGACTATAATTTAACAACAAATTCCGGGCAAATAACCTTATTCACAAGATAATGAAAAAAAATAAAGGTTCATAGAATATGGAATATCTAAAAAAAACCGCAGAAGGAATAGCCAAACATGCCCTGGAAGTTATTGGCCGCATTGACTTTGAACAGGTAGAACAGATGATCCATTGCATAACTGGGTCAAACTCCACCTTCATTGTCGGTAGTGGAAGGTCAGAACTGGTGGGTAAAGCCTTTGCCATGCGCCTGATGCACCTGGGATTCACGGTACATGTAGTGGGCGATGTAACCACCCCTGCCCTTACCCAAGAGGACTGCCTCATAGCAATCTCCGGTTCAGGAGAAACCAAAACCGTGACCCTTGCTGCAGAAACTGCCAGTGAAGTTGGAACTAAAGTAATAGGGATAACCACCGACCCCCAATCCACCCTGGGAAAGAATTCCAACGTGGTGGTAAACATCGACAGTAAAAGCAAAGTTCCCTGGAAATATTACACTTCCCATGTTCTCAAGGGAAACTACGATGATCTGACCCCTATGGGAACCCTTTTCGAGGATAGCACCCACTTGTTCCTGGACGGTTTGATTGCCGAATTCATGGTCCGCCTGAACAAAAAAGAAGGCGACTTGCAGCGGTTACATGCCCGGGATTAACTAAAAATCCAGAGAATCATAAACCTTCAGGATAACATTCAAAATACCCTTATCCCCTGGGTAATTTTCCCAGTCATTTAAAAAATAGGTGAAATTATATGGATGCCGAGTTAATTGGAGAACTAGTAATAATCAAAGATAAAAAAGCAGTGGCTTTAAGTGAGAAAAGTCACTACGGTAAATACAACCAGGAAGAACTGCAACTTTCATTAATAGAGGCCTTTTATCTCCAGGAAAAGGGAAAAATAAACATTTTAGACCGTGAAAATCAGGGAAAAATCATTTCCCCCCACCAGATGAGGAAGATTATCCAGAATGAAGACCTCTTTTACCGCTACATTGTTTACCGGGACCTTAGAAACCGAGGATACATAGTTAAAACTGGTTTCAAATATGGTTCTGAGTTTAGATTATACGAAAGAGGTAAATCCCCGGGTAATGGTCATTCTGATTTTGTGGTGAGGGTTTTAACTGAAAATCAGGATATATCCGTGCTTAATTTTTCCAGCTATGTTCGCGTGGCCCATGGAGTTAACAAAAAACTCTTGCTGGCAGTGGTGGATGATGAACAGGACATAACCTACTACAATGTTGAGTGGACCCGGCCATAATGACTTTGAAGGCATACCAAACTTTATAAACTAATTAAACAACGATTATCATATTAAAGGTGATTTATTGATAGATCCATGGAGTTCAGCCATAGTAAACTATGAAAAGCTCATTGAAGAATTTGGAATAAAACCATTCCAAGACATTTTAGGTGACCTGAAAGATCCCCACACCCTCATGAGAAGGGGAATCATATTTGGACATAGAGATTACGGTAAAATTGTTAAAGCCATCCGTGAAAAGAGTAAATTCGCAGTGGTAACCGGTATGATGCCCAGTGGGAAAATGCACATCGGCCACAAAATGATCGTGGACCAGCTCATCTGGTACCAGGAAAATGGCGCCGAAATCTACATCCCCATTGCCGATATGGAATCTTACTCTGCCCGGGGAATTGAATTTCCAGAGGCCAAAAGAATAGCCATTGAAGAATACATAACCAACTACCTGGCCCTGGGTCTGGATCCCGATAAAAACCTGCACATTTACCTGCAGTCTGAAAACAAAATAGTGACTGATCTGGCCTATAAACTGGCAAAAAAGGTAAATATGAATGAAATGAAAGCAATTTACGGTTTTAACGGGTCAACCAACATTGGACATATCTACGCACCCCTCATACAGGTAGCCGACATATTACACCCCCAACTGGAGGATTGTGGAGGCCCTAAACCCACGGTGGTTCCAGTAGGGCCAGACCAGGACCCACACATACGCCTAACCCGAGATATTGCCGACCGTTTCCATTCCAAGTTCCATTTCATAACCCCCTCTTCCACCTACCACCGTTTTATCACCGGTTTGACCGGTGGTAAAATGTCCAGTAGCCAACCAAAAACTGCCATATTCCTGAGTGACCCACCAGAAGTGGCTATGAAGAAATTAAAATCCGCCAAAACTGGTGGAAGAGAAAGTTTAGAAGAACAAAAAGAAAGGGGAGGAATTCCTGAGGATTGTGTAGTCTATGAGATGTTACTCTATCATCTTATACCATCAGATACCCGGTTAAAAGAGATATACCACCAGTGCCAGGAAGGTAGCGTGATGTGTGGCGAATGTAAAGCCATGGCGGGTGAGATGATAAAGGATTTCTTTGAAGATCTGCAAAGGAAAAGGGAAAAGGCCAGTAAAAAGGCTGAAACTATATTAGGAGAGTCATGAGTATATATTATGTTAAGGTCATATTATATTAAATCATTAAGGTAAGAAAAATCAGGAGTTCTAGTTCCATGGCCAGAGAAAAATATGAAGGTTTACTTGGTGGGCTTTACAACCGGAATGAGATATTTTTGGTGTTATCGGCCATGATGCTGATTTCTTCCATGTTCATAGGATACGCCTTTGCTGGGATGTTGGAGCCTATCCTGGGAGGTATACTGGGAGCATTCAAGAAACGCGTTACCGAAGGTGATTTACAGCTCAATACCATCTCCATATTTTTGAACAACATCAAAATTGCCTTTTTAATCTACGGCGGTGGCTTGATTGTCGGAGTGGTTACCGCTATTTACCTGATCTTCAACGGAGTATTTATTGGTTACACTGCATCTCACTATGTTTTAGGTGACTTCATTATCTATACCCTGCCCCACGGAGTGTTCGAACTTTTAGGAATCATAATTGCGGGTGCTGCCGGATTCAGACTGGCCAACATTGTGTTAAACATCCTTAAGGGCGTGTTAAAACTCCAGAAAGATTTTTCCATTTCCAACCAGTTCAAATACTTGCTGGAAGCTAACTTCGATGATTTCAAGGACACACTGGTACTGATGGCCATAGCCCTGGTTTTGATATTCATTGCCTCCATCATTGAAGCGAACTTAACCCTTAGTTGGGCCAGTTACATTAAGGGAGTTGTCTAACTACCCGGGTCAAGTAGTAACCCCCCAATATATAACCCGGTCTTAACTTTTTTAAATCAAATAGAATACAACCTATATGCCCGGGAAGGGTTATTATACTGGTTGGGGGAATAATTTTTATAACTGTATTCCCTGATAATTATTTTGAAGTAATTCTCCAATTAAGTTACGGCCATAAATTTAATAGTTTTGTTCCATATATTTGAAGCAAAATAAAATATTTCATTTATTTAAATGGAATTCTATTGAATGGTGAATGTTTATTTAAAGTTAAAGGTGATTTTATGATGAGATGCATATCATGCGGAGCCGAATACTCTGATGATGAAATAATATACACTTGTAGTAAGTGTGGTTCAATACTGGAAGTTATCTGTCAACCGAGTGTGTCTAAAGATGTTTTCCAGTGCCGCAAATCCACCATGTGGAAGTACAAAGAATTCATGCCCGTTGATCCAGCAGGAATTGTGAGCCTGGAAGAAGGGGGAACTCCCTTCTGCAAATGTGATAAACTGGGCAATGAATTAGGAATAGAACTATACGTTAAAGTAGAGGGTTCTAACCCCACCGGAAGTTTCAAAGACAGGGGAATGAGTGTGGGAATAACCAAAGCCATGGAACTAGGTGTGGACACCGTGGGGTGCGCTTCTACAGGGAATACTTCGGCTTCACTGGCGGCATACGCCGCCCGGGCAGGATTGAAATGTGTGGTCCTGCTACCTTCAGGTAAAGTAGCCCTGGGAAAACTGGCCCAGGCCATGTTCCACGGGGCACAGGTTCTTTCAGTACGGGGAAACTTTGACCAGGCATTAGAGGCAATTACCAGCCTGGCACTGGATGGTCATCTGTACCTCTTAAACTCCATCAACCCCTACCGATTGGAAGGCCAAAAATCTATCGGATTTGAGATCGTGGATGATCTGGGTTGGAAATCACCCGACCGGATCATACTACCCGTGGGAAATGCAGGGAACATCTCCGCTATTTGGAAAGGAATAACTGAGTTCCATAGAGCCGGATTTATTGATGATCTCCCCCGTATGACTGGTATTCAGGCAGAAGGAGCAGCACCCATAGCCCACGCAATCTGGGAAGGTCGAAATGATATTGAACCTGTGGAAAACCCAGAAACAGTGGCTACCGCCATTAGGATCGGTGCCCCGGTGAGTTCCAAAAAGGCCATCCGGGCTATTACTGAATCAGATGGACTGGCAGAAACAGTCAGTGATGAAGAGAT
>NPIE01001267.1_pt1:82500-95000 | contig 124513 bp, 129 predicted proteins | sample 8637661 | NCBI WGS metagenome assembly NPIE01 (sample SAMN07420842, study PRJNA396082) | bioreactor metagenome | isolation source: sample BA12 brine-fed electro-methanogenic bioreactor BA | place: Japan: Kochi | collected 2016-12-09
GGATGTGGAACAGCGTCTCCGGGCAGCCCGGGCAATAAGAAGGGTCACTGAAAGCCGCAACGCTGCGGCCATAATCGTGGACCACGATATCGTGTTCATTGACTACATATCCAGCCGGGCCATGGTTTTCACCGGTGAAGCAGGGGTGGAAGGACATGCCACCAGCCCCATGGACCTGCGTTCGGCCATGAACCGGTTCCTGTCCGAGGTGGGAATCACCTTCCGCCGGGACAAGGAAACCAGACGTCCACGGGTGAACAAACAGGACAGTTACCTGGACCGGGAACAAAAAGAAGCCGGGGAGTACTACTACCTGAAAAGTTAGATACCTCCCTTCTTTGATAAATCCCCTCTTTTTTCATATATTCATTCTATTTTTCCCTTTTTATCCCTAAAACTAAAATAAATATCTGGATTTTAATGTTTGAGACTTAAACCACGATGTTTTTATATTTTAGCTTGAAAAAGAATTGTTATACCCCAAAAAAGAACTGATAAAATTTAATAATAGTTTAATCCACCTTTCTACCATTTTTAGCATCGATATAGATGTTGTTCAGAAATTTATGGTCCCGGGTATAGACTGGTACCTGCCAGGCATGGATTTTCTTGTAGGTGGTCCGGACTGGCTTTCCCAGAATAGTACCGGGCCCTGCATATTTTTTTGCTAGTTCCCTGGCCTCATCAGCAGATATACCTGAGGGTAGGGGTTTGTTGTCTTCACCAGGGTTAACAGATGAGTCATGGGAATCTCCACTGGTGTCTACAGAGGAATTGTGGGTAGAATTATAAGCTGTGGTGCTGGTATTGTTGGTAAGGTTAGTGGTGTTATTACCTGATAAATAGGATTGTACTAAGAATCCGGAAGCTGTAACCATCAAACAGGCCACTAAAAGTATGAAAATAACCATTCTACTTCTATTCACATTAACCACCCTGTTTTTAACTGTGAATCTAATTTGATTGCAATAATCCCATTATAAAGTTAACCAATGTCTTAATTAAATTATGGTTGAAATCATAGCTAAATCGAGAAATTTATTTATTAAAACCAAATTTATTAAAATCAGGGCAATTCACGCCAAAAATAGATAAAAAAAGATTTATGAGGGGTTTTCAGGAAAATAAAAAGAGATAAATCCTATTAAATTCTTCCTTTATTATTTAGAACCCTTCAAAGCTTCCATACCTTCCAGGAAACATTTAGCAAAATACTCTACCTGAGTGGTGGGTATGGAGAAGCTCACCCGGAGGTAGCGGTGTCCGAATTTTTTACTGGTGTAGGATCCTTCCCTGGCAAATATTTTACGTTCTATGAGGTAGTCTGCCATTTCTCGAGGTGTTACTCCGGTGTCTATCATGTCGATAGCCATCATGTTCCCATCGGAAGGGTAGACTGCTATATGGGCTCCGTCCACCTGGTCCACTGCCTGTTTGATTATGTCCTGGTTCTGGCGAGTGGTGTTTTTAACCCGATCAATCCATTTTGGTTTGGATTCTATGGCTGCCATGGCTCCGTTCTGGGCTATCAGGTTGGTTCCCAGGTCGTTGACCACAATGGTGCGTATGGAGTTGATGATCTCCGGTACCCCAATCACCGCCCCGATTCTCATACCAGCCATTCCGTAGATCTTGGAGAAACTGTACACCGTGACGGTGTGGTCTGGGCAGACCTCGGCCATGAGCTGATGATCATGGGCAAAATCACGGTAAGTGATGTCATGTAACAAGTAGATGTCATGATCCTCGGCAATATCCTTAAACTCCTTTCGCTCTTCTCTGGTGTAGGATGATCCCAGGGGGTTCAGGGGATCAACCAGGGATACCAGTTTGGTATTTTTATCCAGGTTTTCCCTTACCAGTTCTGGAGTTAACTTGTAACCGCATTCTTCATTGTAGATGGGTACGGATTTAACATGGTCCCCGAAACGACTGGCAAAGTTGTCAATGATGAGGTATCCGGGGTCACAGGTGATGGTGTTGTTTTCCGGCTCCAGTATGTCATTGGCACAGAGGTAGAGTGATTCTGTTGCCCCGGCAGTTATCAGAATATCGTATTCACTGCCCAGTCCCAGGTCTTCCATGACCAGTTCTTTGAGGCGGGGAAAACCTTCTGGTGGAGGATATTTACAGTAATCGTTATCCTGTACACTGGCAATCATGGCTTCCATAACCCCATCCCTGTCATGGAGGTGGTTGGTGTTTTGACCCATCCAGATCATGTCCGGGTCATTGTAAACATAGTTAAAAAATTCGTTAGCTGTTTTAAAGCCCTTTGGCAATACTTTTGCGGCTTTAGCGTACTTTTTGGGTGAAATCATATCTCTCACAACACACATTCTCAAGATGTATCTTTTAGATTTAAAAATAGAGATTTAGAAATACCTTGGATTGTAGGAATCATCCTCAGAGGGTAGTTTTCTAAATTCCATGTGAATGTAAACCTGCATTATTCTCTCTTTGCGAAATCTATATATCATTTTTAACTCACTTAATTTAAAATTATCTATACCCCTTACCGGAGACCACTATCCACAATGCGGAACCTGGTGCGCAGCCCTTCTGGTCGACTGCGGTGCCTTTTCAGGATGGCATACCTTTCCCCACTAACATCTCCCCTCTCCAGTTCCACCATGATCTTGCTTCGGTACTTTAAAATAGTCCCTCCCACTGGTTCCACCATTCCCTCTCCTTCAAAACTGGCGTAGACCTGGTTGGTGATCACCACGGCAATGTCGTGTTTACGGGCCAGTCTGGTTAAAAGGCCCATCTGTCTTCCGAGTTCCAGGTTGATCTGGGACATTTCCCCGTCCCTAACCCGGTAAAGAGCCACGGCTGAGTCCAGGATGACCAGTTCCACTTCTTCTCCTGATTCCACCATTTTTTCAATTCTGCGCAGGACATTATCCTGCTCAGTAAAGGTTGAGGGCTCGAATACAATGATGTTAGGAGCCAGTTCAGCAAATTCAGTTCCTGAAATCTGTTTAACTCTTTCTATGGACAGACCGCCTTCGGTGTCCACGAAAATACCGTTTTTACCGTTTTTAGCATTTTGGACCAGGAGGTTCAGGGCTATGTTGGTCTTTCCGGACCCTGGAGGTCCGTAGAATTGAGTTACACAACCTTTCTCTACTCCACCCCCAATGAGAGAGTCAATGGGTGATGAAGTGGCTATTTTACCCTTTTCTTTCATGTTGGATAGAATTTCTGACATTACAACTCCTGCTACTTTTATTTAAATGGGTTATCTGTATAATTTTATTTTATAGGATTATTTTCCTTACTAGTATTTGGATTTAATCCCTATAATTTTTGCATACCCCACCAGAAAGTTTACACAAAATTTATATTATTAACTTATATGGTTTAAATATTACTAAATGATTGAGATTATACCAAGGAAAGAGGAGAATAAACTAAGATTTAGCCTTCCAGTACTTGTAGAAGTTTTCCCATCCCCGCACCTTCCCTCCTGATTTTGGGAGGATCCACGGTAAGATCCAACACTGTGGATGAGATTCCACCACTGCAGGGACCGGAATCAATGATGATATCTGGCTGATCCCCCAGTTCCCTTTGTACTTCCGTAGCAGATTTAGGAGAGGGATGACCAGAGAGGTTGGCACTGGTGGTGGTGATGGGAAATTCACGGGAAAGTTCCTGGCATATGGCATTATCTGGTATTCTCACACCTATTTTATCCATTCCGGCAGTGATGAGGGAGGGAACCCTATCTCTCTTATTTAAAATAATGGTGTAAGGTCCAGGGAGGATCTTCTGGATTATCTCCTCCTCAAAATGATCCAGATAGGTTATCGCTTTAATATCCTCTATGGTAGAAAGGCAGACTGAAACTGGCTTGTTTAAAGATCTCCCCTTCATATGGTAAACCTTTAAAACCGCTTCTTCCTGGAATATACTGGCACCTAATCCGTATACTGTGTCGGTAGGGTAGACCACAGTTCCCCCATTACCTAGAGTATCCCTGATCAGGGCCATTTTCTCCTTTTCCGGATTTTCAGGATCAACTTTAATGAGTTTCATCTTTCATACCTTAAACTCCAAAGTATATATTCTTATAAAACCCATATTCGAAGTATGCTTAATAAACTTCGGCCCCAATTCCAAAGATTGATCAACCCCCTGGCAGGAAGAATCAGTTTACACCCTAACATTCTAACGGTAATAGGGTTGTTAGTCAGTCTTTTTGCAGCCTACGCATTTGCACGTGGGAACCTCCTGGCAGGAGGTCTTCTAATACTTTTAAGCGGTTTTTTTGACGTGATTGACGGTGCTGTGGCCCGAAACAATAACACCAAAAGCAAGTTCGGGGGTTTCCTGGACTCTACCTGCGATCGCTTTGCTGACGCATTCATAATCATCGGGATCATCTACGGTGGATTCGTGAACTGGTTCTGGGGAATTTTAGCATTACTCGCCGCATTAAGTGTGAGTTATATCCGGGCCCGGGCCGAAGTAGAAGGAATTAAATGTGATGTGGGGATAGCAGAACGGGCCGAGCGCCTGTTCATAATTCTAGGCGGTGCCTTCATAGGCTACTTCACCAACCCCCAGTTGGTCATGACCCTGGCCATTCTCCTCATTGTGGTACTGGGATACATAACTGTCCTGCAACGTATCTATCACTCCTGGAAGGAACTTAAAAATCTTTAAAGAAAGCGAATGCCTAAATTCACCCCTTAAATCTATATTAAAAGAAAATTCAAACATAATTAAGTGCTTTAGTGATAATATGGATGCAATAGAACGGATTGAGAAAGATTTAGAGCTTTTTGCAAAAAATATAAAAGAAGTGGAATCCATAAAAATCCATGATAGAGAAAAAAAAATCGTGGAAATGGCCCAGAACTACCGGGATGACACTGAGTACTACCTGAAGCAAAAGGATCATTTAACCTCTTTCGGTTGCATAACCTACGCACACGGACTTTTAGATGCAGTAAGGCTTCAGCACGACCTTATAATTGATGAATAATTAATTTATAAGTTTGAGTAGTTTAAAGGTGAAAAATACGAATTATAATACTAAAAAGAAGGTATTTAAATGAGGAAGATCTTTGGCAAGGAGTCAGAGGTGGAAAAACATTCCCGTGAGCATGTTGAATTAGTTTTTGAATGTGTTAAAAAGCTAAAAGAAATAATGCCACCCTTTTACCTGGGAGAATTTGATATTTTAGATGCAAAAGTCATAGAAATGTCCATACTGGAAACTAAAGCCGACGAAGTTCGCCGGGTCATGGAGATTGAATTTTTCCAGGGAGCTTTCCTCCCCTTTGATCGTGAAGATCGGATAATACTGGCAGAACTGGTGGATAACGTTGCGGATATGACCCAGGAAGCAGCCTACGGAATTAGTCTAAGTAGGATCACCTTCCCCCCTAATTATAAGGATGATTTTGAGGAACTGGTAGACGAAGTTATAGATTCTATAGCTGTTTTAAAGGAATGCATTGAACTTCTGGATGTGGATCTGGGACAAGCCCTTAAAAAAGCCCATGAAGTTGAAGAAAGGGAAATTAAGGTGGATATGATAGAAAGACGCATCCTCAAAAAACTTTACCAGTCCTACCGTGATGAAGAATTTGGAATTCTAAGGTTACTAGAACTGAAAAACATGGTAACCCGTTTAGGAAACATCGTTGATCAGGCCGAAGATGCCTCTGACCGGGTGCCCATCATTGCCGCCAAGAGGAAAGGTTAATTGTGTTCATTCTCTAAACTGAATCCCTATCATCGAATCCCCCTAATTATAACCACTTCTTTACTAAATTACATATAACCCCCTATCAAAGAACCTTATTTATCACAGAAATTTCTCGAAAGATGGAAGGGAATGTATGAATTTTCAGGATCCTATTTTAACAGAAGCTAAAAAAGACTTTCAGTACCTTTTAGAGCGTGGTTTTCCCCGTACTGGAGCTCTGGAATATGTGGGTAACCATTACCTACTGGGAGATTTGGAGAGGAATTATCTGATTCGTACAGTTTTTCCCCTCACAAAAATTGAAAGCCGTAGGAATAAGTTAATTTTATTATCCGATATAAAGGGCAAAGATGTCCTCCTGGATGGTTATAATGTTCTTATCACGGTGGAAGCCCTTATACGGGGAGAAGAAGTGGTAGTAAAATGTGATGATGGGGTTATCCGGGATGTGAAGGCCGTCTTCGGGAAGTATAAAAAGAATGAAAATACTGCACCTGCCTTGAATTCCATTATTTCTCTGCTGAAGATCTTCAAACCCCAAAGTGTGCTCTTTTTCTTTGACAGTCCGGTGAGTTTAAGTGGGGAGCTGGCCAGGGCCACCCGGGAAATTTTAAACTCACAAGAAGTGCCCGGTGACGCCCAGACCTCAGAAAATGTTGATTATCAACTGATTAACTTATCCCACGAAGTGGACGGGGTTGTGGCCACCAGCGATGGTATCATAATTGATAAAGTTGATAAGGTGCTGGATGTACCAAGTTATGTGGCTCGTTTAAATCGAAACAAGAAAGTAGTAAAATAAGTCATTTACTAAAAACCTTCATTAATAAAAATTTATTTAAAAAAACGTGCCATAAATAAATTATTTAATAAGTTTAGGTCATTAATAGGCCTGAAACAAGCTCTTTTTCACTTTAATTTTTTAAAAAACCGTTAAATCAAGGAAATTATTTCTGGATAAAAAAATAAGGAAATTAAGGATATTTATTCAATATCCTCAAATCGGTTACCGAGTTTTTCCATTACACCCGGCAGGGTGGTGTATTCCATTTCATCGGCAGGTAACCTGTGTGGTTCGAATGGTCCGTGTCTCCTCATGTAATCGGCAATTTCTGATGCCTGGGCCCGGGAACGGTCAAAGGCAGGGTCATCGAACATGTCGGCTGGTCCCACTAATTTACCATCGGCTATCTGGAATCCAAGGGCCATTACACGTGGTGGTCCGTCGAACCTGACTGGATAAGCGTTTTTCTGTCCTACGGGCATTAATGGTCCGTTGTGTGAACCTCTCATCCATCCTCCCACCAGGTGAGGGAAGGCGAATGGTTCTACTACTTCTCCTGCTGCTGGGAATCCGGATTGGGCCCTGACAATAGCCACGGGGTCGTCTTTTCCAACATATGAACCGGCCATTAAGTTTAATCTTTCGGTACTTATGGCTGCGGCGATTTCATTATCATCCCTGCGGCGGATACGTTTTATGACATATCGGTTGATGGTTCCCAGTAAAGCCAGTAAATCGTACATTTCATCTGGACAGGAGAGTTTGACTTTTTTGTGTTCCATTACATCGAACACTTCAAATTCAAATCCGTTGTGCAGTGATGGGTCGATTACCAGACCGGCAGTGGTGAATGGGTCTGCAAACATTTTAAACAGGGGCAGGTTAAATGCTCCGGGTTCGGTTTTGTCACAGCAGAACACCACTACGGGGTCACTGGGCCTTTCTTTAAATTCCATTTCTGCACATCCAGGACCCATTCCTTTGATGTTTCCGGAGAAAGTATCGGATAGAAGGTCCTGACCGGCACCGTAGAGTTTCAGTTCTTTGGCAACTGCGGTTGCTTCAGTGAATGCAGTCCATGCCATTTCGTGGATTTCTTCGTTTTCTTCACCCTGGGTGTGGGTCATGATGAGTTCGGTGTCGTCACCACAGTTGGTCACATAATAATCAATGAGAAGCTCTTCTTCTTTGGCTTTTCCTAAAATTTCTTCACATTTTTTTAATAATGCGGGATGTGCCAATCCGTGTCCTGCTATACTACCAACGTCTGCTTTTATTACACTAATGGTGGTTTTCATATTCTATGCACCTCCAAAAAAATCATGAACATCTAATGCGCATTTATTAGCTGTAAAGGGCTGTTCATGTTAATAATTATAATACCAGTCCTCACAAGGAAAACTAGACTTAGAAACAGATATGAGCTGTTCTAATAAAACCCTTTCTTATTGACAAATTATGAGGGGATGGGCATATAAAATTTACTATGCCCAGTTTAACCCTAACCTAGAATTAGTTTGGTGTTAACTTTTTTTGAAGTATTTTTTAACTGCTTGAGCCATCTCCATGGTGGTGGAAGTTCCTCCCAGGTCTGGTGTGAGGACAGTTCCCTCTTCCAGTACTTTTATAAGGGCCTGTTCAAGTTCAAATGCTTCCTGGTGTTCTCCCAGGAACTGGAGCATGAGGCAGGCAGACAGGACCATGGCCGTGGGGTTGGCCACACCTTTACCAGCTATATCTGGAGCAGAACCATGAACCGGTTCAAACAGACCATTGTTATCCCCAATATTCGCCGAAGGTGCCATTCCCAAGCCTCCCACCAGTCCGGCTCCTTCATCAGATAGTATGTCCCCAAAAAGATTGGTAGTTACCACCACCTGGAACCGGTGGGGATCAGTGACCAGGAACATGGCCGCGGCATCCACGTAGAGTTCATCAGCGGCAATATCTTGATAGCCGTCCTTTTCTTTGTATTCTTCCGCTACTTTCCAGAAGGAGTTTCTGAATACTCCATCACTTTTTCTTAACACATTGGCCTTGTGCACCGCAGTTACCCTGGTTTTACCCCTATTTTTCGCTTCTTCAAAAGCCACTCTGGAGATACGATGAGAAGCCTTCCGGGTGATAACCCTCAGGGCATTGGCCCCTTCACTGGTGACTTCTTCAATTCCCGAGTAAAGCCCTTCGCTGTTCTCACGGATTATAAGGATATCCACATCATCATACAAAGATTTCACACCAGGATAGGACTTGATTGGCCTTAAATTGGCGTAGAGCCCCAATTCTTTTCTAAGGGTTACTATTGCACTTGAAGTCTTCTGATCGGGAACAGAGGTGACTGCTCCGAAAAGAGTGGCATCGGTATTACTAGCCATTTCTAATGTTTCATGGGGCAAATTATTCCCAGTTTCTTGATAACAGGCATATCCTGCCCGGGCTTCATGAAAATCAAATTCTAAATCAGATGCTTCAAGAATATCCAGGGTAGCTTCCATGACCTCTGGCCCTATACCATCTCCCGGTATTACCGTTACTGTGTACATATCAATCCTCATGTTTTTTTATTAAGTTATCCCCTTAACTCTTTTGAAGTTTAATTAATTATTTTTAACTGCATAACATAATTAACCTCATTATTAAGTGCCACTCCCGGGAAATAACCCTCGAACTAATCACCATTTAATCAGAATGGGGAAGTATTCTGGTGTGGCAGGTTATATATTTTCCCCAATAGGGAGGCTGTAATGGTAAACTATATGATGGAGTAAGGATATAATATATTTTCCTTAGGTTAACGCTTTAACCAAACCTAAGTAAAGTATCATTATATATTTTAGAATTTATTACAACTTTTCAGGGGGATTTTTAGTTATGGAAGTTGAAAAAAACGTAGCAAGACTTATAGAAAATTTGAAAGATAACGATGAACTGGTACAAGTCCAAACTACTGAAATGCTGGTGGAAATTGGAGAACCAGCAGTGGATCAGCTTATAGACGCCCTGGAAGATGGAGATAAAAACATCCGCCAGGGAGCAGCTAAAGTACTGGGACTTATTGGTGACAAAAAGGCTATAAATCCCCTTATAACCACTATGAAGGATGATAATAAGTGGGTGCGAAGGGCATCTTCAGGAGCCCTGAGTAATATGGGAGAATCTGCTGTGGACCCCTTAATCCAGACACTGGAAGATGAAGACTGGAGGGTGAGAGGTGGAGCTGCCTGGGCCTTGGGTAACATAAAATCCCCTAAAGCATTAGCCCCTCTAATTAAAGTAATGGACGATAGTAGTGGATTTGTGAGGGCCGGTGCAGTGATGGCCCTTGGAAACATTGGCGGGGAAAAGGCAGAAGAAGCACTGGAAAAAGCCCGTAAAGATAAAAGTGGATACGTCCGCCGGGTGGCCCAGGACTTCCTGAATAAAGATTAATTCCCTTTTTTTTAATTTTTAAATTAGTAACTTAGAGATTAATTATAAATAATGAGATATACCAGTAGTTTACCAAGAATCAATGAATGGGGTATGGAATGAAGGTTAGTGTAATTGGTGCATCGGGTAGAGTGGGTAAAGCCGCCGCTTTTAGTTTGGCTGAGGAAAGTGTGGTTAGTGAAGTGGTCCTGTTAGCACGGGAAAAAAGTCTGGGCCGTATCCAGGGAGAAGCCCTGGATATGAACGATGCCATGGCTGCCAAGGATATCCGTGTGGCCATAACCCCCAGCTCTAATTTTGAAGATCTGGCCGGTTCTAAAATCGTGGTGATAACGGCCGGAGCCCCACGAACTTCAGATATGACCCGTATGGACGTGGCCAAACCAAATGCTAAGATCATAGCCGAATATTCACGTTTAATTGCCAAATACGCTCCGGAATCCATAATACTGGTCATCACCAACCCGGTAGACGTTATGACTTACGTGGCCTACAAAGCCTCCGGGTTCCCCCGAAGTAGGGTCATAGGATTGGGAAACCACTTAGACTCCCTGCGATTGAAGAACCTCATCTCCAAACACTTCAACATCCATGTCAGTGAGATACACACCAGGATTATAGGGGAACACGGCGACCACATGGTGTTACTTCTAAGCTCCACTTCCATTGGGGGGATACTGGTTAAGGACTTCCCCCAGTACCAGTCATTCAACGTGGAAACCATTGTGGACAAGGTTAAAAACGCCGGTAGCTACGTAATTAATAAGAAGGGAGCCACGGAGTACGGACCAGCCTTTGCTATTTCCAACACAGTGAAAACCATCATAAACGATGAAAAGAGAATACTAACCCTCACCACATTTTTAGATGGCGAAATAGACGAAGTAAGTGATGTGTGTCTGGGAGTACCTGTTAAATTAGGTATAAATGGCGTAGAAAGAGTAATCAGTGTCAAAATGAATGACAATGAACTGGAAGATTTTAAAACTGCTGCTAGAGTGGTTAAAAAATCCACCGAAGAAGTAATGGCCTCACTGGACGAAGATGTTAAGGATTAAGGCTTTTTTTGATTAAATTTTTTTATTAATCATTCTAATTTTAAAATTAAATGGTATTCCCTATACTAAATACAAAAAACTTAAAAAAAGATATTTTGGGGTTAATTGAACCCGATTTGGGTTTAACCCAATATGGTTGTATAGTTCAACCCTTACTATTAGGTTTAATCTTAAACTACTTGACTGGCATTCACAACGGGTTGTGGATCAGTCTGTGTGTTGGATTGTGTGTTGGTAGCTGTGTTGGTAGTCTTGGTTGTAGTGGTTTTAGCGGTGTTGGTTTTATAGTAAGATGGGGTTGAGCTGTCATCTTCATAATTACTACTGGCATCACTGGAACTGTTGGTTATATTAAGGGTGAAATTTCCAGCAGAATTCATTATACCAGTGAAATAACCCCCAACAAATCCTCCGGCGAGTACAACGACTAGTAATACCGCTACCCAATTGATAGGTATTTCTCTCATATATTAGTCACTCCATAATCTGCATGAATGGATATTAAAATTTAGATATCCTGTATCCTGAATAATTCTCTTTAATGTTAGTCGTGAAAATTAGGATATTTCAGTTGCAATATACTTTTACCACACCCTTTAATAAGCTTATCCCCATTTTAAGATTAATTTTTAGGTGGTAAATTATCCTGTTTATGAAATATTACCTAGTAAATTAGGGTGGAAATTTTTTAAATCATTGGTTTTTTAAAAATAATTGTTCTACAAGTTATATTTTTACAGATTAATCTCTATTTTTATCTGTTAAAAATAGTTTTAAGGTTTAGTAGTCTAAGTTTAAAGTATGTTCATTCTTTCTGGAAAATAAGAATTCAAAGAAATAAAAAAATGAGGGAAGTTATTCTATTCCCCCTATGTTGTCGGTTAGGTTATCCCTAATTTGCTGTTGGGTATCTGAAACAGGAATTACCCGGTCTCCGGTGTTTCGGAAAGATAATTATAGGCAAACGCTGCTAAAACTGCCCCAACTATGGGTCCTATGATGTATATAGGGAAGTAGGCCCATAGATTGGAACCTCCTAGAATTAGATCTCCCAGATAAGGTCCAAAGGTCCGGGCAGGGTTGATTGATGCTCCGGTTATGTTCCCCAGGGTGGTGATAACACCGGCAACAGTTAAACCAATTATCAGTCCGGCAAAACCAGGAGGTGCATCCCTATCCACAGCCACTCCCATTATAGCCAGCATTAGTAGGAAAGTTCCAATAGCTTCAGCCACTATGGCCTGTAAGTAACCGATGCCCTCGAAGGGGGCTGTGGCACCTAAACCTCCCGTGGTTACTGCTCCCATTCCAATAACGTAGGCCAGGGCCAAACTGGCCAGGGCTGCTCCTATAAGTTGGGCTACCACGTAGGGTACAACATCCCGTGATGGGAATTTTTTCACGGACCACAGGGCAATGGTAACTGCCGGGTTAATATGACAACCCGATACCTTTCCAAAACCATAAATACACGCTGAAATAGCTAATCCAAAAGCCAGTCCTA
>NPIE01001267.1_pt1:100000-124513 | contig 124513 bp, 129 predicted proteins | sample 8637661 | NCBI WGS metagenome assembly NPIE01 (sample SAMN07420842, study PRJNA396082) | bioreactor metagenome | isolation source: sample BA12 brine-fed electro-methanogenic bioreactor BA | place: Japan: Kochi | collected 2016-12-09
AGGTATGTGTGGATTACACCTCAGAACTGGCTGATCTATCTGTGGGATCAGTAGGTTCCGCTACGGGATGGTCCACTCTTATAGCCCGAACAGAAAAGGGACTTAAAGCCCTGCAAAATGCTGAAAACAAGGGTTATATTGAAACTAAACCTTTGGAACAATCGGGACTCAAGTTACTGGAGAATCTGGCCAATAAAAAGAAAAAAGAAAACAAGGGAGAAATAAGGAAGCGGGAGTCTGTGGCCCGACCGGTAATTTACCGCCGGTACATGAGCGATGCAGAATTTGAAACAGAAGTTGCATCCTGCCAGTTCGATGACCTTAAATCAGATGTCATTGACATAGGTGGTTGCGTGCTCTGTGGAGCCTGTTACTACGCCTGTCCCGAGAACATCATATCCATTGAGGACCGCAAACCTCAACTGAAGGGAAACTGCCCCCCGGAATGTAACCTGTGTTACGTGGCCTGTCCCCGCACCTACGTGTCCCAGGAAGTTCTGAACCGGGACCTGGACCAGAAAGCCCTGGGAGACTACCTGAAGATAGTATCTGCCCGGGCAACTAACGTGGAAGGTCAGGACGGGGGAGTAGCCACTGCACTTTTAAACTACATTTTAGATGAAAATGTAACCGAAGAGGTAGTGGTTGTGGATAAAAGTGAAGAAAATCCCTGGAAACCAGAGGCAATACTTACTTCCGACACAGAAGAAGTTAAGAAAGCAGCAGGGACCAAATACTCGGCCTGTCCAGTGTTCAAAGTATTGAAAGATAATGATAATAAGGAAAAGGAGGTGTCCTAGATGCCTTTTAAAATTGAAAGAAACCAGGAACTTTGCCTGAGAAACTTCGGACGTCCAGGTTGCTGCTGGTATCTCTGCGACAACCGGGACGAAAACTTGTGTAAGAACTGTTACTCCTGTTACAACAACTGTCCCCACGGAGTGTACGAGATAGTGGATGATGAACCATACCCCCTGCACCATGAAAAATGTGTGGGCTGCCGTATCTGTGAGGAAATGTGCCCTAACAATGCCATAGAAGTGAGTGCCATACCAGAGGACATCCGAAATGTGTGGAGCTTCAACGACTTGGTAGAAATAAACCGTAAATCCACCGAAGGATCCTACAAGGTCCGGGGCTGCGGTGCCACCCGACCCCTGCCCACCTTCGATGACCTGGTAATTGTACCCGCCCAGGTTTCCCGGCCACCCATTGATAAATACCGGGAACCCTGCAACACCAGAGTAGTTCTGGGAAGCCGTTACGCTGAAAACCCCCTGGTATTAGACACACCCATCATGATCGGAGCTATGAGTTTCGGGGCCCTGTCTAAAGAAGCCAAGATCGCCCTGGCCATGGGGGCCACCCTGGCGGGTACTGCCACCAACACTGGGGAAGGTGGAATGCTCCCTGAAGAACGTAGATATGCCAACAAACTCATTGCCCAGTACGCTTCTGGCCGTTTCGGTGTGAGTGCTGAATATTTAAATAAATCCAATGCCGTGGAGATCAAAATAGGCCAGGGAGCAAAATCTGGTATGGGAGGCCACCTACTGGGAGAAAAGGTTACTGCCGAGGTCTCCAAGATCAGGATGATACCCGAAGGGACCGATGCCCTTAGCCCCGCCCGGCACATGGATATCGTGGGCCCGGAAGACCTTTCCATGAAGATCAGCCAGCTCCGGGAAATCACCGACTGGAAAGTACCCATCATGGTGAAATTCACCAGTGGAAGGGTCAGTGACGATGTGAAGATCGCAGCCAAGGCCGGGGCCGATGCCATAGTAGTGGATGGTATGCAGGGAGGAACTGGAGCCGGACCAGACGTGGTCACTGAGCACAGTGGAGTGCCCACCATTGCCGCTATCGTGGAAGCAGACGAGGCCCTTAAACACATCAACTTGCGGGAAGAAGTGAGTCTGATTGCTGCGGGAGGTATTAGGAATGGTGCCGATGTGGCCAAGGCCATAGCCCTGGGAGCTGACGCCTGTTACATTGCCACCAGCGCCCTGGTAAGTATCGGTTGCCGTGTGTGTCAGATGTGCTATGCTGGAACCTGTCGTAAGGGAATAGCCACCCAGAACCCACAACTTAGAAGGAGACTGGATTACATCGAAGGTGGTAAACGAGTGGCCCGGTTCATTGAAGCCATGACTGAAGAAGCAGTGATGTTAACCCAGCAGGCAGGTAACACTGACCTTCTGAAATTGGAGAAGGATGATCTGCGGGCCCTGACTGTAGAGTCATCGGCCATGACCGGAGTGAAAATGGCAGGCCTGGAAGCACCTATAAGGAGCTAAAAGGCCATAATACTTTTTTTCTTTTTTTTGAAACTTACCCAATTCTTTTTTTATTAACTTTTTTTTTAATTTAAGGACTTTTTATTTTTAGACTCCCCCTAAACATTTTGCTGGAAAATTTTCTTGCACTTTTTAGGGATAATAACGACCCTTTTTCAGCAGGAATTATTATAACCTCCTTAAAAATTAAGACACAAATTTTATATAATACCAAACCCATAATCGGAAGTATGTTTCCCCCATCCTATTGCCACCAGGTTCCGGCTTCAGGAACATGACAATTAACTGGGAGTTAAAACATGTTGAAAGTGGAGAAAAACAAATTTCAGAGATTTGTTTTATAAAAGGAGGAAAAATTAATGGATCCTATTCTTAGTAGCGGTGATACAGCCTGGATGTTAATATCCACCGCCCTGGTAATTTTAATGACTATACCCGGAGTGGCTCTCTTTTATGGTGGGCTTATACGCCGAGAAAATGTGTTAAATACATTGTTTCTATCGTTCATAACCTTTTCCATAGTAAGTGTATTATGGTTCATCTACGGATACGATATGGTTTTCAGCACAGATATCTGGGGAGTTATAGGGGCCCTGAGTAATCCATTCTTCAATGGAGTACTAGAATCCGGTGCCCTTTCTAGCTACGCACCAACCATACCTCAGGGACTCTATGCAATGTTCCAGATGACATTTGCCGCCATCACCGTGGCCCTTATCAGTGGTGCCATTGTAGAGAGAATGAAATTCTCAGCCTGGCTGGCCTTTGTACCCGTATGGTTGACCATGGTTTATATGCCCATTGCCCACTGGGTATGGGGTGGAGGATGGCTTTTCCAGATGGGTGTCCTGGACTTTGCCGGAGGAATAGTAGTACATCTAAGCTCAGGTGTGGCTGCCCTGGCCATGGTCTTACTGGTAGGAATACGGAAAAATGCTAAATTACTTCCACATCACCTTGGTTATTCCGTAATTGGTACCGGTCTTTTATGGTTCGGTTGGTTTGGATTCAATGCTGGTTCCGCATTAGGGGCCAGTAATCTGGCAGTTTCGGCCATGATAGTAACCAACACCTCGGCAGCCATGGGGATGCTGGCCTGGGTACTCATGGACAAAATCAACACCGGGAAACCAACGCTTTTAGGTGCTTTATCTGGAGCAATAGCTGGTTTAGCAACCATAACCCCTGCTGCAGGTTACGTGAATGTCACTGCGGCATTAATCATTGGTTTTGTATCATCGATAATATGTTACTATGCTGTAAGCCATTTAAAACCATTAATCGGCTACGATGATGCCCTGGATGTATTCGGAATCCACGGTATGTCAGGAATCATTGGAACTCTGGCTGTAGGCATATTTGCCACCCCCCTTATAAACAGCGCCATAAAAGGAGGAGTTATAGCCGGGAACCCCGCACAACTGGGAATTCAGTTACTGGCCATAGTGGTTGTGGGACTTTACTCATTTATAGTCACTTACCTTATTGGTATGGTTATTGACCGGACCATAGGCCTGAGAGTGGAAGAAGAACACGAAGTACAGGGCCTGGATATAAACCTACACGAGGAATCCGGTTACAGACTGTCATAGGCAGCTATAAATAATACAAAACGGCCATAGTCACTCATAAGAGAATCATGAGGTGATTAAATGAAAAAAATAGTAACTATTATCAGACCTGACAAATTAGAAGATGTTAAACAGGCTTTAGAAGAAATTGGATGCCTGGGAATGACTGTAAAAGAAGTTAAAGGAAGGGGAATACAGTTAGGAATCACGGAAAGTTACCGGGGCACGGACTACAAGGTGGATCTGTTACCCAAAACCCAGGTTGAAATTGTAGCCAAAACCGAGGAAGTGGAAAAAATTGTAGATACCATCGTCAAAAACGCCCAAACGGGTTGTATTGGTGACGGGAAAATTTTCATCTCCCCGGTAGAAGAAGTAGTACGTATCCGTACCGGAGAAAGGGGAGAAGACGCCATATAAATCCATCCTCCTCTCTCTAAACTCTTTTTAAGTTTTAAGTTTCATCATTTTTTAACCACCATTATTTTAAATACAATATAATTTTTAAAAACATCCCTCTCCAGTGTAACAAATTCTCAATGAATACTGGAAAAACATGTCAAAAATTCAGGGCATGTTACCTTTTGTCAGATTATGACCCAAACATTTATAAGGAGGAAGATACAATGATCAGTTGTCGGAAGTATGCTTCCGATATCCGGTAAATTGGGGTGAATCTTCCATGAAATAAATCAACAAAACTGTGGAAAACATAATTAAAGCTATTAATTAACCCAAAATACCATAAAACATCTTTAACACTGGAAAATAGTGTTTGTATCTTTGTTTACAAAATGTATCTTAAAAAAACCAAATATATGGATAATATGAATAAAGGAGGAATATATAAATGGACCCTGTATTAAACAGCGGCGATACCGCGTGGATGCTAATCTCCACTGCACTGGTAATGATCATGACCGTGCCGGGAGTAGCACTCTTCTACGGAGGTCTCACCAAGAAAGCAAATGTATTAAATACCATGTTCATGTCTCTTATTGCGTTCTCCATTGCCAGTATCATATGGGTACTCTATGGTTATCAGTTCGCCTTCGGAGAGGACATGTTAATGGGAATCATAGGAAATCCGGCTAATCTTCTATTCAGTGGAATAGGAGTGGATCAACTATCCACATTAGCCACAACCATCCCTGAAACCGTATTTATAGCCTTCCAGATGACTTTTGCCGCCATCACCGTGGCCCTGATCTCCGGTGCAGTGGTGGAAAGAATGAAAGTTTCTTCCTGGATGGTATTCATAGCCGCCTGGGTTTCCCTGGTATACGTACCTATAGCCCACTGGGTATGGGGTGGAGGATTCCTGGCACAGTTAGGAGCCCTGGACTTCGCCGGAGGTACCGTAGTACACATTAACTCCGGTGTAGCTGCCCTGGCCCTGATACTGTTACTGGGTAAAAGAAAAGACACCAAACTATTACCACACCAGCTAGGTTACTCCGTTCTCGGTGCCGCCCTACTGTGGTTCGGTTGGTTCGGATTCAACGCTGGTTCCGCACTAACTGCAGGTGGACTGGCCGGCAGTGCCTTCATAGCCACTAACACTGCTGCAGCAGCAGCAATGATCTCCTGGGTAATAATCGACTACCTCAAAACTGGTAAACCAACAGTACTGGGTGCAATATCCGGTGCCATAGCAGGTCTGGTAGCCATCACCCCGGCAGCCGGTTTCGTGACGGTGCAGGCCGCAGTAATCATTGGTCTAGTAACCAGTGTGGTCTCATACTTGTCCATAAGCTACCTCAAACCCAAACTGGGCTACGATGATGCCCTGGATGTATTCGGTATACACGGTATGTCCGGTTTATGGGGAGCACTGGCCACCGGTTTATTCGCCGCACCATTCATCAATGAACTGGGAACTGGATTGTTCTACGGTAACCCGGGACAGTTACTCACCCAGGTAATTGCCGTGGTAGTAGTAGCCGGTTACAGCTTCGTGGCCACACTCATAATTGGTAAAGTCATTGATATGGTCATGGGACTTCGTGTGGAAGATAAAGAAGAAATCGAAGGACTGGACATCAACCTACACGAAGAAACTGGTTACCGAATTTAAGGCTGAGGTGATATGATGAAAGAAATTGTGGCCATAATTCGACCAAACAAATTAGACGAAGTTAAAGACTCCCTTGAAGAATTAGGATGCCATGGAATGACAGTGACTGAAGTTAAAGGTCGTGGTCGTCAGTTAGGCATAACCGAAAGTTACAGGGGAAGTGATTACCGCATTGACATGTTACCCAAAACCCGTCTGGAAATTGTGGTGGCCGATGAACAGGTAGATAATGTAATTGATAAAATAGTAAAAACCGCACAGACTGGAGATATTGGGGATGGAAAAATCTTCATTTCCCCCGTAGAAGAAGTTGTGCGTATAAGAACAGGAGAAAGAGGAAACGAGGCCGTTTAAAACCCTCCAAAAATCCACTTTCAAACCCCTCTTTCCTCTCTCCTTTTTTTTATTTTTAAAACAACTTGATATAACTCTTTAACTGGACTCTTTTAATTTTGGATATTTTTAAGATTATTATTCCAGTTAGATAGTACTCGTTTTCTGTGATTTTGGCCTCGCGATTGGTTAATCTTAATGAATGATATATTTTTAACAAAAATTAATTAAATCTAAAAATTAATTTATTCTAGTTTACTTAAACTGATCCTTTACCAAAAATTGTTAAACTGATTTATCTAAAAACTGATCCTTACCTTAACTAACGGTGCTATCATGCCAGAACTACCCACCCTGGAGATCTATAAAAAATATTTTGATGAAACCTCACTCCATCAGACCATAAACAGCGTACGTGTGGTAAGTCCCGAAGTTCTGGTGGAAACCAGTAGTGAAGAGATTAAAGAAACATTACTAGGTCATGAATTTATACAAAGCCGCAGGTACGGGAAATATCTTTTCTCCCAGCTGGACAACGGCCTGTTTTTGATTATGCACTTTGGTATGACGGGTTTCCTTCACTATGGCTCTGTTGATGGTTCCCGATACCCCCGTCTTTTGATAGAATTTTCCACCGGCAAATTTTTGTCCTTTGATGATGCCCGCAAATTCGGTAAACTGGGTCTAACTCGCCATCCTGATGAATTCATTAAAGAGAAAAAATTAGGTCCTGATGCCCTGGAAATTAATTTCAAAAATTTTAAAGAAATTTTTAAAAACAAGAAAGGTATGATCAAACCACTACTCCTGAACCAGCATGTTCTGGCGGGTATTGGTAATCTTTACGCTGATGAGATACTTTACCAGAGCCGGGTACACCCCTTGACCCCAGCCCACATGCTGGATAAGGAAGAATGGGAACAACTCTTTAAAGATATGAAAAGGGTGCTTCAAAAGGCCATTGAATACCAGGATAAACCAGAGGCTCTCCCGGAATCATACCTTCTGCCTCATCGCCACCAGGGAGGTAAATGCCCGGAAGGAGATCAATTAAACATCATACAGGTTGGTGGCCGTACTACCTATTTCTGCCCCCAACGGCAAAAAATAAAACATTAGATATTTTTATTAAAAAGTTACTCATGATGGACCACCCACCCGCCGTGACCCCAAAAAATCAATAAAAAGGGAAATAGCTAAAATTATATACTTCCTATTCCTTTATTAAAATTGATCACCAACAGGATGTGGACCAACATGAAACGTAAAATAGGATTATTGGGAATTATAGGCTTATTCATACTAGTTGTTCTGGCCTCAGGGTGCACCGACCAAAAAAATAACCAGACTACTCCCGTTAACAATTCCAGCACAACCAATACCTCAACAGTTAAAGAAGCTGATGTATCGGCAAAAATGACTGGCCCAGCAACAGCAACCAAAGGGAGCACCGTAACCATAAACTGCAGTGTCACTAATAAGGGTTCTAAACCAGTTCAAAATGTTTTAACACATAGTCAGGATTTTGACAAAAATTTGGGCACCATTAACGCTGGTCAGACCAAAACCTTCACCTGGAACATGTACATACCTACTGACAAACAGGTCCAAGAGGACTTTGGAAGCAGCGCCACCGTATCCAACCCCTTTTCCATTGGAGGATTCGCAGTTACCTTCACCGATAATAACGGATCCAAACATACCATAAACTCCAATTCACTGGAAATAAAACTGAGTTAGACCCTCTAAAATGATAGAGAATCCGTGAAAAAAAATATTTAACCTGAAATACCCGTAACCCGGGTATAACTTTTTTTTATTAAATTTTAAGGATAAAAACCGTAAAATAAGATAGAATCATAATAACATACTAGTTAACGTGCTATTTTCAGAAAATAAGGGATTTTTGATAATATTTAGAATAACTCTACTTAAAATAACTCTTCTTAATTAGATGAAAGTTAACAGTAAAAAAAAAGTTTGAAAATAGGAGAATTACCATCCCCTATCCTGTAACCTTTCTGATTCTGGTATCTGACTTATTTCCAGTCCAGGCATGGCTTTACCCAGGTCACGGCTGACCTCGGCAATTAACTCGGCATCTTCGTAGTGGGCGGTTGCCTCAGCTATGGCTTTGGCCACTATTTCCGGGTTTTCGGATTTGAAGATTCCACTTCCCACGAATACCCCGTCTGCTCCCAGCTGCATCATAAGGGCGGCATCTGAGGGGGTGGCTACTCCACCGGCGGCGAAGTTCACCACTGGCAGGCGTCCCTGTTTCTGGGTTTCTTTAACCAGGTAAAACTGTGCTTCTTCCTGGCGGGCCACACTCCACAGTTCTTCTTCAGTTTTGTCCTGGAGTTCCCGGATGGTTCCCTGGATCATGCGCATGTGTCGGACTGCTTCCACCACGTTACCGGTTCCAGCTTCTCCTTTGGTCCGGATCATGGCTGCTCCTTCATCGATCCTGCGGAGAGCTTCTCCCAGGTTTCTTGCTCCGCAGACAAAGGGAATGGTGAATTGTTTTTTGTCAATGTGATATTTTTCATCGGCCGGGGTGAGTACCTCACTCTCGTCGATCATGTCCACACCCAGTGCTTCCAGGACCTGGGCTTCCACAAAGTGACCGATACGTACCTTAGCCATCACCGGGATGCTGACGGCATCCATGATCTCGGTGACCTTACTGGGGTCAGCCATTCGGGCCACTCCTCCGGAGGCCCGTATATCTGCTGGCACCTTTTCCAGGGCCATTACGGACACAGCCCCTGCCTCTTCGGCAATAGCTGCTTGTTCAGCGTTAACTACATCCATGATCACTCCGCCCTTGGTCATCTTGGCAAAGCCCTTCTTTAAAAGTTCTGTTCCATGTAACATGTCATTTCCTCCGTAAAATCATGTGATTAATTAGAATGTTCTAAAAAATCCCATTTGAACAAATTCCCAGTAAACAATAAACAAACATTATCATTTTATATTTATCCTGGAAATCAGGTCCTTTGAAACTATTTCAGTAAAATTTTGATAATTTTTTAGTATAGATATTTAAGTCTCCCTTCGGGTTATTAAAATTTTGGAAGGATACTTGAAAAACATACTAAACCATTACCAAACAGTACCTTACGGGAGAACAATATACTGATCATTCCCACTGGTGCTTATCAAAATTACATTAGGTAGGGGCGTATAACTAGGAAACCCCACATAATAGATATTATATTTTAGTTGTTGAGAAATATGAAGGGGGGTTTACTACGAAAGACCAGGATGATCGGGCGGAGATAATTGTCAAATTAACCAGATACAAGGTAGTATTAGAGGAAGAAAGACCTCGTCTGATTGAGCAACTTTTCAAATATTATCATCAGGAAGAAGGGGAAGGGAATTCACGGGAAATGGAAGATTTTGTTGATGGTCCTAAAAAGGTTAAATACATTAACTACGACAATCCCTACGAAGCCTATATTAGTGCACAGATACACCTGGATCAGGCGATGGTCCCTATACTGGAACAGCATATCGCGTTTTTGGAGGAAGGGGAGGATGTAGATCTGGTGCTGGAATCAATGGAACACAGTATATATCGGGTGAAGAAGCAGACCTACACCGATGTCCCGGAGTGGGAACAACTTCTCCACCACCTGCCCGCTGATCGATTGGAGGAAATTGAAAACAATCCCAAGGGTCCCGGTGATCTCCTCTTAAAAGAACTGATCTGGATTCAAAACTATGAAAGAAAATGGATGCAAAAATAGATTTACAGACCAATAATGGATTTACAGATGGAATAGATGAAAAACATTAATCAGTACCACTATTACCTTAATTTACTCATCAATAACTCTTTCTATTAGTAAATCTATTGACTTATCAGCAAGGTAAATATATGTAATGGACTGTATCTACTTATATTGTATGTAAGTACATTTCGATTTATTTCTTAGAAAATTCTAAAAATTTAAAAAATCAGATACCCCAAGATTAACTAAAAAGACACTCCACACCAATAATTAAAATTAAAGGGATCTCCCCGATTACCCCCATTAATAATAATCATACCAATTATAATAAAATTACAATAAATTAAAAGTATTACTTTTTACTAAATAATTACACATAATGTTGACAGGGCCAATTAAAAAAAGTAGTAGTGTGCCCCCTTTTACTGGTCTTAAACCACCGGGCGGAAAACCATACACTCAAAGTTATATACCCTCCCATCAAAATATAGCCAGGAGTTGATTTAAATGGCCACTAAAGAAGCTGAAATGTTTTACAAACAAGCAATGTCATTCTTAGATCAGGGTAAAGTAGAAAAATCCATAGAATTTTTTAACAGTGCAATTGAAATTGATAAAGATTATGTTTCCGCCTGGAATGATAAAGGAGTAGCCCTCATGGAACTTGGGAACTATCCTGAGGCACTTAAATGCTTCGAAGAAGTGATCCGGTTGGAACCCGGTGATAACATGGCCTGGTATAACCGGGGATATGTACTTCTCATCCTGGAAGAATATCAGGAAGCAGCCAACACCTTCGATCTGTTCCTGGGCCGATACTCCAAAAAGAAGGATGATTTTTATAAATATGCATTATTTTTACGCGCTCAGGGATTATACCACCTTAAACAGTATGATGAAGCCTTAGAACTAATTAAAGAAGCTCTTAAGATAGATAAAAAATTCAAAGAAGCCCGGGATCTCTTAGAACTGGTAGGAAAAGAAAAGGCACAGTAAAATAGGCACCTTGCACATAACGACCAATATAGCAAGATAACTAGTTATCCACCTTGATTAATTTTTCCAACCTTTTAATAGCCTGATATCTGTCTTTTTTTTCTAATCTGGCCTGCTGCAGAGCGTCCTGCAGGGTCTCGATGGAATGATCGTATACTTCCCGGTTCACCGGGTAAGGGAATCCATCTTTACCACCATGGGTGAAGCTATATTTTACTGGATCCTCCCAGCTAGGTTTATCTCCATAAACCAGGTCGGAAATCAGGGCCAGGGCACGTATTTTCTTGGGCCCCATACCCTGTAAAGATATTAGTTCTTCATAACTTTCTGGTTGTAATTCCCAGGCATTATGGAGGATTTCAAATTCCTTAGGGGATAAATCTGTGTTAAGCACAGGATGGTGACTGGGTAAAGTAAGTTGGGGGCAAAAAGCATCAAGGCTAGCCTGCTCGGCTACCACATCCACCTTCTTCTGGAAGTACTTCTTCAGGTGTTCGGGGTTATCCAGTATCAGGTCCAGGCTGGTTTGTCGTGAATGGAAACTCTGATCAGCGGTCATATCCAGGGTCTTGGCTTCCTTCAGATCGCAACAGATGCCATTGTGTGGCTCGTTAATATAGGTTTCCACTGAATCAGAGAGCCAGTGATAACGGCGGGCGTACTGGGTGGATTCATTCATACCCTGCTGCACCACTGACCAGTCACCCCTCTCTGTTAAAAAAAACACGTGATGATAGAGTTGATACCCGTCCTGAATGCAGGAATTATCTATTTTTGCGGAAATTTTACTGGCGTATACCAGGTCATCCAGTTTTGCCGTGGACAGTGAAAACAATTCCCCGGCACCCTGGATTTCTTGGGGTGTTCGGCGAGAAGCACGACCTTTGCCTCCAGCAATGAGTATTCCATGTTCTTCTGGATTTATGGCAGTTTTAAGTGCCCCACAGGTGGTGGTGGTAGTACCGGAACTGTGCCAGTCAAATCCCAGTACACAAGAAAATGCCTGGAACCAGTACGGGTCAGAAACTCGGGTTAAAAATTCTTCAGGACCATATTCATATATAATGGCCTCGGTAACTGCTCCTGCCAGTTTTACCATTCGCTGGAAAAGCCAGCGCGGTGCACGGCCACCGTGAAGGGGTAGATTGGCCACCCCACTTCTAGAACTCATATCCATGTCTTTATTCCTTTTACAATATTAGTTTTGAGGGAGAGTAGAGGAGAAGTATTGAAACTTTCTGGATATCCCATTCTTAGTGATCACAATCAAGGAGTAAATCAAACCACACCCCCAAATATGAACCATCCATTTAAGCTGGATAAAAGGAGGGGGAGAAGTTAGTGTCTGGGAAAGGAGATATACATCATTAAGGTCTATTTTAAAAATCTTCTAAAAATAGGAGGTAATTAAGTGAGGAATAATGTTTATGGTTATGCATACTTATCCAGGAGTGAGTCCAGTTCTTCTAAAATGGCCTGGTTATTATCATGTTTGAAGGTGAGATCTATGTTCTTACGGTATTCTTCCAAACGTGAGAGAAAGTTGGCAATATCCTCTTCCTCCAGATCCTGGTGGAACTCACCATAACCCAATCGGTCCATGTAAATCGCGTTTAAAATCTGTTCAAACTGTTTTTTAACCGGAACACTTAATACTGGTTTCCCCAGGTACAGTGACTCGCTGATAAGAGTGAATCCACCGTTGGCAATAACTGCCCGGGCCCGGGCCAGGTCCTGGAAAAACTCATCCTCATTGAAATTCTTAAACCGTAGATTTTCATCCCTACCCTCCTGGTGAAATCCATAGACAATGAATTCATCATCAAATTTCTTTAAAATATCCAGCAATTTCACATTGGAATCACTGGTCTGGTAAACCAGGACATGCTCCCCGTTGTATGGTTTGAGGTTTATGATAGCCTCACGCAGTACTGGAGGGAAATATTTACTTTTTTCAGGGTTTTTAAGGGGAGGATAGAAGTAACTGGTGATGAGGTAGAAGGTGGGCATTTGAATAAAGGATCGCACCACACCTTCGGCAGCTATTCTTTCCGTGCGAAACTTGCCCGGAACATCAAGTTCTGCCTGGGTAAGAACGTGCATGTTATCCAGACTGATAAGGGGAAGACGTAAAATTTTGGATAGTAAGTTAGAGTAGAACTCAAAATCAGAAATGATAACCTGGGGCTTTACTGCCTTGGCCACACTGTACATCAACCTTAAACTTTTTTTCAAATCACCGGGGAGGTCTTTCATCCCCTTAATGAATGTTTTAGTGTTCTGGACGGTGTTATCCTCATATACTGTGTTGAAACCACCTATCTCATAGACATTGTCAAAATGTTGGGACAGATAAGTGTAGGCACGGTCAGAGGCAAATATGTGAACTTCGTTCTTTTGGGTTAGATGATGGAGAAGTACCTTGGCCCGGATAGCATGACCCATACCTTCTCCGCATACTGAATAAATTATTCTCTTGGTATCGGGATGGCCGAAGGTGTAATCCAGATCTTCGGCGGTGATCTGCTTACCTCGGAACTGGTAGAATGTACTTTTAGCATATTTGAAGGCCACATTACGTAAACCTTCTTCCTGGAGACGTCGGGTTGAAACCAGGAGTTTTGGACTTCTTAAAACCTTAAATTGGCTGATGGCACCGATACGTTCAATGTAATCTGTGTCCTCCCCAAAGTCCAGGTCTTCGTCAAATCCTTCCACTTCCTGGTGGAATTTTTTAGTGGTTACTATACCGTAGCAACCTGCTCCGTGGGGTTTGATCTTTTCCACCTTTCTCATGAAGAAATTGGCAAAATCATGGGTTATTTTATTCAAAAAACTATCACTTAAAGGGGCTATTTGGGTGATGGCAATACCCAGTTCTCTTTCTTGAAATTCATCCACACACAACTCCAGGTAATCCCTGGTTAAAATCACATCAGAATCTAAAAAAAGGAAGTACTCTCCCTGGGCTATATCTGCACCACGATTGCGGCCCACTGCTGGGAGACCCCCCTCCACGATTTTACACCCGAACTCCTGAGCTATATCCCTGGTGCTATCTGTAGATCCTGCATCAGCTACTATGACCTCATAATCCCGGAAATCTTGTCTTTTTATACTTTCCAGGAGGTGAGGGAGGTAATTTTCCTCGTTAAAGGTGGGTATAATAATTGAAAGTTTCATTTTCCTCGTTATGCTATTTTTTTCTTTTATTTTTAATATTTTCGGACCCTAAAAGTAGGAAAAGAAATTCCAGGTCATGAAAAATCCCTGGGCACGGCCCTGGTAAGTCTTGAACAGACTTTCTAAAGTGTTTTTATCACTGACACTGGTGTCAGTACGTATCACTGTCCGGTTACTCTGTTGATCAATGCTTAACACATTATAACCACTAAGATCAACTGGTTCAAACTGGTTTACAACGGTTATCTCATGGTAAAAGCTGTTGTTCCCGGCAAGTTCCAGACCTAACCCTGAAATGGCCACCAGGAGAATGAGGGCCACCGGTAAAATCAGTTGGCGGAACTGGAAAGGTCTTTTTACAAAGTAGAGCATGAATAAAAGGCCCATGCCTATGAGTAGAGGTTGGCTGTATAATCCACCGTCTACCATTCCAATGAGGGCGAGAGTTAGGGCAAAGGCCAGTAATATCCGATAAATCACACTTCTATTGTTTAACGACAGAAGGCCAGTTATGTATGCCATGGGAAGGGTTATGAATATTAAGTAGGCCCAGGGGACCACTTCCGAGTACAGGCTACTTCCGGTGTGAACATGTTCCGGCACCAGACCCACAAAATTATCAGCCAGATGCCCGAAGACTGATTTAAACACGTGAGAGTGCATGGGGCTGGTGGTGGTGGAGGTGGGATTGGTGGAGACAAAAATGGTTAAAGGGGACACCCCGTACTTCAATCGAATGGAGACCTCAATTAAAAGGCCCACCAGGCAGGTTAAAAAGATGATGATTAGGGTCCACTTAAGGAACCGTTTACCATCCGGACTAAAATCATGGGCACGATTCTTTACTGGTGCTAAGAAACCCCTATTATTGATTAAAGAGTTTATAATAAGTAAACTGCCCATTAAAACCATTAAAAGTACTGCTTTGCCCTCGGATGAACCGGATAGAAGGGGCCAGGTGATCATCATTACCAGCTGGTCCAGGGGAGATGTGGCATAGATTACCAAACCCAACAGTACTAATATGATTCCAGCTAACCCTGTCCTGTCTATTTTCACTATTATCACCATGAAAAATAATATTTTTGAGTTTAAACCTGTTTTAAGCTTAAATTTTACGTTTGGGGGATAATTAAACTCGGTGTTAACTAACTTCCAGCATTCGTTCCACGGCAATTCTGGCTTTGGCAGCAATTTCTGGTGGTACTTTAACCTGGAATTTCTCTTCCTGGAGTGATTCCTTAACTTTTTGCAGATTGTGTAGTTTCATGTTTTCACAGATAGCTTCATCCAGTAGGGGGTAGATGGTTTTATCCGGGTTTTCCCGGCGGAGTCGGGTCACCATGTCCACTTCCGTACCAATGAGGAAATTTTTACGGTCAGAGCTAGCCACGTGGCGCATCATTCCCCCGGTACTTAGTATGTGATCAGCTATTTCCTGTACTTCGGCATCACACTCGGGATGTACCAGTACCTCTGCATCGGGATAGTTTTCCCTGGAGAAGGTAACATCCCCTATGTTAAACATCTTATGAACGTAACAGTAGCCCTCTTCAGGAATGGGGATTATTTCTTTATCTGTCCTTTTTTGTACATAGCTGGCCAGGTTCATATCCGGGCCAAAGAGTATCTGATCCGCATCTAAACTTTCCACCACCTGAACTGCATTGGCGGAGGTACATAATATATCTGCTTCGGCCTTTGCTTCTGCCAGGGTATTCACGTACAGCACCACCTGTGCCTGAGGATATTTGTTTTTGTACTTTTTAACCTCTTCTGCAGGGAGCATGTGTGCCATGGGACATTCTGCCTGGGGGTCAGGTATTAATATCTTTTTTTCTGGGTTTAAAATGGCTGCAGTTTCAGCCATAAAGTCCACGCCACAGAAGACCACCAGATCCGCGTCTTCTATCTGGGAGGCAGTGATGCACAGTTCCAGAGAATCCCCCAAAAAATCTGCTATCTCCTGTATTGGTGCGGTTTGATAATTATGAGCCAGTATTACGGCATTTTTCTCTTCTTTAAGTTTAAGAATTTCTTCTTGCTCTTTATTCAACCTAAACTCTCCTTTAAATCAGGTTAATGGATGAAAGCCCTTTTGAGTGATTAAATTTATAAAAAAGATGATTAAATAAATGGGCATTTATGATATATATCAGGATGTTTTATAATTTCCCCTAAAAAAACTTTTCCCTTCCATTTGAATAACCCTGAAAACAATCATCCTGGAATTTAACATCTTTAAAATAAGAATAATTGATTTTCATCAATTAAAAACCTATTTTTTAGATTAATCTACCTCTGCACCCTCCAGGGCACATTGGCAGGGGCAATTTCTCCCCTCAGGGATGTTCACAATGGAGTGGTAAATGAGTTGGGTGAGTGATTTCTTCTTCTCCTCCAGCATCTCAAATACTTCATCTATGGTGATTTTATCCGGGGAAACCGATGCCGCATAATTAGATACCATACAGATGGATGCGTAGCACATTTCAAGCTCCCGGGCCAGTATCACCTCGGGAAGACCAGTCATACCCACCACTGTTCCCCCTATCTGGCGGAACATCTTGATTTCTGCCGGGGTTTCAAAACGAGGTCCCTCAGTACATACATAGACTCCCCCGGGGACCAGTTTTCCATCCACACTCCGAGCAGCCCTTTTTATGGTTTCAGCCAGCTCCGGACAGTAGGGCTGGGTAACATCCACGTGTACCACCTGATCATCGTAAAAGGTGAACGGTCTTTTCCTGGTGAAATCGAGAAAATCATCAGGTAGTAGAAAGTCACCGGGCTTGATGGATTCATCAAGTGATCCCACCGCGTTGGTGGCAATGATGCGGTCCACACCCAGCATCTTCAGGGCGTATACATTGGCCCGGTAATTGATCATGTGGGGGGGATTATCATGACCCTCACGGTGTCGGGGGATAAAGGCCACCTCCTGATCATCAAAGGTTAAAATAGATACCGGGGGAGATTCACCAAAGGGTGTGTTTAAAACCTTTTTTTCCTTCAAATCTCCCAGTTCAACTATCTGGTACACTCCGGTACCACCAATTATTCCTATCATTCCCTATTCTCCCTGTATAAAAAGAAATTATCCCTTGGCCACTCCAATAGGCACCATTCTTCCCACCAACTTGGAAATACCAGCCCGGTGGGCGGTTTGAACTACCTGATCCACGTCTTTGTAGGCTCCGGGTGCTTCTTCTGCCACCACCGGCATGGAGTTGGCCTTCACGTAGATTCCTCTTCCTTCCAGGATTTTAAGGATATCTTCGCCACGATAGTTGCGTTTGGCACCGGCACGGCTCATTTGGCGTCCGGCACCGTGGGCTGTGGAACCGAAGGTTTCTTCCATTGCAGTCTGGGTACCATGCAGGACGTAGGAAGAGGTTCCCATGGTTCCGGGAATGAACACTGGCTGACCAATTTTCTGGTAATCTGCCGGTAATTCCTTCCTTCCCGGTCCAAATGCCCGGGTTGCTCCTTTCCGGTGGACATATAGCTGGGTTTCCCGTCCTTTGATGTTGTGCATTTCCTTTTTGGCAATGTTATGGGCTACATCGTAAACAATTCCCAGGCCCATGTCCTCGGCATCGCGATGGAAGACTTGTTCAAAGGATTCCCGGACCCAGTGCACGATCATCTGTCGGTTGGTCCAGGCGTAGTTAGCAGCGGCAGCCATTGCCGCGAAATAATCTTGAGCTTCTTCAGATTCTACTGGGGCACAGGCTAACTGCCGGTCTGGGAGGTCAATCTTGTATCGCTTGGCAGCTTTGTCCATGGTTCGCAGGTAATCACTGCATACCTGATGTCCACATCCCCGGCTTCCAGAATGGATCAGGACGGTTACCTGTCCTTTTTCCAGCCCGAAAGTCCGGGCTGCATCCTCATCAAATATTTCGTCTACCTTCTGGACTTCCAGGAAATGGTTACCCGAACCCAGGCTGCCCAACTGAGGTATACCCCTTTTTTTGGCTTTTTCACTGACCTTGGTTGAATCGGCATCATCCATACAACCATTTTCTTCCAAATACTCCAGGTCCTTGTCCCAGCCGTAACCATTTTCCACAGCCCATTGGGCCCCGTTATCCAGAACATCATCAATTTCACCTTCTTTAAGGCGTATTTTGCCTTTACTACCTACACCTGAAGGTATGTTTCGGAACATTACGTCGATGAGTTCTTTGATCTTGGGTTGGACATCTTCCAGGGTGAGATTGGTGCGGAGGAGTCTTACTCCACAGTTTATATCAAAACCAACACCTCCAGGACTTATAACTCCTGTACGGCTGCTGAATGCCCCCACTCCACCTATACTGAATCCATAGCCAAAGTGGATATCGGGGAGTCCTATGGAGAATTTTTGTATCCCGGGTAAGCTGGCTACGTTGGCCACCTGATCCACTGCTCCCTGTTCCAGGGATTTTACAGCCTCATCATCAAGATAAATTCGACCAGGCACCCTCATTTCCTTTTTATAATCTCCGGGAACTTCCCAGACACAATCGCGTACCTTTTTTAGTGTTTCTTCCATGACCATAATAATTCAGTCTCCTATTTTAGTCAATAGCTTAATATTAAGGTTATTCTATCCTACTCCTCTATTGAAAAGATAGATTAAAATTTAATATTTTGGTAAAGATAAAAACTTGGTAGTTAGATATGATATTGGTTCTATCTATTATACCAAGATTTCTATTTTATAAAATTTTTATACCAAGAGTCTATTACTAAAAAAATCTAAAAAGCATGACCCTCGGGTTGAGGTGGATTAGTTGAAAATAAATAATTACCTTTCTATATATAGAATTACCTTTCCTAATACCCAGAATAATTTCCTAATACCGAAAAAAATAGTTTATTCATATAATACTGTTGCTTATATAACTGGAGGGATTTGCCCTATGGAATCGGAGATGGATGAAGGAATAAGTGAAAAAGATGTTATGGGCTTGATGCATGTTTTCACCCGTGTCCCGCCCCTGGTGTTGAAGATGGTGGTAAAGGGGAATAAAAACGTGGTTAGATCATTCGAAGAACAGGTAAGGGATCATTACCAGCAGTTAACCGAAGATGAAAGGGTTAAAGTGGAAAAAGTGTTAGAAATGCCTGTATTTGAACTTCAACGAATACTCCAGAATGTTTATCTGGAAACACACCAGAAACAGCTTAAAATCCTTGCCGACCCCAGTGCAGAGCCCTTCATTACCCTGAATCTCCAGGAACTTAGAAAGGTGTTGAACTCCCCCCAATCTTTAGACCGAAGTTAGTAAGATATCTAAATGATCAGTAAAATACCCAAATGGTTAGTAAGGTGTACCTAATTGATTAGTAAGGTGTCTAAATGAGATATGATCTGCACATTCATTCCAAATACTCATTAGATGGATTAATAGAACCTGAAATCATTGCTAAAACCGCGAAAAATCAGGGATTATCCGGGATAGCCGTAACTGATCACCATACCATTAGGGGAGGTTTGGAAACTAAAAAATTTGCCCCGGAAGATCTGGAGGTCATAGTAGGTTCGGAGATAGGGACAGAACGCGGTGAGGTTATAGGTCTTTTCCTGTCGGAAGAAATTGTTTCACATCGATTGGTGGAGGTTGTGGATGAAATAAGAGAACAGGGCGGACTGGTAGTTCTCCCCCACCCTTTTGACCAGCTGAGGGGAGGTGGAATCCAACCAGCCAAGGAGGATGCTAAACTGGCCGACTGTATTGAAACTTTTAACTCCCGTTGTTTGCGTGATTCATACAATGAAAAAGCCAGGATTTATGCCGAAAAGCATTCTTTGCATGGTTCTGCTGGAAGCGATGCTCATTTTGCTCGTGAAATTGGCAATGCCAGTGTGGATATCTCCTCCGGTAACCTGCGAAAGGACCTTCTGAAGGGAAATTTCACGATTTTCGGCAGGAAATCTGCCTTGATTAATCTGGGGCTGACTGAAATAGTGAAAACATGGCGGAAAACCGTACCCCGATGAATTAAATAAAATAGAATTAAATCATGTTAGGGGCACTTTATGTGTCGAGAATAACCTGTAAAGTGCAGCCAGATTCATCTTCAGTGATCTCCATTAAATGGAAGGTGACTGCTTTAACCTCATCCCTCACCTCGTGTGTTTCCTGGTGGAATTCTTCTCCCCACACTTCGCCCTGTAATCGGAAGGATTCTGGTCCCTCCTGGTTTATGCTGACCAAGAACTTGGAGAAAACCAGTCCCTCATAGTCATGTAAAAATAGCAATTCACTGAGCCAGTCATAAAGGAGGGCCTTTTTATCCTCGGATTCCACCATAATTTCTCTTTTGATGGTGGGCTTTATCTGGGAGGTGTCAGTCATTACCTCGAACATGGCTAGGGCCGAGTTCTGGAAGGTTTCGGCCAGATCCAGGCCATGGGCCCGGAATCCCACATCGGCAGTTACATCAAAAAATTCAAACTTTTCTAGGGTTTTATCCTCTTCTTTATGATTATCCACTGATCTAACTCCTTTTAAAAAAATTTAAAAAAAATGACCCTCTCAGGCCACTTCCCGGGGGAACTCTTCCCTCACTTTCTTAGGTTCCAGTCCCCGGCCCAGTTTCTGGGCTATTTGCTGGTAGTACTCCTTGGTTTTAGGGGTGGTAGAGGGGTTAATTTTCTTCAAGGCCTCTTTGAAATGGCGATAAGACACTTTCTGAATATTCATATCTTCATGGAGTGCAATCATACCGGCCTTACGACAAAGAACTTCAATATCTGCCCCGGAATAACCTTCTGTCTTTTTGGCCAGTTCTTTAAGTTTAACATCTTCATCCAGTGACATGTGGCCGGTGTGAACCTTTAATATTTCTTTTCTAGCGTTTTCATCCGGGGGTGGTACCAGTACCACTTCATCGAACCTCCCGGGACGCAGGAGGGCCGGGTCCATGAGGTCCGGTCGGTTGGTGGCTCCAATTACCACCACTCCCCGGAGTTCCTCCAGGCCATCCATCTCCGAGAGGATGGTGTTGACCATACGTTCGGTGACTCGGGGTTCACCGGCAGCAGATCCCCTTATTGGAGCTATAGCATCAATTTCGTCAAAGAACACAATACAAGGTGAGGCTTGTTTGGCTTTTTTGAATATTTCCGCGATTTTCCGTTCAGATTCCCCGAACCACTTGCTCAGAATTTCTGACCCCTTAACTGAGATGAAGTTGGCCTTGGATTCTGTGGCCACGGCCTTGGTGAGCAATGTTTTCCCGGTTCCAGGGGGTCCGAAGAGGAGGATGCCCTTGGAGGGTTGTATTCCAATGCGATGGAAAGAAGAGATATTACTCAGAGGCCATTCCACCACTTCCTTTAAGCTTTCCTTGAGTTCATCCAGCCCCCCTATATCTTCCCAGTGGACGTTGGGTACTTCAATGAACACTTCCCTCAGTGCAGAGGGGTTGATGGATTTCATGGAATCCATAAAATCGTTGCTGGTAACGAAAAGTTTTTCCAGAATCTCCGGATCAATACGCTGCTCCTGCAAATCTATATCTGGTAAAACTCTCCTTAAAGCATTCATAGCTGCTTCTCGGCAGAGTGCTGCCAGGTCCGCTCCTACAAATCCATGGGTGGTTTCGGCCAGTTCGTTGATGTCCACATCATCAGATAGGGGCATAGCACGAGTGTGTATTTCCAGTATTTCAATCCTACCGTCTCGGTCGGGTACGCGTAGTTCTATTTCCCGGTCGAATCGTCCGGGTCTGCGGAGGGCAGGGTCCAGGGCATCGGGCCGGTTGGTGGCTCCAATGACAATTACCTTTCCCCTCTCTTTCAACCCATCCATCAGGGCCAGTATTTGGGCCACCACTCTTCTTTCAACTTCACCGGTGACTTCCTCTCTCTTGGGGGCAATGGCGTCAATTTCATCTATGAATATCACTGTGGGGGCATTTTCAGCTGCTTCCTCGAATATTTCACGGATCTTCTTTTCTGCTTCTCCCACAAATTTGCTCATGACTTCCGGCCCGTTGATGGCCACGAAGTTGGATCCACTTTCACTGGCCACTGCCTTGGCCAGGAGGGTTTTTCCGGTACCGGGTGCACCATGGAGGAGTATTCCCTTGGGAGGGTCTATTCCCAGACGGTCGAATATTTCCGGATGGCGTAGAGGGAGTTCGATCATTTCCCGGACCTTGGACATTTCCCTTTTAAGTCCACCCACATCATCATAGGTAACATCCGGGACCTTTTTCTCCATGACCTCCACTGCCTCGGGTCGGACTTCCACCACGGTGCTGTCGTTGATACGGACTAGTCCTGCCGGGCTGGTTGAAACCACGGTGAACTTTATTTCACCCAGTGAGAAGGGTGTGGTGGCTTCGAAGAATTCCCGGAATATATCTTCAGAACCAGGGAATTCCCTCAGGGTTTCTTTGGTTCTGCGTGGAGAAACCAAGGCCAGAACATCTCCCCTGGTTACTGCTCGGCCCATGAGGTTTCGTTTGATGATGTCTCCCGAGGCCATGATGCGCATGCCCTTGGCTGCCGGGGCAATGACCACCTTACTGGCCATTCGGGGTTGTGTTTTGCGGATGGTGATCATCTCGCCAATGGAGGTCCCGGCATTGGAACGGGTTAATCCATCCATGCGTATTATTTCCAGTCCCACATCAGCAGGATAAGAATTCCCGGCAATGGCACCGATGGTTCGTTTACCAATTATTTCCACAATGTCACCGGGAGCTGCACCAATTTTATTCATTAACTCATGATCTATCCGTACCATTCCCTTGCCTACATCCTGCTGTAGCGCTTCAGCAACTCTCAGTTCTATTTCACCACTATCCGGCAATTTAATACCTCCAAATAGTTAAAACAATCTGCAAATTAATTTATTCAACTGTGGTTGTGTGTTTCTTACTTTCTGTGGGTTTATCTATGGGTGAGATGATTTAAATTTTTTATTGATCCTAAAAATCCCCTGAACTGGATAATTTACCAGTTTATTCTTCATTTTTAGTTCATTTATTTTTTAGAAAGAAACTGGGATGAATCTCATCCCACTGTCTTCAGGACCCGGGGGATTACTTTTCAGATGCTCTCTATCTCTTCCCTTAAATACGTTATGAGCCTCATTCCTTAATAAAGGAGGCATAACATGCAAAAAAGTTACAGAAGTAATTCAATTCCAGATTTAAGAAGAAAAACTCAGTACAGGGATGAAATAGATTTACGGTACCTGGGTATGCGCTACTTTGTTCCTATGATAATTATGATAACCGTGGTTATGATCAGCGTGATGATGGTGGCCGCAACCCCCAACTCCAATTTCCCCGCAGGTATTTAATTTCAATTTAATTCATTTTGAAAAAATGAAAAAAAAGAGTAGTAGGTTTAAACGATATTTATTTCTGGAGATGTATCTGGTTCTGGTTCCGGAGGTGTCTCTGGTTCAGGAGTTGGTTCTGAAGGAGTCTGTGTGTTACCCGTGTTAGTATTAGTGTTAGATGTTGATCCGCTGTTAGATGATCGGCTACTAGTCACTTGGGTGGAAGTTTGAGTGGAATCATCATCCGCGTCTGAGTCATCACTAGCTACAGTATTATTAGTAACAGTGGCATTAGATTCATCAGTACCATTATAAGCAACCGAGTTTACCTGGGAATCAGATTGTGAACCTAAAACTGGGATTCCATACAGCCCAATGCATAAAATCAGTATGACTGGTACCAAACCACCCATCAATTTATAATCTTTGTTCATAATAACACATCTTATTGTATGTTTTTTTAGTGTATATAATCTTTGGCCATAAATTACCTCTTATATTCATTGATTAGTCCATATTCAAATATATTTACCAGAGTACCATTCATTATTAATTACTCCAACCTTCCCATAATCAAACTCCCCGGAAATATTAAAGCATAATTATTATAAATTCTAAATTTAAATGAAATTAAAAAGGTTTATTAAAGCCAGAACTCTATGAATAACGGAGGATCATAATGAAAGGGATATCATCTAAAGATTTAATGTTACTTTTTATAATATCAATTATCACTACCATATTTGCATCAACCCAGCCCATTGATAACTTTATAGTAAATATTCTTGTATTTATGGTCATCTTTGTATCCTCAGGATATTCATTGATATCAGTACTTTACCCGGAAGAAAATTACTCAGGGCTTCTTAAAAAACCACTACTGCTCATGGAGCTGTGTGTATTTCTAACCATTTTAATTAGCGTAATACTTAAATATTCTTCTTTAGGACTTCAACTTAGAGATCTAATCTTGATTTTATCGTTAATTACCATAGTACTTTCCATTACAGCCTATATACT
>NPIE01002608.1_pt3 | contig 124364 bp, 122 predicted proteins | sample 8637661 | NCBI WGS metagenome assembly NPIE01 (sample SAMN07420842, study PRJNA396082) | bioreactor metagenome | isolation source: sample BA12 brine-fed electro-methanogenic bioreactor BA | place: Japan: Kochi | collected 2016-12-09
TCGCGGTCAAGGTCGGTGGCGAGATAGAGGGTGTCGCAGTTCTTGGCGGCGGCTTTGAGGGCGGTGACGACGCGCTTCTTGCCCGGCATGATGTCGTAGGTGGGCTCGAAGTTGTTCTCGATATCCACGTTGATGCCCTTGCTGGGCAGGTCGCGGATGTGTCCCATCGAGGCCTTGACTTCGAAGTCCGGACCGAGGTAGCGGTTGATCGTCTTGGCCTTGGCAGGCGACTCGACGATGACCAACGATTTTCGCGCGTTCGATTTCGTCATGGGTTGTATCTAGCTCATTCTTGTGCTTTGGACCACTCGGGCGATCGCTGGCAGCGATCGTTTCTGGGGTGCCTCACCGGCCGCCGATGTAGGTTCTTTACTGGACCGCATCGAAATGTGTTCGTCGTCGGCAAGAGCACGCCAATTCCCTATCGGCCATCGGGCCGTGAGAATTTAGAACTGGATGGATACAGAGGGGCGATCGGTATGTCAATGGAAAATCACAGGCAAGATGCGCTGGGTTGGGGAAACAGGGATTGTCCGGTGTTGGGGAATGCGCATTATAGGGCGATGCGCGAAGGAGGGCCGGGAGGAGTCCTCCGGTAAGACGCCGGAGTGGCACGGGGTCACAGCAAGGCGGTGCTGAAGTACCGTTCGGCGCGGTCGGGTAGGACGGTGGCGATATTGCCGGTGACGGTCTGAGCGAGCTGGCGGGCGGCCCAGACGTTGGCACCGGAGCTGATGCCGACGAGCAATCCGAGGTCGCGGCTGAGTTGGCGGGTGGTTTCGATGGCGGCTTCGTCGGAGACTTCGATCACTCCGTCGACGAGGGAGACGTCGAGGACGTCGGGGATGAAGCCATCGCCGATGCCCTGGATCTGGTGGAGCCCGGGTTCGTGGCCCAGGAGCGCCGAGCGGTTTTCGGGCTCGACCGCGACGATCCTGATGTCCTTGTTCCGGCCCTTGAGGAAGCTGCCGACGCCCTGGAGGGTGCCGCCGCTGCCGACGCCGGCGACGAAGCACTGGATGTCGCCGTCCATCTGGCGCCAGAGTTCGCGTGCGGTGCATTCGAAATGGACGCGCGGGTTGGCGGGGTTTTTGAACTGCTGGGGGACGAAGACGCGGGGGTCTTCGGCGGCCATCTGCTCGACCCGGCGGACGGCGCCGCCGATACCCTCTTCGTCGGGTATGAGGACGAGATCGGCGCCGAGGCCCTTTATGAGCTTCTTGCGCTCCTCACTCATGCCCTCGGGCATCACGATGCGGACCTGATAGCCCATGAGGCAGCCGACGAGGGCCAGGCCGATGCCGGTGTTGCCGCTCGTGGGTTCGGTGATGACCGAATCGGGGCCGAGCTTGCCTTCGCGGCGTGCGGCCTGGAGCATGGCGAGGGCCACGCGGTCCTTGATGCTTCCGCCCGGGTTGAGGAACTCCGCTTTGGCGAAGATCGCCTCGCCGCGCAGCCGCAGCAGCGGCGTATTGCCCACGAGTTCCAATATGTTGTCCGTCAGCATACGTCTCCCCTGAAGTCACCCTGCCCCGTGCGGCGGGCCGTGTCCGCCGGCGGTCCGAGTGTTAGCGACAGTGTACCCGAAGAACGCCCTCGTCACAAGCAAAACCGGAGTGTCGCGCGCGGCCCTTGTGTGTGCGTGCCCGCCGCGAGGTCGCAGGAGTGCAAGTGCCGTGCAGTGTTGCGGTTAGGGTTGCAGAGGCTCCATGCGAACACGCGACATAGTAGACCTGCTATGGCCGCGTAGGTTGTCGCGGGCAAGGGGGAATTTCCCCCTAGTAGCGCCGTCCCCGCCGGTTTGTGCCGGTTACGTCTCCCTGGGGGGTGCCGCCGCGCATGCCACGGGAGCGAGTCGAGCCCGGGGTCATCGTGGTACCCATCCGTTCCTCCATGCGCTGGAGGCGTTCGTCGTCTTCGATCATTTTGGCGGTGACGTCGGCCAGGCGGTTCTGGCGCGCCAGCATCAGGCCCTCGATGGCAGCGGCGGTCTTCGCCGCGTTGTCGTCGACGGCGGTCTGGCGGAGGGCGTCGTATTCGCGGAGATCCAGGGCATGGACGGTCGGCAGCAGGTCGCGCTTGTCGAGAGGGTCGACGGTGAGCCAGGCCTGAAGCTGCTGCTCTGTCACGGGATCCAGCGGGGGTTCATTGACCTCCCGGACGGGGCGGGTTCGCGCGGTCGGGCGGCCGGGGTCGGTGGCGTAGGGGTCGTTGAGCATACCGCCAGCCATGGGGTCGGTGGCCGCGCCGCGTCCGCGGGAGCGTCCCGTCATGCGGGTGCGACTCGTTGCCTCCCTTTCCTGCATCATCGCGGCGCGCCTCTCCTCGCGGAGGTCGTCGGAGATGACGTCGTAGCGGGCCTTGCGCTGGGCGACGAGCTGGTCGATGGCGGCGGACGTCTCGGCGGCTTTCTCGGCCTGTGCGAGCTGCTTGGCGAAGGTCATCTCGTCGTTGAACTGCTTCTCGACGGAGCGGATGAGCAGCGTGCGATTGTCCATGCGGCGCTGGCGCCAGTTACGCTGTTCGGAGGCGCTGGCAGTGTCGAGCTTGGCGATGGCGTCGGCCAGGCCAGGGAAGGAGGCGACACGTGCGCGGATTTCATTCGGATCGCCAAGGACGACGGCGGTGGAATCGACGGGCTGATAGCCCTCGGCTGCGTCCGAGTCGAATCCGGAGTCGGCTCCCGGCGGGGTCCGGAGTCCCCTGCTGCCATAGGGAGACATCGCGTCGAAGGGATTGGCGGGCTCCTCGGCGCCGTGCTGGCGAAGCAGAGCGGCGATTTCAGTATTACGGCGGGCCTGAGCGATACTGAGAGCGGTCTGGCCGGTTCGGTCCTTGATATTGACGTCCGCGCCGGCGCCGATGAGATATTCAACGACTTCGAAGAACCCGCTGTCCGTCGCGACGATCATGGGGGTCTTGCCCATGGTGTCGGTGGCGTCGACGGAGGCGCCCTTGGCGACGAGGGCTTTCACCGCATCCAGATTGTTCCGGATCGATGCCATGATGATCGGCGGGACATCGCGGCTGGGCGCGGAGGGGTTGGCGCCGGCGTCCAGGAGCAGCGTGATCAGCTCGATGCGCCCACCTTCGACGGCTATACCGAGCGGGGTATTCTTGTTCGTGTCGGGCTTGTTGAGCAGGTCGGTACCCTGGTCGAGGTGAAGTCGGACCTCGTCGACGTCACCGGTGGCGATTGCCTGGTAGAATGGCTTGGTTGGTCCGTTGCCCTGGGCGGCAAACGCCGCCGAGAGCATGAGGGCAGAGACGAGTAGAACGGCGGTGAGTATTGGCAGGCGTTTCACAGGACACCCCTTTTCAAATGCAGTTGTCTGGTTGCAGGCCCCCCTGCCGCGGTCGAGGCAGGAGGAGCACAGGTGCTATTATACCACGAAATCGGACGCAAAGCCTATTTGGCAGCTCACGAAGCAGATTTTTACCGGGCTCAGCTATACCTCATCGACGCATACGACGCCGAGGGTCTCGGCGATACGACCGAAATCGTCGATCGAGTCGAATTCGATGACAATCTTGCCCTTCTGACCGTTCCGACGGGTCTGGATGGCGACGCGCGTGCCGAGATGCCGCTTGAGCCGATCCTCCAGGTCGAGGATGTGCGTGGGCTTGGCACGTGCGGGTGCGTTGGGCGTCGGAGAATCAGTGAGGTGTTTGCGAACGAGTCGCTCGACGTCGCGTACGCTGAGCCGCCCTGCCATGGCGCGGTTGGCCAGTTTTCGGCGCAGTTCATCGCTGGGCAGGCCCAGGATGGCTCGGGCGTGGCCCATGGAGAGCTTGCCGTCGGTAAGCATCTGACGGATATCTTCCGGTAAGTCCAATAATCTCAGGTGGTTAGCGATGACGGAGCGATCTTCGCCCAGTCGTTCCGCTGCCTCTGCCTGGGTGAGGGAGAAGGCGTTGAGATATCGCTGGTAGGCCTTGGCTCGCTCGATCGCATTGAGCCCCCGGCGGTGAATGTTCTCGACGAGGGACCACTCGAAGAGTTGCTCGTCGGTTACGTCGCGGACGAGGGCGGGGATGGCGGACATAGACGCCATTTGAGCGGCGCGGAATCGGCGCTCACCGGCGATGAGCTGATAGCGACCTTGGAAGGGACGAACCACGATGGGCTGGATGATGCCGTTGGCTTTGATCGACTCGGTCAGCTCGGCCAGGTCCTCCTCGTTCCAGACGGTGCGGGCCTGATAGGGATTCGGGCCGATGGAGTCCAGGGGCAAGTCGCGGAGGGCGGAATCACGCTCCTGGTCCGGCGGAAAGCTAAGGGCGGCAGCGCCCTGCTGTGGTTCGGCAGGAGATGGGAGATCGGGCGCCGACATGGGCCCGAGGAGGGATTCCAGTCCCCTGCCGAGGTGGCGAGGCTTCTCGCCTTTTCCGCTGAGCATCGTGGTACTCCTTTAGTGGTTCGGTGCATAGTGGGTAACGACGCGTGATTCTACGGGCAGCAAGCAAAGTCCTCAAGCGATATTTCGGAATTTGCCATGCCGAGGGTTGATTTTTCCGCTTATACGCAGCTGTTGCGTCGATGTTTCACGTGGAACATCGGCGGGAAGGAGGATGCCGAGGGGGACTGGACGGGATCACGGGTGGGTGGGCGCCGGGTTGCCGAGAGCCATGCTGGTTTAAGAGAGAAAGACCAGGGGTGTCGGCGGCTGCGAGCATAGGTCGGCGTGCGTGTCTGCATGCTATGGGCAAGAGGCTGGCGGGAGACGTGGGTATGTGGCGCAGGGATGGTCGCGGCGCGGACTCGAAGGGATGCGATGTTTCACGTGAAACACGGCCTCTGGGTATTTGTCCTCTTCCTGCAAGCGATGAGGGATGGTCTGCGTGGTGCCGCAACGGATTGGCTTTGTTTTGACGCCCGAAGGCGATGCACCCTTCTGACTACAGGGTTGCGTGGACCCAATGCCGGACGTGGGGTCCGAGGACGAGTACGCCGATCATGGCGGAGCCGATGGCAGAGATCAGGACCCCGCCGGCGGCAACGTCCTTGGCGTGGCCCACGAGCGGATGGAATTCGGGCGAGGCGACATCGGCGAGGAACTCGAGTGCGGTGTTGAGCGCTTCGGCGGTCCAGACCGCCATGATCGCAAGGATGATCCAGCACCATTCGGCGGCGGTCAGGACGCACAGCCCCCCTACTACGAGGACACAGCACGAGGCGATCGCGTGGAGCCAGGCGTTGTGTTGGGAACGCAGCATGAGGCGAACGCCGCGTCCGGCACAACGAAAGCTCTGGAGGCGCGCGGAGAGGGTAAGAGGTCGGGGATCATCAAGGCCCAAAGAGAAATGGGGTACGGCTTGCCCGGGATGCTCAGTCAGATTCATCTTCCTACGTCCCACTATGGATTACCCGGTTTTGGCGGGGTCCGAGCGCGTGGTTCCCTGGCTCTTGTTGCCGTCGCAGTCCGTTGCGGCCACGAGCCCATGGTCTTCGTATCGGCAGCGGCCGGGGACGACTTGAAGCGGGGCACGTAATTTCCGCGTGTTCCCGATGTGTGTTTGTTCAGTAGCGAAGGAAAATATGCCGTCTGTGTTGGCCTCCCTCCAGCGGCCCGGCGCCGAGGGGGAACTCCGCGGTACCGGCTGCGTTGCGTGCTATGCAGGGGATCAAGGGGTGCGGAGGGCTGTTCGGGGGTGACCGCGAGCGATCAAGGTCCGAAAAGACACCGGTTGACAGCTTCGGCAGCCGGGTTGTGCTGCGTGGGCAGCGTGCGAGGAGGGGCAGGTTGGGCGAGCGGGCCTTGGGGCTGGGGCACGGCGTAGAGGCCGGTGCGGGGGCAGGGCGCCGGGATATCAGTACTGATGCGAAGGTTCGTGAGCGGTGGTGCGGACACGGGGCAGTGGGGCGCGCGGCCTTGCGAGGCGGCGGCGGTGGTGAGTTGCGAATGCCGCATAGGGGGACGGCGCGGCTGATAATACGGTTTGGCGGCGTGGCGGGGCTGCTTGGTCCGCGAAGGGGCCTACGCCACGAGCCCGGTGCCGCGGCCGGTTCTGTGCCGGCGATATTATCGGCAGCAGGAGGGTGGGGGGGCAGACCGGGCGGCAAGAGACGCTTTCCTTAAAGGTATCTTTCGGGCATTCCGATACTTAGGCAGGGAGAGAGGACACACGTCAGGCAGGGCGGACGGACGCCGGCAGGGGGCGGGCGTACGCCTCTGCGCACCCGACGGGGACGGAGTCCGTCGAAACAGACGATTGCCATGGGTGTCGGGATCGGGTAACGTCTCGGCAGGACGATTCCTTCAACAGTCAGGTCCACGAGGGCTGCGGCTTCATGAAGATACTGGTGACAGGCGGCGCGGGCTTTATCGGCTCGCATCTGGTCGAAAGGCTGCTGAGCGACGGTCAGGAGGTGGTGATTCTCGACAATCTCAGCACGGGCAGGCTCGAGAACCTCGCGGGTGTCGCGACGCATCCGAACCTGCAATTCGTGCGGGGGGACATTCGCGACGTCTCGTTGGTCCAGCTCCTGGCGGCGGAATGCGAGATGATCTTCCATCTGGCGGCGGCGGTCGGGGTGCAGTTGATCGCGGACGATCCGGTGCGGACGATCGAGACGAATATCGGCGGCACGGAGACGGTGCTGGCGGTAGCGAACAAGTTCGGGCGACGGGTCCTGATCGCGTCGACGAGTGAGGTGTACGGCAAGAGCGAGAATGTCCCGTTTCGCGAGGACGACGACATCGTGCTGGGCAGTACGATCTTCTCGCGCTGGTCGTATGCGTGCAGCAAGGCGATCGATGAGTTTCTGGGGCAGGCGTACTATCAGCAGTATGGGCTGCGTGTGGTGATTGCGCGGTTTTTCAATACGATCGGACCGAGGCAGACCGGTCGCTACGGGATGGTGGTGCCCCGATTCGTGCGGTGGGCTCTAAGCGACGAGCCCATAAGCATTTATGGAACGGGGACGCAGAGTCGGTGCTTCTGTTACGTGCAAGACGTGGTGGAGGCGGTGATCGGGCTGATGCAATGTAAAGAGGCGGTAGGGCGGATCTTCAACGTGGGGACGGCGGAGGAAGTGAGCATCGAACAACTGGCGGACAGGGTGATCGCGCTGACGGGGAGCCGGAGTGCGAAGAAGTACATTCCTTACGACGTGGCGTATGGGCGGCCTTTTGAGGACATGATGCGGCGGGTCCCGTCGACCGAGCGGATTGCCGGTTTGATTGGATGGAAGCCCAGAACGAGCCTCGAACAGACGTTGCGCGTCATTATCGCGGAGCATCGCGGACTGGCAGGGGGCGAGTAAGTCAACGGAGGACCGATTTCCATGCAGGCAACGGGACGTTCCTGGGATTACCTGATCGTAACCGCGTCGAACGAGGCGCAGGCGAAGGCGTACGAATCGCAGTTGGCGGTGCGGCGCGAGCTGGGGCTGCTCAGCGACATCCGCGAGACGATCGTCGTCGCCGATCCGGGTGGGCGGCGGATCGGCAGCGGGGGCAGCACGCTCTACTGCCTGATGGAAGTTCTGCGACGGCGGTTATCTTCGGACGTGGCGAAACCCGGACTTCGTCACTGGGAAGCGGTCCTTCGGGAGTTGCGGATTCTGATCATTCATGCGGGTGGGGATTCGCGACGTCTGCCCGCCTACGGGCCCTGCGGGAAGATCTTCATTCCCGTGCCGGGCGAAAACGACAGCGCGGTGTGCCTGAGTCTGTTTGATCGGCAACTGCCGACCTATCTGTCGCTGCCGGCGGCGCCGGCGGGGCAGGGACAGGTGGTGATCGCGTCGGGCGACGTGCTGCTGCGGTTCGAGCCGGCGGATATTCGATTGACGCAGCAGGGGATTACGGGGCTGGCGTGTTATGCCCAGCCCGAGCAGGCGAGCCGGCACGGGGTGTTCTGCCAGGGGGGCGACGACGAGGTCCGACTGTATCTGCAGAAGCCCTCGGTCGCCGAGCAGAAGGCGCACGGGGCGATCAATGCCTACGGGCAGAGCTGCCTGGATATCGGGGTGATGCATTTCGATGCGGCTACTGCGGTACGGCTGTTGCAGGTGTTCGGCGCCGCGCGAAACCGGCAGGGCGACTGGCTGCTGGCCGGCAGGCGAGGCAAGGCGGTGCTGGAGCGGGGGCTGGACTTCTACCGCGAGGTCTGCTGCGCGCTGGGCAGGGACACGAGCCTGAAGGGGTACGTCAAGTCGGCGCGGGAGAGCGGCTCGAAGTGGTCCGACGCCATGCTGGATGAGCTGTTCGAGGCGCTGGCCGATCTGCCGTTCCGCGTGCAATGGCTGAAGCACTGCGATTTCCTCGATTTCGGAGGCAGTCGGGCGATCCTCAGCAACGGGACGCGTCTGCTCCAGGAGGATCGGGGCATCTCGTTTCTCCAGGGCTATCTGGATATCAACAATGAGTTGCGGCCCAAGGGCAGCGTGCAGGGCACGGGAGGATGGGTGGAAGGGTGTCGAATCGCGTCGTCGCTGGCATTGGGCGGGAGCAACGTGGTGGTCGGCGTCGACGTCGAGGAGCCATTGTCGCTGGCGGCGGGGGCGTGCGTGGATGTGATCGAAGGGCACGACCGCGACGGCGATCGCGTCTGGTTCGTTCGCTGCTACGGGATCGACGACGCGTTCAAGGAGCCGGCGGGGCAGGGGGCGGTCTTCTGCGGCAGGGACCTGCTCGACTGGCTGGCGGGGGCGGGCGCGGGGGCAGAGGACGTGTGGGACCGGCGGACCCCCGAGAGGGAGAGGAGCATCTGGAACGCGCGGTTGTTCCCGGCGGTCAAGGCGCCGGGCGAGTATCGGCGCTGGCTGTGGATGTTCGAGCCTGGGGCTGCGTCGGATGAAGCGCGCCGGGCGTGGCGGTCGGCGGATCGGTACAGTTTCGAGCAGATGCTGGCGATGGCGGATCACGTGGAGTTCTATCGGCGTCGCAGCGCGATTCGGGCGGGGAATCTGCGTGGCTCGTGGCGGCGTGTGTTTCGGCCGGAGAGCCGTTTCTCGGCGCGGGAACTGGCGTATTTGCTGCGCGGCAGAAGTGACAGGACGCTGTGGATCGCGGATATTCTGAAGGAAGTACATCGGTATTCGGAGAGCGGCGAAAGTCGCACCACGGCGGCGCTGGTGCTGCCGCGCGTGATGCACAGCCTGGGGACCGCGTTGCGGTCGCTCTGTGAGGACGGCGCCGTCGCGAGCGCCGAGATCCTGGGGGGTGTGGAGGAGGAACTGACGCGCGGTCAGGTCAAGTGGCTCAAGTCGCTGGGGCTGCTGCCATCGCGTGACGTGACGGTTGGCGAGTGGGCCGATCGGGCGCGGTCGGCAGCGTTCGAGTCGCTGGAGCGGTCGATCGTGGGCAGCGGGATCGGCGAGGGCGCAGCGCCGCGTAGCGTGTTGCGGAGCGACGAGATCGTCTGGGCGCGGGCCCCGGCGCGGCTGGACGTCGGGGGCGGGTGGACGGACACGCCTCCCTATGCGCTCGAATGGGGCGGGTGCGTGATGAACGCGGCGGTGAATCTGAACGGCCAGCCTCCGATTCAGGCCTACGTGCGCGTGATCGAGGAGCCGGTGATTCGCATCGGCTCGATCGATCTGGGCGTGCGGATCGAGGTGAGGCGGTTCGAGGACCTGCTGGATTATCGCAAGGCGACCGGCAGCTTCGCGCTGGCCAAGGCGGCTCTCGTGCTGTCGGGGCTGGCGCCGCAGGGGGGCGGGCGACCGAAGGCGGGCTCGTTGAAGAAGGCGCTGGAGGCCTTCGGGGGCGGGATCGAGCTGACGACGCTGGCGGCGATCCCGAAGGGCAGCGGGCTGGGCACCTCGAGCATCATGGGGGCGGTGATCACGGCGGCGATTGCCCGCGTGGTGGGCAAGACGCTCTCGCAGCGCGAGCTCTTCCACCAGGTGCTGCGGCTGGAACAGGCGCTGACCACGGGCGGCGGCTGGCAGGACCAGATCGGCGGCGTCGTGGACGGCGTCAAGATGATCGTCTCGGAAGCGGGGATGGTCCCGGACGCGCACATCCATTACGTACCAGAAGATATTCTAGACCCGAGTTGTAACGAGAATTCTGCGCTGCTGTATTACACGGGGATCACGCGGCTGGCCAAGAACATCCTCCAGCAGGTGGTGGGGCGGTATCTCGATCGGGACCGCGCCACGGTGGCGACGCTGACGCACATCGGTGCGGTGGCGCGGGAGGTGATGGACACGTTCATCCGCAAGGACCGGGCCCGCTTCGGCCGGCTGGTGGACACCGCCTGGCGACTCAACAAGCAACTGGACCCGAACAGCAGCAACGCGGAGATCGAGGCGCTGCTGGCGCGGGTCGCGCCGCATCTGTACGGGGCGAAGCTGCTCGGCGCCGGCGGGGGCGGTTTCCTGCTGATGATCTGCCAGTCGGGCGCCGATGCGGCAGCGGTGCGCGAGATGCTGGAAGCGGAACCCCCCAACGAGCGGGCGCGGTTCTTCGACTACAGCATCAGCGATGAAGGGCTGGTGGTGACCGTCAGTTGAGGCCAGAGGCATTCCGCGAGTCGATCCATGACCAAGACCACGATACGGGTGCTGCGCGTCTACGGCGCCGTCCTGCTGGGGGCGGCGACTTTGTACGCGATCAGTTGCGCGCCGGGAGCACTCTGGCAGGACAGCGGACTGATCCAGGTGCGCGTCTGGCGGGGGGATATCGAGGGGTTTCTCGGCCTGGCGATTTCGCATCCGCTGTTCTATCTGGTGGCGTTGGCGGGCCAGGCGCTTCCGTTCGGCGCATTCGCCCACAAGGTGAACCTCGTTTCGGCGCTGGCGGGGGCGGTGGCGGTTGGGAACCTGTATCTTCTGGTTCGACTGTGGGCAGGGCGGGACTTTCCGGCGGTCCTCGCGGCGGTGACGCTGGCGTTGTCGCACACGTTCTGGCAGCATTCGAGCATCGCAGAGACGTACACGCTGTGGTCGGCGCTTTTTGTCGGCGAGTTGATCGTGCTGCTGCAATACACGCGGATGCGTCGCGCGGGATATCTTTATGCCCTGGGTCTGCTGAACGGGCTGGCGATCGCGGTGCACATGCTGGCGGTCATCCCGCTGGTCTGCTATGTCGTTGCGTTGGCGGTGCTGGTGGCTCGCAAGAAGCTGGGCGCGAAGGACGTTGGCCTGGCTGCGCTTCTGTGGATGCTTGGTGCGCTGCCCTATGAGTACCTGATCGTCCGGCAGATCTTCGCGAGCGGCGATGTGTTCGGCACGCTGGCTTCGGCGGCGTTTGGCGACCGGTGGCGGGGGGACGCGCTCAATACCGCGGTGTCGTGGCGCATCGTGAAAGAGAACCTGCTGCTGATCGTGTTGAATTTCCCGACGCCCAACGTTCTGTTGCTTGGGGCGGGGGGCGTCGCATTGTGGAAGATGCGGGCGGATGGGATGTTCCGGCGGGCGATTGCGGCGCTGCTGGTGCTGTTCTTCGTTTTCGCATTTCGCTATACCGTTGCGGACCGGTACGCGTTCTTCATTCCGTTCTATATCGTCGCTTCTGCGGTGGTGGGACTTGGCGTTCATCTGGTTCTGGCGCGGATGCTTCGCAGATCGGTCGCCGTTCTCATCGCGGGTTTCGCGGTATTGCCGCCGGCAGTGTATGCCGTTGCTCCAGGTATGGCGCAGCGGATGGACCTGGAGATGGGCACGCGTGGGGACATCGCGTATCGGGACGACTACAGGTATTTCCTCCAGCCCTGGAAGGCGGGCGACGACGGCGCAGCGCGGTTTGCACGTGAGGCTCTGGAGGTGGCAGGACCCGGTGCGATCCTTTACGCGGATACGACGACGGTGGCGCCGCTGCTGCTGGCGCAGGAAGTCGAGGGCTTGCGACCTGACGTGAAGATCGTGACCGGGATTATCCGCAGCGAGGGCGCGCCGGAGTATAGCGCCGAGGCCTTCCGGGAGTCGGTCGGTTGCCATCCGATCTACGTGACCTCGCAGCAGGCGGGGTACGGACCACCGTTCATCCTGGGCAAGTACGACCTGCGTAAGGCAGGTCCGCTGTGGCAGGTGGTCGAACCGGCAGCCGCGCCCCACTGAGAGTGCAGCAAGGGCCTCGATGCATGCCGTGCCTCTGTGAAGGATCGAAAGGATTCGCGTTAGGACTATGACCCAGCAGGTCACGACCTCCAAGCGGCTGGTGCACAACACGTTTTACAATGTGGCGATGCTGATGGGCAACGCCATCGTCGCCTTTCTGCTGATCCGCTTTTTTCTGGGCCGGCTCGGGGAGGCGCGCTACGGCGTCTGGGTGCTGATCGGATCGGTATTCCGCTACCGGATGATCCTGGGCATGGGGCTCAACAGCGCCATCAACCGGCGCATCCCGATGTACCTGGCCAAGGGGGACGACGAGGGCATTCGCAGCGTGGTCAGTACAGCGCTGCTGTTCTTCTCGATCATCGGCGTGGTGCTGGCGCTGCTGAGCGTGCTGCTGTACGTCAAGATCGGCGACTGGTTCGCCATCGAGGCGGACCTGGTGCCGGCGGCGCGTACGCTGGTGCTGATCGTCGGTCTGGGTTTTGCGCTTTCGACGCCCCTGCAACTGACGACGGCGGTGCTGAGCGGGCTGCAGCGGTTCGACGTGATCAGCATCGTGACGCTGATCGTGCTGACTTTGCGGACGATCCTGCTGGTGGTGATGCTGCGTCATGGCTACGGACTGCTCACGCTGGGCTACATCTACGGGATCAGCGAGATCGTCGCCCGCACAGCGCAGTATACGTACGCGAGGCGACTGCTTCCGGCGGTGGCGGTCGCGTGGAAGAGCGTCGATCGCACGCTGCTCAAAGAGATGCTGTTCTACGGGACCAACACGCTGCTCTACGCGACGGGGACGCTGATCGTCTATCGCGCCAGCGAGACGATCATCGGGATCTTCCTGGGCACGACGGAGGTGGCGCAGTTTTCGGTGGCGGCGGCGGGGGTGCTCCTGCTGTCGCAGTTCCTCCAGGCGTTCACGGCGGCGGTCAAGCCGGCGGTGAGCGATCTCGACGCGCGGGACGATCACGTCCGCGTCCGGCAGGTCGCCTTCTTGACGCAGAAGTACAGTCTGCTGGTATTGATTCCGGCGGCGGCGTTCCTGGGGGTGATGGGACGGGAGTTCCTGACGGTCTGGGTGGGGGCGAAGTTTGCCGATCCGGGGACCATTGCCTATATGGCGACGGTGCTGGCGATCCTGACGGCGGGTCACGCGTTGATGCTGGCCCAGCACAGCAACTTTCTGGTGCTCTCGGGTCGGGGTGAGCACAAGGTCTTTGGGATTCTGACCGGGGTCGAAGCGGTGCTGTGCGTGGTCGGTGCGGTATTGAGCGTGAAGGTCCTCGGCTGGGGCCTGACGGGGATCGCCTGGAGCAACTTCGTGCCGATGGCGCTGGTGGCAGGGGTGATTCTGCCGCTCTACTTCAATCGCAAGATGAACATCTCCGCCTGGGACAACATCGCCCACGTGTGGTGGCCTGCGCTGGCGGGCAGCGTTCCGGCGGTTGCCCTGATCGTCGCCTGGAAATACCTCGCGCCGCCCGATTCGTGGCTGGCGCTGTTCGGGGTGGTGCTGGCGGCGGGGGCTGCGACGTGCCTGTTCGCGTGGTTCGTTAGCCTGCGAGACTCGGAACGGCGCATGTTCCGCCACGTGGCGGGACGCAAGGTCGCGGCGGCAGGGACTTCCTGACGCCGGCGGATTTTCAAAGAAGATTGCGGAATGGGGCGGTGAACGGGTATCATTCGGGGGTGCGAACCTCCGACGGGAGGACGCACGGGCTCGCAGATCGGCAGCAGCGCCGTCGCGACACTCTACCGGGGGCGGATGTACTGCCGGGATTCGAGCGCATACGATGAATCGGAGAGATGTGTCCATGCGAACATCGAACTTTGGACAAGGACGTCGTGCACCCGCAGGCGCCGCAAGGCGTCGGCCCGCTCGGGTCGAGCACATTCATCCGGAGAGTTCGGCGCCGGCGGCCGAAGCGGTGCTCTCTCACGAGGTGGCGCCGACCGACGACACCCAGGCGGTCGCCAGCGTCCCCGAGACCGCCAAGCGCAAACGCCCGACGATTCAGTGGGTGGCCAAGCGCGGTCTCTGTACCGGCTGCGGCGCCTGTGCGGGCGTGTGCCCGACCGGCGCGCTGACCATGCACGTCCACGCGCGCGAGGGCAGCTATGTCCCACGGATCGATAAGTCCCAGTGCATTCGGTGCGGGCTGTGCCTCGACGTCTGTCCCGGTCACAGCGTGGATTTCGAAGGGCTAGGGACCTGGCTGTTTGGGGACATTCCGGAGGACATCGCCCTGGGGCGGTATCTGGGCAGCTACATCGGCAACGCGGCGGACAAGGACCTGCGATACGACTGTTCTTCGGGGGGGCTGGTCAGCGCGCTGCTGATCTATGCCCTGGAGCAGGGGTTGATCGACGGGGCGCTGGTGACGCGGATGCGGCCCGGCAAGCCGCTGGAGCCCGAGCCCTTTATCGCGCGGACGCCCGAGCAGATCCTCTCGGCGGCAGGGTCGAAGTATTGTCCCGTGCCGGCCGACATCGCCTTGCGGGAGATCCTCGGAGCGAAAGGGCGATACGCGGTGGTGGGTCTGCCCTGTCATATCCAGGCGGTGCGCAAGGCGGAACAGCACATCGAAAAGCTTCGCGAGCGGATTCGCTATCGGATCAGCATCGCGTGCAGTCTGGACTACAGCTTCTGGGGGACGGTGCGGTTCCTCCAGACGCTGGGCATCTCGCCCGGGGCGGTGGCGAAGCTGGAGTATCGCGGTCACGGCTGGCCCGGCGCGATGCGGATCTGCCTGAGGGACGGCAGCGAGACGCGCGTGCCCCTGGCGGACTATTATAGGAAGCTGGGGCCTTTCGCGTTGCGGCGCTGCACGCTGTGCAGCGATCTGACGGGGGAGCTGAGCGACCTGTCGTGCGGTGACGCCTGGACGCCGGAAGCGGTCGCCAGGGACAAGCTGGGCAGCTCGTTCGTGCTGACGAGAACGCCCGAGGCGGAGCAACTGCTGGAAGCGGCGGCCGCCGATCGGGCGGTCGAGTTATCGGAACTGAGCATCGCCGAGTTGAAGGTCTCGCAGGCCCACGCAATCTTCAAAAAACGCAAGCTCAACGCGCGGATGGCGCTGTTCCGCTGGACGGGACGAAGCGTCCCGTGCTATTACCAGAGACTCCTGAGGCCCGTTCGGGGCGATCATCGCGACGCCATCAAGTTCTATCTCACGCGCTCGGTGCTGGCGGGCAATCGACCGATTCTTCGCCGGCTCCTTCAGGCCACCCGCCTTTTGAAACGAAAGAACCAGCAGGGGTCGGGCGCGACGTAGCGCCGATCTCGCGGGTTTTGCTTTCGTCGGCGTCGGTACGCCGGGATTCCTGATTGGCATTCTGCGAAGATGGACATCAGGCCTACAGTCCACTTTCGCAGAAGTCGGCTCCTGACCATGTACACCGCCTATTTCGAGGAAGTCGGGCCCAACGGCCTGCTCCTGGAGTCCGAGGAGCGGACGTCGGACATTGCGTTGCCGTCGGCGGTCAATACGGTGCTGCTGGCGGTCTGGCTGATCGTTTGCGCCGTCGGGTTCGGGATCATCGTGTGGGGTCGCAACCCGATTGCCGGCGCGGCGGTGATCGCGCTGCCGACGTTCGTCGGCATGCTGCTGAAGCCGACGTTCGCGTTGTGCGTTCTCATGCTGGTGCTGCCTACGGGCGCAGGTGTGGGGTTCCGCCAGTCGGTGAGTCTGGATCGCGCGGTCGGCGCAGCCCTCGCGGTGAGCTTCCTGCTCAATGCGATGGTGACCCGACCTGGACTGCGGGTCCGGCACAACGCGCTCTGGGTGGCAGCGGGGCTCAGCGCGTGGATCTTATTGGCATCGCTGCCCCAGCCTTACCTGGGGATGGAAGTGATGCGGGCCTTTACGCAGTTCCAGTTGGTGCTGCTGATCGTGATCGTCTACTGGATTCTCGAAACGAACTACGAGACGACGTTTCTCTGGGCGTTGCGGTCGTATGTTATCGGGATGGTGGGCACGACGGTGCTGGCCTTCAAGACGGGGGCGGCGATTCGCGCCATGCACGAGACGCGGGACGCGCGGTACGCCGCAACGCTGGGCAGTGCGATCGACGCGAACATGCTGTCGGCGCTGACGGCGCTGGCGTTTCTGTCGGCGGTGTATCTTCTCGCGCGCGATCGGACTCTGTTCTGGCGCATCGTGTATCTGGTGGCGATTCTGTTTCTGCCGGTGATGATGCTGAAGATCGGCTCGCGCGGCGGGCTGGTGGCGCTGGCCTTCACGGTATTATCGCCACTGCTGTTCGTGCGGCAGGTCTTGCGGAGGCCCGCGCTGGCGGCTTTGCTGGTGGTGATGGTCCTGCTGGCGTCGCTGTCGGTGGGTCTGCTGATCGAGCAGCGAGGCCTGGACAGTTCCGTCGCGGAACGGTTGACGAGCTATCAGAGTGCCAAGGAGGCGATCGAGGTCCGGATGGATCCGATTCGCAAGGCGGTTGCGGCGGTGGTGTCCCGACCGGCGGGGACGGGGTATTTCAGTTGGTTCGAGCGGACGAACAGCGTGATCTGGCCTCACAACGATTTCTTCTTTGCCCTGGGTGTCTACGGCGTGCCGGCGGCGATTCTGTTCGGGGTTTTCGTGATTCTGCTGATGCTGACGGTCCGGCGGATGCCGCTGACGCTGGAGAAGCTGTACGCGCGGGCGGTGCTGACATTTCTGCTGGTGATGGGCCTGAATATCAAGCAGGTTTCCGCCAAGTACTACTGGGTCTTCCTGGGGTTCGTGCTGGCGGCGGAGCGGTTGAGCTGTTGGTATGCCGAGCCTGAAGAGGCGGTCTGTGACGAGTTCGATGAAGACGCTGCGGATTTTGACGATTAGCCATATGTTTCCTTCGGTCCAATCGAGTCGACATGGGATTTTCATGTGCCGCGAAGCACAATATTTGCGTCGTCACGGGGTCGAGTGCGATTTTCTCGTGGGTCGTCCGTGGGCGCCGTGGCCATTGTCCCGCGTGGGGCGTTGGCGCCAGTACGGCGCCGGCAATCCACTGGCTCCACCCGATGGGTTGCGGGCGAGACAAGTGAGTTATCTGCGTCCGCCTGGGTTTGGATTCCGGCGGCTGGAAGGGGCTTCGCTGGCGTTCCGCGCCGTTCCGGAGGCTCGGCGGTGGCATCAGGAGACGCCCTTTGATCTGGTGATGGGTGTTTCGATGCTGCCCGATGCCGAGGCGGCGGTGGCGGTCGGCAGGAAGCTCGGACTGCCGGTCGTTTCCGTGGCGGTCGGCAGCGATGTCATGGTCTATCCGGAGCGGATGCCTGCGCTGTGGCAGCGGTTGCGCAGCACCTTGGCGCAGGTGGATCTGCCGGTGGGGGTGAGTGAGTCGATCTGTCGGAGGCTCTTTGAGACGGGCGCGGGCAGGCGGGAGCCACTTTGCGTCTACCTGAGCCGGGATGCGAAGCAGTTCCGGCCTGCCGAGAACACAACGGAGGTGCGAAAGCGCCTGGGTTGGCCGACCGACGGGATCGTTGCGGTGTACGTCGGGGGTCTGGTGGAGGGCAAGGGAATCAAAGAACTGGCAGCGGCGTGTGAGCCTCTGCTGAACGAGCATAGGGACTTCCGTCTGGTCTGCGTGGGAGACGGGCCCTCGCGTGAGGTGCTGACGGCATTGAAGACTCGTCTGCGGCACCGGGACGCGATGGTGCTGGCGGGTCGGGTCGGGCCCGACGAGGTGCCGGCCTATTTGCAGGCGGCGGACTTCCTGGTCCTGCCGTCGTACAGCGAGGGGATGCCCCAGGTGGTCCTGGAGGCGATGAACTGTGGATTGGCGGTGGTCGCCACCCGAGTGGGGGGCGTACCCGAGGCGGTGCTCGATGGCGAAACGGGTCTTCTCGTCGAACCGGGCAGTGTCACGTTGCTGCGCGAAGCGATCGAACGGATAATCGTCGATCGGTCTTTTCGTGAGGCAGCCGGACAGAAGGGCCTGGCGCGGGCGAACGACGTATTCGACTCCGAGCGGAATGCGGAAACATTCGCCCAGGCGCTGTGGTCCATCACATCGAAGACAAAGACGACGAATGGTTGATGCGGAACGGACAACTCGGGCGAAGGTGTGCATGCTGACGACGGTTCATGTACCGTTCGACGGGCGCATCTTCCACAAGGAGGCCAAGAGTCTCGCGCGAGCGGGCTACGACGTCGTGCTGATCGCCCGACATGACAAAGCGGAGATGATCGACGGCGTGCGGATGGTGCCTTTGCCTGCGCCCAGGAATCGGTTCGATCGGATGACGCGTGTCACCTGGCGGCTGTACCGCCTGGCGGTGCGTGAGAATGCCGACATCTATCACTTCCACGATCCGGAACTGATGATCGTGGGACTGCTCCTGAAGGCGCGGGGCAAGAAGGTGATCTGGGACGTGCACGAGCACTATCCCAACAGCATCCTGGACAAGTTCTGGATCTCGAAGGGTCTGCGGCGGTGCGTCAGCAGGGCGTTCGACCTCTTCGAGCGGGCGGTGGTGCGGTTCTTCGACGCCGTGATCTACACGACGCCGTTCGTGGGAGCGCGGTATCAGAAGCTCAAGGTCGTGACGGAGCGGATCGAGAACTATCCGATCGTAGAGCTATCGGAGACCGTCGAGAGAGATCCGCAGAAGAAGATCCTCTACCTGGGCGTCATGTCACCCATTCGGGGGCTGCGGGAGGTGATCGAAGCCTTCGCGCCGGTGGCAGGGGAGCACCCCGACTGGCGGCTGGTCCTGGCAGGCGAGGCACGACCCGCCTCTTTTGCCGATGAGATGAGAGCGCTCGCCAGGCAGCGGGGCATCGAGGACCGCGTGGCCTTTCTCGCGTGGGTGCCGTACGAGGAGAAGGAACGACTCTCGGCGCAGGCGTCGATCGGGGTAGTTACGTATTTGCCCTACTCAAATAACACGAGTTGCTTGCCGAACAAGTTGTTCGATTATATGTTGATGGGGTTGCCGGTGGTGGCGTCGAATTTCCCGCTCTACCGGGAGATCGTGGAGCCCGAGCGGTGCGGCTTGATCGTCGATCCGACGAGACCGGAGGAGATCACCGAAGCGATGGTATACTTGGTCGAGCATCCGGACGAGGCGCGCGCGATGGGCGAGCGGGGTTTGGCCGCCGTGCGACAACGATACCATTGGGGACAAGAGAGCGACAAACTCTGTTCACTTTATACGACCCTTCTGGAGGGTCCGGGAGGACATTACCGTGTCAAAGGTACTTCTGATCGTAGGGGCCCGGCCGAATTTCATGAAGATGGCGCCGCTGTATTTCGCACTGAAGCGGGCCGAAGGCTTTGAGCCGGTCATTGTCCACACGGGCCAGCATTATGACTACGCGATGTCGCAGGCGTTCTTCGAAGACCTGGAGCTGCCTGAATCGCATCACTACCTGGGCGTCGGCTCGGGAAGTCACGCGGAACAGACGGCGCGGGTCATGATCGAGTTCGAGAAGGTGCTGGCCCAGGAGCATCCGGACCTGGTAGTCGTCTTTGGCGACGTCAATTCCACGGTGGCGTGCAGCCTCACGGCCAAGAAGCAGCACGTGCGCGTCGCCCACGTCGAGGCGGGACTGCGGAGCTTCGATGAGATGATGCCGGAGGAGATCAACCGGCGCGTGACCGACGCGATTTCCGACTGGCTGCTGACGCCCTCGCCCGACGGCGACGAGAACCTGCGCCGCGAAGGCGCGGCGAACGGGCGGGTGCGTCGCGTGGGGAACATCATGATCGATTCGCTGGTCACCATTCTGGAACGGGCGGGTAGCGATCAGGAGGTCCAGCTTCTGCGGGATCTGGCTCTGGCGAGGGGTTCGTACGCGCTGGTGACGCTGCACCGCCCGTCCAATGTGGATGAGCCCAAGAGTCTCGAAGAGATCCTCACGTACCTGAACCGACTGGCGGAGAAGCTCCCGGTGGTGTTCCCGATGCACCCCAGAACGAAGAAGCACATCGAGCGTTTCGGCATCGATCTCCCATTCCGCGACGACTTCCGGATCATCGACCCGGTTCGGTACCGCGAGTTCATCCTGCTCCAGAAGAACGCGCGGTTCGTACTGACGGATTCGGGCGGCATCCAGGAGGAGACGACCTACCTGAGGCTGCCCTGTCTAACGCTGCGTCCGAACACGGAACGGCCCATCACGATCGCCGAGGGTACGAACGAGCTGGTGAACATGGAGACGATCGAAGCGAAGTCCGACCAGATCCTCTCGGGTCAGTGGAAGAAGGGGAGCGTCCCGGCGCTGTGGGACGGCAAGACCGCCGAGCGGATCGTCGAGGTTTTTCAGGAGGTCAACGAGGTTTGCCCCTGCGGGCATTCCTAGGGGAAGCGGTCGAGTTCTGCCTTGGAGCCGAGCAGGCGTGTGGCCCAGGCCACCAGGCAAAGCGGCGCGTTCTGCATGGTCTTGTTCTGGGCGCCCTCGGGCAGATTGGGTCCGCCGTTGGTGAGGTCGTAGGCCAGCGCCAGGAAGAGCTGCTCGAGGTCGGTGTCGAATACGGCGAGGCGATGCCAGCCAAACCAGACATTGCCGCCCCGGCCGGATTGGAGAGCGCCAAGCATGCCGTCGGCGCCGTCGCTGTAGTTGTTGAAGTAGAAGGGCCCCTTTTCGGGCGCCCAGATCCGGAACTTCAACGTGTTGAGGAGGCCAGCGAGGACGGTCTCGTCGACCAGCCCTTCGCTGTAGGCCCGTGCCGCCAGCCAAGCGGTGCGGTTGGCATGTGAGGTATCGATCGCAGCGTCGGCGGAGCCGGCGCCGTAGTTCGGGATCAGCAGCCATACGTAGCCCTCGTCGGCGACTTGCACGAACAGACCCCAGTCGGGTGGGATGATGCGCTGGATGCCCTCGGTGTTGGGCGGCAGGTCATCGGCACTATAGCGGGGGGCCAGGTACAGTTCGATCAGTCTCTCGGCCCAGGTCCGATAAGGATATGTGTCGCAGCCCAGGGCGTCGAGGTCCAGACAGAGGCAGGCGAAGTGCTCGCGAACGTCCCGCCCGCTGTTGAGGGTCAGCAGGACCGTCCCGAACGAGTCGGTACCGAGCAGTTGCTCGGCGGCGACGGAGGGTCGGTAGTAGAGCCATTTTTCGATGACGTCGCGTTCGACGAAGTCGGCGATGGTCTGCCAGTTGGGATCGGCGATCTCGTGGAGGGCGCGAGCGACGAGCATAAACCCGGCGCTGCCCTGGAAATCACAAAGCTGATTGTGTCCGCCCGTCTCGGTGGCGACGGACCCCAGATAGAAGCAGGGCCAGTCGCCGCGGGGCACTTCATGCCAGAGCAGAGGCAGCGGATGGGTGGTGGCTTCGTTGATGGCCTGCAGGGTCAGCCGACGGGCGAGGTCGAGATAGGCGGGGTTTCCGGTGCCCCTCCACATGTCCACGAGGGACTGGAGTTCGCGCTGGAGGTAGTAAACGGTCATCCCGTCGGAGAGCTTGCGCCCATCGTTGGCGGCCATGCGGAACAGGTAGTCTCGTCCGTATCCGGCAACCAGTCGTTCATACAGGACGGGGCGGTTCTCCCGTGCGGCAGCGGTGAAGTCCGGATCCAGGGCGGGCAGGGCTCCTTCGTACTTCTTGATGCCAGCGCAGGCCAATGACGCGCAGGCCAGGAGGACGGCGGTCGAAAGCAGCGCGCGGTGCCTCGCCGGATGATGCCGGTGGATACAGACTGGACTCATTCGGGCTCTTCCCCCATACGCCAACAAGGACTTGTCCCCGGGCGGGTTCCCTCGACCTCCGTTCCGCGTCCGGCCACTCCATGAGAAGAGACTCTGTTATTATAACTATTGTGGGCGGTTCAGGCAAGATAGAAAGAGCCTGTTTTGCGATGGGACCTCCGGCAGGTGGGTTGGTGGTGTGATTATCGGAATAATTCCGGGGTAAACCAGCGGCGATGTCGCTGTGGACACGCCTACGCGTATGCACATCCTCTACATCCATCAATATTTCGCGTCCCGCAAGGGGCGGACGGGTACGCGGTCGTATGAGTTCAGCCGGCATCTGGTCGGCAAGGGCCACCGTGTGACCATGATCACCTCGGGGCTGGCCAACGGCGAGTTCCCGGTCCCTGCGGGCCGACGGCATGGCGACTACGAGGTCGATGGCATCGGTGTGGTGTCCGTGGCAGGGGGGTACAACGATCCACACCTGGGGACGGCCCTGAGCGGCCGGCGGCGGATGCTCAAGTTCTATGAGTTTGCCCGAATGGCGTCGAAGGTCGCCCGGGAGCTGGAGCGCCCCGACGTGGTGTTCGCGACGCATACGCCGTTGCCGGTCGGATTGGCGGGGATCTCAGCCAGCAGGTATTTCGACGTCCCGTTCGTCTTCGAGGTCCGCGATCTCTGGCCGGAAGCTCTGGTGGACGTCGGGGCGCTGGGCAATCCGCTCGTGGTCTGGTGGCTGCGGCGCCTGGCGCGCAGGATCTACCGCCAGGCCGATCACATCGTGGCGCTGTCGCCCGGCATGAAGGAGGGCATCGTGCGGGCGGGCGTGCCTTCCGAGAAGGTGACGCTCATTCCCAATGCCTGCGACCTGGATCTTTTCGGACCTGACGTCGACGGCGGCCCGGTGCGGCGCCGGTTGGGACTGGCGGACCGGTTCGCGGCGCTGTACTTCGGGGCGATGGGACTGGCGAATGGGCTGGAGTATGTGATTGAGGCTGCCAGGGTCCTTGCCGAGCAAAAGCAGGACCATATCGTGCTGGTTCTCCAGGGTGGCGGGGGGAGGCGGGCGGAACTGGAGGCACTCGCGAGGCAGTATCGTCTGCGGAATGTCGTCTTTGGCGACCTGGTGCCCAAGGACGAGATGCCGGGGATCGTGGCGGCCTGTGACGTCTGTCTGACGATTTTTCGAGGGGGCAAAAACCCCACGTGGTCGCCCAACAAGCTGTTCGACTCGTTGGCGGCGGGGAAGCCGATATTGATCAACACGGGGGGCTGGCTGCGCGAGACGGTCGAGCAGAGTGGCTGTGGGCGGTTCGTCGCGCCCGAGCGGCCCGAGGCATTGGCGGAGGCACTCGTAGAACTGTCGCAAGACCCCGACCGATGTGGGGAAATGGGCCGCAACGCCCGGTCCCTGGCCGAACGCCAGTTCGACCGCACCCTACTCGCCACCCGCCTCGAAACCCTCCTCGTCGGCGTCGCCGGGGCTCCTTGACAGCCTATGCTCATGGATGTATAGTCGCCACCTAGATTTAGGAGATGACGGATGCAGGCCTCTGTTGGCGATCTGCGTCGTCGTACGAAAGAGATCCTACGTGCCTTGGAGCGCGGCGAAGATGTGAGCATCTTGAGTCGAGGACGTCTCAAGGGCGTGATCAAGCCCGCCCGCACGAGGTCGAGGGTGAAAGTGCGGGAGCATCCGTTCTTCGGGATGATGTCCGCGATCCGGGCTCCTGGCGAGTTGATGGACGGCCTTCGTGGGGGGAGGTATACGGACACCTGAGGAAGATGTGCAGGTTGAGGCGGCGACGGAGAACAACCTGGCGCTTTGCCCGGGCAACGCGAAGCACTATCGCGCGATCCAGGAACTGAAACTGAAGGTATTTCGGCCGTAAGGGCAGGTGGATGCCTGTCCCTGAAAGAAGGGAAAGACTGTATGCAGGTACCGTTGTTGGATTTGAAGGCACAGTATGCCGCGATCAAGGAGGAGGTTCTGGCGGGGGTCGCCGAGGTGCTGGAGAGCCAGCGGTGTATCGGCGGGCCCAAGGTGGAGGAGTTGGAGCAGCGGATCGCGGAGGTGAGCGACTGCCGATTCGCGGTGGGCGTTTCAAGCGGGACCGATGCTCTGCTGGCGGCGCTGATGAGCCTTCAGATTGGTCCGGGGGATGAGGTCATCACGACACCGTTTACGTTCTTTGCCACCGTCGGGTCGATCGCGCGGGTGGGGGCCAAACCGGTATTCGTCGATATCGATCCGAAGACGTACAACATCGATCCCGATCTGATCGAGGCGGCGGTCACCAAGAACACGAAGGCGATCATGCCGGTTCACCTGTTCGGTCAGATGGCGGACATGGACCCGATTATGGACATCGCGGAGCGGTACAATCTGGCGGTGATCGAAGACGCGGCGCAGTCCATCACGAGCACCTATCAGGACAGGAAGGCGGGGAGCATCGGCACCGCGGGCTGTTTCAGCTTCTTTCCCAGCAAGAATCTCGGTGGCATCGGCGACGGCGGCATGGTCGTGACCAACGATGAGGCCCTGCACAAGCGTCTGGTCCTAACGCGCAATCACGGCATGGACCCGAAATACTATCATAAGTTCGTGGGCGCGAATTTCCGTCTCGATCCGATCCAGGCGGTGGCGCTGCTGGTGAAGCTGCCTCACCTGGACGACTGGTCTCAGGCCCGGCGGGACAACGCGGCGTATTACGACCGGAAGTTCAAAGGCACTGTCGTTCAGACGCCGTATATTCGTCCGGACTGCAAGACGATCTACAATCAGTATTGCATTCGGGTGCCCCGGCGCGACGAGGTCGTGGCACATTTGCAGGCGAATCAGATCGGCTGTGAGATCTACTATCCGGTGCCCGCCCATTTGCAGGAATGCTTCGCCTACCTGGGTCACAAGGAAGGCAGTTTCCCGAAATCCGAGAAGGCGGCCAGGGAGATCATGGCGCTGCCGGTTTATCCCGAGCTGACCGACGAGATGCAGGATGCCGTCGTCGCAGCGATCCTCGGTTTTTTGGATTGATATCGTAAAGCGAGCCTTTGACATTCTCGTGGCCGGCGTGCTGCTGGTGCTGCTGTCCCCGCTGCTGCTGGCTATCGCGCTGGCGATTCGACTGGGCAGTGCCGGACCGGCCCTGTTCGCGCAGGAGCGGGCGGGCCAGGGTGGTACGCCGTTCACATTGTATAAATTCCGCACGATGCGGCTGGACTGCGATCCGTTCGGGCCCAGCCCCAAGTCGGGCGAGGATCCCAGGCTGCTCTCGGTGGGCCGGTGGCTGCGGGAGCACTCGCTCGACGAGTTGCCGCAACTGATCAACGTCCTCAAAGGGGACATGAGCCTGGTCGGGCCTCGCCCGCTCTACGTCGCCCAGATCGCGGAGTGGGACGAGCGTCAACGTCGGCGTTTGAACGTCCGTCCCGGGTTGACGGGCCTGGCCCAGGTCTCCGGTCGCGGCGCACTGACCCGGGAAGAGAAGCTCGAACTCGACGTTCAATACGTCGAGCGGGCCCGACTGTGGTTGGACCTCCGTATCTTGTGGGCTACGGCGGCCCAGGTGTTCGGACGGACGGGCATCTATGAAGAGCGATATTCGAGAACGGAATCGACTCGGGGAGAACGGGATATGGAGAAAGACCGAACGAAGAACACCAGCTAACGAGTGCCTATGAGTGTAGACCGAATCCATCCCTGCCATTATCTGACGAGAACAGACCAGCTATCGCAACTGGATGCGAGGGAAAGGCAGGCCCTGGCGCCGGTGGCGGAGCAGTTTGCCTTTCGCTGCACCGATTACTACCTGTCGCTGATCGATTGGGACGATCCCGACGATCCGATCCGGCGGGCGGTCGTGCCGCACGTGCAGGAACTCGAAGAGTGGGGGCGGCTCGACCCGTCCGACGAAGAAACCTTTACGGTGATGCCCGGACTGGAGCACAAGTATGGCTCGACCGCTCTGCTTCTGGTCAGCAATGTCTGCGAGAGCATCTGTCGGTATTGCTTCCGCAAGCGGGTGTTCGTTCATCCGCAGGCGGACTATCTTCACGATGTCCCGACGGCGATGGCCTATATTGCGAACCACCGGGAGATCACGAACGTGCTGCTGACCGGGGGCGATCCCCTGGTCCTGACGACATCGAAACTGGCGGGGATCGTGGAGCGTCTGCGTCGCATCGAACACGTGCAGATCATCCGGATCGGGACGCGAACGCCCGCGTTCAATCCGTATCGAATCCTGGACGATCCCGCCTTGACGGAGATGATCGCTCGGCACAGCACGTCGACAAAGCGAATCTACATGATGACGCATTTCATCCATCCGCGCGAACTGACGGACGTGGCTGTCGAGGCCTTGGAGCGATTGCAGAAGGCCGGCGCCGTCATCACGAGCCAGATGCCGCTGATTCGGGGGATCAACGACGAGCCCGAGACGCTGGCGGAGCTTCTGGCGAGACTGTCGTTCGTCGGCGCGGTTCCCTACTACATTTTCCAGTGCCGTCCGGCCCTGGGAAACAAGGCCTATACGGTCCCCATTGAAGAGGGTTGGGAGATCGTGGAACAGGCGAAGGCGCGCGTGTCCGGTCTGGCCAAGCGGCTGCGCTACGTGATCAGCCACAGCAGCGGCAAGATCGAAGTGCTGGGCAGGCTGGGGGACCGCATGTGCTTCAAGTACCATCGCACCGCCGACGAGATTGACAACGGCCGGCTTCTGGCGTTTGCGAGCCATCCCGAAGCGTACTGGCTGGATGACTATGAGGAGGTGGCGGGCGAGCGGGCGGCGAATCTGCCGTATCGATCCTACGGTCCCGAATGAGTTCGCGCCTGGCGTGTTATCTCCGTGCGTTTTCGGATTGCGCTGGAGGAGGATTCCGCACGGACCGGCAAGTGGAGGTTGCTGTAGCATGATGAAGCACGGGTGTCTCGGTTTTCTTGTGATTCTACTGGTCAGTGGTCCGTTGTGGGCTCTGGATCCGAACGAGATTCTGGTTCTGGCGAATACGGGTCATGCCGATTCGGTCCGGCTGGCGCGATACTACTGTGAACGTCGGGGGGTGCCGTCGGGGCGGATCGTGCCGCTGGGTTTGAACACCGGTCTGCGCGGGGACATCAGTCGGGACGACTACGAAAAGCGGATCGCCCAGCCGATTCGGAGGCTGTTTCTGACACGGCCCGATCTGGGCCAGGTGAAGTGTCTCGTGACGACTTATGGAATTCCGTATCGCGTCGGTCCGCGCGGCCCGTTAAGCCAGTTGGAGAGTCGGCTCACTCAGGCGCGCCAGCAGTGGGAGCAGGAGAAGCAGGCGCAGGCGGAGCTGGAAGGCAACGGCATGAAAGACTCGCCGGAGTACGCCCAGCGAACGCGGCAGGTGATGGTGTTGCAGAGCGAGATCGATCGCATCAGCGGCAAAGAGACGAATGCGTCCGTCGACAGCGAACTGTCGATGGTCTTGTTCGGCGCGTACGAACTCTATCGCTGGCAACCCAACGGGCTGCGCAACAACCTCCCTCAACCCTTCCGCACGCTGATGGTTTCGCGGCTCGACGGGCCCGGCTATGCCGTCGCGCAGGGGCTGGTGGACAAAGCCATCGAGGCGGAGGCGAGCGGGCTGACCGGCAACGCTTACGTCGACTCTCGCGGCATGTTCGGCAAAGATGCGTACGGCTACTATGACCAGGCGGTACGCGACCTGACGCTGCTGATCCAGTTGCGGACGGAGCTTCCGGTCACGGAGGAACGCACGGGGGCGTTGTTCGCGCCGGGCAGTTGTCCGGAGACGGCGCTCTACTGCGGCTGGTACAGCGTCGGCAAGTACGTCGACGCCTTCGAGTTCGTTCCGGGGGCGGTCGGCTTCCACATCGCCAGCTTCGAGGCGGCCAACCTACGGGATCCGAACAGCACGCAATGGTGTCCTGCCATGCTGACGCGAGGGATCACGGCGACGCTGGGTCCGGTGGCGGAGCCCTATCTCCAGAGTTTCCCCGAGCCCAAGGCGTTCTTCGGGGAGTTGTTCCGGGGCACCTGCCTGGTGGAGGCGTTCTATCGGAGCAAGCCCTTCAATTCCTGGCAACTGGTCCTGATCGGCGATCCCCTCTACAGGCCGTTTCCTGAGCCTTAGGCCTGGACGGAGGCAGGCGAAACGGAGACGCCCTCTTCCCGACCCGGCCATCCCGAGGCGTGGGCGACGAGGAGGCCGGCGCCGATTCCGATGGCGGCGGCGATCATGTCCCACCTTTCGAAGGGCCGACCGGTCGCCATCGCGCTGGCCTTGGTCAGCGCGATTACCAGCAAGGGCCCCGAGATCCACGTCAGAAATCGCAGCGTGCTGCTGCGCAGGGTGCAGACGCGCGGGCGGAGTCGGCGCATCCACAGCAGGGTGAAGAACGCGTATCCGCCTACATAGAAGAGCGTCGTGGTCAGGGGCAGGTAGTTCATCAGCCCTTTGCGGGCGAGTACGGGGAGCGAGTAGATCGCTATAGCGGCCACGATCGCCCCGGCCGACCAGAAGGAGAAGATCGACAGGATGATCATGGCGGCAACGGCTCCCGAGGCGTCGGCGACGAGGTCTCGCGGATCGGCGGAGCGCCCGGCGACGAAATGCTGGAGGCCCTCGTCGATCAGGCCGTAGACGAGCACCGCCAACAGGACCAGCCAGGCGGCGGGGCGCCGCCAATCGACCTTCGCATCGGGTCGGAGCACCGACCAGAGCAGGACGGTCAGGATGCCGTACATCAGGAAGTGCAGCCCCTTGTCCGAGACATCGGCCTGGCGGACCACCTGGGGCATCGGAATGTGCGCCAGCACGAACAGCGTCGGCCAATAGAGGGCCAGAGCCAGCAGGACTGCCTTGCGCCGTCGTGTCATCACCATCGTTTCTGCCTCAGAGACCGTATTTCATGCATCATCGCGCCGGACACCTGCCGGGTGGAGGGCGGATTGTACCAGGATTGGACGCTTCTGCAACGCGCATTGCCCCATAGAAAGGGTAATTCGTCCCGCGGTGGGGGCGAGGGCTGGCGATGGGGCAGAACCGGCGTCCGCGCAGGAACGTATCGGTCGTGGGACAAATAGTCTAGCGGAGAACCGGAGAAGGCGTTACCCTGGTGTGTACCGTCGGTTCTTGTGTCTGGTCCCACGGGCCTGAGTTGGAGGATAGAGATATGACGCACAACATCTCCTCAAGGGTTGGTCCCATGTCGCACCGGTATGGTTGGCGTCTTGGGACGGTTCTGCTTCTGTTGGTTTCGACGCTCTGCTGGGCCCAGGAGCAGCGTACGCGTCGTGACGCGGCGGCCGAACGTGCGCCGAGGGGCGTTCGGGTTAAGGTCGTGCAGTTGCCTGCGCCGGCGACGTCGAGCAGTGTCAGTTTCGAGCGGGCGCTGAGCCTGTCGGGACGTCTGGAGGCGCCGTCCGCGCAGAAGCTGACGCTGGAGCAGGTGGGCCAGCTTGCCTGGGCTACGCAGGGGGCGATGGTGCCTCAGACGGGCGGCAACGGGCCTGCGACGGCGACGCTGACTCCGCTGAAGGTGTACTTCTCGCTGCCGGACGGCACCTACCTCTACGATCCGCTGAATCACGCGTTGCAGCAGATCGCGGAAAGGGACGCGCGCGGGGTCGTGGCGCAGGCGGTCTTCAGCCAGCAGGCGAACCCCCCGGTTCCGGCGACGACGACGGGAGGCTGCCAGATCATCATCGCGGGTTCCGTGCGGGATTTCACGGCAGCGTACGGGCAGAAGGCGCGGAGTGTGATGGCTTTGCTGGCAGGGCAGATGTCACAGAACCTCCAGCTTCAGGCGGTGGCGCTCGATCTGACGTATGTCTCGTCGGCGGATGTGGACAGCACTCCCGTCGAGCGTGCGTTGCGGCTTTCGCGCGGCACCAATGCGGTCTATGTGGCTCTGGTGGGGTATCCGGCGTCGCGTGCAGCCGAAGCGGCGGAGCAACAGCAGCAACAGGTGTACAAGCGGGCGGTGCTGGTGGTTCCCCCGAGCGGCTACCAGGATCAGGAGCTGGCGGAGACGAGTCGTACGCTGGCGCTGGCGAGCGTGCAGACGGTCATCGCCAGTACGCGGGCGGCACGCATCGTCGGGTCGTTCGGCAGTTTCGCGCAGGCGGAGTTGCCGCTGAACCAGGTGAATGCGGAAGACTTCGACGCGGTCGTCTACATCGGCGGGCTGGGCACCATTGAGTACTACAACAATCCGTTGGCGGTGGGCCTGGCGCGCGATGCGGTGGCGCAGCAGAAGGTCGTGGCGGCCAGCAGCACGGCGCCGGTGATCCTGGCGAACGCGGGGGTGCTCAAGGGGGTCCAGGCGACGTGCCTGCCGTCGGAGCGGAATTTGTTGATTGCCGCCGGGGCGATCTATACCGGCGCCGTGGTCGAACGAGACGGGCGGATCGTCACCTCAACGGGTCCACAGGTGGTGCCGCTGTTCGTCAGTACGATCGTCGATGCGCTGGCGGGCAACTGACCGGCGTCGCCCTTTCGAGTCAGCGAGTGCGCGCCAGGCCATCACGGACCTGGCTTTTTTTATGCGCCCACGCAGGGACGGCGACAGAAAGTCGGCAGGAAAAAAAGCCGAGTGCGCTAGACCCGGCTGGTCGTGACGGGTGTTATATTGCGGACAGACATTTGTGCGTGTACCGGCCGGAACCGTCCTATGGAAGACAAGCTGCTTGTTTTTCGATGCAAACGCGGGAGCCCCGAGGCTCTGACGCGCATCTACCAGAAGTACAAGGCGGACTTGCTGGTGCTGGCGATGGCCTTGCTCGACGATCGCAGCGCCTGCGAGGACGTGGTGCACGATGTCTTCGTGTCCTTCGTGCGGGGTCTGGATGATTTCCGGCTCACCGGCAGTCTCAAGGGCTTCCTGCTGACGTGCGTGGCCAACCACGCCCGCAACTGGAACAAGGCGGAGCGTCGTCGTTGCGATAGAAGCGCGAGTGTCAAGGATACGGTGCCCGCGTATGCGGAAGGGCCCATACAGACGGTCGCGTGCAACGAACAGCTTGGGCGCCTCAGCGGCGCGATGGCAGAGCTGCCGTTCGAGCAGCGCGAGGCAGTAATGATGCACCTGCACGGGGCGATGACCTTCCGTGCTATCGCGAAGGCCAGGCGGATTTCGCCCAACACAGCGAAGAGCCGCTATCGCTACGGAATCGACAAACTGCGGTCCCTTCTCAACGGTGAGGTTGCCCGATGAAGCCGGCAGACGAGATAAGACGATTGATCCGAGAATCCGAGATCACGACCGGCCCGGGGGCGGACGAGCGCATGCTGCGAGGCGCCCTCGATGGCCTGGCACAACGCCGACAGGGCGGAACGATGCGCCCCCAGTCGGCGATAGGGAGAATCCTCATGACCAGCAGAATGACCAAGCTCGCTGCCGCGGCGGTGATTGCGATCGCGGCTCTGACGGTGTTCCATTTCCTCGGCAATCCGGTCGGTTCGACGCTGACCTTTGCCCAGGCCATTCAGCCTATCCTCAACGCCAGCACTGCTGAATTCGACATTGTCATCGGCGTCGAGGACGGCGATACCCCCATTATCCATGACATGGTGATGGGCTCGCGCATCCGCAGGACGGTGGCGGGCATGGGCAACGACGTTTCAATCATCGACCTGGAGGCGAGTCGGATTCTGACGCTTTCGGAAGATAAGAAGGTGGCGCAGTACACGAGCCTGGAGGGGTTGCCTTCCATGCCGAACTACATGGACCGTCTCAAGAACCTGCTGCTCATGCTGGAGGAGAGCCCGAATTTTGTGGTCGAAGACCTCGGCCTGCGAGAGATGGATGGTCGGGAGGTGGTCGGGTTTCTCGCCAGGCATGCTCAGGTCGAGATCACGCTCTGGGCGGATGCGGAGACCGGGCTGCCGGTGCGGATCGAGCAAGGCGAGGGGCAGATGCGAACGATCTGCAAGAACATGCGATTCGATGTGCCGTTCGAGGAGTCTCTGTTCTCGATGGAGGTGCCCGAGGGGTATACGTCCGGCGGTGAGACCACGCTTGATCTGCTGGGCGCGACGGAGGAGGACTTCATCGAGGGCCTGCGGATCCGGGCGGAGATTTTCGGCGATGGGTATTTCCCCGACGGTGTAGCGATCGAGGACTTCCTGCGAAGCATCGAGGCGATGCAGGGCAAGGGCGAGGAACTGGGATTGTCCAAGGAGGAGGAAGCGGAACTGGGAATCAAGATGAACAAGCATCTGCTGTTCATCCGGTTCTTCAATCAGAAGGCGGAGGGCGAATGGACCTACCAGGGACAGGGCGTCCTGCTGGGCGACGCGAAGACGCCTGTCTTCTGGTATCAACCGAAGGGCTCCGAGACGTATCGCGTCATCTATGGGGATCTGCACGTCGAGGACGTGGCACCCGAGGACCTGCCTGGACCGCTGCCACCTCGTGTGATCACCGATCCCGACGCCGGGTACCAGTCGTGGCCCCGGCCCGAGTTCGTGGGACGTCAGGAGAGCTATTACTATGTGTTGCCGGGCGCCAAAGTCAGAGTCGAAGCGCATCTGACGCTTCTGAAGAGTCCCGCCGGGACGTCGCTGATGCCGGTTTGCCTGCCGAATGCCGGTGCTGCTCTCGAGTCCGTTCGACTCGGTCGGCCCGGCGCGCCGGGCGAGGATTCTATCGCGCTGCCCTTCCAGAAAACCGGTGACGCGTCCTACCACATCGAACTGCCTCTGGAGGAACTATCGGCGGGACGGGCCACCCTCATCTGTCAATGGCACGTGTCGCTCGACGCGCTGCGTTTCGAGAGGGGCAAGTACTGGGTGGATCTGGAGAGTCTGATTCCTGTCGTCTCGTACAAGGTCCACGTGGGTGTCGATCCGGACAGTGGGTTCGAGTTGACCCTGCCTGCGGTCCAGGCGTGGGCAAGTCCCTTCACCTCTGCGGTCGCGGAAGAGCCCCGCAGCGAGTTTGGGCGTTGCGCCCTTGCGATCCGGAAACGCCAGTAGGACCACGTCGTACCGCTCATCCCCGGCCGGGTGGTCTAACGCCCGGCCTTTCTGCTGCGCCCACGCCTGCTTCCTCTTCGATTCTTGCCAGACCGAGGGGCTCGGCGTATAAGAAAGCTCTGATGTCGCAGGGTCGAGTTGGGAGGTGTCGCATGGTGATCTCTGCTGCACGTGTGTCACGGCGTCGGCGATTTGGTTCGACGGTCTCTTTCTGCCTGATACTCTCGGTTGGCGTGTGGGCCGGGGAGGCGCCGGCGCTGAAGGCGGTGCCGATCAATGTGGCGGAAGGGATTATCGAGCCCTTCTGGGTTCCCGAGCTGAGCGGGCTGGACGCGTGGACGGTGGATTCGGGGGTCGGGCATGGCTTGCGGATTCGGCAGAACTGGAGCGCGGTCGATTTCGAGTGGGCGTCGAAGCCCGAGGCGGGTCCGGCGCTGCGCATGCGTCGGGAGTTTCGCGTCGATTGTTCGGGGTACGATCGGTTGCTGGTGCGTCTGGCGCCGCCCAGGGGATGTGTCACTCGGGTGACGGTGGCGACGGACCGGGGGCTGCGGATGTTCGTGTCGGAGCCGGCGGATGAGAATCGCGCTGAGTATGCGGTGGATCTTCAAGGGGCGCGCCGGATCGATACGATCACGCTGGAGCTGGAAGCGGGCAGCGACGGCAACGCGGCGGGCTGGCTGCGGTGGATCGGGCTCCAGAGTACCGAGCGGCTCGCCCAGTATTTCGAGCGCTGGGACTATTCGGGTATGCGATGGGACGCCTATCTGACGCCTGTCGAGGCGCCGCTGCGGTTTGCGCCTCGCTATGGCATTTTCCTGACGACCGACGAACTGGCGGAGATGCGAGTCAGGCATCAGCGCGAGATGGCAGAGAGGGGCCAGTCGGAGTACAGCCTGCGCATCGCGGCGGCGCGGGACTACGAGCCTGAGAAGGGGATTCACGAGTTCGTCGACAGCGGGGGGCGGACCAGCGCGCACAGTCGCGTGCGCGATGCGTTTCAGGCTCGTCTGCCCGGCAATCCCGATCTGGCGATTGCGGCTCTGGTGACGCGGGACGGCGCGGCGCTTCGCATGGCGGGGCGTTGTGCGCTGTCGCTGGCGCTGAGCGAGCACTGGGACACGGGATTCATGTCGGTGCTGCCCGGCAGTGCATGGGAGGATCGGGCGTTTCGCAGGTCGTATACGGCGCGGGACATTGCGATGATCCTCGATCTGGCGGGGGAGGTCTTCACGGACGCTGGGCGGAACTATCTGATGCGCCGGCTGGCGGAGGAGGGGATCGGCCCGATCAACTTCGTCGCCTGGCGGCACGAGTACATCTTCCACTGCAACCAGCTCGCATATTTCAACACGGGGCGGATGTACGCCTATCTGGTGTTCGAGCGCGAGTGGCCCCGCGTGAGGCCTTATACGGATCTGGCGTATCGTGACGCGATCGACAATCTCGAAAGCGTGATCGAGCCCGACGGTGGGTCGCTCGAAGGGCCAGGGTACCTGAACCCGACGATCCGCGAGAACTACAACGCGCTGAAGCACTACGCGCGGGCGCGGGGGCTGGACCTTGCGGCGCTGATCCCTGCGGTTGTGAAGCGGACCGCGAACTATGCCGCTGTCGTCGCGTCGACGACGAGCGACGATGTGATCGCGGTGTGCGATTCGGGCGCGACGTTCCGCGAGGATACGCTTCGCATCCTGACCGAACTAGTCCCAAACAGCTACTGGAGCACGCTCTATCATGACAAGCAGGTGGCAGCGGGGATCGCGCCCTCGGTAGAGCGCGGGCCGGCGTGGCCTGCGTTCGTCGAACTGCCCGAGATCGGCTACATGGCTTCGACGCGGTCGCGGCGCGCCGGGACGGTCAAGATCTTCGTGATGGGCAACCAGGCCCACGCCGGACATACGCACGAGGACAAGGGCAGCTTCGTTCTCGAATACGCGGGGCAGGCGTTTGCGATGGACCTGGGCATCGGCGACTATGGCGATCCGATCCACGTCACGTACAAGCACTGCCAGCGTCACAACATGCTCGTGCCGGTCGGGACGAGCGAACGAGCGGCGCCGTGGAACCCGCTGCCCTTCGATGTCAAGCCCGAGGGAGAAGGCGACGAGCGAGGCTTCCACGCGCGGATTGATGCAACGCCCGGCTGGAATGGCTACTACACGAAATGGGTGCGCACGTGGGATTCACCGTCGCCCGACGTGCTGACGATCCGCGACGAATATGAACTGGCCCAGGGCGATGCGGTCGAGTTCTATTGGCAGACGAATTTGCCCGTCGAGCAGACGCAGGATACCGTCACGATCCGAGGCGAGCGCGGCACCGCGACGCTCTCGATTCCTGAAGACTGCACCCTGCGCATCGATCGCCTGCCCCTGGCGGGCGGCGCCGAGCACACGCGCATCGCCATCCGCAAACCCGCGCGCTGGGGTACCCTCGAAGTTACCGTCCGCTTGCGCCCTCTCTGATACCCCTCCACACGCAGAGTGGAGACGCCCGGTCCTCCGGCGCATGCGGCAGCCATGGGGCACGAAGTCCTATGGTAAGTGTGGCACGAGCATAGAAGATTGCGTGCCCGTGGGCCGTTCATCCTCCCTGAGACCCCTGAAGGGTGTTGAGAGGTATTTGAACGGGAATTCCCAGGTCGACCTGAAGGTCTTGGAACTCATCTTCACCTAACGGGCCATGCACTTTGCCGGTAAGCACTTCGATCACATACCAATGCGTTGTCCCTTTATCCACTTCGTAGTAGCCTTTCCCCGGATGCTGTTTTGCGATGATGTAGTCATCGTTCCAACCATAGGCAAACACCATGCGAGGGACGACCACGTCAGCGGTGGTCGGCTCTGTGCCCTTGCGGACAATGGCCGCATCCTCCATCGTGTCCGTTGCCCAGACCGCGTAGTCACCGACCAAGTCCTCTTCGTAGACCAGACCCATGAATGGACATCCTGTGACGAGGAACGGTGCCACCCAAACCGAGACAAGAAGGCAACGCTTCCCAAACATCAGTCTCTTGCTTTCTGTCGTGTTCATGCCGTGTGGAGACATTGCTTGTTATTCCGTCGAGGCGTTCGTGTTGCATTTCACACGTTAATGGGCGGCAATTCACTCCGCCGTCGCAGCGTGGTCCCTGTCATCTTCCTGGCGATATTGTAACAGGGGACAGAGGATGGACCAAAGAAGAAACCCATCGCGATCTTGGAGAGGGTGGCCCTCCTGCCCTGGTGCGTGTCCGCGATCTCCGCCAGTGTGGGAAAGACGACAGCCTCGCGCAACGAATCCACTGGCGACGCCTGCGTACGGACGTGATGCCTGCAGAGGGGCGTTGTTGTCAGAAACGCGTGGCCTGCCTCGTGCGAGCGTTTCGCGATCTACTTCTTGAGGATGATGTAGAGGGCGTGGATGATGCCGGGGATGTAGCCCAGGAGGGTCAGGAGGATGTTGATCCAGAAGTGCATGCCGAAACCGACCTGGAGGAAGACGCCCACCGGCGGAAGGATGATCGCGAAGATGATGCGGATAATATCCATATTCCGTTCCCGATTCTACAAGGTTGTCTGGGGCCCAAGGCCCGCTGCGGACGATTCACGAAAAGCGGCGGCTAGGGAGGCTTCCGTGCCTCCTCGCCACGGCCGTCGCCCGCACAACTGAAGTTTCACGTATCGGTTCGGTCCCGGCTGCCGCTCGACGCATGGCGTCGGGCCGGCTGACCACCGGTCGTCCCGTACCCGCCTGCCGGCACGGGCCTGAAGCGCTCAGGCACGACCTTACCGTGTGCGTATCCGGCGCTGGGTGCCGAATCGCGGCTGCGATCCTCGCCGGCAACGTCCCTGTTGCCGCCAGCGCCCGTGCCCACTGTACGTTCGCCTGCTGGCTGCGTCTTTAGGGGATACCCGCACTTCGAGGGCGTAGAATCCTGATTCCTCGGACGGAGCTGAAGCAGGAGCCGGCCAGGCTCAGGACGCGTTGCATCGACAGGCGGCGACCTCGCGGGACCGCGCTTCGAAGACGACGACCACCTGAGCACAACCGCCATCGAACATACCGGTGAAGCGGTTGCGCAGCGGCCCTTCCAGCGCGGGGTCGGACGGTGCCTGGATCATATTGCATACGATGTATTGGACGCCGTCGTGAACGAAGCCGGCGTATTCGCGCCTATATTCCTCGAAGTGGCTCAGGATGTACTCGGGGGCGATGAGACCGCCTTTCGCGCCGGGGGCGTCTTCCTCAAGCCATGTCTCCAAGGCCTGATCGAGGCCGTCGACGTCGGCTCTACCGGGAAACCAGAGCGTATCGTAGTCGATCCGCTCGGCCTTAAGCACCTCGCGAATGTGCAATCCATCCGTCACGATCAGGCGGAATGGACGCTCCCCATCCTCCGATAACAGGATCGGCTCTGCATCATTGCGTTCGTCAAGGAAACCCTGGGGGGTCTCGCCTCGCTTCGACCGAGCGCTCAGGTCGGCGCCCTCGCTTACAAGGTAGTCCACGATCGCCGGATCCCTAAACAGTGCGGCCTTGTGCAGAGGGGTCTCCCCTTCGAAGTTCCGTGCGTCAATGTCGGCGCCGTGGGACACGAACAGCTTGACGGCTTCCAGATCGCCCGTCGAGGCGGCATCGTGGAGAACCGTGCCCCCGTCCTCAGTATTCTTGATGTCCAGGTCGGTTCCACGCGCGACCAGCAACTCGGCGATATCGAGGAACTGCGCGTAGAATAGAGGCGTACACCCCCACGTATCCGTGGCATTCACATCGGCGCCATGATCGACCAGGAATTTGACCACATCGATATTGCTGTGGGCTTCGAAATCCGTTCCGGGTAGAAGTACGGTCATCGCCTCGTGCAACGGTGTCCATCCCTCCGCCATGTGTGTGGTGCCCTCGGGAAGCCCCTTGCTCTCGATCCTGGCGTTCACGTCGGCGCCGTGTGCGACGAGGGTCTTGACGAGTTCGAGCGCGCGCTCCGATTCCGCTGCCGCCGCCACGTGCAAGGGCGTCTCCCCGTCTTCGGTGCCCTTGTTGACGTCGGCACCGATGGACAGGAGATACTCCACGGTATCGACATCGCCTCCGAACATCGCCTGGTACAGCGGTGTGCCCCCGCCATACTCATCGAACCGATTGATTCTGGCAACGGTTTCGCGTGATTCGGGCTTTGGTGGGGCCTCTTCTACTACTGTGTTGCCCCTATGGCATCCCAGGCCCAGGAACGCGATGGCGCAGACTGTCAGGATACGGCGGAAATAAGGCATGACCCCGTGTCCTCTCACAGATAATCCGCGGCGCCAGTTTCATCGGCTGTCCATTATACCCCTGGACTCGTGCGGATTCCAGAGGGAGTCACGTTGATGGAGGTCTGGGCCTGTGATTCGACATGCCTTGATGCTTTCCGCCATCCCCAAACGCTGGCGCGTTTGAGGCTGCCACGCAACGTTGTGGCAGGAGAGGCTCTTACGGGCCCACTACAAGCGGCAGGCCAAGGGTACCACGGCTGTTTCGCGCACGTGTATTCCAGGTGGGGCTATTTTGCGGTTGCGTGGGTGGGGGAGGGCTGTAAGATGGCGTGCTTTGTGGTTGAGATGCTGGTGGATGGTTGAAAGGGTGGGGCCAGGGCATGGGCAGCCAGGCAGGCGGACAGACGGTTCTGGTGGCGACGACGAATGCGGGCAAGGTTCGCGAACTGCGGGCGCTGCTGGGCGATCGGGTGGCGTGGAAGACGCTGGCGGACTTCCCGCAGGTTGGCGAGGTGGTCGAGGACGGCGCGACTTTTACCGCCAATGCCCGCAAGAAGGCGACCGAATATGCCCGCGCGACGGGACTCTGGACGCTGGCGGACGACTCGGGACTGGTGGTCGATGCCCTGGACGGGGCGCCGGGGGTCCAGTCGGCGCGGTTCTCGGGCGAGGTGCCGCCGGGGACGGACCGAAAGACCATCGACCGGCGGAATATCGACAAGCTGCTGGAGATGCTGGAAGGGGTGCCGACCGAGAAGCGGACGGCGCGGTTCGTCTGCCATCTGTGCCTGGCGTCCCCCGAGAGGGTGCTGATCGAGACGGAGGGGGCGGTCGAAGGGGTGATTATCGATGAGCCGGCGGGGGAGAACGGGTTTGGCTACGATCCCGTCTTTTTCGTCCCGAGCCTGGGCAGGACGGTGGCGCAATTGCCCGACGAGCGGAAAAACGCCATCAGCCATCGGGGCCACGCGATCCGCGAATTCATCCCCCGGCTGAACGAAATGCTGGCGGACTCGCTAGAAAGCTGAGGGGAGCAAACGGGACCGAGGCCTGCCGTAAGCGTGAAAATGTTCTGGGAGTTGCGTGGCAGCCTCAAGGCGAAGCCTTGGGGACGGCAGATACGAGTGCTGCTCACGCATCCGAAGGCGCCGGCGGTCTCAGCCATCCCCAAGCCTCCGCTGTGCTGCGGCTTGAGGCTGCCACGCAGGCGAGGGCGACGCATGCGTCGCCCCTACGAGGACTGGCGCGGATGGCGCTTTGGATTTCGGATAGGTCCGAGGTTGACTCGGGGGCGGGGAACCGGTAAACTGAGTGTTTTGGTGGGTGATACGAGCGTTTCTCTTAAATCGACGATATCAACCTCTTCTCAAGAGGCATGAGGGCCATGTCCGAACCGTTATCCGAGTTTGACGGGAACGAGGTCTTTTCAGAGAAAAAGGAAGAATGCGGTCTGTTCGGGATCTTCGGGGACGCGGATGCGGTCCAGAAGACCTACTACGGGCTGCACAGTCTTCAGCACCGGGGCCAGGAGGCGGCGGGGATCGCCAGCAGCGACGGCGAGTTCGTCCAGTGCTACAAGAACATGGGCAACGTTTCGCGTGTGTTTCGCACGGGCTCGGGTATCCTGGAGAAGCTGGCGAACTCGATGGCGATCGGTCACGTGCGGTACTCGACGACCGGTTCGTCCAACGTCGAGAACAGCCAGCCTTTGCTGGCGGAGTACTCGCGAGGCCAGGTGGCGGTCGCGCACAACGGCAACCTGATCAACGCGGGTCTGCTGCGCGACGAATACGAGGCGTACGGGAGCATCTTCAAGTGCACCAGCGACACGGAGGTCATCGTTCATCTGATGGCCAAGCCGACGCACCAGAACAAGCCGGACCCGCTGGGCCACGTTCTGAACCACCTCCAGGGCGCCTATTCGCTGCTCTTTTTGTTTGCCGACCATATCGTAGCGGCGCGCGATCCATACGGGATCAAGCCATTGAGCATCGGACGGACCGAGGAGGGCGCCTACGTCGTCGCCAGCGAAACCTGCGCCTTCGACGCGATCGGCGCCGAGTACGTCCGCGACGTCGAACCGGGCGAGATCGTCAGGCTCGACGCCAAGGGGCTGCACAGTCGGTTCTTCGTCCGGCGCGGCGACATCACCCCGGCTCACTGCATCTTCGAGGCCGTCTATTTCTCCAAGCAGAATTCGCGGATCTTCGGCGAAAACGTGCATGAATTGCGGAAGAAATTCGGACGACAGTTGGCGCGGGAATACGCGGTCGAAGCCGACGTGGTGATCCCGGTGCCCGATTCCGGCACCTCGGCGGCGGTCGGGTACGCGGAAGAGAGCGGCATCCCGTTCGACATGGGTTTCGTCCGCAGCCACTACATCGGGCGGACGTTCATCTCGCCCGAGCAGAAGATGCGCGAGGTGGCGGTGCGACTGAAGCTGGCGGTGATCAAGGAGGTAGTGGCGGGCAAGCGTGTCGTGGTCGTCGACGATTCGATCGTTCGCGGCACGACCACGCGGGGCAAGATCCGCGCTCTGCGCGAGGCGGGGGCGACCGAGATCCACATGCGGGTCAGTTGTCCGCCGATCCGCTATCCCTGCTACTACGGCATTGATTTTCCCACGAAGGAAGAACTCCTGGCGAACGACCGGGATCTCGACGAGATTGCGAAGTTCCTCGAGGTCGACAGCGTGGGTTACCTGTCCCTGGAGGGGATGCTCTCGTGTGCGGGCCTGCCCGACGACCACTACTGCACGGCGTGCTGGTCGGGCAAGTACCGGATTCCCATCGACATCGCCCTGAATAAGTTCACCATGGAGCACTACCAGATGACGATGTTCGAGGGGTTTTCGGCCGCACATGACTAAGTACGTGAGCTACGAGCAGGCAGGCGTCAACATCGACGCCAACGACGAGATGGTCGAGCGGATCCAGTCCAGCCTGGCCAGCACGTTCGGGCCCAGAGTGATCGCACTGCCGGGTGGGTTTGCGGGGCTGTTTCGTCTGGACTACGACGAGAAGCTCTTCAAGAAGAACTACAAGAATCCCGTGCTGGTCGCCTGCACCGACGGCGTCGGCAGCAAGGTTCAACTGGCGGCCAAGGCGAAGAAGTTCGACACGGTCGGCATCGACCTGGTGGCGATGAGCGTCAACGACATGCTGGTGCTCGGCGCCGAGCCTTTGTTCTTCCTGGACTACGTGGCGGTGCACAAGCTCGAACCGGCGCTGGTGGCGGAACTGGTCAAGGGGGTGGCGGCGGGGTGTCGGATGGCCGACTGCGCCCTGATCGGAGGCGAAACCGCCGAGATGCCCGACACCTATCGCAGGGGCGATTTCGACCTGGCGGGCTTTGCGGTCGGCGTCGTCGAGAAGGACAAGACGATCACCGGTACGCACGTGAGGGAGGGCGATGTGATCCTGGGTTTGCGCTCCAGCGGTCTGCACAGCAACGGGTATACGCTGGCGCGCAACATCTGCTTCAAGCAGGCCAGGCTCAAGATGAAGGACGTGCTCGACGAGCTCGACGGCACGACGGTGGGCGACGCGCTGCTGGAGCCGACGCGGATCTACGTGCAACCGATCGTCAAACTGCTCACGAAGTACAAGGTCAAGCGGGTGATCCACGCGATGGCCCATATCACGGGCGGCGGCCTGGTCGGCAACCTCCCGCGCGTGCTGCCGAAGGACTGCAACGCGGTGATCAAGAAATCGAGCTGGCCGATGCCGAAAATCTTCCCGTTCCTCCAGAAGGCGGGCCCGGTGGAAGAGGCGGAGATGTTCCGCGTGTTCAACATGGGCATCGGGTACGTGCTGGTGGTGGCGCCGGATTTCGCCGACGCGATCGCGCGGAACCTGCAGCGGTGGGGAGAGAAAGTCAGCCGGATCGGGACCATCACCGGCGGCAGCGGAAAAGTCGTCCTGAAGAAGTAGACTTCTGCACAAATGGACACCAGGCCTACAGTCTATTCATGCAAGAGTTCACCGAAGAAGTGACAAGTCCTGCGTTTTGAAGAACGAAGCTGCTCCCAACCTGGATGGCTGCAACGGGGCCTCGGAAGCGAAGCGCCTGCTCGCGAACTCATTCCGGCGGCAAAGGAGGGCGCCGCATTGGTGATGTCCCGCCGTTCGCTGAACGTGGTCTGGCTGGTGCTGGCGGGGGTGGTTTACGCCGGCTTTGCGGTTTACCTCTACCGTCCCTATTTCGGGCGCCTGGGGTTCTGGGAGTGGCTGCTGCTGCCGGCGGGGGCGTGCGCGGGGGCGCTGGGTTGCTATGTGCTGAGCCGGCGGTGGGTGGTGGGCTTTTCGGGCTCGCTGCTGGCGGGGCTCGTGTACGGATTCGGTCCTTTCGTTCTCTCTCTGTCGCGTTTCCATGAGACGGCGGTGCTGCTGGCGGCGAGCATCCCCTGGTTGTTTCTGCCGGCGGCGTACTGGGGGCGCAAGCGCGGTGCAGCTTTTGTCTTGTCGCTGCTGCCGTTCGTCGTGGTGGCGTTGTTCTTTCGCATCAGCGGCAGCGAGGAGTATCGCCTGTTTGCGGCGCCGATTCAGGCGGCGCCGGAGCCGAGCGATCTGCTGGGCTTCGTCACGCCACTGGTGATGGTCACGCGGACGACGACGTTGCCTGGGTTGTATCACGCGCCGATCACCGCGTTGGTGCTGGGGCTGGCGATGATGTTTCGCGCGCGTCGGTACGGCGTGATGGCGATCCTGGTCGGCGGGTTTGCCCTGACGTTCTGCCGGTCGTTTCTCGGGCCCGCTCAACTCGCCTGGCTGGGGATCAGCCCGATCCTGTGGCTGAGCATTCCGCTGGTGGTTCTGTCGGTGCTGGCAGGCGTGGGGCTCCAGGGTCTGATCGAGGCGAGTCGCTCGGACGGCAAGTGGGTCCTGGCGTCGGCGATCGTTTCGGGCGTGCTGTCGATCGTCGCGCTCTCGCTGGCGGCGAAGTACTTCCAGACGCTGTTCGGTCTGGGCGACGGATACGCCCGATTGTTCGTCGAAGCAGCCAAGATGTACGTGCTGGCAACCCTGGCGTCGGCGCTGATCTTCGCGATCGCCCATCTGAAGCTGCGACTTCAACCGGCGCGCTGGCTGATCCTCTGCTCGGTGCTGGCGGTCGATGTTTTCCTCAGCGCCCAGTTCGTGGTCGACAAGCTCCTCTGAATCTCAAGCGCGCCTGGGCTGGTGCGGCGTCCGGGCAGGGTACCGTCGATCATTTGCCTCTGCCATCCAGACGCGGCAGTTCCGCCGCGATTCGAAGGACCAGGATGCCGGTCAGGCGTCTGTGCTCTTCCCGGCCAGATCCTTCGACTCCACTTCGTTCCGCTCAGGATGACAAGGAAGATGACACTGCAATTTGGAACCGGAGGGGGTCTGGAGACGTAGGCGTTGTCAATGGGGATGGGGAAGCGTGGCGAGAGTCCGTTCGTTTCTTGAAGGACCAGGAAAGGAGAAGGCCATGAAGGGCTGCTGCACCATTCTCATTCTCGGCATCGTGAACGTTGCCTATGGCGGCATCACGCCGATTTCCGAGTGGCACCACGTCGAGGGGTCGGCGGGATGGGTGGAGGTGGACTCCTACGAGCAGTCGGCGGCCTATCCCATCACTGGAACCGCGTTTGGCGTGGGCTACTACGGCGACGACGATGTGGTCGTTGCTTCCAGCTCCGCGGGCGTCTATGTGGTCTCGGCGTCGGTTACCGGGTCGATCTTCTCCGGCAGCGCCCGCGCCACGTCGAGCTATGTCTTCCAGCCAAACTGTACCACGCTCGGAATCGAGATCGACGGCGCGACGGGGATGTATTCCTGGGACGGCAATCAGGTTCACTATCGGCTCACGGACCTCACCTCCGGCGAGACAATTCTCTCGTATTCTTCACCGACGAGCCAGGACGATGAGGTGGTACTCGTGGATCACTCCCATCGGATCGGTGTGTATCCAGGGCACGCGTACGAGCTGTTTCTCTCGGCGGTTGCCTCCCAGGGGGATATCTCGACGACTCGTTCCTGGCTGACGTCGGAGGTGGCGTGTGTTCCTGCACCCGGCGCGTTTGTGCTGAGTGCGATCGGCGCCGCGGCGGTTGGTCTGCATCGTCGGAGAAGGGGTGATCGCGCCTGATTCGAGATCGGTGCGAGCGGCACAGCGCGCATGTCTTCTTTGCGTGTCGGCCATCAACCAGGCAGGCCTCGTCGGCTGGGTCGACGTGAACGTGTATGGCTGCATCGCCAGGGGTGGAAGCGCTGGCCGGTGGCGATGCATTCGCACGAGAGAGTAAGGAGCGGCAGATGACGCGGATCGACGAGATTGCACCCGATGTGTATCGGATTTCGACGTTTGTGGCGCGGGCGAGGCTGCAATTCAACCAGTTTCTTATCAAGGACGAGGATCCTTTGCTGTTTCACACGGGGATGAACCGCCTGTTCCCATCGGTTCGGGATGCGGTCGCGACGCTGATCGATCCGGCGACGATTCAGTGGGTTGCGTTCAGCCACTTCGAGGCGGACGAATGCGGCGCGCTGGCGCCGTGGCAGCGGATGGCGCCGCAGGCGACGGCGGTGTGCAGTTTCGTCGCCAAGAGCGTCAGCGTCGACGACGTCGTGGCGCTGCGTCCGGCTCGGGCGCTGAGCGATGGCGAGGTGCTGACGACGGGGGGGCATCGCTTTCGATTTCTCCAGACGCCGCAGGTGCCCCATGCGTGGGATGCGGGGTTGCTGTTCGACGAGACGACGGGGGTGCTGTTCTGCTCGGATCTGTTCCATCAGAACGGCGACGTCGAGCCGATGACGGAGGCGGACGTGGTCGGGCGGTTCAGGGACATGCTGATTGAGTATCAGCAGGGGCCATTCGCGCATTATCTGCCGCTGGCGAGCCATACGGAGGCGACGCTGGACCGCCTGGCGGCGCTCGAGCCCAGGGTGCTGGCGGCGATGCACGGATCGACGTTCGTCGGCGACGGCGCCGCAGCGATCGGCGATCTGAAGCAGGCGATGAGGGAGGTGCTGGGCTGAACCGGCGCGGGTGCGAGGCGTACGAGTCTCTGAGGTGATCTTATGAAGCGCAGCGAAGAGAATCGCAGGACCGAACGGTTGCAGGAGATGCCTTCGGTGGGTACGGGCGAGGTCGAGGCGATTCGCCTGACCGATGACGGCGTGTTTCCGAACAATGAGAAGCTGCCTCTGCTGTTCTATCACAACGGCTTGCCTCCGGCGGCGCGCGACGATCCCGAGGTGGTGCGGACGCTGTTTGCCGGGCGTGGCTGGAGCGGCAGTTGGGTCAACGGCATCTACGATTTCCACCACTACCACAGCACCGCGCACGAGGTGCTGGCGATCTGCGCGGGGCAGGCGGAGGTGCAGTTCGGCGGGCCCGAGGGCGTTCGGACGAGCGTCTCGGCGGGCGACGTGGTGGTGATCCCGGCGGGTGTGGCGCACAGGAACCTGGGCTCCAGCGGCGATTTCACGGTCGTCGGCGCCTATCCCCAGGGCCAGAGCTACGACATGTGCTATGGCCAGGAGGGCGAGCGTCCCGCTGCCGACGAGAACATCGCCCGCGTGCCCCTGCCCACCTCCGACCCCCTGACCGGCCCCGCCGGCCCGCTCAACCAGCACTGGCACATCTGAGTTCGCCGGTCTGATTTGCAGGCGCATGTGCAGGCAGGTGTGCAGGTCAGATCGACATCGCTCGTCGCGCGCACGGCCGGTGACTTGTCGCGAAAAAGAAGGTAGGTTTCCAATCCTCCACAGATGAGAGGCTGTACGCCCATGCCGTTGAATGGCTGGGCCAATTCTGGCAGATGATTCAGGACGCGATTATCCATCGCGGTCCTCCCCCAGCGTCGTTTCCGCGTCGTCCACTGCGAAGCGAGAGGGAGACATCCGTGAACCGGTGCGCGACGCCGCGTAACCTTCGGCGAGTCTGTCGAGCAGTTGTTCGCGTTCGGTGGAAAAGATGGAGCGGCGCGATTTGGTGACAAGAACTTCCTCTCAGGAAACCGACAACAGAAATGTCCCATTTCCGATGATTCTCCCGAATAGGAAAAGGGCCGAAAATGGGAAATATCCTGCGGCACGAGACCGTTACTCAGTCCTCTAACCGCGCGCATCGCTGGTCTTCGGGGCTTTCAGTCGGGCGACGAGTTGGCGGGTTTGGGGGGACTGGTGGGCGTGGGCGGCTTTGAAGGAGACGGTTTGGCGCTCGTTTTGCTTCTTGAAGGTCTCGTTGCCCTGGACGATTTCCTTCAGTGCGGCGGACTTGGCGCGAGCGTCTCTGAGGAAGCGGACGGCGCGGGTGCCATAGACGCCGCCCAGCAGGGCGCTGACGCCGATGCCGATCTCGAGCAGCGAATCGGCGACCTGCCAGGGGTCGGGCCGTTCGGCGGATTCGGTCAGGGCGGTCTCGGCCAGTTGCCAGTTCGACTGTGCCAGGATCTGCTCGCTCGTCTCGGCCTGCGGATACTCGCGCGGCAGGCCGTAGTAGGATGTGAATGCGCGGCTCTGCAACTCCGAGAGCTTCGTCAACGCCTGGAGTTCGGGCGACGATTCCTCGACCTGCGCCGTCTGGGCGGCGACCGCGGTCGTGCGGTTGTGCAGCCAGGCGTTCTGCTTGAGCGCCTCGCTCGGCGCCAGGCGGAGGCTGTCGCAGCCGACCAGAGCGGTCATGCAGATGATGCTGACAGAGAGAGACATCCAGATGCTACGGCTGCTCCGGCGGCGAATGGATCTGCTGATTTCTTTCATTATGTGGGTCTCCTTCCTATTCACTGTGAAGATCGGTTTCGGCGACTCGACAGGCTCACGCGAACGCCAGCGACGCTGTCGACCGCAGAGGCGGCCTGGCCGAGGGATTTCTCGATGGCCTGGAGGCGGTATTCGTGGGAGATGGTTCGATGGGAGAGGCGTTCGAGTTTTTCGGTGAAGGCTTCCTGCGTCTTGAGCAGCATGGTGACGTCGCGCTGGAGTCCGTCGAGCTGACGCTGGAGGTTGAGCCAACTGCCGAGGATCAGCGAGGCGAGGACCATCAACTGCACGAGGACGGACAGGTTGATCCGGCGATCGAGCCGCCAGGGGGTACTGGGTGGTTTCATAGGTTCGGTCTTTCCATTGCTCGGTATCAGCCTCAAGCCCGCAGGACTTGGGCGGTTCGGGAACGCGCCATCCCCAAAGCCTGCGGCTTTGAGGCTGCCACTCCTTCACGGTTGGGCGTAGAAGATGTATTGGGGCCCGGTGCGGAAGGCGATGACGTAGGTGCCGGCGGGCAGGACGCCCTGGGCAGAGAACGATTCGGCCAGGTTGGTCGCGTCGAGTTCCTGACCGATTTCGACGGGGAGGCCGCCGGGCTCGCCCAGCACCACGGCGCGGACGAGGTAGACGTTTCGGTCGACGTGGCTCTTGACCTTCATGGGCCAGACGACCGAGCCGGCGTTGCCGCTGACCACGGCCGAGGTTTCTTTGCGATGGGCCTGTGCCTCTCGCGCCAGAGACGTGAGCACCTGCTGTTCGTCGGTGATATGTCGCTTGTCCATGGGAGACTCCAGGTTGTCCTTCAGTTGGGTGGCGCCTCACGCGGGGCTTGGGGATGACCATCGCCAAGTCCTGCGGACTTCAGGCTGCCATGCCAGGCAATCAAGTGCGTTGGCGTACGATGTTCAGTTGTGTGGATTGCTTTCGGAACTCGACGTGCACCCGTTCGATCCAGACCAGGCTGCGTTGGTTCGGTCCGCAGGCGAGCAGGTCTCGGCTGTCGGGGTTCGAGGTGACGCGGTCGCCCGGCCTGGCGTGCAGGGTCAGCGCGGGGGTCCGGATCTGAGCGGTTTCGACCGTTTCGGATGACGCCTCCAGGCGACTGCGTAAGAAATCGTAGAGCGCATCGGTATCGTCGGCGATGTCGGGTTGGTTCGGTGTCGGTGCAAACAGGCTCTGCGAAGAGACCTTTCGATAGCGGAACTGACGAGGCAGTGTGACGATGTGGTCGACGACGGGAGCGGTTGACCCGACGGGACCATCCGTCAGGATGCAGGTGAGTCTCTCATCACTGACGACCGATGCGGTAATGCGGAACCGCAGGGCGCCTTTCAGCGCCGCGACCCAGGTGTAGACATCGAGCTGGTCGCTGCTGAGCCACAGACCGCACTCGTCGAGCAGGTTGTTGAAGCCATGCACGTAGGGGCCCCAGTGCGATCCGGCGTCGAAGGAGACCTCGACGACGTAGCCCAACGAGCGGCCCTGCGTGTCGGTGCTCAAAGCCGGCCAGAAACGCCGGCGCCTGCGAACGAACGCAGCGCCCTCGAAGAGCGTGGAGAAGTCATAAGGCTCCCCTCGGTTGAACGGCGCGGGGGTGTAGTCGCCCGCCTCGTTGAGGCACCACTTGCGATAGACATCCTTGACCTTGTAGAACTGCGGGTTCGTGCTGGGGGAGAACAGCGTGTAGTTGGTATCTTCGAGCGCCGGGTCCCAGGCGGCGACCAGCTCGAACGTCGCCTCGTAGGTCTTGAAATCGCCCTGGCCGATATAGCGGTGGGTGAGGGGATGGAATTGTCGCGTACTGTGCAAGCTCGCGAGGTTCGTCCGGGACAGGCTGAGCGCCTGACGGGTCGGCTGGCTGTTCAGTTCGGTGCTTCGACCGGCGCCGTGGCGGTAGAACACGATCGCCTGCCTGGGCCCGGTCTCGCAGCAGCGTGGCACGAACTGAAAGCGCAATCCCGCCACCCGGCAGCACCGATCGAGGGCTTCGAGCAGGCTCAGCCCGGTGACGTTGAGATCGCGCAGGAGTCGGCCGCCGGTCAGGGCGCGAAGCTGCTCCAGGCTTGGGCGGAGCAAGTCGCTCGGCAGGACGTATTCGCTCAGCAGGTAGTGGATGGCCTCGGCGCAGCCCCAGGGGACCGCTTGACTGGCATCAGGCTGGAAGGCGGGCGGCGCCGTTGCGTTGGCCTGACCCTCGGGGTTGAAGATCGTATCGAGACCTGCCAGGAAGACAGTCGCGCCGCTCGAGAAGACGCGCTGACCATAGACAGTGATGCGGTCGAGCGCAGCGCTGAAGTCCTTCACGATCACCTCAACGACGGCGCCTTTTGTGCCGATCGTTGTCTCGACGCTCTCGATGTGACCGACGAAGACCGGTACGGTGTCGACGATCGACTCCGGCGGGTTGCGGTTGTAAGGCTGGCGCAGAGATACGGTTCGGCCCATCGCGAAGCGCTGGAGTGCCTGCTCGATAGTGGAGACTGTGCTCGCCAGGCGAGCCCAACTAAACTCAGGCGCGTCGGCGCGAACCAGTTCGACGGGCTCGAGGTCGTCGCAAGCAGCGTCGTCGAGGAAGACCATGACGGTGCCGGCCGGAAGTGCCAATGGCGTGAATTCGGGTCGAAAGACTTCAGTCGCGTTGCTCATCAGAGTATGGCCTCCGCCTGAAGAAGGGTGATGCCTTCGGGTGGGTCGGACCGAACCAGGCAGTTGGATGTCGGCGTCGCGTCGCTCTCGGTTCCATCTGCCGCTTCGGCTCGAACGACAAAGCGGTACATTCCATCGCTCAGCAGTGCGGTAAGGTATTGGCAGATTCGCCGTCCCCGGTAGGGCAAAGTCGCCAGGGGCGTATCGAAGTCAACCTGTCCCGAAGCGTCGCTCGCATAGACGTTGAACTGGGCGGGTTCGGTGTGCTGATCCAGCGGACAGTAGAACCATTCGAGGCGGACCCGGCTGCCAGGAACCTGAATGGCCTGCAAGGCGAATGCGTCGTTCGGCAGCGGGTCGGCGAGCTGGCCCTCGGCGTTCATGCGGACCCCAACGGCGGCGCCTCTGGTCTGCTCTGCGTCTCCATGCCCGTTGAAGCGTCTCGTCACGAAGCAGCTCTCAGAATCGGGCTCGGGAGCGAGCCAGGCGGGCGGGGTGATCTTTCGGGCGTCGGCATTGGCCACATGCACGGGACGATGGAAGTCCACGTGCTCCATGTCGGGTCCACCATAGAGAGCGGTACAGCCGTTGCGTCGCGTCCAGAACCACCCGCGTGTGAGTATCGTGCCGAACCTGAAGCCATCCGCGCCGGCGCCCTGACAGAGCGCCGCACGTCGCCATGGTTTCCACTGGTGCGGGATCGCGGCGCCAGGTGGTTCGACTTCAGCCACGCTCAGCGAACCGGAAACGGAGGAGGTCGCCACACAACTCTGCGTCGACAGGCTCCGCCGAATCCGAGCGGTTGCCGACAGCGACGAGGCGGTCGAGATCGACCCGGACAGGTCGTGGGTGGTTCCAGAGAGGGCGACCAGACAGCCCCGCCTCGCGGTACGACAGAACACGGCGGAAGGGTGGTGATACAGACGCTGAATCTCGGCAGCGAACAGGGGCCGGTCGTACGCGAGAAACTGCCGCAGCGTGGTCGAACCGCCCAGGCTGAGGGTGCTGGTCGAGCTGCTCGTGTTGGGCGCGACGGCACAAGTAGTCGCTTCCACCTGTCGACCGTTGGCGTAGACGCGCAGCTCTGCACCGTCCCACAGACAGACCAGGAAGCCTGGATCGGCTACGTAGTCGAGCAGGAAATCCGCCATCGTGTAACCGACGCCACTGTGATAGGTGCGGAAGCAGTTGTTGCTGCTGTAGCGCTGCCAGATCATCGTGTTGTTGTCGATGACAAGCAAGGCCTCCCAGGCATTGGGCAGTGCGATTCCCTCGTGCCAGAAGCAGAGCGAATAGCCCGAGCCGAAGCGGTTGTACCAGTCCTGATGATCGGCGGCGATCGGAGTGGCGAGACCGCCCTCTGCGGCGGCGCCGGCCAGCAGGTGCGGATTGACGAGATTCGATGCAGCGGGACCGTGGCCGTTCATTCGCGCCGCACAAACCAGCCCTTGCGCCAGCGGATCGCCTCGGTCCAGCGACAGTCTCGGATTGGAATCGGGTAGCAGGATCATGCGGTCTTCTCGTTGATGCAGGCCGAGACGGAGATGGCGCTGCTCGGCGCGTGGTTCTTGGCGAAGATCTTTACGGCCTTGGCCACCGGGATGGTCAACGTCGCGATAGCAGGATCGTCGGCGTAGGTGTCCAGCCTGGCCAGGAAGATCCCATCGCTGTCGTCGTTGGGGAATTCGTCGGCGCCCGTGCCGTCGGGGTCTCCGCAACTGAGCAGGGCGTAGACGTCCACGACATCTCCGCTGATGGGTGTGCCGCTGTGGTCGGCTTTGAGCGTGATCATCGCGTCGAATGCCGAAGCCGAGAAGGCCATTGCGTCCGAGGTTGCTGTGGCTCCGGCTGCGATGCTGGTGGAATTCGACGAGCTCCACGTCACCTGGATTTCGTTGTTAGCTACGGTCATGGTTGCTCTCCCTTAGTTGAGACTGATGCCGAGGTCGCCGGCGGCAAACCGGGCGCTGTCGCCGGCAGCGATGGCTTTCGATTCCGACAAGGCGCCGTGGGCGAGCAGGTTGCCGCCGACAGCGGCGTCGAACAGTGCGAAGTGCGTCACCGTGCCCCAGGCATCCGCTGCTTCGGGAAATTCGATTGCGTCGGCGTTGGTGAGCGTGCCTCCTGCGGCGCTGCTCCAGTCGATGGCGGCGGTTGCGGCGCGGGCATAGCCATCGCCGCTGGGCTCGCTGATGCCGCTTCCGTCGTCGCCTGGGTCGGCAGTCGACAGCGCTACGTAGATCGTCGGAGGCGCGTAGTTGCCCTTGCCGAACAGGTGGTCCAGGACTTCGTTCTCCCAGTGATCCGAAAAGCTACCCATCGTTTTGCTCCTGTGGGCGCGAAGGCCCTGGTGGTCAGTTTGCGGTTCGTGCGACGGTCGAGGCGTCTTCTTCGAGCTGGTGGGTGAAGATGACGGTCTGGTGGTCATCGTCGTAGTAGTCCACTGCACCGGTGTTCTTGTTCTCGACCATTCGGTTGGCGAGGATCTTCATCGCGGTCAGTTCGGCGGTACCGGTCCAGTGGATGGTCCGGCTGTCGATCAAGGTGTCGGACGACATAGGGACTGCACCCGCCTGCACGAAACATTGGACGCTGTATGGTCCGGCGCTGATGTTGGCGTCGAAATTGCCTTGGTATCGACTACCACCTTTGTCGGTCAGAGGCAGGTCATAATCGTCGGCATCGTGGCCTCCATCGCCCCAGTTCTCGAAGGTCTGCGTCGCAGGGCACCAGACCTGTCCCGCTCGATTGCGGACGATCGCATAGACCGTCTGGCCCGATGCATGGTCGATGTGAATCTCGTTTGCCATTGTGTTTGCCTTTCGTCAGAGTCCGCTACGCTTCTTCGGTCCAGGTCCCGTTCTTGGCGAGGGTGACCCAGTCGCCGTTCGCGTCGGCCACCAGCGTCAGCGCGGCGCCGACGGTTCCGGCGGACTTGTACTTGCCGGGCGTTTGTCCGCTGTCGTCGCGGATGGTCGCCGAGCCGGGATCGATGCGCATCTCCTGTGCTGCCTGCACGGCGAAATGGAACTGTGTCCCCTGCGATGGATCGACCGGCAGGGTCATCGTCACGGTGCCGGTGGCACCCAGGTTGGTATGCACGCTGCCCGATTCGACGGAGGCCAACGCATCATCGCTCGTATGGGCTTCGATGGTCTCGCGCACACCTCCTGCGCCGTGCGGGACGATGCAGTTGTGTCCCGAGCGGCAATCGGTGACCGAGACGATGTCGCCTCCCGAGGTGACCACGATTGCGAGGCGCACGTGAGGCGTGGTCGCCATGTCGGGGAAGCTGGTGTATTCGGTCGTTACCAGCGTCCCGCCTGCGGTCAGATAGAGGTAGATCGAAGGCTTGTCGTCGGCCAGGGTGTTGCCCGTCGAGCCGGCGTAGCTGACCAACTCTGTGCCCAACCAGAAGTTGCCCGCTTTGACGCCGACATCGAGACCGCCCTCATCGAAGACGCGCAGGTCGTTGGCCCGGTGCGTCGCCAGCAGCAGGCGGTAGAGCAGCTTGCGGAAGTGCAGGTAGTACGGCGCGGTGCCCGTCGGGATGTATTCGACTCCGCTCTCGGCGTCGGCCTGAAGGTTCAACAGCGTATTGTCGGAGGGATAGACCTCGCCCATCGTTGTCTCCTTGTCTAGAAGTGATCTGCCACGTTCAGTGTGAGCTGGCGGGTTTGCGGGTCGAATGCCTCAACGCTCAGTCTGGCGGCGGGCCTGGCAGGCGGCACGATCGTCAAAGGCGCGATCTCGATGGGTGGGCTCGTGTTGCCTGCCCCGTCGACGACCTTGACCGCGAAGCGGTAGGTGCCCTCCGCCAGTGCCGGACTGATCCATTCGACGGCGTCGGCGTCGAGGCCGAACTGGGCGCACCCGAAGCAGCCTTTGCCGAACCCGACCGCTGCCGCTGCGTCCCAGCCGAAGTCGCCCTCGCCGAAGCAGGACAGCCCGAAGCCCGCTTTGTCCTGTGGACAGGGCCAGATCGGGAACGGTGCGTCGTTCAGTGGCGTTTCGTAATCGATCTGTCCGGTGCCTGCGTCACCATAGAGGTTGAACGCTCCGTCGAGCGGCAGGCTTTGGCTTCGCAAGAAGACCAGTCGGGCACGGGTGCTGAGATAGGATGCCGAATCGAGTTGAGCGGAGAAATCGACGTGCACCTCGGTTGGCTCGACGGAAACGACCTCGACACGGACTGCCGACTCGAAGGACGAAGGCGTCTGGATGACCATCTGCCGCTGCTGGGTATCGACTGTCGTGCCCGCCAGACGCCCGTTGAGATACACCTGATAGAAGCTGCCTTCGAGAGTGCTGTGCCATCTCACCAGCACCGAACGCGAGATGCCGACCGCCTGGCCATCGGGCGCGATGGCATCGGGCAACGGATGCACGCGCACGTCCTGGATTCCTTCTCGCGAAAACGGCATGGCCTCTAGCTCCTCAACTGCGTGTATACGATCTCGTATTCGACGATGGCACCCGCTCCTTCGACTCGGCGGTCGAGCTCCTTGAATGCATCGACGCGCAGGTCTGCATATTGCCTGCCATCGCTGGTGCGTAGCGTGTGCGTCGCGCCGTCGAGCAGGCTTTCGATGGCAACCAGGCGTGAATCCATCTGTTCGCGGCTGCTCGTGCGCAGGATCCCTCGCTGACGGATCTTTCGACCCTGAAATCCGAGGTCGATGCTGGCCATACCATCGAGGCCAGGGATGCTTCGCTCGATCGCCGCCCGTTCCAGAGGACCGACAGCAACGTGCACGTCCCGCTCGTCAAACAACGCTTTGCCGTCCAGGGTGGTACTCACGAGTCACCTCTCAGTCACGAAACAGTTGGATCGCGCCGCCGATCCGCACGATGTCGGCCACGCCGTCGGTGCCCAGGTCGATCGAGAGACGGCAGCGCTGCCTCGCCTTCTCGAAGAGCTGGCGGTAGTGAACGCTTTTGCTCCACAGGCTCTGGCTGTCGCGGTGTCCCGCCCACAGCGCATAGACCCGGCAGATCACCGCGAAGGTCGAAACGCGACGCAGCACCTCGGTGTCGAGGATGTGATCGACGGTGATCTCGCTGGCGGGGTCTCCCGGCTGGATGCCGAAATGCTCGGTCAGCTCGCACGCCGCTTCCGCTGCCTGTGGTGCGAACGTGCTGATGCGATACGTGATGTCGCTGCCTTGGGGTGGCGCGACCGGGTCGTCGGCTACGTCCGCCCGCAGGACCGAAACGGTCAGTTCGGTAGGCGAATCGACCGAGACGACCTCATAGGCGCCGTCCAGGATGCCGTCGGCGGATTGCAGATAGACGACACCGCCCGCTTCGATACGTGCGTTGACGAAATCGCCCGCCGCGTCGGTGAGCGTGGTGCCGTCGAGTTGGGCGCCGCTGCCGGAGGCCAGAACCTGCCAGGACGGATGCAACTCGCCAAACAGGATCGGCTCGTATTTCAGAATGTCCACATCGCTTGAGAATCGAACCATCGTCAGGTCTCCACACTCACATGCATGTCACATCTTGCGTTCATGCCGATGCACCTTGCAGAGCGGATCGTAGGGGCGAGGCATGCCTCGCCCCTACCCGGGGCATGCGTTCACGATTCCGTCGGCAGCCGGAGCTCTGATTTCGGATCGCACCGGCACCCGCAGGGGCAACGCATGCATTGTCCCTGCCGACGGTCAGTTGCATCAGCTCGTGCTCAGGTTGCGAATCAGTCCATGGGCGGCTTCGTTCCGCAGTTCGAGCGTGTACTCACCGATCAGCTCGCCGCACTCGTAGTCGCCTCCGCTGGCCAACGGCTTGAAGTGGAAGCTGCGTCCCGTCAGAGGCAGCACGCTGATCCGCGACGAATCCAGGAACAGCGCCGCGTCCTGAGGCACCCACCGCGTGGTGATCACGTGGCAGAGTCCGAAGTCGCTCTCGTAAATGCCGATCATGTCGCTGAACTTCCGGTCGTTGGGACCATAGGTGCGGCTCTCGGCGCAGAAGGCGTTGATCTTGCGCTTCTGGAAGCCGCCCACCACGATCAGGTCCACGTTGCCGCTGCTGATCTCCCAGATCTTCCGCAGCACGTAGTTGACCTTGGCTTCGTCGAGGTCGTTGCCGGTGGGGAAGCCGCTGTCGCCCGTGTGGAAGACGTTGGACGACAGATGCTGAATGATCCCCTTCATCGTGCGACGAACGGTGCTGCTGCCCTGCGGATCGGTGGTGGCTCGCCCGCCGTTGAGGACGGTGCCTTCCAGGTCGCGCACCATCTCGCGGAGCCGCTCGCCCTTCTGGAAGTCCATCTCATCGGTCAGGCCGAGTTGTCGGGCAGCGAGATCCGACCCGCTGACCTCGACACTGGAGGTGAAGATCTGTGTGTAGTTGCCCACGCGGACCCGTTGAGTGAAGCGAGGGCTGGGCCGGTCGGCGCCTTCGAGCCCGGCGTTGCCCAGGATGTTGACCACCTGGTTATCCGCCAGACCTTCGGGCGTCGTGCCGGCGTAACCGCGCAGCACCGTCAGCGTGTTGGCGTTGACCCCAGCGACGAACATCAGCTCTTCGCTGCCCTCGACCTGGATCTGGTCGCCGGTGCGGAACCGGCTGCCATGTTCGACGTCGAACTGCGTATCGGTGCTGGGATCGGTCCAGGTTGCGTCGTCGATCGCGTCCTTGTTGGGCAGCAACTCGTCTTCGAGCCATTCGTGGTAGGTGCTGGTCGCCTCGCGCAGCGGATCGCCCAGGGCATTGAGCAGCGGTGTCTCGTACGGCGAGATGATCGAGATCAGATCGGAAACGTCTTCCGCCAGTTCGGGCAGGGTCGCTCCCGCAGAATAGGTGGCTTTACCGGTAAAAGGCATGCTGGCTTCTCCTGATGAGGGATTCGGTTCGTCTCGATGCGGCGCTCGATTCGCGTCGCACCTCTACAGCACGTTTCTTCGGAGTCGGAGATACTCCTGAAGATCGGTCCGCTTGCCGGTGCGTGCCGCCTTGGTAGCCGCCTGTTCGAGCGCGCTTCGACCCGGCGCGACGCGATCGCGGGCGCCGCTGGTTTTTCGCGAGGTCGGCGCCTGCGATGCCTGACCGAACAGGTGACGCTTCTCGGATTTGAGATTCGCCACCAGTGCCTCGACGTCGGGTTCGCGGTCGCTCTTGATCCGGGCCCTGGCAATCAGTGTGGCCGATTCCAGATCGGTCACACCCGCCGCGACCAGACGCTCCGTCAATTGACGATCGAAGCGAAGGCTCTCGAGATCCTGCGACATCTGCGCGATCTGCTCGTGGGCGGTCGCCAGTTGGTCGGCCATCTCCTGCACGTTCTTCTCGGCGCTCTGCGCCCTTCGTCGGTAGCGGATCGACTCGGTCACCGGGACCAGCCTCCGGACGTCCCGATCGGCGTCGGGACCGTCGTACTCGTGTTCCTGCTCGGTTCGTGAGCTGCGTTCGTCCATCTGATTCGACTCCATGTTGCCTCCGATTTCTTGTCACCTCGGTGACGGTTCTGTCGCGGTCCTCACGCGGTCTGGGTATCGTCGTAACCGAGCTCCCGCAGGACCTGCTCGGCAGGCACGCCCAGCTCGCGCTTGATCTGCGCTTCCTGGAGCTTCTCCATGAGGTTCTCGGGCAGGGGGCTGGCAAAGACGACGTCGAGCTCGCGTTCGGCTTCGTCGGTCTGGTAGAGACCGGCGGTGTCGAGCATGCTCAGCACCATCCGCCCGATCTGCCTGACGCCTTCGCTGTAGGTGTGCCGCTTGCGCTCGTTCTTGCTGAGCATGCCCATGAACGTCAGGCGGAGGGCGACGGCGCTGGTCAGGTTGCCGAGCTTGTTTTGCAGCACACCTGCGACGACGGGGGTCACGCCACTGGTCTTGTCCATCGCCTCGCGGATTTCGGCGATGTGCCTTTGCTCGCTGGGCGTCGCGGCGTCTCCGCCAAACTCCTGGATCGACGCTTCGGGATTGTCGGTACACCACATCCGCCCAGGGGAGATGGGCTTGTCCTCGAAGCCTTCGATGCCTTTGCCCAGGTACATCTTGAACGACTGGAACGTGATCCGGCTCGCCCGGTCACTGAGCCTGGTGTTCAACTCGTCCTGCAACGGGATCAGGGGTTCGACGTCGCTGACGCCCTCGTAGTAGTAGGGCTGCGCGATGTTCTGGATGTGCACGATCGGGAGGAACCCCCAGGGCATCTCGCCCTCGGCGAGCAGTTCCTTGTCCTCGTAGCGCTGCCAGTGGGCAGCGGAGAGGATCTCGGTGACCTCGACGAGCTGGCGGGTGTCGCTGCGCTGACCGGTGGAGTTGAGCAGGCGCGACAGGAACGAACCCTTGTGGTTGACACGATTGGTCTTCTGGTAGAAATGCTGCACGTAGCAGGTGATGGTGCGATAGTCGTCTTCATCCAGAACCGGCAGTGCTCTCGGCGCCTCGATCAATTCGAGATCGATCGCTCCGACCCGTTGCAGCAGGGCAGGAAGAGAGAGAGGTGAGGAGGGAGGTGGGGTGCACGAAAGGAGGGCGCTGTCGGGCCTGACGAGGCAATCGACGAACCCGTAGACGCTTCCGAGCACCGCCATGTCCTGGAAGAAACCAAGGCCACCATTAGCCGCAAAGACCACCTTTACGATCGATTCAATTTCGCGTCGTCTTCGGCTGTCCGGCGCCTTGGATGTGATGCTGATGGGCTTGCCAAACAAGAAATCCGCCGCAGCGTTCACACGCCAGGCTATGTCGTTTTCGATCACCACTTCCTTTCGCTGGATGTCCCGCACGATCCGCGAATCGAACGAGCCACCGGCCGACGAGTGCACCAGGCCTGTGATGCGGGCGGGCAGGCCGTATTCCTGCGCCTGTACGTAGGGCCGGCCCGATTCGTTGACCTTGCGACTGACGGCCCCGCTGCCGGCGACGTCGACCGTCGGGTTGGCGTAGTAGTCCCACAGGCGGGTGAAGTGCCGACAGATGTCGCCTGCGTGGACGTCCACGAGCCATTCCAGGAAATCGGCGTCGAGCTGCACGTCGGCGAAGGCATCAAGCTCAAATCCCATATCCGTCTCGTCCTTACTGGGTCGGGTCAACTGCGTCCCGACCGGGCCTCGAAAACAGGCGGTTCAAAAAAATGTCCGCCTCTACCCTTGGACGGTGTTGCGTGTTCTGACCAAATTTTGGCCCGGTTTGCGGAGCCTCGACCGCTGTAAGTGGCTGTTGGCAGAGCAATAAAAATTTTTTGCATGTCACGCGCGATTCTTCATTTGGGTGTTGCACGTTCTGACCAATAGGCTTTTTCACTTTTGCCCCCGAGCGGGATCGGATCGAGCTGTCGCGGAGCCTTCGTGTCGCCAGCGGTCCGCCATTGCGAGGCAGGCGCCGCACAGCCCAGCCAAGGGCGAGGCATGCCTCGCCCCTACGCGCGGGCTCCGTGCCCGGCAGGGGCGATCCCGATGTCCATCGGGACGTCGCCCGACGATCTGCACAGTTCCGAAGCGGGGGGTGTGGTGTACGAACGGGTTCTGTGATACAACTGCGCAGCGTTGAGCAGGCTTGTGAGTGTGCCCGACTGCGTTGCAGGGCTCAGCGCGATTGGAGAGTGGATCATGAAGTTCATCGTCACGCTGTTTCAGGACGAAGACGGCGTTTTCATCGCCGAATGCCCTTCCATCCCCGGCTGTGTCAGCCAGGGGCGGACGGAGGCGGAAGCAGAAGCCAACATCCGCGAGGCGATCCGTGAGTGTCTCGAGGTTCGCGCCGAGAAAGGACTGCCTCTTACCGTACCCACCCGGCAGGTCGAGGTGGTCGTCTGATGCCCCCTGTGCCCGTCCTGAAGCCTCGTGAGGTGATCAAGGCCTTCGAGAAACTCGGATGGGAAGTCGCCCGCCGGCGAGGCAGTCATATCATCCTGACAAAGACGGGTCACATCGCGACCCTGTCTGTTCCTGATCACCCGGAAGTGGCGCGTGGCACCCTGCGAAGCTTGATTGGACCGGGCCGGGCTGTCGGTGGACGAATTCCTGCACGCCGTGGAGCGCTGATCGGGCCAGACAACATACATTGACGGAGTACAACCCTGGTATTGTCAAGGAGCAGGATGTCGTGAAGACGCTGGTTTGGGTGGCGGTAGTATTTACGGTGGCATGGGCTTCGTTCGTTCGGGCGGAGGGGAGCGTATGGATCAGCGAGGAGCGGATGGACGCGATCCGCGAGCGGATCGCACAGGGGGTCGAGCCGACGTACTCGGCCTGGCGGCAACTGGAGCAGTACGTGCGAGAGCACGAGGGGCACCGGGCTCGCGTTCCGAAGCGGTGGTATGTCCCGGGGTTCTATGTGGATGCCCAGGGCCACCGGCAGGCCAAGGAAGGGCTGATGCAGGACGCCAATACCGCCTATGCATTCGCCCTGTACGCTCGTCTGGGTGGCGATCCCGACTATATCCAGACGGCAGGCGAGATCATCCGCGCCTGGAGCACGCTCCTGGAGAGCACCAGCGACCAGGACGACTCGACCCTTTCGTTCAGCTATCATTTTCCCGCGATGATCTTTGCCGCTGATCTGCTGCGTGGCACGGATGCCTGGAGCGATCGCGACGAGCGCGCGTTTCGCGCCTTCCTGCGGGACAAGGCGCTGCCTTTGAACACGATGGCCAGGGCGAACAACTGGGGCAACTGGGGACTGGTCTTGAGCGTGTCGGTCGCGGCGTACTTGCAGGACGATGCGCTGCTCGAACGCTGCGAAGAGCGCTGGAAGGAGTTCATCGGCGATCAGATCGCCGAGGACGGGCACCTGCCCCACGAGGTCCGGCGCAGCGGGGGGCAGCGCGGCCTGTGGTACTCGCACTTCTGCCTGATGCCGCAGACGATCGCGGCTGAGATTCTGCGGAACCAGGGCGTCGATCTGTTCGACTACGTCGCTCCCAACGGCCGCTCGCTGCGGCAGGCCTTCCACCGGCTGGCTGCCTGGTGCCGGCAGCCCGAGACGTTTCCCTATTGGGATGGGCCGAGCGAAGAGCTCCGGGCGATGGATTACTACAGCTACTTCGAGGTGCTCGCCGACCGCTGGCCCGATGAAAACGCCCAAGCCCTCCTCGAGGGTGCCCGGCCGATGACCGCCAGCCATTCCACCCCGTTCCTGACCCTCACCCACGGCGGCCCGCTGAAGCGGTAAACGCGACATTGCCATACCCTCGCGGTTGCCCATTAACGGCCGATGCTGTCTTCCGACCTTGTTTCGCAGCCCCGTTGCTCATATAATGAACTCCTGTATTGCCGATGCATCGCATTCTGCGAACTGCAGAAGGACCAGACGGTATCGGTGCATTTGTTGGAGACAACGTTCGGCGGAGTTGCGGATTGTTGAGCACATGGCGGTCTTGACCTTCTATCTCGATAATTCTGTCCTGGGCGGTTATTTCGACTCCGAGTTTCAGGAGGCAACCCGCCGACTCTGGCGCATGGCCGAAGCCGGAGAGTGCCGATTTGTTGCATCGGTAGTCACCCAGGAAGAGGCCGCTCAGGCCCCAGCGGATATCGTTATGCTGTTTGCCCGGACGTTTCCCGACGACAGCGGTTTGCTGGAACTGACGCCGCGCGCCGAGGAACTTGCCCAAGCCTATCTGGTTGCCGGGGTGGTCCCCCCTCGATATGTCGATGACGCCCGACATGTGGCGATTGCCACGACCCAGGGGATCGGTGTACTGGTGACCTGGAACTTTCGCCACCTCGCGAACTACCGGCGTGAGGCAGGATTCAATCGTGTAAACCTGGAACGAGGCTATCCCACCATTCGGATTATCAGCCCGTTGGAGATTGTCTATGGAAGCGCGGACCAAGAGGTTTGACGCCGTGGCCGAGTCGCGCAAATGGAAAGAGGCCGTAGCCAGAGAGACCGAGGCGCTGACATCAGAACAGACGATCGCTTACTTCGATCGTACAGCGGTCCGCCAGCGGTTTGAAGCCGCCCTGCGACGAGCCGACGGAGAAGGCAAGACGCAAACCGAGCGACCGCTATGAGGTTGGGTGTTGCGAAGGATTTGCTTGTCGCAGTTATGCTGACGACGCTTGTGACGGGTGCGGCTTCGATGCCTCCGGATCTGATGAGCGATACGTGGGTGGCGACTGATGCGCTGGGTCGGGAGCTGCCGGGCTATGATGAGTGCGGACCGGTTCGGGCGGATCGGATGGTGGGGATCTTCTACTTCCTCTGGCTGGGCCAGCATGGGACGAAGGGTCCGTTCGACATCACCGAATTGCTCAAGGCCAACCCCCAGGACCCCGCGTACGGACCGCCCGGCGCGTTTCATCACTGGGGACAATCGGAGCTGGGCTACTATCTTTCCGACAGCGCGTACGTGATTCGCAAGCACGCCTCCGTGCTGGCCGACGCCGGGATCGACGTGCTGATCTTCGACGTGACCAACGCGTTCACCTATCGCGGCGTGTATCTGAAGCTCTGCGAAGTTTATCGGCAACTGCGCGCCGAAGGCAGGCGAACGCCTCAGATCTGCTTCCTCACGCACTCGTCGGCAGCGAAAACAATCGAGACGCTCTATCGCGACTTCTACAGCAAGGGGCTCTATCCGGAATTGTGGTTTCGCTGGAAGGGCAAACCGCTGATTCTGGGCGGCGCGACGGACGAACTGCCCGCCGAGATCGCAGCGTTCTTCAGTCATCGCGACTGCTGGGCCTGGACGCACGGACGAGACACCTGGCAGTGGCTGGACCATCCCGAGATGCGGTACGGCTGGCACGAGTCGCCCGACAACCCCGAAGAGCTGGCGGTCAGTGTTGCCCAGCATCCGACGACGAACATCGGACGCAGTTGCCACAATGGTGTCCAACCCGACCCGAACGAACGCGCCCTGAGCGGATTCGAGCACCTGGGCCTCTACTTCGACGAACAGTGGCAGAGGGCGTTGAAGGTCGATCCCGAGTTTGTCTTCATCACGGGCTGGAATGAATGGGTCGCCCAACGGTTCCTCCGCCAAGCGGGTCAGGCGCCGGGTGAGTTCCTGGGCCAGCCCCTCCAAGCGGGGGAGTCGTTCTTTGTCGACGCCTATAGCCAGGAGTACAGCCGGGACATCGAGCCGATGAAAGGCGGGTACGCGGACAACTACTACTACCAGATGGTCTCGTATATACGACGGTACAAGGGGGTGCGCAGGCTGCCCGTCGCCGAGCGGGAGTACGCGATTGCCATCGATGGGCGTTTCGACGATTGGCAGCAGGTCGAGCCGGAGTTTCGCGATACGATCAACGACGTCGAACACCGCGACGAACCAGGCTGGGGCGGTGCCGGTCGGTACGTCAATACGACGGGCCGTAACGACTTTGTGACGCTGAAGGCAGCGACGGATGCAAACGATGTCTGCTTCTATGCCCAAACGGCGCAACCTTTGACGCCGCATACGGATCTCCATTGGATGCTGCTGTTCATCGACACTGACCACGACAGCGCCACCGGCTGGAACGGATACGACTACCTCGTCAATCAGGACGTCGCCAGCGAGACGCAGACCAGCGTTCATCGCTTCGTCGACGGCGCCTGGCGGAAGATTGCCAGCGCCGACTATCGCTACGAACACGACGAACTGGAACTCGCTATCCCGCGTTCTGTACTGGGCCTGTCCAACGGCTCGATCATCTTCGATTTCCACTGGGCCGACTACGTCCAGAGCCTCGACGACATCAGCGAATTCGCCCTCCACGGCGACAGCGCCCCCAACCGCCGCTTCAACTACCGCTTCCAACGCTGACCCCGAGGGCGAGGCGTGCTTCGTCCCTACGCGCCCACCGACCTTGGCCCCCTCGTTTCTGGTGGTGGCGACGCATGCGTCGCCCAAATGGCGGAAGATGGACAAAGGGGCGGGGGTGTGCTATGACAGGGGGGCCATGAGAAGGGCTTTTCGGAGATCATGATGCGATTCTATAGACGATTGAGCGTGTTGGCAGCGGTGTGTGGTTTGTGTGCGGCGGCAGCAAGTGCGGCGGGGTTGCCGGCGCCGGTGGCGGATCTGGCGGCGCGGGCGAAGAGCGATCCTCGGGTGCGGACGTATGTCCGGCCCTCGCGCGTGCTCTGGCACAGCGCCGACGGCGTGCAGAACAGCGAGGCGCTCGTGCAGCAGCGGTCGGGCCAGGTTACGCTCGATGCGTCGAACCCGTGCGTGCTGGACAGCCGTGAAGGCAAGGCTGCGATCCTGCTCGATTTCGGCAAGGAGCTGCACGGAGGGGTGCAGATCATGGTCTGGCACAGTAAGGACAATAAACCCGTCCGGCTGCGCGTCCGCTTTGGCGAATCGGCCAGCGAGGCGATGGCCGAGTTCGGAGGCGCCAAGAACACCACGAACGACCATGCCATCCGCGACCAGACCACACTGGTGCCTTGGCTGGGGACCGCCGAGATCGGCAACACGGGTTTTCGCTTCGTGCGGATCGACTTGGTCGACGACGACAGCTTCGTGCAGCTCAAGAGCGTCCGCGCCATTTTCCTCTATCGCGACCTCGACTACCTGGGCTCGTTCCGCTGCAGCGACGAACGGCTCAATCGGATCTGGCAGACGGGCGCCTATACCGTGCACCTGAACATGCAGGACTACCTCTGGGACGGGATCAAGCGGGACCGACTCGTCTGGGTGGGCGATATGCACCCTGAGACCGAGACGATCTTCGCTGTCTTCGGCGCCCACGCCATCGTGCCGGGCAGCCTCGATCTGATTCGCGACGAGACGCCGCTGCCCCGCTGGATGAACGGGATCAGCTCGTACTCAATGTGGTGGGTGCTGCTGCACCATGCCTGGCACCACTACACCGGCGACGACGCCTATCTGCAACAGCAGCGGACGTATCTGACCGGTCTGCTGTCGCAACTGGCTGCCTGCGTCGGGCCCGACAACCGCGAGACGCTGCCGGCGCATCGCTTTCTTGACTGGCCCAGCAGCGAGAACAAGCCTGCGATCCACGCGGGTCTGCACTCGCTGCTTGTGATGACGCTGCGGGCGGGCGCCGAACTGTGCGACGTGCTCGATGAACCAACGACACGACGCCAATGTCTCGACACCGTCGAGAAACTCCTCCAGCACACACCCGACCCCGCGAACAGCAAGCAGGCGGCGGCGCTGATGGCGCTGGCGGGCCTGGCCGACGCAGAGACGCTCAATCGCGACGTGCTGGCGGTCGATGGGCCACAGCGGATGAGCACGTTCTATGGCTATTACGTGCTCCAGGCCCGCGCGATGGCAGGCGACTACCAAGGTGCCATGGACGTGATTCGTCAGTACTGGGGCGGGATGCTCGACCTGGGCGCGACGACCTTCTGGGAAGATTTCGATTTGCAGTGGACCCAGGACGCGGCGCGGATCGACGAGCTGGTGCCCGAGGGCAAGAAAGACATCCATGGCGATTTCGGCAACTACTGCTACAAGGGCTTTCGCCACAGTCTCTGTCATGGCTGGGCGTCGGGCCCGACCGCCTGGCTCAGCGAGCACGTGCTGGGCGTCAAGATCGTCGAGCCCGGCGGCGCCGTCGTGCGAATCGATCCGCACCTGGGCGACCTGGACTGGGTCGAGGGGACGTTCCCCACGCCCAAAGGTGTGATCAAGATCCGGCATGAGAAGAAGGCCGACGGTCAGCGGATCGTCACCAATATTGAAGCGCCGCCCGGGATTCGGGTGATTCGATAACGATCCGTCCGACGGCGCAGGGAGGGAACAGAGATGCGACGCGCGCTGCAAGCGATCTCAATTGTGCTGTGTATTGCATGGACGGCCGCAGCGGACGCCGAGGCTCCGTTTGAGGTGGGTCAGCAGTGGACGTACGCGCACAGCGGTCCCAGGCTGGGAAGCACCGAGCCCGATCCCGTCGATGGGCAGCGCCTTGCGCAAGTGATTCGTACGGACCCCAACAGCGGACTCTGGATCATCGAGGAACGCTACACCAACGATCCCGATACGATCGGACGGGCGCACGTCGATCCGAATCGCAGGGTCGTAGCGATCGAGATCGAGGGCAAGCAGGCGCCGCCCGCGCTGCTGCGGTACGATCCGCCCATCCCTTATGAGGCGCCCGAGCTTGCGGTCGGACAGACCGCGACGATCGAAAGCACGCTGCGCATGGACTCACCCGCACTGGCGATGCCGATTACGATGGAATTCAAACGGCTGGCCGACGAGACGATCGAGACCGACGCCAGGCTATTCGAGGCGTGCCGACACTACCAGATCACCACCCACGCGACGCTCGATATCAAGATCGGCAAGATCGACTCGGTCGAGCATCGCCACCGCTGGCTGCACGATCGCGCTAACGGCCTGGTCAAAGAAACGTATCGCAAGGAAGCGGTGAAGTTCCTCACGTGGTCGCGCCCCGCCTACGATGCCTCCAGTGTGCTGACCGCCTTCAGCGTCGAAGCGATTGCCGAACGTCCTGCGACGGGGGCGGACCCGAACGGTTCGCCCGCCGTAGACGCACGAGGGCGGCATTCGTCGCATCGCAGCCCGGCGGAAATCGCGTTGATTGTTGTGGCGATCGCACTGGCGGTCACGGGCTTTCTCTTCCTGCGCCGCAAATCTGCCAGGCCCGGCGCCGAGCGTCCTCAGAAATAATCTTCCAAAATACGTAATTGCCACAATTGACAGCCTTCTGAAAAGGCGGAAAATCCTACAGCATAGCATCCTTGAGATCCAGCAGCTCGACGTAACGCGCGGGTCGGCACAGCACTTGGGCGAGCGTTCACCCCGCATCCCGCGCGGACCATTGGAATGGAACGGAACCAGCACGTGGGGGTGATGGTTTGCGCGTCCGGTCTGCCGCGCCAGGCCATCGACATCGGGCTAACCGCCGCGCCGGAGACAGCGCGAGGTCTATATCGATGAGTATGTGTGATCGGTGTGGGAAGGGCCGATCCGAATTGGGGGAAACCATCAGCTTACACGGAGGTAATCTATGAAAAAGCATGCTCTATTTCTCATTCTGGTGCTCGCGATCAGCAGCACCGCCTTCGGGATCTGTCGTGTTAACGCGTTCGTCAGCCAACCCTCCGACGGAATGCCTGTCGACGGAGATGATGTAGCCATCCGTGTGGTCGCCAACTGCTCTGGAGACTGCGAATTCGTTCGCTTCGAACAGAGTGGATGGGGCAGTGTCATCTACGTGGATATGTATCTGACGTGTGACTGCCTGAATGGGTCTTCCGAGGTTAACAAGGGTAAATGGATCCTCAGGCCCGCTACCTGTGGCCAGTATATCGTTGTCGTTCGAGTCTGGTGCCAGTACGAGGGGTGTGCATGTTGGCCGTACAGCTGCTTCCGACAGCCGGTGTTCTGTGGTCAGACCGCGCTGTCTGTCAGGGTCGGCTGCGAGCAGTGCGGGAGCTATCCGTGCGCCTGCCTGCGTTTGCCGTGCTGGCCCTGTCCTACGACCGACGAGGATTAGTGACCCGCCACGGGGCGACTTCTTGCGGCGCTGACCGCGCCGACCGAGTATGAGGAGGAGGCCCTTCCCCAAAGAGGAGGGTGATCTTTTCCTTTCTGCCCGTCGCCGCGCTGGGAGAGGTCAGCACGCGTATGCCCTCATGGGCACACTACAAACCACTAATTGCGGGGCAGCAGGTCGATGTCTTCGCGCTGGAGCAGTTGGATGATGTCCGCCTTGCTGGGCAGGGCTTCGAGGGCGCCGAACTTGGTGCAGGCGAGGGCCCCGGCGGCGGAGGCGAACTTCACCGCCTCGCGAATGTCGTGCTTGACGGCGCAATAGGCCGCCATCGCGCCGGCAAACGCATCGCCACTGCCGGTATGATCGACCAGGTCCACCTCGAAGGCGGGAATGTGGTCGGCGCCGCTTCGATCGACCACCATGCATCCGCGTCCGCCCATCGTGATGACCGCACATCGTGCTCCGCGTGCGACCAGCTCCGACCCGATCATCTTGGCGGTGCGAATCGTTGCGGCCGACTGGTCGGTGATATCCGCGGCTTCGTAGAGATTGGGAATCAGCACGTCGGCGGTAAAGTATTCGACCGGCAGGTCGAGCCCATGCTGGCTCTCGTGCTCGGTAGGCCTCGAAGGGTTGAAGATCACTTTCGTGCCGTGCAACTCGCTGAACCACAGCGCCTTGGTGATCGCCTCCTGAGGCAGGCACCCGTGAATCAGGCACACATCCGCCTGGGCGATCAGCTCCTCGGCCATCTCGATATCCGCCGGCTGCAACGCGCAGTTGGCGCCCGAGTAATGGCAGCAGGCATTCTCTCCCTCGGCATTGACGTGGGTGACGATGACGCCGGTGTTCTTGGCCTCGGCAGTGTAGACGTGATCGATGTTGACCTTGTAGTCGGTCAGCGTCTTCTTGGCCAGCGGAGCGAAGGGATCGCCTCCGACCTTGCTGATCAGATGCACCTGGCAGCCGCACAACGCTGCCTGCACCGCTTCCAGCGGACCGGGCCCGGCGATGGTATAGGAGAGGGCCGAACCGCTGACGCGCTGGCCCGCCGAGGGGAATTTGGCGCACCGGAAGGCGATATCCACGTAGGTGCTGCCGACAACGACGACGTTTGGAATCCGTTCCACCATGTCTAACCTCTACTTATCAACACTGCCTAAAAGGTCAGTATAGCCCTGCGAACCTCGGAAAACAAAATCTTTCTCGGACGGAAAATCTCGTCCTTTCACCTAGCCATGGTATCGGTCAGATTGGCTGGCGTCTTAACCAAAGTTCGATAACGTGCACGATGTAGCCGATTTCGTCCTCCGAGAGGGGCTGGCCCCTGGCGATGTGGTGCCACTTTTCCAGGCAGCCCCGGCAGCAGGTGCCGGTGGCGTGCTGGGCGATGAAGACGGGATGGTTGCGCATGGGGGTCTGCTTGCCGTCGTTGGCGGGTTGCGCGTCCGCCAGGCGACTCACGATGAACTGCCGCGCGTGTTCGAGAATCGTCTCCATCCCGCGCTGCTTCAGATACACCGCTTCCCTGGCGCCCAGCCGGAACCGACTGCGAAACCGAGACCGCCCCAGCGCCTCGAACAGTTCATCCATGCTGCGGTCGGCCATGATGGGTACTCCTGGTGAGCCTCCTTCAGGAGATTATACCGGTTCCGGCCCATCGCGGAAAGGGACCACAGGGGTGTGAGAAATCGCAGGGCTGCGCCTGAGGTCTTCCTACATCCGCTTGCGGACCCCGAAGGTGATGCCAAAATCGGCGGCGCCGTCGTTGAGACCGAATTCCACCATGGTATCGAAGTGCAGGGTCGGGCGGAACTTGTACTGGCCGATCAAAAGGATCGACAGTGGATTGTCGTTGCCCTCGAAGATGGCGGTTCGACCGTCGAGGTAGCTGCTGACGGTCAGCTTGGGATCGACCTGATAGGCCAGTCCCAGGCTGTAGCGCCATCGGTTGTCGACGTCGTAACCGGAAGGCTCACCGACGAAGGTGTAGCCCAGATCGGCGAGGATCAGCCAGTCCTCGCTATCCAACCGGCGGGCGAATTCCGCCAGGAACGTGAAATCCGCTTCGCCCGTACCCAGGCCCTTGTCTTCATCGGCGGTCGGGATCTTGACGCTGCCCACCAGGTCGATGAAGGGAAGGATCTCGGTTTGCGCGACGGCGTAATAGCGACCCTTGAGGATGATGTCGCCCAGGCCGGTGCCGCCTCCGCCTGCGAATACTTCGGCGCCGCCATCGATGAAAGAGACCCCGCTGTCGGAGACGTCCAGGTAGGGAACGGTCAACGTGACATCGCCTTTGGTGAAATAGCGTTTGACTGTCGCGGCGGTATAGAGGATGTCGGTATCCTCGGGCTGGCCGTAATCGCCCGTCAGGTAGGAGAACGACAAGCCGTACTGCCAAGTCGGGCTCTCCTGCGCGCCAGAAAGGGCGGGGGATGCCAGAAGCATCCCCATCGCCGAGACTGCTATGTTGAAGGAAGATAAAGAGTGTTTCACCGCATGGGTCCTCGCTCGGGTCGTTCGGGACGTTCGGGCCTTTGTGGCCGCTCGGGTCGTTCGGGCCTCTCGGGACGTTCGACCTTCTCGGGTCGTTCAGGTCTCTCGGGCCGCTCCGGTCTCTCGGCACGGTCGGGCCGATCCGGTCGTTCGGGTCTCTCAGCCAGCTCCGCCCTCATGGCCAGGCCCTTGCCGGGTCGCTCCGAGCGATCGCCTCGAACGGCTTGGGCAACCATCGGGGCATCCTCGGGCTTTCCGCTGCGTTCGCGGTTGTTCCAGCCCACCAGGCTCATCACCCTTTGCAGGGCGTTCAGCCTCTTCTGTTGGCCCGGAGTCTCGGGTCGGTCCTCGGGCGGACCTGCCTGAAGGGCTTCCGTTTGCCCACCCGCCTCGGGTGCGCCGACGCCTGCGGGAGCCTTGCCCACCAGCGCGCCCACCTTCAGGTCGTACTGCTGGGCGATTTCGCCATAGCCCAGCCCTTCGGTCCGGGCGTCGGTCACCAACTCCAAGGCCTCGGCAAACGTCATCTTCGGATCGGTTTCGCTGTCGGCGGCGATCCGCTCGGCCAGCAGGGTGGCGATGCGGATCTCGCCCCAGCCGGCGCCCGATTCGCGCAGGCCGTCGATTTGCTCCTGGGTCATGCCGTCTTCGCGGATCAGTTCGTCGACGAAAGCCGGCTGCGTCCCAGCGTTCTGTACCTCGGCTTGCACGCCCGCCTGGAGGGCCTGCACTTCGCCTTCCCCTTCGCCTTCGGGCGCCGGCTCGGGCTCGGGCTCGGGCGGTGCCTGGCGGCCCTTGCCGACCAGGGCGCCGACCTTCAGGTCGTATTGCTGGGCGATTTCGCCATAGCCCATGCCCTCGGTGCGGGCGTCGGTCACCAGCGCCAGGGCCTCGGCGAACGTCATCTTCGGGTCGGTTTCGCTGTCGGCGGCGATCCGCTCGGCCAGGAGCGCCGCGATGCGGATCTCGCCCCACCCGGCGCCCGATTCCCGCAGGCTGTTGACCTGGTCCTGGATCAGGCCGTCTTCGCGCATCAGATCGCCCACAAAGGCCGGCTGATTGCCCAGCGGGAGCACCTCTTCTGCCGGCTCCTGTTGCTCGGCAGGCGGCTCGGACGGATCAGGCTCCGGGAGCTCCTGCGCCAGGGCGACAGTGCTCCAGAGGCCCAACAGCGCGGTCAGGGTGACGGTCCAAAGACAGCGCGCGCCGCAATGTGTGGAAACCATGGGAATCCTCCTTACAGACAATCCGATATTTCCCCCTTCTGTGCCGGAACTTACCAGGAAATCCGGCGTAAATCCCCAGTTTGTGTAAACACCCATTGTTAAGTATACAGTGGGGGTGCGGGGTGTCAAGAGGAAATGGGACGTTTTATCGCGGGCCTCGCAGGAGGGCCGCTCCTGCGGCCCCGGCGGTGGGGAATTGCCAGAAAATGATGTGGACGCCGGGGATTCAGCGGTATAATCGGGGGTATCGGGTAGATGTAGGCGCCCTGGCATCACGATCACAAGTCTCTGGCAGACACGGAAGCGCAGTCGAAGCAGAAGGACCGAGGAAGGATTCCGTCTGCGATAGCGCCGCCGTCGTTGCCGCTTTGCGGCCCGGCGGATACCGATATCGTCTTCGTCCATGGTGGTGCAGCATCCGTCAAGCATGTCGCATGAAAGGGGTGAAAACATGTCCAGAACAAGGTTCCTCCAGCAGTTCCTCGTCGCGGTGACCGTCTTCTGTGTCCTCCTCTGCGCCGCTCCCGCCTGGAGCCAGCCGCCAGATGTCGTGCCGGGAAGCTTCATCTGCCTGGTCGCCGATTCCGAGGATCCCTTTGTGATCGGCCAGCGAGCCGTAGAGGCCACCGGTGGCTCCCTGGGTTTCGTTTACACGCATGCTCTCAAAGGCTTTTCCATCAGTGTCCCCCCCGGGATCGTGGTAGCGAACCTACGCGCCCAGCCCGGCATTATCCACGCCGAGCCCGACCTGATCATGCATGTTTGCTCCACCATGACGCCCACGTCTAGAATCCCCACAGGCGTAGACCGCATCAACGCCGAGGCGGCCCCCGTCTCCGACATGGGTATCGCGATCATCGACACAGGTATCGATAGATACCATCCTGACCTGACCGTCGTGGATGGCGTACGTTACTTTGTCGAAGGGAACGGGCCTCCCTGGAAACGCTCTGTGGGTTCCGACCTCAACTATGATGACGATAATGGCCACGGTACGCATTGCGCCGGCATCGCGGCCGCGGATGGCGCCATCGTAGGCGTCGCACCAGGTGCGAGTCTGTATGCTGTTAAGGTACTGGATGCCAGCGGATCAGGCTACATGTCAGCGATCGCCAAAGGCGTTGATTGGGTAGCGGAAAGAGCTTTATCGAAAAGTATTGCCGTAGCGAACATGAGCCTCGGCGGCTGGGGCGAGAGCGAGGTCCTTTACACCGCGATGTCTGGTTGCGGGGTGACTTTCACCGTTGCAGCCGGCAACGATGGGAAGGACATACTCGGCTCCACCGGCACCTACGGCGGCGGGGACGACTTTATTCCTGCCGCGTACGGCGACATGCTTGACAATGTCCTGGTGATCTCGGCCATGGTGGATACCGACGGTCAGCCTGGTGGCTCGGGAGACGGAACGAGCGCCGGGTCCGACGATTCGTTCGCCGGTTTCAGCAACTACAGTGCCGCCGGCGTAATCGACTATCTTCTGCCGGGCGTCATGATCGAGTCCACTTATCCAGGGGGCGCGTACGAGGTCATGAGCGGCACGAGTATGGCCGCACCCCATGCTGCCGGCCTCGTCGCATTGCACGGCGCTTCTTTGCCGTTTTGGCCCCAGGATAGCGAGGATGGCCTGTTCGTTCAAAATGACCCGGACAGCGAGCACGAGCCTCTCGGCCATGCATGGTATCCAGGCGGCAGCACCACCGATTTCCCGCCGAGCGTCTCCATCACCAGTCCTAGTGATGGGACGAGCGTCAGTGGCACAGTGACCATTACCGCCGACGCCAGCGACGATGACGCTGTTACACGCGTCGAGTTCTTTGTCAATGACAGCAGCATTGGCGTTGGCAGCGGCAGTAGCGACGACTGGTCCGCCACTTGGGACACCTCCAGCTACGGCGATGGTTCCTACACGCTCAAGGCGACGGCGACCGATACGGCCGGCCAGACGGCCGATGATACAATCACGGTGACCTTGGGCGAACCTACTACAGTCGAGATGTGGGTGGACACCCTTTCTGGCGAGGCCGTGCTCAAAGGCAAGAGCGGGCTCTGGGAAGTGTTCGTCGACGTATGGGTCGTTGACGCCGAAGGGTACGTTGTATCCGGCGCGACCGTCTCCGGCCAATGGAGCGACGCCTTTACCGGCAGTGTCTCGGGAGTGACCGATAGCAATGGAGTGGTCACCTTCGCCACTGGTACCATGAAGAGTGGCACAGTCGTGACCTTTACCATCGACAATGTAGTCAAGGCAGGATACGAGTACGTTACGAGTGGCAGCGAGTGGATCTCCGTGAAGAAATAGCCCAGCCGACGGGCGCGTTTCGGGCGCGGTAGCGGGGTTGATTCGGAGTATCTAACCGGGCGTCTCGCAGAGGGGTGGGGCGCCCGGCTTGTTTTTGCGCGGCGGTGGCGGAGCGGCGCTCAGGCGGGGGTGCCGACGGTGGACATGTAGATGACGCTTTCGGTGGTGCCGTCGAGCGCGAGGAGTTGGTTCGCTTCGTCATCGAACAGGGCGCCGACCTGGCAGGTGCCGAGGTTCAGGCTGACCGCTGCCAGCGCGAGGTTTTCGGCGATGTGCCCGGCGTCGAGATAGATATAGCGATAGGCCCGCTGGCCGTACTTCCACTTCGAGCGATCGAAAATCGCGGTCCAGACGAACACCGCCGGTGCCTGGGCACACATCCCCTGGCCCAGCGCCGCCGTCGCGATGGCATGGCGCAGGTCGCCTGTCCTCAGTTGCTCCAACGCGTGTTCATGGATCGCGTAGTGGTACAGGCCCGCTTCGAGCTTGCGCACGTCATTGGCGATGACATACGTCTCGATCGGATAGAGTGCCCCCGCCGACGGCGCGGCGCGAAACTCGTAGCCATCTTCGGTCCGCCCGAGCCCGGTCGAGGCCCACAGCAGATAAGCCAGCTTGCCCAGGCTCAGCGGTTCAGGTTTGAAGTCCCGGACGCTGCGCCGCAGCTTCAGCGCGCGGTCCAGCGGCATGGGCCTCTCCGGCTCGAACCCCGGCAGCGCGATCCGCAACGCATCGGGATAGCTCTTGTAGATGTCCGGCTTGGCACCCCAGTCCAGCCCCCGCCCGCTCATCTTCTGCGGAACGTACTTCGTCTGCTCCTGAAACCGATCGCCCACGTCGTCCATCCGTTCGTCCTCCAAGGTCCGTTCGCCCCCATCATGGCATGCCAACCGCCCCCTGCCAACCGAAAACCCGCACGCCCCATTGCCCCGGGCGAGGCATGCGTCGCCCTTCGTTTCGTCCAGAGATGGAAATGGACGCCATCGGGCCCGACGGAAAATCCCGTCCCCTATTGTGTCTTCTTTGTTCGTTTGGCATAATAGGTGCGGGAGCATGAACGATGAAAGGCGGATTGGACCATAGCCCAGGCAGCCGCACTCGCCCGCGCAGCGGAACGCCAGCGAGCCAGAGGATTGACCGCCAAGCGCAAGGGGTCAATCCTGAGGCGGTGCCGTCTCGCTCCCACGACCCCGCCTCCCCAATCATCCATCATCACTCATCCATAATCCATCCCGACGCCTTCACCCTGATCGAGCTGCTGGTGGTGATCGCGGTTCTGGTGCTGCTGATGGCGCTGCTGCTGCCGGCGTTGTCGCGGGCGCGCAAGCAGGCGCGGGCGGTGGTCTGCCAGGGCAGACTACGCCAGTTCGGTCTACTCTGCGCGGTCTACGCCCATGAGGATGCGGGGGCCGAGCAGGGCACACTTGCCGATGGGACCGTCCGCGCGGGCTTGGGGATATGGCACATACTGTGGCGGTCTCGGATGATTACCGACCCCGCGCTTCGGCTCTGCCCCTCGGCGGATCGGCCGGTGGACGGTGATCCGGTACCATGGGGTGGTACACATCACTCATTCCCTCTGGGCGCGCTGGCACCGCCCCCGATGGAGAGCCACGTGATCGGATACGCCAGTTACGGCGTGAATGGCTGGACGTACCCCAATCCCGGAGGACAATGGAACGTCCCGCCTTGGCGCAGCGTCGACGTCAAGGGCGCCTCGCGTATCCCGGCGTTCTTCGATTGTGCCATGCCGGAAGGGGCGATACATCACCTGGACCCGCCGCCGGAATACGAGTACGCACAGGCACCCGATTGTCGCTATCCCGACATAGTGTCGGTCGTCTGCATGGACCGGCATCACGCAGGTGTGAACATGCTGATGCTGGACTGGTCGGTGCGGAAGGTGGGGCTCAAGGAACTCTGGACGCTCCAGTGGCATCGAGACTACGACACCGCAGGACCGTGGACCAAGGCGGGGGGCGTTACGGCCGCCGATTGGCCCGAGTGGATGTGGAAGTTCAAAGACTATTGACAGGCGGTATCTCGTATCTCGTCGCTCGTATCTCGCAGGAACAGAGCGGATGACCGATAGAGAAGAGCAATTCGTCAATCGCAAGTCCAAACACGCGGATACCAATCCAATCATCAATCATCCATCATCAATAATCAATTCCAACGCCTTCACCCTGATCGAACTGCTGGTGGTGATCGCGGTGCTGGTGATGTTGATGGCGCTGCTGGTGCCGGCGCTGTCGCGGGCGCGCAAGCAGGCGCAGACGGTCGCTTGCCAGAGCGGGATTCATGGCTGGGCGCTGATGTTCGCGGCCTATCAGAACGACAACGATGGGCGCTTTGTCGACAGTAGGTATTGGGTATGGGACGACGAGACCGGCCAGCGCGAGTCGATACAGATTCCCTGGCCATGCCAGATCGAGGTGTACAGCGGGCTCGACCTTCGCGAGGCCATGCTGTGTCCGGCGGCCTCGAAGCTGCTGCCGGCGGGGACCTGGCGCGATCGGGGCAGTTGCGTGGCCGGTGGCACCACGTCCATGGCCTGGCACTACGAGCGCTTGTGGGACGGAGTCCTGCCGGCGGATCGGACCCATCCGCAGTACGACGGCAGCTACGCGACGAACGGGCACCTGAGCTATACGGGGCAGGTCCGCAAGGTCAAGCCGTCCGCATTGCCGGCGTTCTTCGATTCGCGCGACTGCTACGCGGGTCTGACCTGGGCGGCTGCCGATGAGCCGCCTCCCTATGAGGACGCGCCGCTGATTGGCAGTTCGTACTACTATGCCGCCGACCTGACGATCGATCGCCATCAAGGCGGGATCAACATAATGTTCCTCGACGGCGCCATCCGCAAGGTCGGCATCAAGGAGATCTGGACGCTTCGTTGGCATGCCGAGTACGACACCGCCGGACCGTGGACGAAAGCAGGGGGCGCGACACCTGACGACTGGCCCGAGTGGATGCGACGGTTCAAGGACTATTGACAGGCAGTATCTCGTATCTCGTGGACGAGGCATACCTCGCCGTTCGTAGCGTGCCCGTAAGGGCATATGGGAATTCTGGCAACGAGTCAAACGAAGTAGCGTCTCACGACGCTACTACAAACGAGGGGGCCCGTTGGGGCGGGTCACTACCGGCCCGGGTGCGCCTACGGTTCGAGGTGGTGGGCGAAGAAGGTGGCGACGAGGCGGTTGACTTCGGGGTCTCGGAATCCGCCGTGACCGCCGCCGCGAACGGTGTAGAAGGTGGTCTCGACGCCCGCCTTCTTCAGCGCATCGTACAGCAGCTCGCTCTGGTGGTGCGGAACCAGCGGGTCCTTGTCGCCATGGACGATCAGGAAGGGCGGATCGTCCTTCGTGACGTACGCAATCGGATTGGCACGCTGGACCTCTTCGGGGTTCTGTTGGATCGCTCCGCCGATCAGCTTCGACTCGGGCGAGTCGGGCGCATCGTGGTCCATCGTCGACCAGTGGCTGCTCATCTGCGAAAAGTCCGTGGGCCCGAAGAAATCGCACACCGCCTGGACGCGACTGGAGACCTGCGCGTTTGCAGCGACAGCATCTGGCGCTGTCTCGCTTGTAGTGACGCCGTCAGGCGTTATCTCGCTTGTAGTGGCGTCGTGAGACGCTACTTCGTTTGGCATGTTGCCAGACTCTCTGTATGCCCTTACGGGCACACTACGAGCGGGCTCGTCACACGCGCCCAGCATCGCGACGAGGTGCCCGCCGGCTGAGGCGCCCCAGGCGCCGAAGCGGTTCGGGTCGATACGGTATTCGTCGGCGTGGGCGCGGAGCCAGCGGATCGCGGCCTGGCAATCCTGGATCTGGGCGGGAAAGATCGCGTGCTGGCTGAGTCGGTAGTTGACGCTCGCGACCGCGTAGCCCTGTCGGACGAACTTCACCGCCGGGCAGTTGTCCTTGCTGCCGCCCAGCCAGGCGCCGCCATGCACCCAGACGATCAGCGGCAACGGCGCATCCGGTTCCGTCGCCGGAAGATACAGATCGAGCTTCTGTCTTTCATGCCCATCCGGCACGTAGGCGATGTCCTTTATCACACGCAGCACCGGCCTGCCCTCGGCCCGCACTGCGTAGGCCGGACCCCGCGCCGTCAGTCGCGAAGGCTGCTCGGAGGGCGATGCGTGAACCGTCTCCAATGCTGTCATAAACACCGCTAAAGCCAGTAGATAGGCGCATGTCCGCAGCGTGACAATGCCCCTTCGTGTCCTCGTATCCATCGCGGTAGCTCCCATGGTCTTTCCGTAGAAAACACGCCCGGTCCGCCTCACGCGCACCGGAAAAATCCGATCGCGTGAAAAAAAACTCTCCCCCAGCGTGCCCGAAAGAAACGCCCGATGCAAGTGCTTTCCTGTCTGTTGTTTAGGCGTATAACACCAAGCATGCATGAGCAATTCATGAATACTAAGCCAGCATAATATTACGCGAATATAGAACTAAGTGTTGACAAAAACGGATGGTCGTTAGACAATACTGTGGTTGAGACAAAAGTGAATAGCGATTGTGGAGCCCTGCAAAAATGGAGGCTGGACCGATGTTCGCCAGGGACATCGCGTCGTCGGCAGTTGATGGATCAGAGATCACAGTTCTCAGTTGCCAGCAAACCGAGAACCGAGAACCGAGAACCGACAACTGGCAACTGTGAACTGCCAACTCTGATCTGTCAGCCGCAAACGAGGCTCTTGCTTCGAAGATAGCCTAACCTCAATTGTTACGGGACTCCAGCGAACATGAATTCACCCCGGCGGCCGCGAGACCGCCGAAGGCCGGAAGCGGGAAGGGGAAGAAGGCCATGCGGAACACCGATTTCCAGAGTCTCGATCTGCCCGAGCGGCGCACGCTCGCCCATCGTGAGCTGGTCGAACGTCTCCAGAGCCGCGTGCTCCTGCTCAACGGGCAGGACCGCGAGCTGATGGAGATGTACCTCGACGGCGGGCTGGGCATCCGCCGGATGGCCAGGCTCGTCGGCGCGAGCCCGAGCACGGTAACGCGTCGACTCCGTCGAATCGTCCACCGACTCAGCGACCAGACGTACTTCCGCTGCGTGCAATGCCGCTGGCGGTTTGCCGACGAGGAGCTGCTGGTCCTGCGCGACCATTTCCTGCAGGGTCGGTCGATCGTGCGGATCAGCCGGAGTCGAAGGCTCAGTCGGTATCGCATCGCCCGCGCCATCCACAAGGCCCGACGCATCGCCCGGGAAAGCTGTTCTCTCACCTCGTCGTGATGACTGGCGTTCTGCAAGAATGGATATCAGGCCTATTGATGATGAAGGAGATATGCTCATGACCACCTACCGCATCGCCAAGACGTTCGACTGGGCGGGCCCGGTCAGCGAAGACGTGACCTGCATCTGCCGCATGTTCGGACTGACGATCGACCGACTCGCCCGTCGGGGACCGGTCCACGAATGCAGGATTTCGATGGAGCCTGGTGACATCGTCTGCATCACCGGTCCCTCCGGCTCGGGCAAGAGCGTGCTGCTCCGCGAGCTCGAACGGAGGATCGACCCAGACGAACGGATCAACCTCGACGAGATCGACCTGCCCGACGATCGCACGGTGATCGACTGCTTCGACTGCGACGTGATCGCGCGACTGCGCCTGCTGATCTCCGCCGGCCTGGGTGGAGTCTTTCCCATGCTCAATCGTCCCAGCCTGCTCAGCGATGGGCAGAAGTACCGCTTCCGCCTCGCCCAGGCGCTGGCCAGCGGCAGGCGCTACATCTTCGCCGACGAATTCTGCTCGGAGCTCGATCGCATCACCGCGGCGACCGTCGCGTTCAACGCCGCCCGCTTCGTACGCAAGGCGAAGACCTCGCTGATCGTTGCGACGAGCCATCGGGACATCCTCATGGACCTGGCGCCCGACGCGATCGTCACCAAGGACTTCACCTGCCCCGCCGAGGTGATCTACAAGGACAGGATGCGAGCATGACCGCCCCCGCTCACTGGCGAATCGTAAAGGCGAGGCATGCCTCGCCCGTTGGTAGTGTGCCCGTAAGGGCATACAAAGCAACGCCTGACGGCGTCACTACAAACGGAGAACCACAAGGGAGGTAACCTGCCATGAACCGTTGCACGTTGGATCTGGAACTGGACGTGGTGCCGGGTGAGCCCGGCGACTTCGCGCCGCTGGCGGCGCATCATTATCGCGCGGAAAGGCCCAGTGCGATCAAGGCGGTGTTTCTGCTCAAGCCCCGTCGGTACCTGGCGGGCTTCGGCAGAGCGCCTGCGGGTGCGATCGTGTACTGCATGCCCAATCCCCGCGTCGAGCTGCGCAACGTTGCCCTGGAGGGCCTCTTTGCCGACCTCGATCGACAGACCCAACTGGCGCTGATCAACGCCAACGTCCGCTGCCTCGCCCGACTCGTGATCCATCCGTGCTTTCGAGGCATTGGCCTGGCGACGCGCCTTGTCCGCGAAACCCTCGAACGCGTCGAGGTCCCGATCGTCGAGGCGCTGGGCGTGATGTGCGCCGCCCATCCGTTTCTCGAACGCGCGGGCATGAAGGGCTTCGGGCCGCGGGTCAGCCCTGAGCACGTGACGTTCTTCGAAGCGCTCAGCGCTGTCGGCATCGATGCAGGGGCGAAGGAGGAGGTGTTCTTGCGGATCGACGCGGAGGCCTTGCAGCAGCGACTCGATGCACTATCGCGCGAGCAGACGTTGTTCCTCGAACGCGCGATCGGGAACGTGCTCAAGAGCCATGGCACGCGAAGGACGATGCCGCCGGGACTGGAACGGACGCGCTACCTGCTGACGCGCCTGACCGCGCGCCCGAGGTACTACCTGTGGCGCCACCCGATGCGAGACGTGACCTGGCCCGATGGACAGGCGGACAATCGTCCCTGCGCCGTGTGGCAGCCTCCAGCGCAGCTTGGGGATGGCGCGTCCTCAGCGAACCATCCCCAAACGCCGGGGGCGTTTGGGGATGCCACCCGGCATGGTGCTGGTCCGCATCGACACGCTTCGTAGGGGCGAGGCATGCCTCGCCCGGGGTTGTGGATACAGATGATCGGAGTTCTGCAAAAATGGATATTAGGCCTATATTCTTCAAGGAAATCGGTTTTACGATTTCCTTGGAGAATGACGAAAGTCGGCTATGCCCACGTCCTGGGGTTTGGGAAGGAAGAGCGCAAACCGAGGCTCTTCCTTCCCAAAGTAGGCCTAATATCCATTTTTTCAGAACTCCCCCTGATGATGGAGGCAAGAGCCACATGAACGCAAGGATTCGTCACATCGCACTGAACAAGCTCGTCGCCCATCCGGACAATGCGAATCGGATGAGTCGGGCGAGCTACCGCAAGCTGGTGCGTCACATCAAGGAGACCGGCCGATACGAACCGCTGGTGGTCCGCCCCCATCCGGACCGGCGGGGCTTCTACCAGATCATCAACGGACATCACCGCTGCGAGGCGCTGCGCGAGCTCGGTCGGGCCCGCGCCCAGGCGGTGGTCTGGGACGTCGACGACGAGCAGACCGACCTCCTGCTGAGCACGCTGAACCGCCTGACCGGTCGCGACCGTCTCGAACCCAGGCTCACCATCCTGCGCAGGCTCGGCGCGAAGTATCCGCCGCGTGATCTCGCGCGATTGCTGCCCCAGACCAAGGGCCAGTTGGAGCGCCTCACGGCGCCCCAGCCCCTGCCCTCGCCTAAAGCGGGTAAGACGTACGCCTTCGCCATCCCGATGGTCTTCTTCGTCCGCGAAGACCAGCAGGCGACGATCGAGGAGGCGCTGGCGCCGATGGTCGCGCAATCGGGCGAGGCGACGAAAGCCGCCAGACGCGCCGCCGCCCTCACGCAGATCGCCCGCACGTCCGCAGGGGCGACGTCCCGATGCACATCGGGATCGCCTACCTCTACGTCACGCGCGGAGGCACAACCTGTTCCCAGCGGAGCCGACCGATGACCTACGACACCATCCCCATCCCCGGCGGATTCATCAAGCTGATGCGCACCAACGCCACGCGCGAGCTGCTCCGCGATGGCGGCGCGTTCTTACTGCTCACGATCATCGCGCTCCGCGCCAAGCGGACGAACGACCTTAACGTCCACGGCCTCCAGATCGGCCAGGCGTTGATCGGCGACTACGCCTCCTGCGGGTTGACGCGACGCAAGTACCGAACCGCCATGGCGCACCTGGAGAGATACGGATTGGCGCGCTTCCAAGCGACCCACAGAGGGACAATCGCAACGCTTCTCGACATTACGATTTACGACATCAACGAAGAACAGGGCGGCCACCATGGCGACCAACGGGCGGCCAACAAACGGCCAACAGAAGGCCATCAGGCGACCACTATCAAGAATGAGAAGAAGGAAAAGAAGGATAAGAATGAAAACTCTCTCGGTGCGATGGACATCGCGAGACAGTTGGCAGGGGGGTTGTGGGATTTGGTTCGACAACGCAAGGGCGATTTCAAGGCGCCGAACCTGGAATTCTGGGCGCGGGACATCGAGCGGATGATCCGCCTGGACGGTCGCGACCCCGCGCGGATCGAGTCGGTGATCCGCTGGTGCCAGCGCGATCCCTTCTGGCAGAACACCATCCTCAGCGCCGCCAAGCTGCGAAAGCACTTCGACACGCTGGAGCTGCGCATGCAGGCGCAACCGGTCCGAGAGACCACCGCCGAGCAGATCGCGCGCATGGAACGGGATGGCCTGCTATGACTCGTCACGAACAGCACCGATTCATCGACCAGGAGCTCAAGGGCCTATGGCCCCAGTGGTCACCCACGGATGCCGAGGTGCGCGTGTGGACGGCGCTGCTGTCGGAATACGACTACGATGCAGCGCGCAGCGCTTTGCTCCAGTGTTTCTGCGAGCAGGCGGGCAACTACACGCGTCCCAGGCCCGCGCCGTTTCTCGCCAGGCTGCGATCGCTCCGCGTCGCGACGCCCCAAGCCAGGCGTCCGCCTCAGGCGGATATACAGACACGCGTGTTCCTGGAGTGCATCGAGGCACCGCCCTGGAACGTGCACCTGGCGCAGCGGCGCGTGGGCGTGTACGTGCTGCCGGCCGCACGCCTGGACGATGTCGAGTACGTCCGCCGCTGCGCCGAATCGATGCGCCGGCGCTTCATCCCGCTCTACGGCGGCGCCTGGATCACCGTCGTCGGGAAGGCCCGACCCGCCCGTCCGAGCATCCCGCCATGCGCCCGCGCAGAAAGCCGACGCCAAGCCTGCGCGCAGATCCTGGCCGGGCCCGAGACGCCTGGTCGCCGCTGGCTCGAACGCTACCTCGCCCGCGCCGCGCGCCGTGACGCCGCAACCGATGCGGCGCAAACCTCCGAGCCCGCCCGCCTCGCGGAGCAGATAGACCGCGCCTGGCAACCGACCGGCGCACCCTGAGAGCCGTCGCCTTCTTTGACAACTCCATAGAGTTTCGTTTTTCTCCGTTCCGTGTCAAATGTGTGGTCCCGCCGGACGCGGGGCTTCACGACTCGCAGGCAACCAACGCCTGATTCAGAAGTGGTAGAGCACCGCCAGGCCCACTTCCAGTTCGTAATCCTCGCGGGCGATCGGGCTGCCCTGAACGTCGCTGCTGTAGAACTCGATGCCGGCCTGACTGACCAGTTGGACGTGTTCCAACAGGTACCGTCGATCGATCAGCGTCACGCCGGTCGAACGGTAGCCCCCGCTCAAGTCGGTCGCAGGCAGCCCGGACGTAATGGATTCGGAGTCGGTGACACCGAAATCGCGGTTGAGAAAGTCGGATGTGCCGAACGTCGAGAAGGCGAAGATCTCCGTCCCCGTTCCATCCAGCGCCGAGCCGAAGCGGTGACCCGCCGCCAGTGCGCCGAGCACGCCGAAATCGCTGCCGCCCGCCATCACCCGGGCCCCGATCCAGTTGCGCCACGCCTGGCCCAGCGCGCGTCGGACCTCGAAGACGCCCACGAATTCGTCGTCGCGCTCCTCCAGGCCGTCGAGACGCCCGTCGTCGGAATCGTCCGCTTCCCGTCCGTCCTCGTAGCGCCCGGCCGCCTGAACGTACCATACGTCGCCCAGCGTGCTCCGCCAGCCCACTTCGAAGCCCTCCCAGAAGAACAGGTGGGCTCCCGTGCGATACTGGACGGCGCCCGCCGGCTCGACCTCGAATTCGTACTCGTCCGAACCGTCGTAGGCGCTCTCATATTCCAGGCCCGCTCCCAGCGCGACGCCCCAGCCGCCTCCGCGTGTGAAATCCATCACTGAAGGAAGGGGGACGAGGGCGTCACCGCCTTCGGCTCCATGGGATACACCCGTGCCTGTCACCAAAGCGATCGTGACCACACAGACCATCTTCACCACCACGGGACTGGCTTGTGCCATTGCAAGACTCCTGTTTCCGATTGTAGGAAGCGGACCTTTCGCATCCGGCTCAGCGCCACGGCGGCGCCGAGTCCCAACGTCCCTGGACGCGGAAGGGCTAAGACCGATGTCCCCGGGTACGCCCCCCCGGGCTGCCATGTGTATTCCAGCCTCTATATAGGGGGCGGATCAGAGTCCGGTTCGATGATTTCCGGCACCGTGACTTTGGGAGAACCGGGAGTGGTTCCCGTGTCCCATGCCCGACCCGCGCCGGCAGGGCCCTGTTGCTTGCCCCGCCTCAGCAGAATCAGGGTTCCACGGCGCGGTTGTAGATGCGGATGTCGTCGATCAGGCCGGTGAAGAAGGTGTCGGGGGTCTGGTCTCTGTCGCAGCCGATGTGCAGACCGCCCGTGCAGGGCGCCAGCCGTAGTAGTAGGTGTGCACCGCACACCTTCCCTGCTCGGCGTCAGGGGCAGCCCAGGACGTCGAGAACGCCATCCAGGCGTGCAGCTAATTCGCCGGCCGCGGCGCCCGCAGCAAAATCAGGAATGTGCGGATCGCCATCCACCCTGTTGAGGGCGTCCTGCAACTGATCGCAGGCGTCGGCAACATAGCCCTCCAGGATCAACCGGCGAGCCTCTTCGATCATATTTCGCAGGGCCCCCAGCCGACCATCCGCCGACTTGCCGGGCCCAGCGCCAACCAGCGTATTGGCCGCTACGGAGGCATCAAAGAACGCCAGAATGCCATCCATCTGCGATAACACCGTTGCTGGGACTCCGTAGCCGGTGATGGTAACGGCGTAGACGACCCCACCTGCTACAACCTCTAGCACGGTATCGGCTGATCCCACCGTCGTGGGTGTAAAGGTAACCTCGATGACAAGCTTCTCCTCGTCGCCGCCCAGCCAGTAGAGCGGTGTGGGTTCGCTCTGGTACGTAATACGGAATGCGCCCTCCTCCCTTAGTTCTGCGGAACGGACTAACTGGGGTCCATTGTTGTTGATCACGAGGATATTCATTGACGCACTTTCCCCGATCGCCAGGGACCCGAAATTGGGCGCAACCGGGTTGAAGATAATGTCGTCTGCGGAGACGGGTGACGCCATGAACCCTGCTAGTCCCAGAGCCAATCCCAGCCAACCCACCGCTACCATGTTCGTGGAACCGTTCATGATCCAACCTCCTTCTACAGTATCTGCGACACAAGGCACCGTTGTCCTTGCTTGACTGCACACGACACCGCAGCATCCATCTGTGACTCCCCCGATGCTGAAGACCACTCTATCATCACAACGGCTTCGGATCAAGATAAATCCCGCCTATTTTATAGCATAGACACCCCCGGTCAGGGGTATCCCGGACGGTCTGCGCAGGCAAGCCATGAGCGGCAGACGATTCGGGTGCACACCCGGCCCCACGACAAGGAAGGTGTAAGGAAGGTATGCGGTGCCCGCCCGACGAGTTATGGGCTCAGGGGGTGACGGCGCGGTTGTAGATGCGGACGTCGTCGATCAGGCCGGTGAAGAAGGTGTCGGGGCTCTGGTCGTTGTCGCAGCCAATGTGCAGACCGCCCGTGCAGGGCGCCAGGCTGCCCTGCGCATCTTCCGCGACTCGCGTCTCATCGACATACAGCGCCCGCATCGCGCCGTCCCACACGAACCCGATGCGATGCCAGTTGCCGTCGGTGATCGGCACCTGCGAAATCAGCGGCAGGACCGCCTTGCGTCCGGCCGGCGGCGCCAGCGTCGTCATGAGGGCGCCTCGGGAAGGATCGGCCATCAGCCAGCCGGTTCCTTCAACCTGTGAGATGATGGTCTGCCCCGGCGCAGCGCCTTCGATCCACGCGAAGATACTGAAGGGACCGTCCGCCGGATTCAAGACCGTCTCGTCGACCACGACCGCATCGGCGGCGCCGTCGAAGTGCAGGGCCCCTGCGAATCTGCCGGCGTCGGACCGCCAGACCGGGTCTCCGCTCAGCAGGCCATCGTGACCGCCGGCTACGTCGAGGGCGATCTCGCCGGAGCCCTCATCGAACAGCCAACAGGCGATCAGGCCGGGTTCTGCGGATTCGACCACCTCGCCAAGCAGTGTACAATCGATCAGCGTGGGGGGGCGGCCGTACCAGGAATCGACCGCGACGCCCTTGGGGACATCGACCACGCACGAACGAAGCACCGGCATCGCATCGCGACACCAGACGCCCAGCGTGTCACTCTCCACGGTCAGGCCCGCGAGCGTGCCGGCACTGGTGCCAGGGCCCGAGAAGCTCACCACGGCGCTCGCATCGCGCCCCCGAAGGATTGTCTCAGCGACGACCAGCGGATCGTCAGGCAGCGATGAGCGAATGGTCACAGGCAGATCGATCTCGACGTTCTCCTCGTAGAGTCCCGGAGCCAGCACGATCGTATCGCCAGGTTGGGCATCCAGAACGGCATGCTGGATCAGCCCATAGATTTGGTGGGTTCGCAGGTTCTCGACGGTCGGCAAGGGCAGGTCGGTGAGATCCAACGGGATCGGATCGGCGTAGATCGTCGAGCCGTAGGCGTCCCGGACGCGAACCGTCCAGAAGGTGTCCTCGGGCCCGAACTCCACGACCGCCTCCATCGGCGGTGTCGCGGTCTCGCGGACCAGGCGGTAGGCGGAAAGGTCATCCGCCTGCGAACCCAGGAGCAGTTCGTAAAGGACCGCGTTCTCGCTCGGGTGACAGCTCAGGATCGCGCCCTCCGACGGCTCGACGCCCGCGCTCCAGGCGGCCAGAGTAACGGGCTCGGGCAGCCGGCCCGGAAAGAGCGCCTCGTCGGCCATCTCCATCCCGTCGTCGCGCCAGCGGAAGTGGTAGACGTGCCGACCGGGTGTCGAAGCGAGCTGGAGGTTCTTGCCGGGACCGATGACGGACCAATAGGCGCCCGCCACCACGCCGGCGTTGAAGGCCATCGCCTCGGAGTTGCGCAGCGATTGCCACAGCCAGTCGTTGCCCAGCAGGTGTTGCGACAGCCAGCCCATCCCGGTAGCTCGGTAGCGCTCGAACTCGACGTTCAGCACGCCCTCGTGAAAGAGCGGAAAGCTGGGGCTGCCGCCTGAGATGTGGTTCTCGGCCAGCGAGGCGACATGGTTCTCCACCCAGCAGGTTTCACCGGCAACCGGCCCGGCCAGATATTGCGCCACGCTCTCGGTGTAGTCGCGACAATAGGCGACGGCATCGAGGAACGTCACGTGATTGACCGCATACCGCGGATCCGCGTACGTCTGATTCAGGCGGATGCCCACGTCGATCGCCGGCTGGCCCCCGGTACTCCATCCCAGCGTCTGGATCGGTTGGGCATAGTCGGGCGCGACGCGCCAGAGATAGACGATCAGCATGTCACCGTATTTGTAGTACGTCCTGCCGGGTCCCGAGTCCGGACCATAGCTGTTGGGAAACCACACGACATTGACTCGATCGAGCCATTTCCAGAGATGCCCCGTCGACAGGCGGGCGCCGTAATCGAAATCCCAGTTTCCGATGGTGCAATTGCCACCGCCGAAATAGATCATAGTGGGCTTGGCGGGATTGAAGGCGTCGTTATATAGTTCGACCGACTCGGCGCCGAAATCAGGAACGATCAGGACGCGCGTCTGCGCCGAGTCGCTCTGCATCTCCGCATCGGTCACCGTCAATTCGAACACGCATTCCTGCACGACGTCCGTCTGGACGAAGCCGCCGACCGTCGGGGTCGGGGTCTCTGCGTCGGCGATGGTCACTGGCGGACCCGACAACTGCGTCCAGGCGTACCAAAGCGTGCCGGCGTCGGGGTCGCGCGACGCGGTCGCATTCAGTTGCACCGGATCGGTGGCCGCATAGCAGGGCAGCCCTGCATCCGCCAGCGGCGCCTGCTGAGCCACGGCGCCGTCGAGGTGAACGATCAGTGCGATCGACACAAGCGTGGCACGGCGCAGAAACCTTCGGGACGCGGTCTGCATGGCGAACTCCTCCAGAACCAGAGATCGGCAAGGGCGCAGCGAAATTCTATCCACCGCCTGGGCCGCAAACCATACGCAAAACTACGTATTCTGAGCCGAAATCTCCAATGCTGCAGATCCATCCGCCCGCGGCGCAGCGTCTGGGCAAGAGCCGAGATGCCGGACCGACAGCCTTAGCATTCTACCTACCTGAAACGAAGGGATTCCCCGAGCCACTTGACGCTGCCGCTTTTGCTACAATACGTGAATCGAGTGGGATGTGTGAGAATGGCGCCGGCCTTGAGGAGGAGGCCCATGAATGTGAAATTCGAGGCGAATGCGACGCACGTCGAGTGCCCGCATGGCTTCGCGTGCCGGCAGTTGGGCCAAGACGGGCCGTGCCGGGTGTGCTACTGGGTCGGGGGGTTCGTATGCCTGGAGGGGCCCCGAAACCCTCCCTGCCCGCGAGGGGTGGTCTTTGGCGACCTGCTCTTCTGCCGCTGTCCCCTGAGGAGACCCGCGCCTGGGTCGCCGGAGGGGCAAGAGAAACCCTGAACCACCGTCGATCCGCCAACGATTAAAGCGCTCTGTCGGTCTGAGGATCGTCGCGCAGCATCTCCTGCCAGTCTTCGTTGTTCATCGGCTCGGGCTCGTGCGTCGCGAGGATGTGCGCCGCCATCTGGGCGATGTCGCCGCACTCGTACAGGCACGCATCGCAGCGCCACGCGTCACCCAGGTAGATCGGCAAGGGCCGCCGCTCCGCGATCAGCGTGGTAAATACACCGAGTTCCTCCGCATCCAGCGCCCCCAACTCGAGACAGTGGGCCTCGGAACCACCCATGGGACTTGACTCAGTATGGAAAGCCATGTCTTTCCTCCTTGCACCCTTCTCCTGATTCTTCTCCAGGCGACCCTCGTCGCGATCGCCTACACCTGCACGCGCGATCCTAACCGCGTGCAACGCACATTGCCATTAGGGGAATTACGTATTTTTCGTCACGGAACGAACGTCGCATTCTTCGACGAACCGACGCGCCGATCCTCAGGCCGCAGTCAATACGTCTCCGCATCGCCGGAGGATATCAGGGATTTACGCGTTTTCGCATCAATCGCAGAAGTTTCTGCCGCCGTGAAACGCTGCCTTGCGACTGAGGAGATGTACCTCATGGCCAATGCTAATGCCCAGATACTCGCCGGAAGCGTCCCACGCGCGGGCCAGCGCCGCGACCTCGGTGGCGAAATACGTGGTTTCACGTATGGCCCTCCGGTTCACCGCGACGTCAGAATCTGCGACGACGGACCGCGGACAGAGCGATAAGCCCCACCGCCACCAGCGATATCGATACCGGCTCGGGCACGACGTAGACTTCGATCCGCTCGGAGGTAAACGCGACCTCGAACTCGTCGTCCCGTTCGTCGACCGTCACCGTTCCCAGGCGTTGCGCGTATCGCGCATCGTCGTAGGCGAAGGAGAAGGCGATGCCTGCGCAGGTTTGCCGCACGTCGCCGAACTCGCCACCGATGAGGACCGTGCCGTGGAGGTGACGCAGCGCCGGGTCGTCCCGATCGACGATGCTACGCCGGATCGCATCGTCGGCGCCGTCTCGATCGAGGGACATCGCGTCCATGCTCATCCGCTCATCGATGCCCCCTGCGGACGGAAGCGCATCCGAGCCCGGATCGGGTCGCGTCGGCGCCCCAGCCGCCGGCGAGATCGCCAGCACGCACAGCAGCAGGGCCGTCTTCTGCCTCATGCGTCTCATGATGCACCTCCTGGCGATCGCCGTCCAAAGGGGTTCAACAACGCCACAAACCTGCCTACCATGGACGACCGTCCGTCGACGCCTTGCGATCCGTCCCGGAAACCACTCCATGACCGCCTGCCGTGTCGACCGGTCGTCCAGAGCCCCTACGCCGGAACCCCACGCCCGGTAGCTCAGCCTTTCACCCGAATCTCTGTGGGTCAAATGCCATATCCGGCGTGCAGATCCGTGGCTGCCTGTAGAAATACGTAATAATACGTATTGAGGCGCCCCCAGTGTTATTTGTAGAATCAGATTCGTCGCAGCCGCAGAACGGCGCGCCACCGCACGGAGGTCCTGAAATCGGGTGACGGAACTCATTGTTGTGTACAGCGTCTCGGTGATATCCTGCACGGGGGACGCCGGCGAACCGGAAGGAGGTAACAGGGTGAAAAGGCAGACGATTCCAGCATGCGGATGTTCTAGCGTGATGGTAGTGATAGTGGTGATTGCTGCAGGTTGGGTGCAGGCCGACACGGTGCTGCTGAACGAAGACTGGGAGTCAGGTTCCTTTGCGACCAATGGTTGGGCGGCGCAAGGAAATGTGGGAATCCACGCCCTCGGTGTGAATGATGTCGCTCGATTCTATTGGAGCCCGAGGTCTTACAACTACGAGTTTGTGTTGACCAGCACGTCCCTGGACGGATCGGGCTACGCCAGCGTCTCGCTCGACTATGACATCTACTCTGACCACTTTTCAAAAAGCACAGTCGAGGAGTTCAGCGTCAGTGTCTATGATGGATCCTTGTGGCAGCAAGTCGCTCACTACGTCAACAGGGACGGCGATTTCTCCTGGACCCACGAGAGCATCGATATCACTAGTTACGCGAGTACGGCTGCCGACACGCTGCAGTTGGAGTTCTGCGCTTACGGCATGAACTCCTACAACATCAACTGGTGGTATCTCGACAACATCCAGGTCAGCGGCATACCAGTCCCCGTCCCGGGCGCTGCGCTGCTGGGTTTGCTCGGTCTCAGCTCCGCTGCCGGCTGGATCCGTCGGCACCACGAGGGGCAGGGGGTCTGAGCCACCTCCTCGTGCCCAAGGAGCGAGCGCTCGATAGAGATGGACCATCGGCGATGGCGCCGTCACGATCCACGTCCCTTCCGGCGTCCACTCCGGCGGCGTGGTCCCCTGCTGCATCACCCCGAGCGCGTCGTACGCCCACCATGTCTCCGCCACCTTGCCGTCCGCCAGGCGGTAGATCGTGCTGCCGTCGAACGTCACCTGCTTGCCGGAAGCGGGTACGCCCACTAACGCACCCTGCCCCTGTGCCCCTTCACCCCGACACAGGTGGCCTAGTCCACCTGATTTGTTGTATGTTGCCTATTTTGTAGATAACCCAACTTGCCCAAACCCAGGTCAACTGGTATAATATCCTGTCCGGAAATAGGGGATCTGGCCCGTCCGGAGGTCGTACGGCGAGGCCCGCCCGTCGCCGAAACAGCGGGGTCATGGAACAGGAGCCAAGATGATCGCGACACAACGAATCGCCCTGACAATGGTGCTATGTCTTCTGGCAGCCGTTTCCCAGGCGACCGCCGGATTGTACACGATCGGCACCGCCAACTATGAAGGCACCGACTACAACCTGATCTACGAGCCTTCTCAAGGGCTCGTCTGGCTCGACTTCACCCGGGCGACAGACACCTGGCAGAATCAGAAGGACTGGGCGGCCGGACTCAGTTTCACCGACGCACAGATCACCCTGAATCCCGGCTACACCACCGACATCGACTGGACCACCGGCTGGCGCTTGCCCGAAGTGGATCAGAACCAGGCGCGTCTGGCGGGCGAAGACTTCGGATGGACAGGCCCCGACGCAGCGGGCCACCATGACTATGCCTACGGCTACAACATGCTCAACTCCGAAATGGGCCACCTGTATTACGTGTCCCTCGGAAATCTCGGCTATTACGCAACCGATGGCACCAGCCCTCAGCCGAATCATGGCCTCGAAAGCACAGGACCGTTCGAACACCTCGAGACTTGGTACTGCTGGTCGGGCACCGAGTATGCCAATCACGATGTCGAGGCCTGGTACCACGCCTTCAACCGAGGCTTCCAGTTCTTCATGCATAAGAGCAACCAAGGGAACCACGCCATCGCGGTCCACGCGGGAACGGTCACCGTAGTCCCCGTCCCCGGCGCAGCGCTGCTGGGCGTGCTGGGCCTGGGCTCGGCCGGCGCGTGGCTGAAACGACGACGGGCGATGTAACGCCCATTTTGGTGTTCATTTCAATTTTGGAGGTGAGTGAGGAGAATGGACAAGAATCGTATTGGTGCCGTCGCGGTGGTCTGCCTGCTCGTCTGCGGCGCCGCCCAGGCCGGCCTCGCGATGTCCTTGCCGTTCCAGAACTGCGCCTTGACGCGAAGGACCAGCAATTCGTTCAGAGCGGGATCGCCCGCATCGCCAACGATGTCCGACGGCGCATCCCACGTGTAGTTCTCGGGTTCCGGACGAGCGGGTTGAACCACGCCAAGCTGCTGTAACAGACCCAGCTCGTCCCAACTGTTCCAGGTCTCCTGAATCTTGCCGTCGACAATGCGTGCCGTGGCGATGGCGTCCACGGACCGATCGCGCGGTGGACCTCTGCTCCGTTCCATACCCGCGCCCTCCAGAGCGAACGATGTCGGCTCAGTCGTTGACCTTGTGTGCCTCGTCTTTAAACCAGTGCTTCCAGGTCGTGCCGTGGTCGGGAGACACTTCGGTCGTCGAGCTCATGCGGGTCCCGTCGGGCGAGAACACGATCACGGTACGAACGGGGACCGCTTCTCCTTCGCTGGTGGTCATGGTCGACTGGCGCGTCCAGGTGCGTCCATCGGGCGAGACGGTCTCGGTCGAGCTGTCCCGGCTTCCATCGCTGAGGAAGGCGTTGGCGACGTAGTGCCCCGCCTTCGGATCGTACCCGGTGATCGTCACGACCGTGGTCTTGCCGGAGGGGTTGTTGTCCTCGATCGTCGATTCCAGGAAGCGACCGCCCAGGATGAAACGCTGCGTGTTCGTCCCGTGGAACGGGCCGGCCCCGCCATAGGGCAGCCCCGCCACGGGAGGATCGAGTTGCTCGCCCTCGTACCGCCACGTCCCCACAAACCCCGCCAACTTCTTCATCTCGTCACAAAGTCTGGCGGTATCGACGGTCTTCTTGCCTTTGGACTCGTGCGTGGCGACTATCTGCCAGCCCCCATCGCGCTTGTGCCAGATGTCCGTGAGGACATCGCGCCCGCGTTGACCGTCGGCATCCGTCCATCGCAGCGCCCCGGTCACCACCGCCATGTCGCCATAGGTCCTGACCTTCAGATCCTCCCACGTCATGGAGTTCAGTTTGAAGGCGCCACTCTGCACATAATCCAGAACCTGCTGCTCCGTAACGAAGAAGCCCTCGGCAATCCCGATCGTGGCGTCATCGGCGACCATACGATCCATCGTCGCCCTATCCCGCTTCACCACCGCCTCGCCCAACTCCTCTTCCAGCTTGATCAACTCCGGCTCGTCGTCGGCGGTCGCGCCGGATATCTCTGCGACCTTTGTGAACTCAGCCTCAAAGAGGGGGAGCCAATTCTTGCCATCCAGAGACATCTGTCCCCTTCTCGTGAACTGTTCTCCGTCGGCGGCGTGCGTATCGCTACCTCTGACCTTGTACGATGCATGTGCTCCGTCCGAGGTTGCCTCCCACCCCGTCACATCGTCGGTGTGAATCCCCCGTTGTACGACACCGTCGCTCCCCACGACAACGTGGGCCAGGCGCTTGCGTGCCGGATCGTACCACAGCATGGCGTGTCCTCGTAGCGGGACCCCAGAACCCTCGAAATTGAATGCGTAGATCTCCTCAACGGCAAGTCCGTTGAGTACGGGGTGCGCTCTCATTGTGGCCGTCCACTGCCCCCCAGGCCCAGCGGGCGTATCCGCTGTATGCCCGCTGGCCGTCCACTGGCCGCAGTACATTTCCGCCCATTTCTGAAGCTCCGGACTCGACCCGCTCTGCTGAGCAGCGCCAACTCCCGCACTCAACACGATTCCTATAACCACGAGTCCCATCATCCATCGTCTCATCGATCACATCCTTTCCGCCCTGAGGGGGCGCCAAGAATCCAAGTCACGTGCGGCGTGTCTCACACTTCGTTCTGTCGGAAACAACGACTCGGTCGTGGTGAATCACTTGCTTGTCTTCAAATTCATGCGATGCCAGACATCGGTGAACGCTGCCTTCTCGCCATCGGGCCCACTGACGATGACTGTCATCGTCTTGCCATCCTCGCTGAATGTCCCCGTGATCGTCGCTTCGTACTTGGTGCCATCTTCATCCCTATGATTCTCCCGACACCTCCATCTTCGATTGCTGTAGCGGATGGTTGGGGAATCCACACCAAAAATAGGCGAAACACCCATGCTTATGATCTGTTGATTGTCTTCATCATAGGCCATGAGCCAAGTGTTTGTCCCTCCAGGCCAATACGATTTGCCAAGGAGGCCAGCCCCATCTTCGATGATGGTATAATCATAGTGGGCCGTAGCCATCTCGCCTTTCTTGCCCAGACCCGGAATATCCATCCCTAGTGCGGTTCTTCCGACCCACGCGCCTTCGTTCAACTTGCAGAACTCCTCAAAGTCTTCGCGGGTGGTGGGCTTGGCCCTGGTGAATAGGATCTTCCAGTCGGAGAGGGAGTCATTCCCGTGTTTTCGATCCGTAATGTCGAGCGTCATGTGGTCTTGATCTTGTTTCACCAGACGTTGTCTTCCCGAGTACTCCTTCCCTGACAGGAAGCCGGAGAATGGCCCCTCTTCTGTTGCATCGGGAAGTATCTTCGAGTGGTCCGACCAGTTTTCCACATCGCTGACCATATTCATCCGGGTGCCGTTCTCCGATTCGCCGTCCCAGCCAATAATGTGCGTACTGAAGAAGGGACTTCCTTCCGCCATCCCATGAATATCACCAACGATACAGGTCTTGCCCGGAGCCCATCTGTAGACCAGTTCTGCCTTGATGTCCTCTTCCTCAATGACGTAATTCCAGGTTCCAATTCTGTACTCAAGTGCCTTCCGCACCTTCTCCGGCATGGCAGGCGCGCCATCCGTCTGGGCGAAGCATACTGCGGCGCTCAACACGATTCCCACAACCACGGTTCCCATCAGCAACCGTCTCATCGGTTACATCCTTCCCGCCCCAGGGGCATCTAGTGGATACCAACACATCGCAACTTGCTTGAACCAAGTGGACCTAGCGCAGCGTGCCAATCTGGAAGCTGCACGACCGACCAAAGACAATCAATCCAGTGCGAATACGTCCTCGAGTCCAAGCTGCTTTTGTCGGGTGAGGTTGTCGCAAAGGTACCATATCTCAACGATCTTCCCATCAAGGAAGCGGTCAATTGTCATGTTGGTCATTTTGAACTTCTTGCCATTCTTGACGTGCGTGCCGGTCGATGTCCACCGGCTGGCTACGAAGTCCCCTTGCGCAATCGTCGTTTCTTCAGCTTCGTGATAGTCGGGGAAGACCTTCCGAACGTATTCCAGACTGTCCTTGAACGCGTCGATCCCGCGGAGTTGGTATCCACCGGGTCCGTGAAAGACGAAGTCTTCGTGTAGGACCTCCTCAAACGATTCCATTTTCGGGTCGTTCGTAATCTCTGCGAGCAGTCTACGAAAGACCGCTTTGTTGGTCTCCGACGATGATCTTGACGGTTCCTCCGCCTTGTCATCGGTGATCTTCGACGCATGCGTAGCCACCATCTGCCAGCGACTGTCGCGTTTCAGAAAGACATCCGTGATGAGTTCCTGGCCACTGCCACCCTTCTTGTCGGTCCATCGGATCTTCCCGGTAACGACTGCCATGTCGCCATAGACCTTTGCACGGAGGTCTTCGCACGCCATGGAATCTATATCGAATTTGTCAGAGCGCACATAGCCAAGAACATCGTCCTTCGTGATGAACTTGCCTTCCGAGGTCCCAAGACTCATGCTATCGGCATTGATCCGATCAATCACTGCCATGTCCCGCTCGATAAAGGCCCGTGCCAACTCTTCTTCCAACCGGATCAGCTCCTGCGCATCGTCGGTCGTCTCTAAGCGGGTATACATGGTCGTTGAGGTGGGCGGTGGCTCGCTTCCATCGGTCTTCAGCGTGCCGACAATCCTGAACTGGTCCGCCCCTTGGCTCTCCCACCGGACCTTATCGCTGTATTTATTGCCCAGCCAGACGCCGGCCCCTTCCCCTTCCATAATCGTATCGGAGACGATCCTGAGACGGCTGGAATCGTGTATGGCTGGTCCAACCTCGTACATCACAATCTCATCTTGCGAGACGCCATCCCAACCAATAAGCCTGGTGGCGAACAGGCGAACGCCTCCCGGCATGGCCTCATCCTGACAGATGACGTAGTTGCCGGCAGGATCCCATCGGCATACCGACGTCCCCTGAACCATTTCGTCCTGCCAGTTCCAGGTGCCGACGAACTTCTCCAGCATCGTCCGCACCTTCTGAGGCGTGGGAGGCAGCCAGCCTTCCTGCCCATAGCAGGCTCCCGCACTCAACACGATTCCCGCGATAGTCATTCCAAGCATCCATCGTCTCATCGATCACGTCCTTTCCGCCCTGGAGGGCGATGCGAAGATCCTGGAAAATCCTGCGCGTCTATGGCGCGACATCGGGAGTCCGTCACGCCTACGGTTTGAGCGTCACGGACTGCCATACCTCCTTGAGAGGCGTGCCGGCAAAAGCGCCCGACTGATAGAACTTCCCGTCTTTGACGTCCACGCTGAATGCCACGGTCGTTCCGAGGTACGGGCGCAGCTCTTCCACGGTGGCGAAGCCAATCGTTTCCGCCAGCGTCTTGCCATCGTAGGTGTAGGTTCCTCCGTGGGCGCTCTCGATCTTCCCCGTCTCGGCATCATAGAAGGTGCAGTAGAAGGTCCCGTTCCAGTACGCCTTGATCGCCTGCAATTCCTCCTCGCTGCCGTCGCCATAGTCGTATTCCACCAGGCGCCACGGGCCTTCAAGAACCTTGTTGCCCGCACCCTGGGCAATCTTGGACGCGTGCGTGGCGACGCACTGCCAGCGGCCGTCGCGCTTCACGTAGGTCTCTGTCAGGCGGATCGTTCCGCTCCAATCGTTGTCCTTGAAATACTCTTTCGTCGTCAAGAGCCCCATAATGATCGCCGTGTCACCATAGACACGCACATCAAGGTCGTAGTCGTTGGAAACCGATTTGTAGTCAGGCGACTGGCAGACTGCCATCAACTGGGCCTTGCCGGCAGTGGTCCCGTCAGGATGTACACATGTCAGATCGTCAGCCAGCAAACGATCAATATACGCCATATCCTTTCGCTCTCGGGCCGTGCCCCATCCCATCGCCGCTTGCAGTGCCTCCTGCTTCGTATCGCCGGTCTTGACACGTGTGTAGATGTCGGTGTAGTCCGGCTGTTTCTCACCTCCGAGGGTGATGTCAGTGCCGGTCCACGTGTAGTGGTGGGGGCTTTGGAATTCGACACGGACCTTCTCGGTAACGGGCTTTCCCAGGCGAACGCCGGTCCGTTGGGCTTCCATGAGGGTGGGCGAGAGCACCTTGCCTTGCAGTTGTCCGTAGCCGAATCCGCGACTGGTGGGACTGCCCCAGGAAACGATGACGCCGTCTTCGGACAGGCCGTCCCAGTACCAGACGCCGGACCAGGACCCCGACGTGTCTTTGTCCTTGAACTGTCCCGTGTCGAGCAGGATCGTGCCAGTCCCCTCCCACTGAATCTGGTTCGTTCCTTTCGTCGAGCCACTGATTGTCCAGCGTCCCGTCACATTGTCCAGGAACGCGCGGACGGTCTCGGGCATCGCCCGCCCGCTCTGCTGAGCAGAGCCAACTCCCGCACTCAACACGATTCCTACAACCACGATTCCCATCATCCATCGTCTCATCGATCACATCCTTTCCGCCCTGGAGGGCTCTACTGGAAGAAGGTGACTTCGCGGGAGGAAAGGGCCGGGAGCGTTCGGCGTCCGGCCCGTTCGACGGTCCTTCTCAGTCCTTGCGCTTCGTGCCGTCATAGGTGATCCATGGTTTCCACGTCTTGCCCTCGTCGAGGGAGATCTGCCAGGTCGCCTTGAATGTGTCCAGCCCCGGGCCATACTTCCAGACCGCCTTAACCCGGAACGGATCGCCTTCTGCGGAGATCTGTCGGAAGCGGGTCCTCATCGTGTCACCTTCGATGGTATAGACGCTGCTGTAGGTGCTTCCGTCGGATCCAAATGCACTGACCACGACGTTCTGCTGCTCCGGGTCGTAGCGGAAGATGTTGATGCCGCTGAGCGTCTCGCCGCCCTCATACTTCTCCTGCCAGCGCTCCTGCACGAAGGAACCATCGAGGACAAACCGCGAGGAGAATTGGCCCGAGAACTTCCCCGCCGGCCCGTAAGGCGTGTCCTTCCACTGAGAGGGCGAGTGGCCCTCGTATGTCCAGTCGCCGACAAGTCGGGCGAGTTTTTCGTAGCCGGGACGAAGCTCCTGGCCGGGGGCGATCTCCTGCCCGCCGGACTCGTGGGTGGCCAGGCACTGCCAGCGGCCGTCGCGTTTCAACCAGGTCTCGTGGAAGAGCTCCTCGTGTCTCATTCCGCTGGGCTCGGTCCATTTTACGATGCCTTTGACCAGGGCCATATCCCCGTAGAGGCGGACCGTGGGGCTCTCGACGGCCATGGCGGTAGACCGCGTGTCCTCCGACTGGACATCACGCAGATACGCGGCCTTCGGCAGGGCCGTCCCGTCGGAAAGCGTGAGCACGTACTCATCGGCCAACAGGCGGTCCAGCGCACGGACATCCCCGGCCACCTCGACACGGCTCCACTCATGCTGGCATCGAATCAACTCCTGCTCGTCGCTGGGCGTCTTGACTTTGATGTGGCGGCACTCGATGAGTGGTTGCCAGGTCACGCCGTCGGCGGAGAGTTCGGCGGTGCGGACAAACCCGCTGCCGTCGGGCAGATCCCTGTCACGACCCCGGAACCAGTACTTCTTGCCGTCAATCATCTGAGTCCCCTCCCAGGCGGCGACGGGCCCATCGACGGTAACCGGCGCCTGCTCGCGATAGCCATTGTTGGAGAGGAACACATAGTGATAGGTGTTCGTGTCGGCGTCGTACGAGCAGACCTCCCTGGCCTGCGTTTCGCCGGTGGGTCCCTTACCTTCATAAAAGTAGTTGCCCTCGATGGCGAAGCCGCCGAGGATGGGCTTGCCGATCCATCGGCCCTTGATCTCTCGTCCCGGTTCCAGCGGGGTGGTGAAGGTCTTGCCGGTAATGGTATACTCGCCGCACCAGTCGAGCATCTTCGTGTGCCCGGCGGTCGGCTGGGGCAGATCGTCCGCCGCCTGCGCGAAGGTGACTGCAAACAGAGCGATGGCGATCGTCAGTGCGATGCGTGCTTTCATCTCGGGACTCCTTTCTCATTCGGGGAACGATTGGCAACCGCACCGGTGCGGCTGCTTGTGACGCGTCAGTCGTCGTCTTCGTTGGCCAGGGGTCCGCCATGGTCGGCGATCAGCAGCCATTTGCCGTCCTGCTTCATCAGGACGTCGGTCCAGCGTCCCTGCTCGACACATCGCTTGCCTTCGAAATTCGTGTAGAGCTCCGTATAGTAATAGCACGCCACTGCGACGTTGCCGAACAGCCGCATCCCCGCCGGTGCGATCGTGATGATGTGCGACTTTCGCGTGTTCATCAGATTGGCTAGTTGCAGGCGGCACGTCGGCTTGTCGGCCGGCATCGGGTCCACCGGTCCCCATCCGATGTAATCCGGGTGGATGCGGTCCATCAGCGCGTCGATCGTGTCCACTTGCCAATAGGACTGCACTGCCTTCCAGACTTCCTTCTGCGCGTCGGTCCACTGCTGCCCGTTGGTGACGAACGTGAACTGGTCGACCAGATCGGTCTTCGACTGGGCGGCTTCCAGCGTGCTGCCGCTCATCGCGCAGACCAACACCACCCACACCAGCCTACCCCATCGCCTTGCCTGTGTTCTCATGATCGGACTCCTTCAACCAAAGATGAACAAGATCGTGTGTTTCTTCCGACGAACCGAGCACCGCCATCGGCGATATCCGGGCGCCACGTGGGGGCACCACCAACGGCGCAGACGGATAGCGCATTGGTTCATGAGCGTATCTGGACGTTGGTCTATCGTCGTAGACCGGTATGTGTGGCCGGCTGGGCGCCGCGGGCCGACCTGTTCATACGAACCTTAAGCTGAGTGAGAATACCGAACTACGCGGCGGTGTGTCTATAGGTGGAACTACGTATTTTGCGTTTCCTTCTCGTGAGACCTCGGCTCGCCTACAGGGGCGTCACTCGACCTCGCCCTCATCCTCGCAGTAGCAGACATCGGACTGGTACTTGTACCATTGGGCTTTGTAGCGCTGGAGCTCTTCGAGGTGGTCGATGATCCGCCGGCTGCCGCCGATGACCTCGTGCTCGTCGATCAGGATCGGCGGGCCCCCTTGCCCCGCCACCTCCGCCGGCAGGTCCGCCTCCGAGTCGACCACCACCGTTTCGTGGGCGATGCACAACTGGCGCAGCGCCTCTTGGATCGCGCCGCAGCCCTTGCAGTCTTCCGTGCGAAAGAATGTCATCATGAGCCTCCTGCCATCAAGCGGTTCAGGGTGGAATCTGTGGTCCTTTCACCCTGCTCCTTTGTACGACAGGAACGTTCGGCCTGTTGCTGAGAGAATTCCGCGTTTCCGCCCAGCGACCCGCTCCGAGGCGCCTATTCCAGCAGGCTGCCCACCGCCGAGGGGCGCACGCCCGCTGCCTCCGCGATCTCGCGGATGGTGGTCGTCTCTGTGGCGGTGATCCCCGCCTGGCGGAGCTTTTCGATCGCCGCCTGCGTGTCGATTCCCGCCTGCTGGCAGTATTGCTCGAGCGTCATGCGCCCGAAGCCAGCGCCTCCGCCACCGCCCATGCCGCGCCCGCCTCCGCCGAGACCTTCGCCGCCTCCGCTGCCTCCGAGGCCCTGGCCACCGCCACGACCGCCGTGCCCTGCGCCGCCTTGCCGCTGACCGGTGGCGATCCGGTACAACTGCTCGGGTGTCATGCCATGCGCCTCCGCCAGCTCGCCGACCACCTGCTCGGGCGATTCGACGGCAACGTCGTGAGCCGCCAGGTTCGCGATCATCGTCTCGACTGTGATCCCCTCGACCTGCTGGGCCAGCTCGCTTAGCGTCATCAGTTCCGCGTGCGGAATCGGCGCTCGGCGCGGCGCTTCGTCCCAACTGTGCTTGATCGACTCGCTCCAGTCCAGCAGGGATGGGAACGGACGCACGCCTGCGATCGTTCCGACCAGCAGCACCACGCAGATGACCAGCGACAGCGCCCATTCGGTGCGTAGCGCAAACGCCTTGCTCACTTTGCCCTGGCAGTAGCGGACCAGGCACCGCCAGTTGAAGACGATGTGCACGATCGCCGCGACCATGAATGCCAGACTGAACCATAGGTGCAGTCCCTGCCACTGTGCCTTGGTCAGACCGAAGATCGTCCAGCCCGTCCAGTTCGCCACCCGACCGGGCGGCACCACGAATAGAATGATCCCGGTGATCGACATCCCCACGAACGACAACGCCGTCAGCGTCGAAACAAACGCCCGCCATTGAAATCGTTTGCGTTTCTCGTCGGCCATCGATCTGCCCTCACTTTCGATCCATCGCATTCACGTCGTATCCTGCGATCCCCTGCGCATTCCATCAGACGAGTATATGTCGCCGGCGTCCGGGCCGCCAACGCTTCTTCGCGGAATGCAAATGGTTCGGCCCGACCGGACCCCGATCGTACTCCTTGCCGATCCGAACCGGGATGCTACAATGGCAGGCGCCAATGGAATACGATGGAAAGGGCAAACCATGATCCTCACACCACTGCGAGCGAAAGCAATTCAGAGTCAGGCGGGAGTCTTCCTGACGAGCATTTGTGTGCTTCTGTTGCCTTGCTCGGCCGCGTACGCCCAGAAGGGCATAGGCGACCAGATCGGTGTGGTACGCCAAGGGCTGACTCCTCCGCGGACCACCCTCTCGGGCAAGGTCGTATCGATCGATACGCATCCGTGCGAGAACACCACGGGGTATGCCCTGGTCGGGACGCACCTGATCGTCGAAGCAGACGACGGTAAGACGTACAACATCCATATCGGCCCGACCGACGCCGTCGCTTCGATCGTCGAAGCGCTCACGCCGGGCACGCCCGTCGAGATCACCGCCTTCCGCACGTCCAGGCTGCCCGAGAATCAGTACGTGGCAACCACGCTCGTGCCGGAAGACGGCGAAACGATCCAGCTTCGCGACGCCAATCTCCGTCCGTTCTGGGCAGGCCAGGGCGGTTTCGGACGCGGTCGCAACCTCGCTGGCGATGCAGAGCAAACCTGGACGGAATCGGGTCGGGAATGGGTGCCGCGCAACCAGGGGTGGACCCCGCGCAACCAGGCCTATGCAGGACGCGGTCAAGGCTACGCCGGACGTGGCCAGGCTTGGACCGGAGCAGGTCGAGGATGGGCTGGACGCGGTCAGGACTGGGGTCGTCGAGGAATGCGCCGATGGCAGGCAGCGCCGTGCTGGGGTGGCCGAGTGGGCCGATGCGGATGCAGAGGTCGTGGGCGAGGATGGTAAGGTTCGAGCCTGAATAACCTTCCCCAACGCCCGTCAGCGCTCGGGATAGGCTTGTCGTGCCGGGATCACACCGCGTACGCCGCCTCGCGGTTGAGTTGCATCGCCATCGCGTCGCGGAATCAGGTGGATGTGCGCGTGCATAATCGTCTGGCCCGCGCTGGCGCCGCAGTTGACTCCGATATTGAAACCGGTCACCGTCGCGTCGGAGGCCTTGATCCGCTCATGCAGGCGTTGGATCAGGCGTTCCGCGTCCCGTTTCTCTTCCTCTGTCATCGAGAAGAAGTCTGCTGTGTGGCGTCTCGGCACGATCAGTACATGCCCCTCTGTGACGGGATTCTTGTCCGCAATCGCCACGACCGTTCCGCATCGTTCCAGCACGTGCGCCGCAATCTGCGATCCGCAGAAGGGACAGCGTTCGGTGGGATCGGAAGCCATCGACTCTCCTTGTCTTCTGGACGCTCGCACTCGGACTCTTACGGTCCTTCCGCCCGGCACGATTCGTCGATCCGCCCATCGGGCATCATGTCGTCGGGATGGGCGATTCCCTTTTCTTCGAACTGGTACCTTCGACAATTCCGCCAGTGGTCCGCCGTCTTGCAGTAGGTCTGGGCCCAGACCTCATCCAGCCGACCCAGTCGCTCCCAGCGGCGCAGCGGACACACGGAATACCACGGACACGCCATCAGGAATCCTCCGTCCTGGTGTCGGTCCGACGGTCGCCGGATCGACTTTCGATCATCCCCTGCGCCTTGCCGTCCGCGAGCCAGCCCACCCGCACCGGCTCAGCGGGATTCAGCTCGGGGATATAAGGCTTGATATCCAGCACGGGCGAACCGTCGATCATATCGACCCCACGGATGTGCAGTCGGTTTCCCTCGATCCGCTCGAGTGCGACGATCGAGAGCCCGATCGGATTGGGCCGATGCGGACTCCGCGTCGCAAACACCCCGTGCGCCTTCCCATCCCAGGGCGGATGCGCTACCAGACTCGGGTTCGTCACCCGATGCAGATGAAACAACACGACGATGTGACTGAAGCCCTCCAGGTCCCGCAGTCCCGCCTGGAACTCATCGAAGACCTCGATGGTCGCTCTCACCTCTCGCGCGCCGATCGCCTGTCGGGGCACCCCGCTCGGGCCCTTGAACGGAGAGGAAATCTCTCCAATCGGTCGATACTGAACCGTCTGCATGCGCCGCAATCCTCCTGTTCTTGCCATCGTGTCTTGCGCCCCACGTCCGCAGGACGTCGCCCATTGTAGGGGCCGGCCTTCACCCGCCGCCAGAACAATCTCCCTGCCCCACCCGCTTGCCTCCGTCCAACGCCGCTTATGTGCTCGCTCTCTCTCTGGCACGTTGCCTTCGACGTCTCGAACGCCTACAATGCCGAACAAATAACGTTCCTCTCGAACGGTATCGACGCGACGTAGCGGCGCGCCGGATCGGGAGCCATCCAGTGAGACCCAAGACGTGGAAGACGAATTCTGGGGGCAGATGACGGACCCTTCCGCCGGCGCCTGGCATACCGGACCGTGCGGCGATACGATGGAGTTCTACCTGATAATCGAGGACGACGTGATCACGACCGTCCGCTACCACACCGATGGTTGCGAATTCACGCGCCAGTGCGCCCGCACCGTCGCCAAGTACATCCAGGGCAAACCGCTGCGCGACGCCCTCTCCGTCAACGTCAAGTACGTCCTCGACGAGCTGCCCGACCTGCCCGATGCCCACCGCCACTGCGCGGTCCTTTCGGTCATGACTTTCTACAAGGCCATCGGCCGGCTCTGGGTCGAAGTCGCCCGCTCCTGACCGCTTCCCGCCGGGGGGCCGACCAGCCCGCCCCCGACGAAAGCCTGGCAGCGCAGCCCTGGCTTCAGCCAAAATCCGCGTTTTCAAGCCAAACACGCGGATAGTCGCTCCCTTTGTGACCGCCGAAAGCCGGTCTGGGAACGCCCATCAATGAAAGCCTCCTTGGGCCGATCTGTGAGCGCCGCCGGGGCGACCTGCGACAAAACCAAAAGAAAACAGCCTATTGACGTCCCCTTCATCTTTGGATAGACTGGTAATATAGGGAGTTGGGGCAAATCGGCCTTGCCTTACTCGCGAGTGCAAGGCCTGTGCCCGATTCGCCTGGTCCATGAAGCGAGCGAAGGAGAACAGGCAACAGGTTTTTTGGAGTGGGGTGAAAAATGAAAACGATCGCATGCTGTATCGCCACAACCATCGTCCTCCTGGCCGCCACCGTAAACGCCGACCCGATACCATTCACCGAAGACTGGGAATCAGGGGTTCTGCCCATTACGAAGGGCTGGACATTTGAGGTGATCCCGTTAGGGGATGCGCCGAGCAATTGGGGGTATATTGATGCTGGCGTGGTGGGGTTTATTTTCGGCCCGCAGACCTATAGCTATAGCGACAGCCTGATTAGCCCGGCGCTTGGCGCAGCAGGCTACGTGAATGTCTCACTCAGTTATGACGTGTTTCTCGACAATTTCAGCATCGCAACGCTGGAGCAACTCAGCGTCGATGTCTACGATGGGTCCATATGGCAGAATGTTGCCAATTACGACAATCAGAGCGTCGCTCCTGTGACCGTCTATCATTGGCCCACCCAAACGTACGATATATCCAGCTATGCCGCGAGTGCAGGCGACAACCTCAAGCTGCGGTTCAGGGCACACGGAGCTGATTCCTTCAACATCAACGCCTGGGGAATCGACAACATTGCGGTTACCGGGACGTTGGTTCCGGTTCCCGGTGCGGTTGTTCTGGCGGTGCTGGGGCTGGGCACTGCGGCTCGCAAGCTGCGTCGCAGGCGTTCGTAGACAGGCATCGCCTGATCGCGACAAACCTCGGCGCACCCGATAGAAACGCGTAGGGGCGAGGCATGCCTCGCCCTCCTGCCGTTGCGATTCTTGCGACCGATGCGCCGATCACGGAATGACCGTGGGTGTCTCCTCGCGCAGGATGAAGGTGGGCTCGAAGCGGAACTTCTGCCCGCCGACGGAGGCGTCGACCATCAGCCCCTGGTCGGGCATGATGAAGACCGCGACTCCGTATTGATAATCGGTATTGCTGGCGGCGCCGCGCGTCAGCGCCACCGCGGTCACCTGCGCCGACATCGTGAAATCGTCCATCGTGAACTCATCGAACGCCGCCTTGTCCTGGAAGAAGATGACCTCGCGGAAGTATTGCCCCCCGAACGAGAAGCCCAGGCTGGCCTGCGACATGGTGCAGTAGCCTGCCTTGGCGCCCCCGAGGAACACCTCGCCCCGACCGAAGGCGCCGCCCACCATCACCGCGCCCTTGGTCACTCTGGGCAGCACCGCGTAGCCATACGCGGTATCGAAGTAAACCTGGATGCTCGGATCGCGGGCCTGGAACAGCCCGATCGCCTCCTCGACCTGCATCGACAGAAGATCCCGCCGGGCCACCGTCTGTGGTCTCGTTGGCGCACAACCCAGACCCATCCCCACCGCCACCAACAACCCCACCGCCAATCCAGCCTTCATGATCCGTCTCCTTCCAGGTCATCCCATCCATGGTTTCAGTTTGCGCCGATCCGCCAGAGCGCCAAGCGCTCCGATCCTCGCAGCTTACCGCAATTCGCCCCCGCCCACAATCCGACACCCAAAATATCCCCGCCGTCATGTCCGTTAATAAGGTATTGCGGCATCAGATTCCTCCAGACGCTGAGGGCTTGAGGCTGCCACACGACCGCCACGGTGTTTTCACACACACCCGCTGGCGGTCCGCACAACGGTTCGGCGCCTGCAGGAGCGCAGTGGCTTTGCGCTGGTGCTTGTGTTTGGAGCAGAGGAAGCAAGAGAAACCGTTCAGTTTCGCGCGTAGGTGCGTGTGCAGAGCAGTTGGTAGAATCGCCTCGTCGTTGGGCAGCGCATCTGGATTTCTCGCGACAAGCGGCGAAACAGCCCGACGTGATTCAGGCGAGAGTCGCGGTGACTTACGTGGGCGCTTCGCACGCACGCGAACCGGCTGGGAACATCGACGACGTGGATGCCGCCGCAACAGGGGCATTCAATCTCACAGCGGTAGGTCATGGGTGTCTTTCCTTCTAGTCCGATCCGATCCGGCGCTGACCCGGCTCGAATCTCAGAATCCGTGGGCAATATCTTCTGAGCCAACCGGTCGCCCAAATCTGCCGAGATCCGACCCGCACGCTCCGCGACACTGCCATCGGCGCGCACGTACAGCGTCCTTCCGGCTCCCGGATTGGCTCCGTTCCAAGATCTGCTCCCCCACGTGAGCGTGTCGGACGATCCAAATCGGCAACACTCTACAACGCCGATTTGCCCATCCTTCACTATTACGTAATGTACCACAAAACGTGCGGGTTGTCAAGCGAAAGTGGCTCGCAAGTCGCCTCGATCGAGGCAGCATTTGGCTCGGAGCGGGTTCAGAATCCGCGCGTGGTTCGAGCCGGATACAGCGCCGTCGCTCGCATTGGCGAGCCAGGTGGTTCTCGCACGTCACGACGTGGACATTACCGGCCGCTCGGCAGTCGGCCTTTGAGATCGTCGGGCTTGAGACGACCCTTGGAGGCGATCAATTGTCGCGCGGCATCGACCTGTTCCCACACGTTCCATAGCAGCACTCCGTGGACGTGTCCGCCCTGGAGATAGTAGATCACGCCCTTCTTGAATGGCTCCTGCCAGTCGACCACCGTCTCCAGGCTGGAATCCAATTCGCCCACCGCCTCGTAGCCGAGGTCGAACAGGTCCGAGTAGAAGTAGGGCAGGTAATGATAGGGCTCGTTTGCACCCGCCATGTTCCTCCCGGCCTGCTTGCCGCTGCTGTTGGCATTGTCTTCATGTTCGACGCGAATGCGCGTATCGAGCGCCGGATTGTAGAACCGGGCCAGGTCGCCCGCTGCGTAGACGTCCTTCGCACTGGCGCCCAGCATCTCGTCGACCACGACCCCGTCGTCGATCTCCAGACCCGCCTGTTTCGCCAGTTCCACGTCGGGTTCGATCCCGATGCCCGCGATCACGCAATCGACCTCGACGGACTCCTTGCCCGACGTGGTCAGCGCGAACCGTTCGCCTTTCGACTCGAAGCCCTCGACGCTCTGCTCGCTCAGCAGCTTGACGCCCTTGTCGCGGAAGTAATCGTTGAGGTAGTCCGACAGCTCGCGCGGATAGCGCCGCGCTCCGATCCCGCTCTCGGGAAAGATCATCGTCACCTCGCGTCCGTTCGTCGCCAGGCCCGCCGCCAGCTCGGAACCGATGAACCCCGCTCCAATGATCGCAAACCGCTTGCCTTCATCCGCCGCCGCACGCACGCATCGGTAGTCGGCGACGGTGCGATAATAGATGATCGATTCGCCCCCGAACGGCAGCCGGCGGGGCGTGCCCCCCGTCGCCAGCAGCAGCTTGTCGTACGTGTGCTCGTGGCCCGCATCGTCGACGATCCGTTTGCCCTTGACATCGACCTTGCTCACCCTCCGACCCAGGTGCAGATCGATCTTTCGCTGATCCGTCTTGCGATGGATGCTTTCGAGAGGCTTGTCCTTGGTCCACAGCGACTTGGTCAGGGGAGGGCGGTCGTAGGGCATCTCGGGCTCGGCGCCGATCAGCCCGATCGTGCCCTTGGAATCCACCTCGCGAATCCCTTGCACTGCCGAGTCGCCCGTCATGCCCCCGCCCACGATGAGATAGTTGTAGTGCGTCATGGTCATCCCTTTCCCTGCGCCGCATCGCCTTCTCGCGCTCACCCTCCCCACACGGACGCCAGCCCCTACGCTCGCCGCACCCCCCGCGTTCGCACATTCGCCCACTGCCTCGACCGAATCATGCCTTGGCCGGGCGCGCAGGGGCCAGGCATGCCTCGCCCGTCCCCATGCATGTGTGTGAGAACACCCTGGCGGTCGTGTGGCAGCCTCAAGCCGTAGCGCAGCGCAGGCTTGGGGATGGCGGATGCGTCGCGTCGAATACAGTCGCGATGGACCACATGGGGGGCTCGTGATAAAATCGTGCCGGACCCAAACGAAACCGAAAGGAAGGCGAGTTGAAGCGCTCTACAAAAGGCATCCTGATCGTTACGATCGCGGTAGCGATCGGCTTTGCGACCGTGACCGTGCATCTGATGCTGGTTGTTTGGGAGGCTTGGTCTATGCTCGATCGGGCCAGACAAGGCCGCCATCGCCTGTTCTACGAGACCGATTACGACGAGCTTCTCGCCGCCTGCCGCGAGATGTCGAGCAGGGTGACCGACGGAACTCTGGAGCCAAAACGGTACCAGGTCTTTTTCCTGGATTCGCCACCCGATCCCAACGCGATGAAGTTCCCCGAGGTGATTCTGAACCTGGAGCCGAGTTTCGTACGCATCGATATAGACGGAACCGTGAATGTGGAACTGCTGCCGGGCCCGGAGTACTTCGGGGTGTTCGCGTATCCAGAAGACAGGGCAGGTTGGGGAGACGTAGAGCTGATCGACGATCTGTGGTACTACGACAGCGGCTACGACACCGCCCCGAAATACCGGACGCGAATCGACCGGATGATCGAAGAGGGCCGAAAGGTCAAGGCGGCCGGCGGCGCCGTGCCCACCGAGCCGTAGGGTGGGTTCTCAACCCACGCGTTCAGGCCTTCTTCTCCATCATGTTCCGGCTGATCACGGTGGCGATCTTACGTGGGGTCAAGCGGAGCAGCAGATGAATGATCAGCTTGTTGACCGCGCCCGGGACGATGATGGGTTTGCCCTTGAGCATGGCGTCGTAGCCCGCTATGGCGACGTCTCGAGCCGAAACGGGCCGGGCAAACCCCTTGGCCTTGCGCAGGTTGGCCTGCTCGATGAACTCGGTATCCACTGGGCCAGGGCACAGCGCGGTAACCGTGACCCCCGTCCCGGAAAGCTCGTTGCCGATCGCCTCGCTGAACGAGACCACGAAGGCCTTGGACGCGTAGTACACCGCCTGGAGCGGTCCAGGCAGGAAGCCCGCCATCGAAGCGATGTTGAGAATCCGCCCATCGCCGCGCGAGACCATATCGGGTACGAACACCCGCGTCAATGCCGCCAGCGCCAGCACGTTGACCTGGATCATTGCCTCGTTCCGCGTCCAGTCCTGCTTGTGAAACAAGCCTCCGTTGCCGAACCCGGCGTTGTTGATGAGGTAATCGACCGCCACATTGCGCGAGGCCAGTTCGTCGTGGACCTGCGCCGCGGCATCCGGATCGGCGAGGTCTTTGACGATCACGTGCGCGGTGATGCCCTGGGCGCCTTCCAGTTCCGCTTTGAGGGCTTCAAGTCGTTCGGCGCGTCGGGCCAGCAGCACGAGATCGCCCCCGCGCTCTGCGTGGACGCGAGCCAGTTCGGCGCCAATTCCGCTCGACGCTCCCGTGATCAATGCCATCTTGCCGGCGCCGGTCATGCCTCGTCGGCCTCCACATCGTCCTCCGTAGCGCCCCTACGACTGGGCCGCTCGATCAGACCGCTCTTCTGCAGGAAGGTGATGGCGAACCAACACACCAGCGCCCAGGTCAGCCCGGCGCTCCAGCCCGCCAGGACGTCCGTCGGATAGTGCACTCCCAGATACACCCGGCTGACGCCCACCAGTAGTGAGACCGCGAATCCCAGGCTGATGAAGTAGACCCGATAGCGGAATGCCACGCTGGTGCGCGCCAGCAACACGCTGAGCGTCAGGTAGACCACCGCCGACAGCATCGCATGGCCGCTGGGAAAGCTGGCGGTCGCCACATAAGCGACCGCCGACGCCGACTCCGGTCGCGGTCGCGCGAACACCCCCTTCATCGAGAATGCCAGGATCGCGCCGCCCACGATGACCACCACCAGCACGAGCAGCGTGCGGTAACGCTTCGCCATGAGCAGATAGCCTGCGCAGGCGAGCGTCACCAGGGTCAGCACCGCGCCGCTGCCCAGCGCCGTGATGTCGTGCCAGGAAGCCTCAAACCACTCTGGCCCGATCCGGTCCTCGGGGTTGCCCGGTGCGTGAAGGTGACGCAGCACCCATTCGTCGTATTTCTGCGTCTCGCCTTCAAGGACCTCGTCAATCAATTCCGCGACACCCCACGAGCCGACGACGATCACCGCCAGCGCCGCCAGCATCAGCAGATCGATGTTCTGCCGCAGCCATCTCCACATGCCACGCGTGCTTGCCATCGTCTCTCCCGTCGTTCGTTCTTCGCAAAGCCTGTCTCACGGCGCCGGAAGCGGATCCTCCGGCGGCGCCATCTCCGCGATCAGCCCCAGGATCTTCCGCGCCGCCATATACGCCTCGGACCCCGAACACTCCTCACCGGCCATGTCGCTGAGGAAGCGCTGCGCCGCCTGATGGGCCGCCTGTTCCTCAGGCCCCTCGCCATACAGATACAGCAGGGCGCCGGCGCCGACGTAGACCGCCTTGGCGATCTCCGTCTTGGCCTGCTCATCCTGCTCGTCCGCGATGAGCTTCTGCGCCTCGGCCATCTTAGCCAGTGCAAAGTTCCACGTTTGTGCCGCTTGCGGGTTCATGTCCGTGTGATTTTCCGCTGTCGATGAGAAGCAGGGGGGGCTGAGAGGGAGTTCCTGCTACTAGAGCCTGAACAGCAGTCCCAGGTTGATGCCCAACCCGTCGACGTCCGCCTCGGTGAGGTTCTCCAGTTCGTCTTCGGCGCTCTCGACGTCCGCTTCCAGGAACAGCCAGCGGGCCTCCGCCATGATCGAGACGCTGTGCAGCCCGATCTCCAGCCCCGCCAGCGGGAAAAAGCCCACCTGATCGTCGAGATCGGCGCCGTCGCCTTCGAAGAAGTAGTAACCGACCCCCGCGCCGACGTACGGCACCACGTGCTCAAAGAGCAATGGGAAGTTGAACAGGCCTGCCGCCTCCACCGGGAACATATCGATATCGGCATCGTCGAAGTGAATCCAGCTCGCACGGGCGTCGACGCTGACCATGTCGATCGGATTGATCTCCGCTTTGACGCCTCCACCGTACCCGTCGCCCAGATCGTCCGAATCGAGAGAGGAGCCGAACGCCGCGAATTCGACGCCCGAGCCCGTCGCACAACCCGCCCCCGCCAGCGCGAGAACGCTCAACCACAGCACGATTACAACTCCGTTTGCCTTCATGCCAGACTCCTTAACAGACGTTTTGCCGCTAGGCTATACAGCCGACGGACCGACCGCAATCAGAAAATCCCCGCCGACAGGTGCCGCCCTCAAGACCCAGTGCAACGAAGCCTTCGGGACGCCGGATCTGGTCGCCTCCGCTCAAGACAGACCATCAAGCCATCACCCGGGTGGGATGTACCGCCCGGACCGAACGTACCCATGTTGAAAGGAGATTCCACCATGTCCGCAACGAAACGATTGAGCAGAAGACAACGCGCCGTGATCGACGACCTGTTCAACAGTGCGATGCCCGAGCAGGACGTGCTCGACAAGCACCAGGTCGGCGCCGCATTGTACCGGCGCTGGCTCAGCGACCAGCGATTCCGTGAGCAGTTCGACTGGCGCATCGCCCAGGCCTATCGCGAGGCCCGACTGATCCTGGCACGCTATGCGCCGCTGGCGGCAATGAAGCTCGTTCACCTGACCAACTGCGAGAAGGAGGAGACCGCCCGCAAGGCCTGCCTCGATATCGTCGCCCCCCAGACCGCCGCTCCAGCCCTCTTCGAGGAAACCGCCACCCCCGACCCTACGCCCGAACTCCCCCCCGAAACCGTCACCCGCCTCCTTGCCGCCCTGGCCGAGGGAGAGATCTGACGGGATCACGTCAGGCAAATCGCCCTACGCGACGGAATTAGCGGAGGCCGCATCGCCGCAGGTAGCCGACGCCTGCGGTTCCGAAGGCGGCTAGCAGCAGGGCGCCCGGCGCCGGGATCGCGGCAGCGGGCGGGTCGCCATCGCGCACGGCCCATTCCTCGAAGCCCGCCGAGTTGGCGGCGTTTTCACCGAACCGAGAGTACAGATACACATACTCTCCGTCGGCACCGTCGAAGGACTCGTCGGGGACGTAGGCGAACAGGTCACCGCCGCCGCTGCCCGGATTCAAATCGTAATCCAGCAGGATCCAGTGGTCGGCTCCCTCGTCCAGATCGTACACCTTCGTTCCGAAATTCGGATAGTCCAGCAGGTCGCCCGCCTCGCCCAGATAGACTTCCAGCGTATCCAGTGAGAGGAGGTTCTTGTCGGCGCCGTTGCTCTCGTTGATGTCCAGCAGGAACTCGCGGTAATCAGTCCCGCCCACGTTTACCACCGGCACGTCGTCCAGCCGCAGCGATCGGGTGAATTCGCCCGACGTGTTCTCATCGAACTGGAGGGGACGTCCATCGGTGTTGTAGCCCTGCGAGACATCCGCATTGGCTTGCAGCCGCACGAAAGACCGGATGGCTCCGGTGCCCGTCGGCTGCGGGTCGGCCTGAAAGAACAAAGCGCCGTTGATGTCACCTGACGAACCGGTGCTGGTCAGATCCAGCGTCGGCGCCGCCTGGAGCGTCGTGCCAGTCGCCAGAACCAAGATGAGTGCCGCGTGAATAACCCCCCTGCTAATGTACATGGCAATCCTCCTTGTTGCTTAGCTGGAAGCCTGTGCCCATGGCTCAGGCGTACCAGTGACCTTCCTTGGTACCTGCCATGTAGAGAATATGAACGAAGGGACAGATGGGTTCGCGCGGCTTCCCCTTATTTTGTTCTGCGTCACACCCCTATGACTGCACGGTGACACTCGGCAAACACCGCCTCTGCCGGGGGCTGTTCAGTCGGCCCAGATCAACATACGCGGGACCTAGACGAACCTGCCTCCGCACGAATTCGGATCAGCCTTCGCGGTTTGAAGGGGTCCGTGTTCATACGACACGGTGAAGGGGGCAGGGAGCGCAGGATGAGACAGGCTCTTCGCCTTCGGCCTGCCGGGCAAACGCAGTGGGACGCCGGCATCAGGGTAACGCAGGTGCGTTCCCTGCCCGGGGGGCCTCGGCAAGACGGTCAACCTTCCCTGCGAATCTCGGGCTCTCCAGCAGGCTGCCTGAAGAGCCGAGATAAATCTCAAGCTTGTCCAACGAGAACACATTCGTCTCGGCGCTGCGGTTCCTGCCGATGGCGAGCAGGAACCGGCGGTAATCGGCCGAGTCGGGATTCACGATGGGGACATCGCCCAACCGCAGCGATCGGATGAATTCACTTGAGGAGTGCTCGTCGAAGGCGAGGAATCGACTGCCGGCATCCTCGCCCGTCGAGACCGCCACGCCGTTTCTCAGCCGAACGAAGCAGCGGATAGAATCGGTCCCCGTCGGCGTGGCATCAGCTTGACGGAATGCGGCATGGTCGATGGTCTCCGAGGGTCCGCTACCCGTCAGATCCAGAGTTGGAGTGGCCTGCAGTGCCGTGCAACCCGCCAGAATGGAAATGAGTACCGCGTGAATGCCCTTCCTGGCTGTACGCATGGCGAACCTCCCTGTTGCCTTGCCTGAATCGAATCCAAAGCGGGCTCAGTCGTTCTTGTGACTGTCCCTGGCACCTACCTGGAAGAGACTATGAGCGAAGTCGCCGATGAGTTCAAGCGCGAATCCGCTTTTTTCGTTCGCTTGCCGTCACGCGTCCGCTGTCGGAGGATTGCCGTGATAACACCGTTGCCGTCGACAGCCTATTCCTTCGCTCGATTCAGATAGCTGCCGTCGGCGGTGCTGACCCGCACGATGTCGCCTACGTTGATGAACGGGGGGACGCGCGTCTTGAGGCCCGTCTCGAGGACCGCTTCCTTCAACTGCTTCGTCGCCGTCGCCCCCTTGATGCCGGGCTCGGTCTCGGTGACCTCGAGCTCGACGGTGTTGGGCAGCTCGAGACTGACCACGTTGCCCTCGTGGATCGCCACCGTGATTGTCGTATTGGGTTTGAAGTACTGGATCGCGTCGCCGACCACCTCGTCGCTGACGGTGATCTGGTCGTACGTCTTGTTGTCCATGAGAATGTGACCGGTGCCGTCGGAATAGAGATACTCCATGTCGCGCCGGTCGAGAAACGCCTGCTCGACGTCCTCGGTGCTCCGCAGACGTTTCTCCAGCAAGACTCCGTCGGAGAGCCGCCGCAGCTTGGCCTGCACGAAGGCCCGCAGGTTGCCGGGAGTCACATGGGTCGCTTGCGCGCAGACGCAGAGCTGTCCGTCGATCATGAAGGCCATTCCCGGCCGCATATCACTTGCTTTCACCGTCGTATCCTTTGGAAAAACAGGGAAAGAGACCGCCCGCCTCACAGACGAGCGGGATTTGACGCATCCAGATACCGCCGGCAAGCCCCCTCGTCAAGCCCATTTCGCACCTCGCCCCGCGCGATCTACAGAATCTCCAGGGTCGCAGCCTCAAGCGAAGCTTGGGGATGGAGGAGCACCTGCCTGTCGCGTCGATCGCAAAGGTCTCGCCATGCCACGGACCACCCCCAAGCCGTAGTGTGCACCGCACACCGCCCCTTGCTACGATCCGTCGAGGGAATCGAGGATGGCCTGGAAAGATGCGGGGATGGGGGCTTCCAGCGCGAGCGTCCGGCCCGAGGGCAGCGGGGCGCAAAGCCGCCAGGCGTGGAGCATCAGGCGGTCGAATCGTTGCTGGAGGCCTCTGTCGCCATAGAGCGGATCGCCCGCGATGGGGTGGCCGAGATGGTAGAGGTGGACGCGAATCTGGTGGCGCCGGCCCGTTCTGGGGTAGACCTCGACGAGGGTATGCGAGGCAAATCGGCGGAGGACGCGGAAATCGGTCATGCTGGGTTTGCCTCGATCGGGATCGACCGCCAGCCGACCCGAACCAAACTGACGCAGCGGCGCGTCGATCGAGCCCGACTCGGCTTCGATCCGACCATGCACCAGGGCCAGGTAGCTCTTCTCCACCGCCTTGGCCTCGAACTGCGCGTTCAGCCAGCGGTGCATCCGCGCGTTCCGCGCGAACAGGATCAGGCCGCTGGTCTCCTTATCGATCCGGTGGACGACATAAAGCTTCTCGTCCCGCTGATTGCAGAGGGTAGCAAGGAGCGATGGTGCCTGCCCATCCCGTTCGGGGATCGCCGCTAACCCCTCGGGCTTGTCCACCGCCAGAACGTCATCGTCCTCGAAAATCGTCGAAATCCTTGCCAAAACCACCCCTCAGGCAGCTCTTTCCGAACCCTTGTTATACTTTTCGCCCCAAAACTATAACAAGCCTCCACCTAATTACACGAAAGTATAATAAGATACCCTCATCCTATGAGCTCCAATCGCTTTTTTGTGCCGCTATCGCAGTCAGAGGGAGAAAGCGTTCGGCTCAGTGCCGAGCAGGCGCACCAGGTCTGCCATGTGCTCCGGCTCAAGGCGGGTGACACAATCGTCGTTCTCGATGGGACCGGGCACGAATACGACGTCCAGCTGACGACCGTGGGCAAACGCGATGCGATAGGGCAGATCACTGCCCGGCGCGAGGCAACGGGTGAGCCGACCGTGGAGATTACCCTGTTCCAGAGCCTGCTGTCCCGCGAGAAGTTCGAATGGGTGCTCCAGAAGGGCACCGAAGTGGGCGTTTCGCGATTCGTCCCCATCCAGACGGAGCGAACGCTCCTGCGAGCCAAACAGATCGACGCCAAAAGAATCGTCCGTTGGCAGCGGATCGTCACCGAGGCGGCCGAGCAGTCCCATCGAGGTCAAATCCCCGAGATCGAACCGGCAATTCCCCTCGCCCAAGCCCTGTCGCGACTCGGCGAATCCGACCGAAACCTCATCGCCGCGACCTCGAGTCCCGCTCGGACGCTGACCGAGGCCCTTGCCGAAGGCGTTCGCCCCCCGACTTCCGTAGCGGTCCTGATCGGTCCTGAAGGCGGATTCAGCGACGAGGAAACTGCCCAGGCATGCGGCGCCGGTGCGATTCCCATCGGTCTGGGACCTCGCATCCTGCGAACCGAAACCGCCGCCATCGTTGTCCCCGCCCTCGTCCTCCACGAACTCGGCCAGATGCAGCAGACGTAGGTCGTGCGCCCCCGCACGACACCCCCGAGCCAGTCGGGGAACGCCCGCACATTCCCGCTTGGATCAAGATGCTTTCAAATCGAAGGTCCGGACGGTATGATGGGACCTTAGGCAATGTTGGACGTTTCGACAAACCGGAGGCGGTGCTTGTCTTCTCCAGGCAGCGCCGCCCGACAGCAGAAGGGAGCGATCATGAAGAAGAACGCAGGTGTGTGTCTGGGTGTAGCGGCATTGTTGACTCTCGTGGTCATGGTCGGCGCCGCCGAGCGGGACGGACGCAATTCCCCTGCCGGTCGGCTCGGCCAACCCGCGGCACCGCTCCAGGGACTGGAATGGATCAAGGGCGGACCGGTCCAGATGGAGAAGGGTTCCGTCTACGTGATTGAGTTCTGGGCGACCTGGTGCCCGCCTTGCCGGACGAGCATTCCCCACCTGACCGAGCTTCAGCATCAGTTCAAGGATCAGGGCGTCACCATCATCGGCGTCTCCAGCGAAGCAGTCGACGTCGTCAAGCCGTTCGTCGAACAGATGGGCGAGAAGATGGACTACACCGTCGCCGTCGACAAGGGCGAACAGGTCTCGAAGAACTACATGGATGCCTTCGGCGTTCGCGGCATCCCCCACGCCTTCATCGTCGGCAAGGATGGCAACCTCGTCTGGCGCGGGCACCCCATGGCCGGGATGGACGCCGTGCTCCGGGAGGTCGTTGCGGGCGATTTCGATCCCGTCGCCTTTGCCGCCCAGCAGGCCGCCCGCCAGGAACTGGAGGCCAAACTGGCTGAATCGTACAAGAAGTACTTCTCGCTGACCGCTTCGAATCCCGACGAGGCCAGGACAATCGGGCAGAAGTTCGTTGCCGATGCCCCCGAGGTGGGCATGCTCAATGCGTTCGCCTGGTCCATCCTGACGCGCGTCGCACCCGAGAATCGCGACCTCGAACTGGCACGCCAGGCCGCGGCCAAGGCCGTCGAGATGACTGACCAGAAGAACCCCTCGATTCTCGACACCTATGCCCTGGCGCTGTACGAGCTGGGCAAGCAGTACGTCGCCCAGGCCGTGACGCTCCAGAAGAAGGCCGTCGACCTGACCGACAACGAGCAGGCCAAAGAGAGCCTCCAGAAGGCCCTCCAACGCTACGAGTCGGCCACCGTCGAGTAACCCTGACAGGGAAATCCGAATCTCGAAACACGAAATCCGAAACAAGTCCGAATGTCTCAAACGCCAATGACAGAAACGCTCCATCAGAATCGCGCTTGACCTCGTAAGCTGGGTCTGGCTATTGGGTCATTCCGATTTCGTGCTTGCTTCGGATTTCGATATTCGAGCTTCGTACTTCGGAAAGACCAGTCGCAGTAATCGTAGGGTGTGCACTGCACACCATCGCTCGTACACCCAAGACGCTTGCGCGGTGCAAAGCCTGCGATCGGGCGGGAAGGAACGACACGAAGCGATGCTCTACCTGGTTTCAACGCCGATCGGCAATCTCGGTGACATCACGCTCAGGGCGTTGGAGACGCTGCGCGAAGTGGACTACGTCGCCAGCGAGGATACCCGTCGCACGGGCGTTCTGCTGAAGCACTTCGACATCAAAAAGCCCCAGATCTCGTTCCACGAGCACAACGAGCAGCGCGTCATCGGCAGGATCATCGGCCTGCTGCGAGAGGGCAAATCCATCGCGGTCGTGACCAGTGCCGGCACGCCCAGCATCTCCGATCCCGGCTTCATCGCCCTGTGGGAAGCGGTCACCGAGGGCATCGAAGTGACCGCCATCCCCGGCGCCACCGCCTTCGTCCCCGCCCTGGTCCTCTCGGGGATGCCGGTCTACAGCTTCACGTTCCGCGGTTTCCCACCCCACAAGCCTGGCAAGCGTCGAAAATTCCTCGAGATGGACAAGGATTCGCCCCACACGCTGATCTACTACGAAAGCCCTTACCGCCTGCGCAAGTTCCTCGTCGAGGCCCTGGAGGTCTTCGGCAACCGCCACGCCGCCATCTGCAAGGAGCTGACCAAAATGTACGAACGCGTCACCCGAGGCCGCCTTTCCCAACTGCTCGACGACCTCCCCGAAACCCCCAAAGGCGAATACGTCATCGTCATCGCCGGCGCCGAGTACGAACCCGCCGACGACGCGTAGGGCGGCGTCCTTGACCCACACATCCTGGAGCCTGGAATACGTAGCAACGCATGGGCTGAAACCCCACGCTGCGAAGGCTTCGGGGCAATAAGCGAGGGCCGTGGAACGTCTGACTTGTGTTTGTTGCTGATCCGGGGCCATCCGGCCCGATCGCCGCAAAGCGTACTCCTGGAGGTGCTCACAGCATGTCGGTTATCGTGAAGAAGACACTTCTGTCCATCGTCGGTCTGATCCTCGCTGTTTACTTCCTTGCCGGCTGCAACGGGCCCGAGGCGCGGGCGTCCCAAGATGGGCCTTATGGGAAGGTCGAGCTGCTGCGCGACCGGTGGGGCGTGCCGCATGTGTTTGCCTCGACGGATGCCGGGGCGATGTATGGACTGGGCTACGCTGCCGCACAGGACCGCGCCTTTCAGATGTACTACAACCTGCGGATCATCCAGGGCAGGCTGGCGGAGGTCGTCGGCGACATCAAGGTGGGCGTCACCCGCCAGCGCCCACAGGGGACCAGTTCTTCCGTCCGTAGCGACGTCGAGATGCGAACCATCGGTTACTGGCGTGCCGCTGAGGAAACCGCTCGCCAGCTCGATCCCGAACTGCGAACCCTGCTGGAAGCCTACAGCGAGGGCATCAACGACTACCTCCGAAACCATCCCGATGAGCGGACGTACCTGTTCGCTAAGTACGATCTCGAGCCCGAGCGCTGGACGCCCGCCGCCTGCATCGCCTCCTGGTGGCGGGTGAGCCTGTTCTTCTCGGGAGATGGCCTCCGAGAGATGGGCACGTATTACGACATCAAGGATGGGCGCCGCCAAGTGCGATCGTTCGCGCCCGACGACAGCGCCGGCGCGATGGCGATCGAGGGCCGCCACGTCCGCGACGATGCCTCGGTCATCGAGCGGGACGACGTCAGCGACGAGTGGGTCAAGGCAGTGATGGCCTACGCGACCCAACACAATCTCAAGCGACAGATCGACGTGACGCCCATGCCCCAGCGCAGGCCCGAGGGACCTCGCTTCAGCCATGCCTGGGTCGTCGGCAAATCGCGCACGACAAACGGCTCCGCGGTCCTGGTCAGCGATCCGCAGACGCCCGTCCGCAATCCGTCTCTGTTCTACGAGTTCCACTTCAGCGGGAACACCTTCAACGCACGCGGCATCGGTGTCCCAGGCAGCCCCAACATCCTCATCGGCTATACACCCCACGTCACCTGGGGTCTGACCGCCCTCGGCGCTGATCAAGCCGACCTCTTCCTGCTCAAGACCGATCCGAACCATCCCGATCAGTATCTCTACGATGGTCAGTGGCGCGACATGGACGTGCGGAGCGAGACGATCGTCATCAAAGACGCCAGGCCCCGAACGCTGACGGTCCGCCGGACACACCTGGGTCCCGTGGTGACTTCGCTGGCAACGGGCGTGCGACGAGGCGACGAAGTGGCGCTCAAGCGCATCCCGATCTGCAACCCGCAGGACGACACGTTCCGAGGCCTGCTCGACATGATTCGCGCCAAGAACGTATATGAGTTCCAGGAGGCGACCGGTGGCTGGATTTTCCCCAGCGCCAACTGCGTCTTTGGCGATAACCAGGGCAATATCGGCTATAAGACGATCCTCGCGCTTCCGATCCGCTCGGCGAACGCCCTGCTGGGCGAACGCGCCGCCCACGAGGGCTGGGACAGCGCCAACGACTGGCAGGGTTTCCTGCCCCACGAACTGCTGCCCCAGGTGATCAATCCGAAAGAGGGCTGGCTGGTCAGCGCCAACCACCGTCCGATCGCCTCGTTCTATCCGATCCCGATGGGCAACTCGACCGGCAGCCTGGGCGACACCGACCGCTCCTGGCGCCTCAAAGAGCGGGTCAAAGCGAAAGAGACGTTCGCACCCGCCGACGTGCTCGACATCCACTACGACACCGTCGCGCCCTTCAAGCGCGATCTCGTCCGCCTGGGCTACCACCTGCGCGACATCCAGCAATATCCGCTGGAAGAGGATACGCTGCTGGCGCTGGACTACCTGGAGGAATGGCGGGATGCGGGATACAAATCCGAGATGCAGATCAAGGGCACGGAGATCCTCAATCTGATGCCGATGGCGTTTCGGCAGAACTTCGCCGCCGCGACGATCTATGGCGGTGGCGGTTCCGGCCTGTGCAACATGCTCCAGACCCTCAACGCCCGCCTCGCCGAGAATCCCAATGCCATGCTCAGCGAGGAAGAGGCCGACTACGTCAACCTCATCCTGCGCGCCGCCTGGCGCTATGGCCAGGCCCGCTATGGCGACGATCCTGCCCACTGGAACGCCAAGGCCCGCGCCGAATTGCTCGAAACCCCGCTGCCCTACATGTCCACCCTCGACGGTTTCGCCTCGCTCGACGAAGACAGCGACATCACCTACCCCGCCCTGACCTGCATCGATGGAGGCACCATCCTCTCGCAGCGCGCCCAGTCCTACACCCAGTACGTCCCCATGAACGATCCCGACAGCGCCATGGCCCTACTCCCCATCGGCATCAGCGAGCAACCCGACCACCCGCACCGCCTCACCAACTACGACCTCTGGCAAAAAGCCCAACTCCGCCCCGCCCCCCTTTCGCGAAAGGCGGTCGAGGAGATCTCAGCCGTGCAGACGGTCCTGGAGCCTGGGTCGGATCGGTAATCCTGCGGATAGCGACCCGCGTCCTTGAGAAGTGTGGAACTCTCCGGTAGAATCGCTTGGGTACGAGCAGCACTGGATCGTTGATGTTGACACCGAGGGTGCACCCATGCACGAGCCAATCGACAGACGAGAGTTCCTCAAGGCGCTCGGCGTCGGTGCCGCTTGGGCCTTCACCCGAAGCGCAGCCCGCACCACTGCAAAGGAGCGATCCCGACCGAATATCGTGTTCATTATGGTGGACGATCTGGGCAAGGAGTGGATCGGCTGCTACGGCGCCGACGGGATTCAAACGCCCCATATCGATGCCTTGGCAGCCGGCGGCATGCGCTTCACCTCGGCCTATTCGATGCCGCAGTGCACCCCCTCGCGAGCGACGCTCCTGACCGGTCAGTATCCCTGGCGCACCGGCTGGGTCAATCACTGGGACGTCCCGCGCTGGGGCGTCGGCTATTTCGACCCGAACCACTACACCACCGTCGCGCGAGTCCTGAAGGACGCTGGGTACGCGACCGCAGCGGCAGGCAAGTGGCAAATCAACGATTTCCGTGTCCTGCCCGACGCCATGCGAAGGCACGGTTTCGACGACTGGTGCCTGTGGACGGGTTTCGAGGCCGACAACCCGCCCAGCGCCGAACGCTACTGGGACCCTTACATCAACACGCCCGAGGGAAGCCGGACCCATCGCGGCAAGTTCGGACCGGATGTCTATACCGATTTCCTGATCGACTTCGCCAGGCGACATCGCGATGAGCCGATGTTCCTCTATTTCCCGATGTGTCTGACGCACGGACCGCTGGTCCCGACGCCCGACGAGCCCGACGTCACTGAGACGTACGCGAAGCACAAGGCCATGGTCCGCTACACGGACAAACTCGTGGGCCGCTTGGTCAGTGCCCTCGATGACCTTGGCATACGCGACAACACGATTGTCATCTTCACCACAGACAATGGTTCCAGCGGTGGCCTGACCGGCAGACGCAAGGGCCGCCAGGTCAAAGGCGGCAAAGGCAAGAAATGGGAGGCGGGCGTATGTGCACCGTTTATCGTGAACGGCCCGGATCTCGTTCCAGCCGGCGTTGTGACCGATACGCTGACCGACTTCACGGATCTGCTGCCCACGTTCGCCGAACTGGGGGCAGCGAAGCTGCCGAAGAACACGACCATCGATGGCGTTTCCATTGCGCCTCTGTTGCTGGCCAAAGCGACCGATTCGCCACGTGAGTGGATCATGGCGCTAGGCCACGGCCCGGCCCGCCTCGACGACGAAGGCGTCCGCGGACAGTATGACTATGCTTCCCGCGTGATTCGCGACAAGCGGTTCAAGGTCTGGGTGAACACCGACCGGCAGATCGAACAGCTCTACGATCTGAAGACCGATCCGTGGGAAGAGAACAACCTCGTCGCCAGCAAGGACCCTGTTCACCTCGCCGCCGGAGAGAAGTTCCAAAAGGTGATCGATTCCATGCCGCAGCGAGATGCCCGACCGCAGTATGACCGGCGCCAGGCTAATCCCTGGGACCGCAAGACCTAACCGCCACGAGAGAGCCACATGGACCGACGACACATCACAAGACGCAGTTTCCTCCGAGGCTTGGGGATGCTCTTGGCCACCGGCGGTGTTTCGCCCCGGCTCGCAGCGGGTTCGTCGGGCGAGAGGCCCAACATCATCCTCTGCATGACCGACGACCAGGGCTGGGGCGACACCGGCTACAATGGCCACCCCGTCCTGAAAACCCCTCATCTGGACCGGATGGCCTCGGAAGGTCTCCGCTTCGAACGCTGGTATTCGGGTGCTCCCGTCTGCTCGCCCACGCGCGGAAGCTGCCTCACCGGGCGCCACCCTTATCGATATGGCATCTTCTTTGCCAACGTCGGGCACATGCCCGCCCAGGAGGTCACGCTGGCCGAGGCGCTTCGGGCGCAGGGGTACGCGACCGGGCACTTCGGCAAATGGCATCTGGGCACGCTGACTACCGAGATCGAGGACTCCAATCGCGGCCGGCCCGGGCAGACCGCGCACTACGCCCCGCCTTGGGAGCATGGCTTCGACACATGCTTCAGCACCGAAGCGAAAGTGCCGACCTGGGACCCCATGAAGGAGCCCGGCACGGAGGCACCGTACGGGACCTACTACTGGAGAGGGCCTGGGCAGCGCGTCACGGAGAACCTCGAAGGCGACGACTCGCGCATCATCATGGATCGCGCTATTCCTTTCATTCGTCGCGCTGCCGGGACGAGCACTCCATTCTTTGCCGTGATCTGGTTTCACGCGCCCCACCTGCCCGTGGTCGCCGGTCCGAAGTATCGCAGAGTGTATGAGAATGAGAACCCGGATCGGCGCGACTACTATGGTTGCATTACCGCGATGGACGAGCAGGTGGGCCGACTTCGCGCCGAGTTGGAGACGCTCGGAATCGCTGCGAATACGATGCTGTGGTTCTGTAGCGACAATGGACCCGAGGGCAACGACACAGCCCCCGGTCGCACCAAAGGCCTGCGCGGACGCAAGCGCAGTCTCTACGAAGGAGGCATCCGCGTTCCAGGTCTGTTGGTCTGGCCCCGCAGAATCAAGACGCCCCGAATCGTTCGAATGCCCTGCTGCACCAGCGATTATTTCCCCACGGTCCTGGACGTGTTGGGCGCGCGCCCGGAGCAACGTCCTGAACCCGCCGATGGCGTCAGTCTCCTGCCTCTGATCGAGGGCAAGACAACGCAACGACCGCATCCGATCGGATTCCAAAGTAGAAACCAGTTGGCGCTGATCGATAACCGATACAAGATCTACAGTTCGAATGAAGGCAAGACCTTCGAGCTGTACGATCTGCCAAACGACCCGGGCGAAAAACGCAACCTGGCCGATGAAGAACCGGAGATTATGCTGCAGATGATCGACACCCTGACTGCCTGGCGGAATTCGTGCCGGCGCAGCCTCGACGGAAAGGACTACTGATGCAACGACGCGACTTTCTCAGACAACTGGGCGCGGGACTGGCACTGGCAGGTACCGGGACCTGGGCACTCCAAGCCGGAGCCGCCGAGAAGGAGCGCCCCAATTTCCTGTTCCTGTTCACCGACGATCAGGCGTTCAGCACGCTCAACGTCTTGAACAATCCGGACGTCAAGACGCCCAACATGGATCGACTGGTGCGCCGGGGCACGACGTTTACGCACTGCTTCAATCAGGGCGCCTGGCACGGTGCCGTCTGCGTCGCGAGTCGGGCGATGCTCAACACAGGCCGCTACGTCTGGAGCTGCGGGGGCGACAATTGCGGCGATTATCCCCTCTGGGGCGAAACGCTCGGCAAAGCAGGCTACGACACCTTCATGACAGGAAAGTGGCACAATCAGAAGCCGGCCCTCCAGCGCAGCTTCAAGACCCTCGGCCCGACCGGGCCTGGCATGTTCCCCTCCAAGGACCCTAACGCCGAAGAGAACGCCCAGAAGGGCATCGTCAACGATCCCTACGACCGCCCCCGTCCTGGCAATTCCTGGAGCCCCTCTGATAAGACGCTCGAAGGCCATTGGCGACAGGTCGATGGCAAGACCGTCCACAGCAGCAAGCTCTGGGCCGACACCGCGATCGACTACTTGAAGAGCCACGCCAAAGACAGCCCGAACCCCTTCTTCATGTACGTTGCCTTCCACGCGCCCCACGACCCGAGGCAGTCGCCGAAGGAGTTCGTGGACATGTATCCGCCCGAGAAGATCAAGATCCCACCGAACTACCTGCCCGAGCACCCGTTCGATCAGGGCGACCACAAGCTCCGCGATGAGGTGCTCGCGCCGTTCCCCCGCACCAAGGAGGCGGTGCAGGTGCATCTCAGCGAGTACTACGCGATCATCTCGCACGCCGACCACCACATCGGACGCATCCTCGATGCCCTGGAGGCCACCGGCAAGGCGGACAACACCGTCATCATCTTCTCCGCCGATCATGGCTTGGCCGTCGGCCAGCATGGCCTCATGGGCAAGCAGAACCAGTACGAGCACTCCATCCGCGTGCCGCTCATCTTTGCCGGGCCCGGCATCCCCGCGGGCGAACGGCGCGACACGTTTGCCTATCTGCTGGACATCTTCCCGACGCTGTGCGATTTCGCCGGCCTGCCCATCCCCGAAAGCGTCGAGGGAGACAGCCTGAAGCCGGCAATCGGCGATTCAACTGTCACCGTGCGCGATGCCGTCTATGCCGCGTATACCCACAAGCAACGCTCCCTCACCGAGCGCCGGTTCAAGCTCATCGAGTACGTCGTCAACGGCGGGCGGACCACCCAGCTATTCGACCTCCGGCACGATCCCCTGGA